>Ga0209375_1003060_pt1 | contig 11720 bp, 14 predicted proteins | sample GraSoiAngelo_131_FD_185888 | JGI IMG/M metagenome (GOLD analysis project Ga0209375, IMG submission 185888) | Grasslands soil microbial communities from the Angelo Coastal Reserve, California, USA - 14_0929_02_30cm (SPAdes) (version 2) | ecosystem: Environmental > Terrestrial > Soil > Grasslands ...
TTCCCCAAGACGGCGCATCTCTCGGTGGGCGTGCTGACGACGCACCGCGGCGCGATCAACTTGCACCGTCAGCTCGAGGAGTATCTGCGGGTGATTGGTTTGGCGCCGCAGGCGATGGAGCGCCACGGCTTCGTGATTCCGGTCCACCCGCGCGCCGGACCGCTCGCGCGCGAGCGGATGCTCCTAGTCGGAGACGCGGCGGGGCTCGCAGACCCGGTGACGGCCGAAGGGATCAGCCCGGCGGTGCGGAGCGGCGGGCTCGCAGCCGACGCGATCATCGCGAGTGAGCTCGATCCACCCCGCGCCCGCGCCGGCTACCACACGGCGCTGCAGCCCATGCTCGCCGAGCTGCGCGTCGCGCGCATGCTCGCCCGTCTGTTGTACGAGCACCCGCGGGCGCGACGCTGGGTCTTCGGACGGGTCGGTCAGCGACTGGTCGAGGCGATCACCGACGTCTTCATGGGCGCGCGGACGTATCGTGGATCGGTGGCGGGCTTCGTCGCAGCCCTGGCTCTTCGCCCCAGTACGCGCTCGTACACCGCGAGCTCCTGACGCGCGATCCGCGGCCAGGCGAACCGGGCCGCCTTCTCGACGCCGGCACGCCCCATCGCCGCGCGACGCTCCGGATCGCCCAGCAGGGCGATGGTCGTGTCCGCCCAGGTCGTGGGGTCATCCGTCGGGATCAGCACCGCCTCCTCGCCGCCGTCGATCACCGAGTGAAACCCGACGTTATCCGAAACGATCATCGGCGCGCCGCAGGCCATCGCCTCGAGCAGTGTGACGCCGAACGAGGCGATTCTCGTGGGACAGAGGTACAGATCCGCCGAGCCGTAGTACGCGGGTCGGTCGGCGAACACTTGTCCAACGAATCGCACGCTCCTGCCCAGCTCCCGCGCGCGGCGCGTGTAGTAGCGCCGCCACGGCCCGTCTCCCGCCACGGTGAGCACGGCTTTGGGATAGTGCGCCAGGATGCGTGGCATCGCGTCCAGCAGTGTGCCCAGACCGTTGCGCGGCTCGATGCGTCCGAGGAACAGCAGCCGCGGATGCTCGGTGAGGGCGTCCGTCGGCCGCCGGCCTCCCCCGTTGGGCCGGAAGAAGGTCGTGTCGACGCCGTTCGGGATGATGTCCCAGTCCGCGTGGAAATAGCGCGCGTTCGCATCCACGACCGGCCGGCTCACCGCGATCGTCGCGGCGTGACGCTCGAGGATCCGCTGCAGCGGCCGCCGGAACACCCGGCAGCCGACCGAGCGGCGAAACCACGAGTGAAACGTCGCGACCACCGGGATGCCGGCCCGCCACGCGGCGAATGGTGCGGCCAATCCGAGCGTGGGCGCGAGCCCGCCGTGCACATGCACGATGTCGTAGCGGCCGTTCCGGAAGACCTCCTCGAGGCGTCGCCGCAGCCGCCAGCCAGTGGTTACCCGCGACACGCCGCCGTTCGAGTAAATCACGCGGCTCGTCCCCACCCGGTGCACGAACTTGGCGTCCGGGTAGTCGCCCATGTAGGAGGCGACCACAGTGGTCGGGTGCCCCCAGCCGTTGAGCTGCAGGGCGAGATTGTGCACGTGCTCGGGGACGCCCCCTAGCTGCGGATAGTAGTCCTCGGCGACCAACGCAATACGCATCGACTCAACCTCCGTCACGGTGACACGGTGGCGTGAGCCGCGGTCACGCTCGCCTTGAGACGGGCCACACCGGCCAACACGGCGCCCGGCTCCTCTTCTTGAATGAAGTGCCCCGCGGCGGGCACCGAATCGAGCACGAACGCGGGCAGCGTGCGCGTCAGCAGCTGCACCTCCTTGGCCCCGACGTCGCCGTCGTGGCGCGCGCCGCCGACCATCAGGCGCACAGGACACCGGATCTGTGATAGGTGCGGCGCCAGCGGCTCCGGCTCCCGGGAGTTCGCCATCGCGAGGTAAGCCTTGAGGGTGGCGTCGAGATCGCGCCCGGCGGCCGCGGTATACCCGAGGACCGCCGAGTCCGTCACCCAGCTCGCGTCGCCCGAGGAATCTATGAGCATGCCCCGGATCTTGCGTCGGATGAGCCGGATGCCGCCGAACAGCTTGATCCACGGCGCGAACCGGAGCGCTCGCCTGAACGCTGGAGTGATCGCTTTCTCGGTGGGCCCACCCTCGATCGACAACAGCGCCCGCACGAGATCCGGCCGCCGGTAGGCGAGCCGGAACGCCTCCGACCCTCCGATCGAATGCGCGAGGATGATGGCGCTCCTCACGTGGAGCGAATCGAGCACGGCGGCGATGCGGGCAGCCTGGGCGGTGAGCGAGTAGTTCGCCTTCTCGGGCCGACCGGAAGCCCCGACCCCCAGCGGCTCGATGACGATCGTCCGATAACCCGCATCGACGAGGAGCGGGACGAGCTTACGGAACCCGAAGGCCGAGCCGAAGAGCCCAGGAATGATCACCACCGGGTCGCCGCGACCCGCGGTCTCGACGGACAAGGACTCCGCCGGCGCCACGGGCACCATGAACGCGTGCGACACCGATGTACTGTCGGTGATGAGCAGAAGGGCGAGCAACCACACGATTTGAGACCCGGGTCAGGGGGATCGAGTCACGTCGACGTTTCGGGTGCCGCCGAGACTAGCACGGCGCCCGAGGCCCTGTCAACGACGCGGACGGCGGCATATTACCGGACATGCGAGCCCTCTGGCTGGAAGATCGGCGTCTGAGCGTGCGCGGCGACGCTCCCATCCCCGAGCCGCCCCCGGGCGAAGCGCTGGTGCGTGTGCTGCGCGCCGGCATCTGCAACACCGATATCGAGCTCATGCACGGGTACTATCCGTTCACGGGAATTCCGGGGCACGAGTTCGTCGGGGTCGTGGAGCAGGGCCCGGCGGCGCTCCTCGGCCGCCGCGTCGTCGGTGAGATCAACGCCGTATGCGGCTCGTGCGGCGCGTGTCTCGCGGGCCGGCGTACTCATTGTGAGCGGCGCACGGTGCTCGGCATCGTGCGCCGGCACGGCGCGTTCGCCGACTACCTCATCCTGCCCGCCGAGAACCTGCATCCGATCCCCGACGCCGTGTCCACAGACGCGGGCGTCTTCACCGAGCCGCTCGCCGCCGCGCTCGAGATCCAGGAGCAGGTGCCCATCGGCTCGGGCGACCGGGTGCTCGTGGTGGGCGACGGGAAGCTCGGCCAGCTCGTCGCGCAGACCCTCGCGCTGACCGGCTGCACCCTGCTGGTGGTCGGACGACACGACTCCAAGCTGGCTCTCCTCGCGACCCGGGGCATCGAGACCGCGCGCGCCGACCGAGCGATGCACGGGGAGTTCGATGTGGCCGTCGAATGCACCGGCGATCCCGAAGGATTCGCCGTCGCGCAGCGCGCCGTCCGACCCCGCGGCACGCTCGTGATGAAGAGCACCTACGCCGGCGCCCTGACGCTCGATGCCTCTGCGGTTGTGGTGCAGGAGCTGACGCTCGTGGGCTCGCGCTGCGGGCCGTTCGCTCCCGCGCTCCGGCTCCTCGTGGAGAAACGGGTCGCCGTCGAGCCCATGATCCACGCGCGCTACCCGCTCGGCGAGGCGCTTACGGCGTTCGACCACGCCCAACGGCCCGGCGTGCTGAAAGTGCTGCTGGACATCGGATAGGACGAGCTCGGCGGTGAGTTCGACCGCGTCGTCAGACGAGCGTCGTTCGAATGTTGATTTCCGACGTGAGGGTCCGATGGACCGGACATTTGTTCGCGATCTCCAGCAGCCGGGTACGCTGCTCCTCCGTAAGGTCGCCGGTCACTGCGATCTCGCTCTCGATCCGATCGAGCATCCCCTGTCCGGTTTCGCATTCGGCGCAGTCCTCGGCGTGGATCCGCGAATGGCGCAGGCGCACCGTCACGCCTGTGAGCGGCCACCCTTTCCTTCGCGCATACAGCGCGATCGTCATGGACGTTCAGGCGCCGAGGCCGGCCAGGAGCAACTCGTAAGGCCCAAGCCCTCGATCGGTCCCCCCGGAGGACACCGGCTCGTCGGCGATCAGACGATGACGCCCCGCCGTGATCGCTTGGGCGAAGCCGTCGACCCCCCCACGTACCACTACCACGCCTTGCTCGTTCGGATCAACCATGAGCGACCTCCGTTTCACGGGAAGGCTGTCCGTCGCGGAGTGCGGCGAATGGCCAGGGGCAGAATCGAACTGCCGACACGCGGATTTTCAGTCCGCTGCTCTACCAACTGAGCTACCTGGCCGACGAAGCAGGACAAGAACTTAGCGAGCCGACCGGTGAGGTGGGAGTGCTCGTGCAACGTGGCGTCGTGGCGACGTGCGGCGTACTTTTTCCCCCCATGCCCCACCCCAAGTTCCCGAACCTCACCGTGCTCGATCACCCGCTGATCCAGCACAAGCTCTCGATCCTGCGAGATAAGAACACCACGACCAAGGACTTCAAGCAGCTGGTGAACGAGATCGCCATGCTCATGGCATATGAGGTGACGAAGGACCTCCCGCTCGAGACCGTGGAGGTGGAAACCCCGCTCGAGCGGATGCGGGGGGTCCGGGTGGCGGGAAAGAAGCTCGCCCTCGTGCCGATCCTGCGCGCGGGACTCGGCATGGTCGAGGGCATCGCGCAGCTCATCCCCTCGGCGCGCGTCGGCCACATCGGCATTTACCGCGAGCACGACACCCTCGAGCCGGTCGACTACTATTTCAAGATCCCATCCGGTGAAGACGCCCGCGATTTCTTCGTGCTCGACCCCATGCTCGCGACCGGCGGCTCGGCGGCGGACGCCGTCAACGCGCTCAAGCACGCCGGCGCCCAACGCATCCGCTTCCTCTGCCTCGTCGCGGCGCCCGAGGGCGTGCGTCACCTGCTCGAGACCCACCCCGACGTCCCCGTCTTCGCCGCCGCGCTCGACCGCGAGCTCAATGACCACGGCTACATCCTGCCGGGGCTGGGGGACGCGGGCGATCGCCTGTTCGGCACCCGATAACCCCACGTCCGCCCGGTTGACATTTTACGTCATATGTTGATATTTTGACGTAATTCGTCATATCAAGCTGATGTGACATAAAATGTCCAAGACCTACGTCGCCCTCATCGCCGACGCCATCGCCTCGCGCGACCTCCCTCCGGCCGGCCGCGCGCGCCTCCAGGCCGACGCCCGCGCCGCGGTGAAGCACCTGAACCAGCGCTACCGCCGCGTCCTCGCCGCCCGCTTCGCCGTCACCCTGGGCGACGAGCTGCAGTGCCTGTTCCCGACGTCCCAGCCCGTGTGGGACGTCGCGCACGACGTTCGGGCCCGCCTCCCCACCGTCGATTGGGTCGTGGCGTGCGGCCGGGGCCCCATCACCACACCCCTCGCGCCGACCGCCCCCGAGATGGACGGCCCTTGCTTCCACGAAGCCCGAGCCGCGATGGACCGCGCCAAGCGCCAGCGGCAGGTGTTCGCGTTCGGCGGCTTTGGGTCGGCACTCGAGCCCTTGGCCAGCTATTACTCCGCCCTGTACTGGAGCTGGACCCCGCGCCAGCGGCGTACCGCCACGCTGTTGCGCCTGGGCGACCCGGCGGCCGCGGCGGCCCGGCTCGACGTCGACCGCAGCGCGATCTCCCACCTCGCCCGTCGCATGGCCTGGCCCCTCGTCGCCGCCGGAGATAAGATGTTTCGGGCGCTTCTGGAGACGGAATCCGCGTGAATCCGTTATTCGTCGTCCCGCTGCTCGCTTATGCGCTGGCCGCCACGCTCTGGCCCGGCCAGGTGGACGGCCGCCGCCGCGGCCGGGCGCTGCTCTTCGGGGAGGCGCTGTTCGTGATCGCGGCACTGGTCCTGAGCACGCTTCTCGCCCCGCTCGCGCGACCGAGCGTCGACGGGCTGTGGTGGGGTCGGGTGGGGCTCTTGGCCACGGCCTACCTCTACGTCTCGGGCCGGGGGATCGTGCTGATCCGCAGCGTCCTCGAGCTGCCGACGCTACAGATGCGGCGCGACGAGGACCGCACCGCCGGCGCGATCGATGTCGCCCGCGGCCGCGCCGTCGGATCGCTGGAGCGGGCGCTCGCGCTCACGATGGTGTTGCTCGGCGACTACGCCGCGGTAGGCTGGATCATCGCCGCCAAGTCCCTCGCCCGCTTCAAGCAGCTCGAGGACCGTGAGTTCGCCGAGTACTTCCTGGTCGGTACCCTGGCCTCGTTCCTGCTCGCCGTACTCGTCGGCGTGGGCATCCGCATCCTGTTGAGGCAGGCCTAGCCCACCGCGCAACCCTCCCACCCTCCGCCGTGTCACACAGTTAACCGACACTGCCGGCTGTCCCTTGCCCCCTGCCCGCCGCTCGGAGCCTGGTGGACGAACGCGAATTGATTGCCAGAGTCCGGGCCGGGGACGGCGCCGCGGAGCGCGCGCTGTACGACGCCCACGTGGACCGCGTCTACCGTCTCGCCTACCGGCTCGCGGGAGACGACGAGCTGGCGCGCGAATTCACCCAGGACACGTTCGTCCGCGCGTTCGAGCGGTTGGCCGCGTTTCGGGGCGAGGCAAAGCTCTCCACCTGGCTGCACGCCATCGCGACGTCGGTGGTGCTGAACGGGTTGCGCAAGGTGAAGCGCTTCCGCCAGCGGGAGACGGATCTGGACGAGGCCGCGGCGACCTCCTCCGGCGGCCGGGCAGCCGAGCCGGACCTGAAGCGGCGCTTGGCCCAGGCGATCGACGGTCTCGCTGCCGGCTATCGCATGGTGTTCCTGATGCACGACGTCGAGGGGTACACGCACGAAGAGATCGGCGCGACCCTCGGCATCGAAACCGGAACGTCGAAGGCGCAACTGTCGCGGGCGCGGGCCAAGCTACGTGATGCGCTTGCGGATTTCGCGGGGGAGTGGGTCTCATGACGAACGATCGGTTCGAGGAGCGGCTGCGGGAGGCGGCGCAAGACTATCACCGCCCGCCTGCCACGCCGCGCGAGGAGCTGTGGCGGCGCATCGCGGCGGCGCGTGCCGCGCGGCAGGCGCGGGTCATCGCGCTCCGTGCTGCCCTGCGCTGGGGTGTGGGAATCGCCGCCGTGCTCGCCCTGGGCGTCGCCATCGGGCGTTGGAGCACGCGCGGCGGCGACTCGTCGAGCTCGCCGGCGGTCGCCGCCGGCACCGACCTGCCGTCGACGCTCGCCTACCGCGTCGCCGCCGCCCAGCACCTCACGCGCACCGAGGCACTGCTCACCGGATTCCGTGCCGCGTCGCGATCGCCGAGCGTGCCAAGGGCACAGTTCGCGACGCAGGCCCGTGACCTGCTCGCCGCGACCCGGCTCATGCTCGACTCGCCCGCGGCCAGCGACGCGCGGTTGAAAGGCCTACTCGAGGATCTCGAGCTGGTGCTCGCGCAGATCGCCCAGCTGCCCTCGAGCGGCGATCGGGAAGACGTACAATCGATCAACCAGGGATTGGACCAACGCAGCGTGCTGCTGCGCCTGCGGACGGCGAACCCCGCCGGCCCCGGCCCCGTGCGCACGCAAGGAGTACTGTGATGCAGGCGATGTATCTGGTGGTGACGGCCGTCGTGGGAATGCAGCAACCCGTCGTGCCGCGAACGGTCGCACCGGCGCTGGCGCATGCGCAAGCGGCGCTCCAAGGATTGGGGGCGCTCGATGCCTTGGACGCGCTCAACGTCCTGGACGCGCTCGATGCGGTGCAGGCTCTCGCTGCGCTCGACACCCGGGACGCCCCCGCGCTCCAGGACGAACAGGACCCCACCGACTCGCTGTGGCGCGCGGCGCGGCGGGCGTTCAACCGCGGTGACTACACGAGCGCCGCGAAGCTGTACGGCGATCTCACCCGTCGGTACCCGGATGCCACCCGCGCCGGGGACGCGCTCTACTGGGCGGCGTTCGCGCTCTACAAGAACGACAACCTCGACCACGCCCGCGCCATCCTCGTCACGCAGCAGGAGCGCTATCCCAGGGCGGCGACGTTGCGGGACGGCGACGCACTGCTCGCTCGGATCCAGGGAGTGCTTGCCACGCAAGGCGACGAAGAAGCCCACCGTTGGGTTCTCGTCCACGCGCAGCCCCCACAACCTCCACGGCCCCCGGGGCCACCACAGCCTCCGAAGCCCCCGCGGCCACCGCAGTCCCCGCAGCCCCCCCAACCCGAGGGACCAGCGGGCGTCCGCGGTTGCCCCGATGAGAACGACGAGGACGATGTCCGAATCGCGGCGCTGAACGGACTGCTGCAGATGGACGCGACCAACGCGCTCCCCATCCTCAGGAAAGTCCTGGCGAAGCGCGACGCGTGCTCCGCCGGATTGCGCCGCAAGGCGGTGTTCATCGTCTCACAAAAGCACGGCGCCGAGACGGAAGACATCCTGCTCGACGTCGCCCGCAACGACCCTGACTCCGAAGTGCGCCTGCAAGGCGTGTTCTGGCTGTCGCAGGTAGGCAGCGACCGGGCCGTGACCGCGCTCGACTCCATCCTGCGCACCACGACGGACCCCGAGCTCCGGGAGAAGGCGCTCTTCTCGCTGTCGCAAATCCACAACGACCGCGCCGCGCAAATCCTGCGCGACTACGCGACCAACGAGCGCGCCCCGGAAGAGGCGCGCGAGAAGGCGATCTTCTGGCTGGGCCAGCAGCATTCCCAGGAAAACGCCGCTTTCTTGCGAGGCCTGTACGCGAAGCTCGCCAGCGAGGAGTTAAAGGAGAAGGTGATCTTCTCGCTCTCCCAGATGGGCGGTGCCGACAACGGGCGCTGGCTCATGGATATCGCGCTCAACGAGCGCGAGCCGGTGGAGATGCGCAAGAAAGCGCTCTTCTGGGTCGGTCAGAGCGGCGGCAACCTGGATCAGCTGACCGGGCTGTACGACCGGATGCAGAACCGGGACATGAAGGAGCAACTGATCTTCGTGTACTCGCAGCGTCACGAGGCCGCGGCCCTCGATCAGCTGATCCGCATCGCCAAGACGGAGCAGGACAAGGAGCTCCGCAAGAAGGCGATCTTCTGGCTCGGGCAGTCGCACGACCCCCGCGCCGCGCAGGTCTTGCTGGAGATCATCAACCCGTGACCCGGCGGCTGGTGCTCGCATGGGCGCTCGTCGCAGCGCCGGCGGCGGCCCAGCGGCTTGGCGCCCGAGTCGCCGGCGCACCCGACGGTATCGTCCGTCTGAGCTTCGCCGCCCGTCCCGGTGTGTGCGGCGACGGGCGCCAGGTTATCGCCTTCGACTGCACCGACGGCCGGTGCGGGCGCGGAACAGGGGGGCGCTCGATCTCGTTCGACGGCGCCTTCTACGGCGCCGAGGTCGAGTACGACTGCGAGCCGGGACCGGTGCGGGTCTCGCTCACCGTCCGGACCGGGCGGGTGTGGTCGCTCCGCAGCTACGTCGGCGGGCGCTGGGTGACCCCGCCTCGAGACGCCGCCGTCACCGATCTCGGCACCGTTTCGTCGCGCGACGCCGTGGACTTTCTGCTTGGCCTCGCGACCCGGGAGGACACTCGGGCGGGTGAAGCTGCCATTCTGCCCCTGACCCTCGCGGACTCGGTCACTGTGTGGCCGATGCTCTTGAAGCTCGCCCGCGACGACCACGCGCCCACGCGCACCCGGCGTCAGTCGGTGTTCTGGCTCGGCCAGGCCGCGGGCGACGCCGCGACCCGCGACCTCGCCGACCTGGTCGACGACGGCGACCTGGACCGGGACGTGAAAGAGCAGGCGGTCTTCGCCCTGTCCCAGCAGCCGCGCGACGCCGGCGTCCCCGCGCTCATCCGGATCGCCCGGACGCACCGGGAGCCGGGGGTTCGGCGTAAGGCGCTGTTCTGGCTCGGCCAATCGGACGACCCGCGCGCGCTTGCGGTCTTCGAGGAGCTCCTGACGGAAGGTCGATGAAGGCTGGGGGAGGCCCCCCGTATATTTCCCCCATGCCTTTCTGGACTCTGCGCCGCAAGGTCGTCGCGGCCGGAACGCTCCTGGTCGCGCTCACCTTCGGCTGGGCGGCCGTCGTCGTCGCCGTGGCGCTCGCCGGCGCGCACGACGAGGCGCGCTCGGCCGACGCGATCGCCGTGCTCGGCGCCGCGCAGTACAACGGTCGACCCTCGCCGGTGTTCCGCGCGCGGCTCGACCACGCGGCGGCGCTGTACCAGCGCGGCCTCGCGCCCGTGGTCCTCGTGACCGGCGGGGTGGGATCGGGCGACACGGTGAGCGAGTCGGACGTCGGGCGACGCTACCTCCTGAAGGCCGGGCTCCCCGACGGCGCGGTCGTGGGGCTGCCGGCCGGGGCGAGCACGTCAGCGTCGCTGGACGGCGTCGCCCACTGGTTCGCGGGGAAAGAGAATCGCCGCGTCCTGCTGGTGTCCGACGGCTTTCACATGCTGCGCCTCCGGATCATCGCCACTCGGCTCGGCCTGCAGCCCTTCACGTCGCCTGCCCCCAATTCCCCCATCCGGTCGAATCCGCGACGCAACGCGGCCTACTTCCTCACCGAGGGGTTCAAAGTCCCTGTCACGTGGCTCTTTAACCGCTGAGGGTACCCATGCAGCTCGAAAGCCGCCGGGTCTACACGGGCCGGGTCGTGCGGCTCGACGTCGACACCGTGCGATTTCCCGACGGCTCCACCGGAGAGCTGGAGATCATTCGCCACCCGGGCGCGGCCGCCATCGTGCCGTGTGCCTCCGACCCACAGACAGATCCCGATCCTACGATCCTCCTGATCCGCCAATACCGCTACGCCGCAGGGGGCCTGCTGTGGGAGATCCCGGCTGGCACACTCGACCCGGGCGAAGATCCCGAGACATGTGCCCGGCGCGAGCTGCTCGAAGAGACTGGGGTCACGGCCGGCCGCCTGCAGCGGCTGACATCGATTTGGACTACGCCCGGCTTCACCGATGAGGTGATCCACGTCTACCTGGCGAGCGGCCTGACAGCCGGGACGCCGTCGCGCGAGCGCGACGAGTTCATTGAGGTCGTGCCACAACCGTTGTCGCAGGTCCTCGCTCGCATCCGGGACGGCGATGTCCGCGATGCAAAGACCGTGGTGGCTATCCTTTATATGGCGGGCTTCGTCCTCGGGGTGTAGCGGCGGCTGTCCCCCGTCGTGGACGGACGTGTCGTGCCGACTCGACGGATGCAGGGTGAAGGCGCTACCGCATCGAGGGTTACGTGGGTGATGCGACGGGTACGGTTCGTGCCGTATCTTATTATAGAGGAAGTGCACCGGCTTGAAACTGGGAGCGGTTCATGCGAGCAACCCTCAAGCGGAATGCCCAGCCTGACGTCACGCCGCGCGCGCTCGAGCGTCAGACGCTGCACGAGTTCGACGACGGTCGGCTGGTATTTGCGCACCTGTCGGGCGACCCTCAAGCCTTCGGCACGCTCGTTGACCGCTACCAGACGCGGCTGCTCAACTTCATCAATCGGACCATTGGAGACCGGGAGCGGGCGGAGGACCTCGTGCAAGAGGTCTTCATCCGCGTGTTTCGTCATCTCCACCGGTTCGACCAGACCAAGAAGTTTTCGACCTGGATTTACACCATCGCGTCGAATCTCGCGAAGAACGAGCTCCGGAACCGGAGCCGCAACCCCCTGGTGCTCTTCCAGACGATCAAGAAGCACTGGGAGGCGGACCACCGGCCGCTCCAATTCGAAGACACCACGGCCCGCCCGGACGACCTGTACCGCAAGCGCTTCCTTAAGGAAGCAGTGGACCAGTGCGTAGACCAGCTGCCCACCCACCACCGGGCCGTCTTCGTACTCCGTGAGCTGGAGGGCAAGAGCTACGCCGAAATCGCCGACATCACGGGCTGT
>Ga0209375_1003062_pt1 | contig 11715 bp, 12 predicted proteins | sample GraSoiAngelo_131_FD_185888 | JGI IMG/M metagenome (GOLD analysis project Ga0209375, IMG submission 185888) | Grasslands soil microbial communities from the Angelo Coastal Reserve, California, USA - 14_0929_02_30cm (SPAdes) (version 2) | ecosystem: Environmental > Terrestrial > Soil > Grasslands ...
TTATTTCCTGCAGCTGGCGCTTCGATTCCTCTGAACCGAAATAGATCGTGGCGCCGACACCCGTCGAACCCATATCGAACGCCTGCTTGACGTTGGCGAAGAGAATCTGGTCGAAACTGTTCGGGTATGACAAAAACTCATTGTGATTGACTTTCAGCAAAAACGGAATCTTGTGCGCGTACTTGCGCGCGACCGAACCCAGGACTCCGAGCGTCGTGGCGACAGCGTTACATCCGCCTTCGATGGCGAGCTTCACAATGTTCTCGGGATCGAAATACATCGGATTGGGAGCAAACGATGCACCCGCAGAGTGCTCGATTCCCTGGTCCACCGGCAAAATCGAAACGTAACCCGTGCCTGAGAGCCGGCCGGACTTGAAGAGCTGCTGCAGACTGACAAGCGCACGGATCGGACGGTCCGAACCGGCGTATATCCGATCAATGAAATCGGGACCAGGCAGATGGAGCTTGTCTTTTGAAATGGTCTTGCATTGATGATTGAGCAAGCTTCCGGCGTCAGACCCGAGTATTTCCTGAATTCTCCCAAGCATGAATTCCTCCATTCGAATAATTCAAACTTATCTCCGATTCAGCAGGCCGAAGAGCAATGTGAGAAGCACGCTAATTAAGATGGAAGTTCCAAGCGGAAAGTAAAATGTAAAGTTGTCGCGCTGATAATGGAAGTCCAACGGGAGCCGGCCGAGCCGGAATGGCAGCTTCGGTCCCAGTATGAGCAAGAAACCGATAAGCGCCAAGACGCCGCCCATAACAACGAGCAATCGGCCTATTTGCTCCATAGGACTATTCTACGTCAGCGCCAGCGCGGTGATGACTCAGTTTGAAAATCCGAAGTTTGGATTGCGCGGAATATTCCCCTCCTCTGCGAGGAGGGGAATGTTGTCTCGCACGAATCGGCAAAATTGAAACTGAGTCACTACCCAGGCGCCAGTCGAGGCACTCACGCTATACAATTTCGAGTTGATTAAAGAAATAGCCGATCTCGAACGCGGCGGTCTCCGGCCCATCCGAGCCGTGAATCGCATTCCGCTCGATGTTAATCCCGAATTGTTTCCGGATCGTGCCGGCATCGGCTTTGGCCGGATCGGTCGCGCCCATGACTTTGCGGAGTTTGTCGATCGCGTTATCCGCTTCAAGAACCATTAGAATGACCGGCCCTTCAGTCATGAATTTCACAAGGCTAGGGAAAAACGGCCGCTCTTTGTGCACGTAATAGAAACCTTCGGCCTGTGCCTGGGTGAGATGAAGCATCTTCATCGCGCGGATTCGAAATCCCTCCTGTTCAAGTCGGCTGATGATGGCGCCGGCGTTCCCCGCCTTTAGAGTGTCCGGTTTAAGAATGGTGAATGTTTTCATGATGAGTAGGCCTTCATCGCGTCGCCGATCTCCGCCGGACTCTTCACGACACGAATTCCCGCGGCTTCCATTGCCTTCATTTTCTCCGCGGCCGTTCCCCTACCGCCTGCCACGATCGCGCCCGCATGCCCCATCCGCCGGCCCGGCGGGGCTGTCTGCCCGCAGATGAAACCGACCACGGGCTTCTTCACGTTCGCTTTGATGTAGGTTGCGGCCTCTTCTTCAGCGGTTCCGCCGATCTCACCAATCATAATGATCCCGCGTGTTTCCGGATCTTCATTGAAGAGCTTGATCGCATCGACGAAGTTGGTTCCTATGATGGGATCGCCACCGATACCGATACACGTCGATTGTCGGATTCTTCTCCGTGTCAATTGACCGACTGCTTCGTACGTCAGAGTCCCGCTTCGCGACACAACACCGATGTGGCCTTCAAGATGAATATGCCCCGGCATGATTCCGACTTTGCATTTGCCCGGCGAAATGATTCCAGGACAATTCGGCCCAATTAGACGTGTCTTCTTCCCCTTCAGGAAAGCGCTGGCGCGGACCATGTCAAACGTCGGAACACCTTCGGTGATGGAGACAACCAACTCAATGCCCGCAGCTGCGGCTTCCATAATGGCGTCTGCTGCAAACGCGGGTGGAACAAAAACCACTGAAGCATTCGCGCCGGTCTTGCGCCGGGCCTCTTCGACGGTATTGAAAACAGGAATGCCTTCGTGTGTGGTGCCGCCTTTACCGGGCGTCACCCCTCCGACAACCTGGGTGCCGTACTTCGCGGCTTGCAGCGCATGGAAGCTTCCTTCACGGCCGGTGATGCCCTGAACAAGCAGCCGTGTGTTCTTGTCCACCAATATGCTCATTAATGACTGCCTTTCGCCGCCGCAACCACTTTCTCGGCCGCGTCCTTCATCCCGTCCGCAACGATGAAATTCAATCCGGAGTTGCGAAGGATCTCCTGCGCCTGTTCGACATTCGTGCCTTCCAAACGAACGACAACCGGCACCTGCACGCCGATCGTCTTTGCCGCTTCAACGACACCGGAGGCAACGACATCGCAACGCATGATTCCGCCAAAAATATTGATGAGCACCGCCTTGACGTTCTTGTCTGACAGAAGGATCCGAAATGCATTCTTCACCTGCTCGGCCGATGCACCGCCGCCGACATCGAGGAAGTTCGCAGGACTACCTCCGGAGAGCTTGATGATGTCCATTGTCGCCATCGCCAGGCCCGCGCCGTTCACCATGCATGCCACAGTGCCGTCGAGCTTGATATAGTTCAAACCGAACTTGCTCGCTTCGATTTCCAGAGGATCTTCTTCGTTGAGGTCGCGCAGTTCCTTCACGTCTGTATGCCGGTAGAGCGCATTGTCATCGAAGTTCATTTTTGCGTCGAGCGCGAAGACTCTGTTGTCGCCGGTGACGAGGAAGGGATTGATTTCGGCAAGCGACGCGTCCATGTCTTCAAACGCCTTGTACAGGCCGATCATGAACTGCGCCGCATCGTTGATTAGCTGCGGAGCCAAATCCAGACCGAAGGCAAGCCGGCGCGCCTGAAAGGGCTGGAGCCCGAGTCCGGGTTCGACGTATTCCTTCAAGATGAGATCGGGACTTTTGGCAGCAACTTCTTCGATGTCCATGCCGCCGGACGCCGAAGCCATGAATACGGGTTTTCCTATCTGGCGATCGATCACGATTCCAAGGTAAAGCTCCTTGCGGATGTCGAGTCCTTCCTCGACAAGGACCTTCTGCACGCGCCGGCCTTCCGGTCCCGTTTGGGCCGTCACCAGGTTCATACCAAGCATGCGACCGGCGATTTCGGCCGCCTCGTCGGGAGATTTCGCCAACTTCACTCCTCCGCCTTTTCCTCTTCCCCCCGCATGAATTTGAGCCTTCACCACGACTGTTCCGCCTATCCTCTCCGCAATTTGCCGTGCCTCCTCTTTTGTGTACGCGACCTCACCGCGAGGAATCCTCACGTTGTAGCGCGCCAGAATCTGCTTGGCCTGGTATTCGTGTATCTTCATGACTGCTTAGAGAAAAACTCTCGAAAGCGCAAACTGGACAATTTACAGGCTACGTCGAGAGCGTGTCAATGCGACGACGGGGTAACGTATCGATGAGTCCTCCGGATTGTGGCTGGACATCGACTCGGAAAAGTTTTCATACTCCTTGCAAACTTTGCGCCTACAGACTACATCTGTACGTCTGACTACACGCACGCGAAGCGGTCTGAAGTACAGAAGCCAGGATTTATTGCTGATCTAGTCCTGGGACCGGTCGCGACATCATGGAAGATGGAGGTCCGAGCCTACGGCTTCTGGTGTTGATGTATGGCAACGACTTTGAACGTCCTGGTCATTGAGGATTCCGAAGAAGACACCTTACTAATGGTACGGGAGCTGACCGAAGCGGAATATTCGGTCAAGTTCGAGCAAGTCTACAGCGCGGCTACACTTGCCGCAGCGCTCGCGAAAGGTGGATGGGATATCATCTTCAGCGATTTCACCCTGCCCGGCTTTAGCGGAACCGCAGCGCTCGCACAAGTCCGTAAGCATGACTCGGAAGTTCCCTTCATCTTTACCTCAGGGACGATTGGCGAAGACACTGCTGTCGCAGCCATGAGGACAGGTGCTGATGACTACGTCATGAAAACCAACTTGAAGCGCCTGGTCCCCGCAGTCGAACGTGCGCTCCGGGAAGTTTCAGGTCGCCGGGCCCGCCGGCGAGCTGAGGAACGCGTCATCTATCTCGCCTACCATGATGCTGTTACGGATTTGCCTAACCGCTATCTGCTTCAAGACCGCCTTAAGCAAGCCATATTCAGTGCCCGCCGGGCGCGCGAACCGGTCGCGTTGCTGGTGATGGATCTCAATGGCTTCAAGGCAATTAATGATTCGCTGGGCCACCATGCGGGGGACTGTGTTTTGCAACGGGTTGCTGGGCGTCTGAGCGGAGTTATTCGCGAGGCTGACACCCTGGCGCGCCTCGGCGGGGACGAGTTTGCGTTTGTACTGCCCCGCACCGATGGTGCAGGGGGAATGGCAGCCGCTCGCAAGTTTCTCCACTCCTTGAAGGAACCGATCCTCTTTGAAGAATCTGCGTTAATGGTAACCGGCAGCATTGGGATAGCGTGGTTCCCCGAGCATGGCTCGACCGGAGAAGCGCTGCTCCAAAAGGCGGATATTGCGATGTATGCGGCGAAATCTGGAAAACTGGATTGCGCGATCTATACGGCGGACCGCGATCAACAGGCCCATCAGCGTCTCAATATCATGACGGAGCTGCTTGAAGGAATCGAACGCGACGAATTTTTCTACGAATATCAACCTGTCGTCGACCTGAAAACGGGTGGGGTCATTTGTCTCGAGGCGCTCGCCCGGTGGCGGCATCCGCGGCAAGGTTTGTTGCTACCGGAGACGTTCATCGGAGTTGCCGAACAAACAGGACTGATCGAACCTCTCACTGTCCGGCTCCTTGAAAAAGCGCTCGATGACTGGAAACGATGGTACTCGCGCCTGCGAATCCCGGTTTTCGTGAATCTCTCGCCACGCAATTTGCAGGATCCGGAATTTCCGGATCGCACCAAAGATCTCCTTAAGACCCGCGGAATTCCGCCTTCGATGCTCGGGTTCGAGATCACGGAGAACTTCGTCATGTCCGATCCTTTGCGTGTCGCGAACTATTTGACCCGCCTGCACGACATGGGCACAGCGCTGGCGATTGACGATTTCGGTACGGGATATTCCTCCCTGAGTTACCTTCGGCAGTTGCCGGTAGATATCCTGAAGATCGACCGTTCATTCGTCATGGACTTGGCTAAGGGCGACGATGCGATCGTCAAGTGCGCAGTCGATCTCGGCCATAATCTTGGCCTGTCGGTCGTCGCCGAAGGTGTCGAGTCGGGGCGCGTTCAGGATCGCCTCAGGCGATTGGGTTGTGACCTCGCGCAGGGATTTTTCCTGGCCAGGCCGAGTTCCGCTCCTGAGACTCTGTGTTGGCTTGAACAACGGCGGGAAAAAGCGCCTACGGGGACCCGATGGGGACCCTAGAATGATGAAACCAGACTTCGAACGGCTTGTCGAAGGACGATTCCGGGATCTGCTGGAATCGGCTCCAGACGCGATGGTCATCGTCAATCAGGCGGGCGAGATTGTTCTGGTGAACTCACAAACGGAAAAACTCTTCGGATTCCCCCGTGAGGAATTAGTCGGCCAAAAGGCCGAGGTGCTGATCCCACACCGCTTCCACGGGCTGCACCCGTCACACCGCGACCGTTTTTTTGCCGATCCGAAGGTTCGGCCCATGGGCGCCGGACTGCAGTTATTTGGTTTGCGCAGGGACGGTACTGAGTTTCCAATCGAGATCAGCCTCAGCCCCATCCAGACCGAAAAAGGCATGCTGGTTTCCAGCGCTATCCGGGACGTCAGTGATCGTCAGCGAGTCGAGCGCGAGCTCCATCAGACCAATGCGGAACTCCGAACCGCCATTCGCGAACTGGAATCCTTCTCCTATTCGATCTCGCATGATTTGCGCGCTCCCGTTCGCGCAATAAGCGGATTCGCGCGAATCGTGCTGGAAGATTACGGTGAAATGCTTCCGCGGGCGGGTCAGGATCATCTGAGACGGATTCACGAAGGCGCGATCAAAATGGGCCAACTCATTGATGGCCTGCTCGCCTTCGCCAAGACGGGCCGTCAACCGCTTAACAAGCAGGCTGTCCGGCCGGTATCTCTCGTCCGCCGGGCTTTGGAGGATTTACACGCCGAACAGGACGACAGGAACATCGAAATCTCCGTGGATGATTTACCACCGTGCGAGGCAGATCCTATTTTGCTTCAACAGGTCTTCGCAAACTTACTTTCTAATGCGTTGAAGTACTCCAGGAAGAGAGATCCCGCTCTAATCAAAGTGGGTTGCAGAAGAAGCGAGTTCATACCTGTATATTTCGTCCAGGACAACGGCGCCGGCTTCGACATGCAGTATGCCGACCAGCTCTTTGGCGTCTTTCAACGTCTCCACGGCGGCGACCAGTTCGAGGGAAATGGTGTTGGTCTGGCAATTGCGCAACGCATCATTTATCGCCACGGCGGCTGGATGTGGGCCGAGGCGGAACTCGATAAAGGAGCCACTTTTTACTTCACTCTCGAGGGCGGCACTGCCCAGGGGGTACAAGGAATCAGTGCGTCATCGAGTAGATGACAAAGTCGATTCCAAGGCGGAAAGCTTCAATCGAGGGTTTGAGCGGGTACTCGCCGCGATCGATGTAGTCCCAGAAATTCTCGAGGTCGTTGTTGTAACAAGCGATGATGCCGACGTTGCCGTCTTTGTTGAGTAACGCGTAAAAAATGGGGTCGCCGTCCACCAGATAAGGCGATGTGACGTTCAGCGCGTCGATATCGAAGAATGTGTGGAAGATTTCGTGATCGATCGTCAACCGCACCAGGTCGCGATCGGGGAATGCGCGATGCAAATCGCGCTTCAGAGTAGCCAAATCCCGAGCTCCATCAAAGTCGTCCATTACAACGAAGCCGCCGCGATCGACATATTCGCCCAGGTTCCGGACTTCAGCCTCGGTTAATGCCAACTCCCCGGGTTCGGACACGACTGCAAACGGGTAGTTGAAAACTTCTGGACTTCCCAATTCCACAATCCGGTAAGACACATTCTTCACATCGATATTGGTCGCTTCCGAAATGACCTGCGCGAAATGCTGATCGGAACTCGGGTAGTTGTGTGACCACCCGGTCCCGCCGAATTTCCCCCACGCCGTGTATTTCCAACGCGCAACGACGAGCTCCGTCGGCGGCGGCTCGTTTTGAAAGAAGAAACCTCGAAAACGTTGGCCATAGACGAAGGCGGCGCCTAGAGCCATCAGGAGTGTAACGGCTAGTATCAGCAGCACGCATTCCCCTCCTCGCAGAGGAGGGGGCGAAGCGCCACCCCTCCTCTGCGAGGAGGGGAATCCGCTCCTTTCCAACAAACTCTGCTTCGCGCGGCCCTTGTTCATGTATGTTTGTCCCCAGTGGAGGGCCTATGGCGACAACCTTTCATGATCAACTGGTCACGACACGTGACCGGAAACACAGCAAGGATCATCCATTCTTTCAGCTTTGGGCGCAAGGCAAACTGACGAGGAAGCAAACCGCTATCTACTGTACCCAGCATTACCACTACGTGACCGAGTATCTGAATTGGATCGCCTACGAGGCGTCTCAGATTCCCTTTCGAGATGTGAAGGCTTACTTATTTGAAAATCTCGGAGATGAAGAGAATCCGGAAGACCGGCATCTGGACATGTTGAGAGATTACGTCGAGGCGACTGGATCCAGCCGCGAAAGCGTCCAGGATTCGGTGGTCCTCGCCGCAACCGAAGGCCTGCAGAACTGGGGCTGGCGGCTGGTCTATCAAACACCATGGCAAGCAGCCCTGGCGGGCATGTTCATCGGCCTGGAGTCGCAGTTCTTGGATATCTGTAAAAAAATTGTTCCCGCGCTACGCGAACACTATGGCTTCGCGGGGGGCGACCGGCGGGTCCGCTTTTTCGAGGAGCATGTGCGCGCGGACGAAATCCACGGCGCGAGAGGTTTTGAGATTGTTGAGAAGTATTGCAATACGGCCGAACTACAGGCTTCTGCTCTGAAGGCCGTTGAAGCCGCGACGATTCGCCGCTGGCGCTATATGAACGGCATTTACTGGTTTGCTGTGCACGGCAAAGAAGACGATACCCCCACAGTCTAGCGGATCACTTCGAGAGGAATTGAACTCGCGGGCTTCGACCGACCTGTTCGTAGCGGAAACCGTCTGCAGCCCGGTCCAACTTGCGAACGTAGAGCGCCAGCGGCGGCTTGCTTCGCGCGGGGCTTCCCCTGACCACAACACGATCTCCGGCTTTCAGCGTATCCTTCGTCATCCCGACTTCCACAAGCTCGGAAAGATTGTCCAGCTCGAGCGTCCAGCGCTCGCTGTTGACGTTAACGACGATAAATGGATGAGGGTTGACGAAATGATACTCCGCGACGACCCCTTCGATGGTCACCTCTTGGCCGCTGTCGTAAACACCAGCGATCGAATGATGCATCGCAAGCGCGAGAATCAAGGATAGAAGCCCAGGATACATTTGTAAGATTCTACCTCACAAAGTGCAATAACTCCGCTCCTAAGTTAGGAGGGGAGTTTCTCAAATTTCCGTGCAACCCAATTCATAAAGTTCTCGTATGGTTAGAGGAGTGGCGGAAACAGACGTGGATCTGGTTAACGGCGCGCTGGGCGGCTCTGAGCGCGCCTTTAAAGAGCTTGTGCAGCGATACGAACGGCCGGTTTTTTCCGTGATACTTCGGGTAATTCGTGATCCATCGCGCGCGGAGGAGCTGGCGCAGGACACCTTCGTAAAAGCGTTTCTAAAACTCGATACCTATGCGCCGGAAAGAAAATTTTCGAGTTGGCTCCTAGCGATTGCCCACCATGCGGCGATCGATGAGGTACGGCGGGCCAATCTTCGGACGACGCCCCTCGAGGAGGCTCCGCAGGACTGCCTCGCCGAGAGATGCGATCAAGACTCGCCTTACCGCGTCACGGAACGGCGGGAGCTGGCGAAGGTCCTGGAGCAGGCTGTTCACCACCTGCGCCCGGAGTACGCCGAAGTGATCGCGTTGAGATATCAACAGGACCTTACGCTCGAAGACGTCGCGGAAATCACGGGCTTGCCGGCTGGAACCGTGAAGAGTTTCTTGCATCGGGCGCGCAAGGATCTTGCCGACTACTTGCGAAGACGCGGTTGGAGCAACAAATCATGACTGAAAAGCAGCACGAACCGGGCGACCACCTCCTGCGGGCGCTCGAGATCTTGAATGCGGCGGATGCCGGCGGGGACGACGATCCTGAAATCGAAGCGGCATTCCGGATAGTGGCGCGTCTGCTGCCCAGCGCATCACCTCGGCAGGATTTCTCACGCCGGGTGATTGCCGCTATTCAAAGAGTGCCTCTATCGGCAGGAAGGCGGAAGCTTCGTTCGCGGCGGCGCGTCATCGTCACGAGTCTTACGGGTGCCGCTGCGGCTGCGGTAACCGGCACGGTATTGTGGATAACGGGATTCCTGGGGATCCCGGTGGCAGAGATATTCCTCTTTGTCGTTCAGAGCGGGACGCTCGCTGTCCGCTCCGTCACTTTTATTGTGGATATGCTGAGATTTGTGGACCGTACCGCTCGAGTTCTTACGGCCGTTCTCACTTCACGAGAAATGCTGAGCGTGGTCGGAACCGCGGCCTTTCTGAGCGTCCTCAGTGTGGCCGCGCTCAAGCGACTGGTGTCCTCATCACAGCCCTTAAGGCAAACGGAGTCGATGAAATGTTAGTACAGCAACGTGAGTGCAAATGGATACTGGCTTTGATTCTGATCCTTGCGGAAATACCGCTGTTCGGACAGAGTCAAAATCTCAGCATGGATGAACTGAGAACACGGATTGAGCAGCGATACACCGTGCTGCCGATCCAAAACGGCATCGTCTTGTCGCCCAAAAATCGAGACGGGATCGCGTCTGTCGAGATTTCCGGAAATACGGTCGCCGTCAACGGCGCTGAAGTCACGGGTGCCGAATTGCGCACACGGCTTGGCGACGACGCGGAGCTGATTCTACAGCTTTCCTATCTGATGCCGTCCGATCGCCAGAGGCTCTTTACCGTCGGTGGCAGTTCGAACTCTTCGCAGGTCTCGCCGCGCCCAAGCAGGCGGGAAGTTCGGACGCGGCGAGGCCGCCGGAAAGACGACGTCATACGGTTTTTGGGCAACGTTACGGTTAACAGGGACGAGGTCCTGAATGGAGATGTGGTTGTCTTAGGCGGTAACGCCCATATCGACGGCGAAGTCATTGGCGATACCGTCGTCCTGGGAGGCGATCTCAAGCTCGGTCCTGAGTCCAATATTACGGGCGATGCAGTCGTGGTCGGCGGTACGCTGTCGCGCGATCCAAGCGCGACGATCGGAGGCGACGTTCAGGAAGTGCGGGTCGGCGCCGGCGCCAGACTCGGCGAAATTTTGAGGAATCGCGGAATATTCCGAAGCCGTATGCTCCCCTTCTTTGGCGCTGCACAGACGCTGGTGCGGGTCGGAATGCTCATTCTGTTCGCCTGCATTGTGATGCTCGCCGCCGGAGCGCTCGCCATCCGAATCGGCGACCGTGCCGCTACCGAACCGGTGAGAGCCGGACTGATCGGCTTGCTCGCCGAGCTTTTGTTTGTGCCGGCTTTGGTTATGATGGTCGTGCTTCTTGTCATCACAATCCTAGGAATCCCGCTTCTACTTCTAGTACCTTTTGCCGTCCTTGCTGTTCTCATCGTATTCCTGATCGGGTTTACCGGCGTTGCCGCCCGAGTCGGTCAATTCATCGGTCCTCGACTCGGATGGACAAACACCGGCCCCTATCTCACAACCATTTTGGGAATCATCGGTTTACTATTCCCCCTTCTGGTGGCAAGACTTATGGGAAGCTTCGGACTGAATTTCATCGCCCTTCCCTTACTCGCCGCCGGAGTGCTGATCGAGTATCTAGCGTGGACGGTCGGATTTGGCGCCGCAGCCCTGACCTATTTCAAGCCGCCGGTTGCTCCCATAAATCCGCAGCCCTCGGCAGCAGCAGGCCCGCCGCCAGTGGGTTAAACGCGGCTCGGCCGGCCGATTCGCGTATCCACACCCAAGGAATGATGGACGATAAAGTCATTACTCGGAAATTCCACTCCCATGGCGCGCCGGACATTTTCTTCAAATTCAATGACGCATGCGCCATTTAGTTGCCACGGCGGGTGGGCGACTTTCGCCGTGATCAACTGCCCGCGAATGGTCGAATAGAGACGGAATCGGGCTGTCAGAAAAACATCCAGCTGGGATGGGGCGGTAATCGGACCTTGCTTTGCAATTCGTATTCTTGCTTTTGCTTGCCCCACTTGCCCCACTTGCCGGCCTCTCTCGCTGAAATACACATTCTCCCCGGCACGAATATTCACGCTCATTTCTGCGCGGAAGTAAGGCAGGCCGAATATGGCACGCGCTCCGACGACAGCCAGCAGTTGCGAGGCATCCAGCGAGAAGAACCAGATGCCCGGACCGTTCGGACCGCTGACGTACGTCCTCAGATTCATTTCCGGAAATGCGAATCCGAGTCTGTGCGGAAACAATGGTGGCCGCATGCCCGTCAGCAGGAACGGCGTGAGGCTAACCCAGGCTTTACCCTCGAATGTATCGGCCTGTAGCTGCCGAGGAAGCCGGCTTCTGAGCAGATCGGGATCGCAAGACCAGTGAAGGAAGGCAATCTCGTGCCACCGCTGGAGCATTACGGCAAACAC
>Ga0209375_1003068_pt1 | contig 11704 bp, 10 predicted proteins | sample GraSoiAngelo_131_FD_185888 | JGI IMG/M metagenome (GOLD analysis project Ga0209375, IMG submission 185888) | Grasslands soil microbial communities from the Angelo Coastal Reserve, California, USA - 14_0929_02_30cm (SPAdes) (version 2) | ecosystem: Environmental > Terrestrial > Soil > Grasslands ...
CTTGTTCCCATGAGTGCAGATTTCCAAGTATGCGTTTAGCGCCAAAGGCGCGGTGTAATTATCAGTCCGCCACAGGACGGATTCGCCGTGGCGAACCTGGGGCAGCGCCCCAGGAAAAGTGGAGCATTAAAAACCGCAGCGCTGAAGGCGCGATTCAGTTGCGGATCGGTCTGATTCACCTCGAACGATTGAAGCGCGCTTTCAGCGCTGGTTTATATGGTTTTCGAAGTCCTGGGGCGATGCCCCAAGCTCGCATGAGGAGCGCCTTGAGCGCTAGAAGAGATCCCTTAGCAAGCAACTCCCTCGATGCGTTACGATGAAGTTCTCGCACACCGAGGAAAAAGGCGAAGATCGAGACGTAGACGTTTTGACTGATGAGGAGAACGGTCTCCGCATCATTGTTTCGCGTCTTGGGGCAGAATTAATTAGCCTGGCGCGTATCAACGAAGCCGGGCGGTGGACTGGCTTTCTTTATCGGGATAACGATCTCTCCACACCGTCTCGGGGTTGGGCCAACCATGCGACTGTCATGGGCTATTATCTTCATCGGTTGAAAGATGGTCGAAGTCTTTACCGGGGTCGCGAAATCAAAGGAGGAAATCACGGGTTCCTTCGCTCCAAGACATGGCGCTTCGGGGGATTCTCCAGTGAGGGCAGCGGCGCTTCATTGAAATATCGGATTACTCCGGAGGATTTTTCACCAAGCGAGTATCCGCTGAGAGTCGGCGTAGATCTGACCTACAGCATTGACAACGACAGATTGACTGTGTTCTTCGAGTTTCGGAACCATGAACCCGAATTGACCGCGCACGTAGCGTTTGGGTTGCATCCCGGATTCGGCGCGACTTCTTTCGAAAGCTTTCACTTACAAATGCCGCGTGGTTGTTATCGAAGATATTTTTCGCCAGATAATTATCTGTCAGGGGAAACGCGCGACACCGAATTCCCTGGTGGCGAAATACCGTTTTCAAAGAATGAATTGCCGGGTTCGATCATCCTCGAACTGGTTGATGTTCGCAGGCGCAACTTTTCCTATGTCGATCCGCCGAGCGGCCGATGGGTGACACTGGATCTCACCGGCGTGCCGTATGTCACTCTGTGGTCCGACGGCGGGCCATTTCTCTGCGTCGAGCCGTGCTGGGGTTTGACCGACCATCATGAGCAACGCGCGTTCGAGGACAAGCAGGGCATTCAAACGATTTCACCGGGAGGCAAATTATGCGCGTCCTTGAGCATGGCTCCGCAGCTTGCCTCCTGCGATTAATCCGTCGGTTTGATACCAACGTGATGTCATTGCCCTGCACAAACCGGAGTGCTTAAGGTCTCTCGAATTGGCAACTCACGCGGGATCCGGCTGCCCGCCGCTTTGCTTCGTAAATATCACATTACCGATACCGCCGCGGCGCGGAGTTCGTCATAAACAAAGAAACCAAGGACAATTAAGACAGGCAACCGCTCGTCATGATTCAGGGACTCGATCCGCGGCGTTGTGAAAATCGGTAGGAGTCGAGTTGCGTACATCAAAAACCGCACGGCGTATCGACTTGCCGCGCGGTTTTGCGCTTAGCGGGCCCCTGATGCGGCTCTTTTAGCCGCCAGAACCCGCGAAGAATGGAGAGAACCGCCGCCCTTCTGTTTTGTGAGACTGTCCTTTGTTGAGAGTCGCGAAAAAGATAAATAAGAACTGCACCGAGGGATCGAACCATGGCGCGGCTCTTTGATCTTTGACCTTATCCTTGGCTGTGACTCTGGCTGTGACTCTGGTTAACGGACTGATTTCGGTTAACCTGGGAGACACTGAACTTGCCAGTGTTGACATTGGCGACCACACCGCCCTTGGCATCTTTTTTCGGTTTCAGGTCACGGACTTTGATGTTTTTTGTCTTCTTCTTGTCTCGCATATTTGTTATTTGTCCTTTGTTGGCTTGTTGATTGATTGTGTTGTGTCAGTGACACCGAACAGCAATTGTTGCCCGCCTTTAACGTCCTGTTTTGGAATCAGGTCATCCAAGCGAATCAATTTATCTTTCCTGCGCTTAGGCCTTTGATTTCCTGACTCTCCGGCGGGCGCATTCTTTTTGTTCTTCGGTGCACTCACTTTGGCTATCTATGTTATCAGTATCCGTGCCAAGTCGCGCAAAACCTGGTCTGGATAAAAGTGGGCGACGGATTTCTCCTTGATCCGGAAGCAGTTACGCAGCTCTTCATTGCCGAAAATAAGCAACTGCCATGGCAGATGGAGCAAACGTGGAAGTTCATTCTAAGGCCACTCCGGCTCGTTTTTTAGGCCGACGGTGCTCTATTTTTAGCCATGTCCCGGAGATATCGTGCGAGGGTTGATCGAGAAATACCGAGTAACTTTGCCGTACGCCGCTGGTTCTGATTTGCTTGCTGATAGACGAATCGGATGTGCCTTTTGATCGCGCTTTCCATCGACAGATCGGTACCAGCGTCGTTCTCCTGGTTGTTACTGACCACCGTAGGAAACGACTTGGCGAATTCAGAAGCAGCTCGATTTGGCTCCAAGTCGGGAGGAAAGGCGACATGCTCGGGCATAATCACCGAGCCATCGCAAAAAAGCGTCATGGTGCGCACGGTGTGACTGAGCTCGCGAAGGTTTCCGGGCCACTTGTGATGAAGCAACTTGTCCATCGCGTGCGGATGAATGGCGGTAATGGTTTTGCCTTCTTTTAACCCGGCCATCTTCAATTCGGCGGCAATTAACGCCGGCAATTCCTCAAACCGTTCACGAAGCGGAGGAATGAGCAGGGTAAGGCCATTGAGACGCTGATAAAGGTCTTCCCTGAATTTTCCCTGCCGCACTCGTTCTCGCAGCGAGCAGTTTGATGCACAGATGATCCGCGCGTTGGAAGTGAGCATTCGTTCGGAGCCGAGGCGCTCAAATTCGCCGTATTCGAGCACGCGCAAGATTTTTACCTGGGCAAGGGAACTCATTTCGGAGATTTCATCCAAAAAAAGTGTGCCGCCATCGGCCAGCTCGAATTTACCTTTGATGCTTTGCTGCGCGCCAGTGAAGGCCCCGCGCTCATGACCGAATAGCTGGCTTTCGAGCAGCGTGTCGCTAATTGCCGAGGCGTTAAACGCAATGAACGGCTGGCCCGCGCGCGCCGAAGAATTGTGGATGGCATGAGCGAGCAGAGTTTTGCCTGTGCCGGTCTCGCCAAGCAGAACTACTGGAACGTTCGATTTCGCGGCCAGCGCTGCCAACTGCAAGCAACGAGCCATGGCCTGATTGCTTGTGGTCAGGTCTTCGATCCTGAGTCTGGAGCGCGCTTGTTGCATGGCAACCCGAGGAATTATTGCTTCATGCTCTCACGCAACTGTCGAATTGGTTCGAAGGCGTACTCAATCAGCGTCCGCCCGCCGACAATGACGTGCGCGTTTCCCCTCATTCCGACTCGCAGAGGTAAAACTTGTCCTGCGTGGGGGGATATCTCACAGCGGTCGAGTGAGCCCAGGGCGACGAAGTGAGAGCCGTCAGTGGTAGTAACTGCTGACGGACTGATCCAATCGAGTTTTCCAGTCACAGCGCCGTAACGCTGGTAAGGAAACGCTTCGAAGAAATACCGCACGCGCTGAGCGATGGCGAGTTTCGGGAGGCCAGCTTCGTTTAAGGTCATACGAGCTCGCGGTTTGGAATCTTTCGCTGCGAGCTGGCAAAGCACTTGTCCCTGCTGGACAAAACTGCCCACGGTTCGCTGCTCCATTGAAATGATCACGCCCTCATATGGACTCCGAACTGTCAGCAAGTTCTGGTGGGTATTTTCGAGGTCTGTTTTCAGAGCGCCGATGCGCATTTTTAATTTCTCGATTTCCGACTGCTGCTCAGCCCGTTGACGCGCGTGCTCTGTCTCCATTCGCTCTCGGTCGAGATTGACCTGCTGCACAGTGCGTTGGGCGACACTGAAATCTTTTTCCGAGCCGGCTAAATCGAGTTTCAGCTTTACAAGGTCGATTTCCGATTCGCCGCCCAGTTTGGCTAATTTCTCCATGCGCGTCACCAGTTCGCGGCTCGTGCCGGCATGATTCTCGCGAAATTTTACTTCGCTCTTCGCCTGCTCAACTTCCGCTTTCTTAATCTCGAGTTGGGCAGCATAAGCAGTTTCAGATTGAGTGAGGCTTTCTTCTTTTGAGCGTAATTCTTCGGTGAGGGTCCGAAATTGCGTGTCCCAACCGCGGATTTCGTCGGAGCGCAAAACGAACAACGCCTCGCCCAGTTTGACAGGTTGGCCCTCCTCCACTGCCACATGACTAATGATGGCTTGCCGGGGGGATTGTATTGGATCGGCGCCGGTGGCCGGAATCAGGACGAACTGGCAATGGACGGTTTCCGGTAACCGCATTACGATTGCGACTAGCAGCGCGAACAGAAAGGCCCCCAGCAATAGCCACGCGGTCGAGCGGATGATCCAGGGCGGTGGTTCCTGCGGCAGCATCTCGGATTCCACATCGAGTGAACCGCGTTGGGTTAATTGTGAGCTCATGAAGGAATTGGCTCAGATCCCCAGTTGTTGGCTGGAAAGGTAATAATAGAGACCGCGTTGTGCCATCAATTCATCGTGCGTGCCAATCTCGGCAACGCTGCCTTGTTCGAGGACCACGATGGAATGAGCTTCGCGAATCGTGCTCAAGCGGTGCGCGATCACAATCGTCGTGCGACCTGCCATTAACCGACCGAGATTTTCCTGGATCGCCCGCTCTGACTCCGAGTCGAGCGCGCTCGTTGCCTCATCGAAAATCAGCACTGGCGGATTATTATAGATTGCTCGCGCAATTGCGATGCGCTGCTTCTGGCCACCTGAAAGAGAAAGACCCGATTCGCCAATCTTTGTCTCGTAACCAAGCGGAAGACGCATGATGAAATCGTGCGCCGCAGCAGCTTGTGCGGCGGCAAGCACCTGATCGAGATCCGGCTCCAGATCGCCAAACGAAATATTGCGCGCGATCGTTTCGTTAAACATGTGATTTTCCTGAAGCACTATTCCGATGTGCCGGCGCACATCGCGATAGTTGAGAGTTCTTAGATCGACGTTGTCGAAGAGGATCGTTCCTTCCGTCGGTTCGAAAAGGCCTGCAATCAATTTGATGAGCGTCGTTTTCCCGCAACCGCTACGGCCTACAAACGCCACCATGCGCCCCGGCGCCAGGTCCAGGTTGATATTCTTTAAAATATCGGGCGATTCGGGGCCGCCGTATTTGAAACTAACTCCGCGAAGCTGGAGGTGCCCTTCGAGGCTATGCACCGGGACGAGTCGAGAACGATCATGGCCCTGTTCGGGTTCCTGCTCGAAAATGTCATTCAGCCGATTCAGGAGGACGGCGGCGTTTTGCAGGTTGTCCCAAACCCCGAGAGCGCGCAAAATTCCCGCGTAGGCCATCGCCGTCAGTGAGCTGAACGCGACAAAACCGCCAACGCTCAAGTATCCATGAATCACTTGCGTCGCGCCGACCCACAAAAAGATCGCAGTAGAGAGCAGACCGATGCTCTGCAGAACGCTGTCGTACGACATTACGATGAAGGTCGCCTTGAAAAGTTTTTGTGAGACGGAGAGAAACTCGTTCAGCATGGCGTCGCGAAAGGCATTCTCGGCTGATGCCGCTTTCACTGCCTCGATGCCTTTGATGGCGTCAATCTGATGCGAACTATATTTCCCCTGGCTTTCTTCCACCCCGTGATACAGCGGACGAAGGACCTTTACAGAAAAAATCATCAACCCAACATAAATCGGCGTTGTTGCCAGAAACGCGAGAGTGAGCAATGGACTGTACATCGCCATCAAAATCACTGCGCCGACGAGAAAAACTGCTGCCAGCAAAGCGCCAACTCCTTGTTGGACGGCAAATTGCCGAACCTGCCTCGCTCCATCGAGCCGGCGTTGAATGTCGCCTGTCCGGCGACTCGTGAAATAAGTCATCGGCAGGGAGAGAAGTTTCCGGCTTAAAAAATCGAGAACGGTCGTATCAAGGCGCACTGCCGCAAAAGCCAGCAGATATTCCTGCGCGAGAGTGGAGAGCTGCACGAAGACGATGGCTGCGAGCATGCCGAGCAGGATCGTCTTCAACAGGCCGACATCGTTTTCGACAATGACCTTATCGACCACCATCTGGGTGAACACCGGGAAGAGCAGTTGAAGGACGCTGACAGCGACGGCCAGCCCCAGCACCTGAAGCAAGATCACCTTGAATCGCGCAAGAAATGGAAGAACCCACGCCAGCGTTGGCTTGCTTTCCGGAGCTTGTTCGAATGCGGGCGTGTAATCGAACAGCGCCGCGTAGCCTGTCCACTTCGCTTCAAATTCGCGGCGCGGAAGTTTCCGTAACCCAACCGCGGGATCGGCCACGCGCACAAACTGCTTGTCGACATCGTAGAGCACGATCCAGTGGTTGCCCTCCCAATGCACAATGGCCGGCAACGGGGTGAGCGGGAGATTGCGCAGCGAAATCTTCAATGCGCGCGCCGCCAAGCCAAGTTCAGTTGCGGCGCGAGAAAGGGCCTTGAGGCTGGTGCCGTCCGTAGCCGTGTGACAGAGCTGCCGAATCCGTGCCAGGCTTACCTTGCGGCCAAAATGCCGGCAGATCATTCCGAGACTGGCTGCACCACAATCCATCTCGTCGATCTGCATGATGTGGTCGACTTTACGGATTCGCTTTCCGCGTTTGCGGAACAAGCCCTGCTCGTCAGCGAAGGGAGCTTCTTTATCTTCGGCCCCGGCTGGAGGATGTTCACGGTCCAGCTGAACCTTGTCATGTACCTGTGTTTCGGCAGGCAGCAGTTCTGTCGTGAAATCAAGCGGAATACGCGCTTCGGTTTTCGCCTGATAAAGCGCGAGCCGCTCGCTCACGAGCCTATCGAATTCCGGAAAACGTCGCCGCAAGTCCTGCACCGACTTGGGTTCAAGAGAGAGCAATTGGCAATCTGTGAATGCCTCGATGGAGGCCGCACGCGGTGAGCCGTTCAAGACCGACAGTTCACCGAAAAAGTCGCCCTCGCGATAAAACGCGAGATTGCGCGTTTGTCCGTCGATTCCGGCGAACGCCCGCGCGCGTCCCTTCTGCAGTATGTAAAGAGGACCGGCATCGTCTCCTTCACGGATAATCAGATTGCCTTTTTCGATCGTCACGGGTTTTAATCTGTCGATCATGCCGCGCAACACGGACGTCGGAAGCCGGCCAAAATTGCTGAACTGATAGAGGAAACTTTGCAGAGCCCTGTCACGGCCGGTGGTCTCGACATATTGCTTCAGATCGGGTACGCGACGGGCGAGCTCTGTAAAATCATCGCGATCGAGCCGCAAAACATCTACCGCTGTGCTGCAGCGCACCGTCGCATTTCGGGTTCCACCCTCAGACAATGCGGCTTCTCCAAACGAGTCACCAGGTTTCAACACGCCCAGCGGGATTTCCTCACCAGCCGGTTTGATCTTGAGTGCGCGCGCTCGCCCTTTGGTCAAAACATAAAACGAATCCGCCGGATCATCCTGCTTTACGATTACGTCCCCGAATTCATAGTGCTCTTCCTGCAAGAGCGGCTCAATCGCGGCGAAATGTTCATCGGAAAGAAAACGGAAAACCGATGAACGCCGCAGAATCTCGCTGTCTTGAACTTTCATTCTTTAGCAGGTGACACGCCGCCGAGCCGGCGTTGCGCATACTTGCTCATAAGCTCAGAGAAATGCCGATTGAGCAGTCGCTGATCGATCCGCGATTTAACGGTTGGGTCGTCCGCGTGCGGCTCGATCTTGCTGACGACACGACACAGTTCAAATCCATCGCCGCGCGCGGTTGGTTCGAGCACGTTGCCCGCCGAAACGCTTAGGAATCTCTGCTGAGCATCCACGGGAACGTCTTCTAAGAGAAACTGCAAACGTCGATAAGGGTAACCTCCCTCAGTGGCAACTTCCTCCATTGACATCCCGTCTTGTTGCACGCAAAAGAGCGCTTCCTTGGCGGCATCGTGGGATTCCAGCTCGATCACCTCGATTTCGAATCGCGTCAGGGGCAATCGTAAAGCCATCAATTCGTGTTGACGCGCCTCAGGGACAAGCAGCTTATCGCAATGCGTCCGGTATGCTGCCTCGATTGCGAGCATTTCATCCAACCATTTCGAATCACGCCCGAATTTCCTCAGCCAATTCGCCCGTTGTGTCGGATTAATGCTGTTCCGGTGCAAGAATTTGCGCTCCTCGGCCGCAATCGCCTCTGGGGTCGGTTCTTGTCCTGCGCAGCGTGCCGCGAGACGCGCCGTTAAATCACTCGTCATTCGATCCAAATCCCCGGACAAAATCAATTCCGTCAAAAACGACCGGCGCAGGTCGGGCGACGCGCACTGATATTCCACTTCATCCGGAACGATCTTTTCGCGAATGGCGGTGGCACAATATTGACGAGTAAAATAGTCGCTGAAATCATCGAAAGTCAGGCCGCGATTTGCCAGCCATGCTTCCGTTTCCTCAGCAGTGATTAGATCGTATTCGTAACGAAAAGCTTCTGCCGCGCTGGAAATTGCAGACTCGTCCAAATCTAAGTCTAGCTCATCCGCGCGTTTTTCCGCTTCGACTTCATCAAGAAATTCTTTCCACTTAACTCCCAGTTCGCCTCTAAAAATGGCTGCATCGATTGCATCACGTGCCGTATATTCCTTTTCTCTGCACGCGCACACTATCAAGTCAAAGCCTGAAGTCGACTCCGTGGTCGCCATTAAAAGCGAGCTTTCTACAGCATTCCGGGAAGAAAGTCGAGTCTCGTCATAAAATATCAGCAACCAACGATTTGACCTCCCAAGGCAGGAAACGCACGGTGTCGCTTCGCACCATGCCGGCCGCTTCACTTCAGGCTCTGCTCACGAAGTCGATTGATTATGCGGGAATGTTTCCGCCTTGCGGTCTTGCGCTCGAGCCTGCCCTGCAAAATCAAGCCCAGTATGTCCGTTCGGGCGACAGTTGGATGCTCGGCGCATTCGTGCTTCCCGTTGAACAATTCGATGCAGCCAGGCAATCGCTTTCGCAATTCGATCCTTCGCATCCGCTCCGCGTGGCTGCGCTCGGACCCAAAACTGCGAAGCCGGATAGTTTTCTTGATGCGCTCGATGAAACAGACGCGGCGATTCGTTCGTTGTCGAGCAATGTCGATCTAGTGTCGATCAGTCATCTGGAAATGCTTTTGCCGCCCGATGCCGACCTTGGATTATTAGACGAGGCGAGGTCAATCGTCGTTGATTTGCCCGTTTTCTGGGAAGCGCCTCCGGAACGAGCCCAACAAATCATCGCGTTGCTGGCCGAACATAACTCCGATGCCGACGTGGCGACCTTCGGTTACAAATTGCGCACCGGCGGAGTGACAGCTGATGCATTTCCTACCTCCGCGCAGATTTCCGAAGCGCTGGTGACGCCTGCCACGCATCAACTCCCGATCAAGTTCACGGCGGGGCTGCATCATCCCATGCGTCAATTTCGCGATGAAGTGAAAACAAAAATGCACGGATTTCTTAATGTGCTCGGCGCCGCGGTGCTCGCAGCGGAGCACCGGTGGGATGCGCATCAAACCTCCTCCATGCTGGAAGATGAACATGCAGATTCGTTTTCGTTTACTGACGATCTTTTCGCGTGGCGCGAATGGAAGATCGATATCGAACGGCTGAAATATCGGCGGAAATTCGTGACGTCGTTCGGCAGTTGCAGCTTTGATGAACCGCGCGAGGATTTGCGCGCGCTCGGATTATTGTAGGGTAGGGGCAGTTCACCTGAACCGCCCGATTCGTGCAAACAGACACGTGCCGGGCGATTGAGGTCAATCGCCCTTGCCATGCCACTGAAATCATTCATCGAAGTCCCGCCCGATTCGCATTTTTCCATTCAAAATCTTCCCTTCGGCGTTTTCCAACCGAGAGAGGGTAAAACGCGCGTGGGCGTTGCCATCGGGGATTTGATTGTGGATCTTTCGATTCTCGAAGAGCTCGGTCATTTTCAGTCAGCAGAGTTTCAGGACCGAAGGGTGTTTTCAGAAGATTCGCTGAATTCATTTCTTGCGCTGGGCCAACCAGCGTGGCGAGGAACGCGCGAAATCCTTCAACATCTTCTGTCGGCTGAGACAGCGACGCTGCGCGATGACACGCGGCTGCGCGAAAAAGTGTTTCACGCACAAAAAGACGTCACGATGAAATTGCCGACGCGCATCGGCAACTACACCGATTTCTATTCGTCATATCATCACGCGCACAATGTCGGCACGATGCTGCGCGGCCCGGAGAAGGCGCTAATGCCGAACTGGAAATGGTTACCGGTCGCGTATCATGGACGCGCCAGCTCGGTTGTCGTCAGTGGGGCCGACGTGCGCCGTCCAAGTGGCCAGACCAAGCCGCCGGACGCTTCGGCTCCGGTTTTCGGTCTGACCAAAAGCCTCGATTACGAATTGGAAATGGCGTTCCTGATTGGTCCTGGCAATTCGTTAGGCGAACCGGTGCCGATCAATCGCGCGATCGATCACATCTTCGGTCTTGTGCTGATGAATGACTGGAGTGCGCGCGACATTCAGGCATGGGAATATCAGCCGCTTGGCCCGTTTCTGGCGAAGAACTTTTGCACGAGCATTTCGCCCTGGGTTGTCACGCTCGAGGCACTCGAACCATTCAGGAAGCCTTTGCCGCCGCAGGACCCTGAGCCACTGCCGTACCTGCGCGGCAAAAATGATTTCACGTTCGATATTCATCTTGAAGCCAGCCTGCAAACTTCGTCGATGGACTCGCCGCACATTATCACGCGCACAAATTTTCAAAATCTTTACTGGAGCATCGCGCAACAACTTGCGCATCACGCCGTGAACGGTTGTAATCTCGAACCCGGTGATTTGCTTGCGAGCGGAACGATCAGCGGTGCGACTGAAGAATCCCGCGGCTGCATGTTGGAATTGACCTGGCGCGGTGCGAACCCGCTCAAGTTGCCAAACAGCGAAACCCGCAAATGGCTCGAAGATGGTGACACACTAACCATCACCGGCTGGTGCCAGGGCGACGGTTATCGAGTTGGTTTCGGCGAAGTAAGCGGACGAATCATTGGAAGTGACAAGTGAGTAGTGGAAAGACCGACCTCAAGCCGGTTGTTGTCCTTGCGCGATGTGTTTCCTGGATCGGGCATCCGTTGGTTTTCATTAGCCTGTCCGTCGCCATTATCATCATCTTGCGCCTGGCTAACCGCGCTGGGCTCGCGCTTTTGCTGACTTTGTTGGTGACGCTAATCCTGCCGATGGGACTTTTACTTTTTTGGGGGGCCCGAACAGGCCGATGGAGTGACGCAGATGTTTCCATTCGATCAGAACGTGTCCGATTTTACCCACGCGCGATTCCAATTTCGGCGATGGCTGTGATTGCGCTTTGGCTATTGCGCGCGCCGGCTATGGCATTGCGCGGTGCGGTGGTGACGTTGTTTCTGCTGCTTGTGGCCGCGCTGGTCAATTTTCGAATCAAGCTGTCCTTGCACGCGCTTTTCGCTTTTTACAGCGCGATCATTCTATTTGTGGTCCATCCGGTCGTGGGCGCGATTGCTTTCGCCCTGGCCTTTCTCGTCTTTTGGTCGCGGCTTTATCTGGGGCGCCATGACCTATTGGAAACGCTGGTCGGCGCTTCGCTTGGCTTACTGGGTGGACTGGTCACGGCCTCGTAGAGGCCGCCGTGCCCGGGCGCATCGAAACG
>Ga0209375_1003070_pt1 | contig 11697 bp, 10 predicted proteins | sample GraSoiAngelo_131_FD_185888 | JGI IMG/M metagenome (GOLD analysis project Ga0209375, IMG submission 185888) | Grasslands soil microbial communities from the Angelo Coastal Reserve, California, USA - 14_0929_02_30cm (SPAdes) (version 2) | ecosystem: Environmental > Terrestrial > Soil > Grasslands ...
CTGGCCCAGGATTCCGGGGGACTCCGGGACCGCCGCCACCGCCTCAACAACCACAACCTCAACCGCCGCTTCAGCAGCCGCAACAGCCTCAGCCGCAGCAACCACAGCCACAACAGCTGTAAATAATCTCTGAGCGGCAGTGGCGTTTCCGCAGCTTTGCAAATAGTTTGAGAAGTGGAACTCTTCTCAACTAAATTGCCTGAAGGGCTGTGTGTTTGATCGAACTGCCTAGGGCAGCGGTTCGAACACCACGACGGGTTGGTACGTCCGCGGCACCACGGCTTCGGCAATGGCAATCAATTTGTCCTGCTGGTTGAAGATGCGCAGCCGCGGAGCTTTCGGTGGCCCGCCATCGAGTTCCGCGGTCGCGCCGGGAGGGGTCTCCACCCGTCCGGGCTGCAGTTGCGAAACAGAAATATTGAACTTCGAGCCGTGGCGCACGCGCCTTTCGATCACCGGCAAAACATTGATGCGCGGGAAATTGGGCAGCAGGTTTTCCATCTTGATCAGGCAGCTTTCAAAGCGTCCCTCGCGGCTCGCCTCTGCAAGCTCCTCCAACGCAATCGCTTGTTCTATGGAGAATTCTCCCACGGCCGTGCGCGTGATTTCCGCCAGATGCGCCCCGCAGCTTAGCTTTTGTCCCATTTCATGCGCCAGCGAACGGATGTACGTGCCGGAAGAGCACTCGATGACAAAACGCGCGATGCTGCCTGCAATTCCCGTCAGCTGGTATTCGTAGATTTCTACGGGGACGGCCTTCAGCGCGACGTCTTGTTTTTTTCGCGCCAGCTCGTATGCAGGGCGGCCTCCCACTTTCTTGGCGGAAAATACAGGCGGCATCTGTTCGAATTGCCCGATGCGCCCCGCCGCAAGCCTCTCGAGGATGGCGGGCTCGAGTGCCGGCGCCGTGTCCGGGCCTTGTGCTTCACCGTCAGAATCGTAGGTATCGGTCGCAAACCCGAAGCGGAAACCCGCCGCGTAACGCTTTCTCCTGCCCGAGTAGAAGCGCACGAGCCGCGTCGCCCGCCCAAGCAGCAACACCAAGACTCCCGTTCCCAGCGGATCCAATGTGCCCAAATGCCCGATTTGCCGAAACCCCACCAGGTGGCGCACGGCATCCACGACGTCGTGCGACGTTTTTCCTTTGGGCTTGTTGATGACGAGCGCGCCGTCAAACGGCGCCGGTTGTGGCTGGCGTGGCATACGAAAAGTAAGCAGTCGTCAGGCGTCAGGTATCAGTTCCAATCAAAAGTAATCGCAAGTTGAGCCCAACCAAAACTATTCCCGTAAATTCTCGTCCTGCGGCTGACTGGCTACTGGGATAATTGACTACTTCCCCGGCTTGTCCTTCTTCATTTCCTTCAAGAGTTGCTCGATACGCTCGACGTGTTGTTCGGAAAAGTCCAAGGCGAAGTGCAATTCCGGCAGCCGGCGAAGCTGCAAACGCTCAACAAGTTCGCGACGGATAAATCCTGCTGCATGTTCCAGAGCCTTGATGGCATCGGTCTGCTCCTGGCTCGTCCCTTTCGCGCTGATGAACACGCGCGCATGCTTCATGTCCGGTTGCACGCGCACTTCGCTGGCGACCACGCTGCCCTCCAGCCGCGGATCCTTCAATTCTCCCGCCAGCATGGCGTTGATTTCGTGAGCGATTTCCTCGCCCACGCGTTCGTGACGATGATTGGTGGAACTCATCTGCGTTTCCCGCGGTGCTTCCTAAATAATCTCCACCGCTTGATGGATTAATATCGAGCCGAGGATTCCGTCCGCCTCGTCCAGGACTTTCTGCAGCACTTCATTCACGTGCTTCTCTTCGTTCGAAATGGTCACCACGCCCACGACCGATCGCTGCCAAGTATCGTGATGCTCGAGTTCCGCCACGGCCACGTTGAAATCCCGCCTCAATCGGTCCTTCAAGCTGCGCAGCACGTGGCGCTTGTCCTTCAGCGATTGTGCGTCTGGGATGTGCAGCTCGAGGGTGAGCAAGCCGACTGGCATCTGCGGCTCCGGAGAAAAGCTCGGCGGTTATTTCTTGCCGGAAGGCGCGCTGGCCTGGCCGGCGGCTTCCGCGGCGCTCATTTTGGCGACGCTGAAGCATTCCAGGACGTCGCCTACCTTGATGTCGTTGAAGTTGGCCACGCCTGCGCCGCATTCAAAGCCCGTGCGCACTTCGCTGGCGTCATCCTTGAAGCGCTTCAGCGAGCTCAGCTTCGAAGTGTAAATCACTGTGCCATCGCGGACCACGCGCACCTGCGCGTCGCGTTTTAGAATGCCATCGACCACGTAGCAGCCCGCTACCGTGCCCGCGCCCTTCACGCGGAACGTGTTCCGAACTTCCGCGCGGCCCAGGTAGGTCTCCGTGATGACCGGTTCGAGCAGGCCTTCCATGGCCTTCTTAATCTCATCCGAGACCTCGTAAATGATGTTGTGCGTGCGGATGTCCACGTGTTCCTGCTGCGCCAGGTCCGCTGCCTTGCGGTCCGGCCGCACGCCGAAGGCGATGACAATCGCTCCCGAAGCGGACGCCAGCAACACATCGTTTTCCGTTACCGCGCCCACGCCCGAGCCGATGATCTTCAGCTTTACCTGGTCAGTGGAAAGCTTCGGCAGCATCTCGCTCAGCACTTCCACAGATCCCTGCACGTCTGCCTTGATAACAATCGGCAGCTCTTTGACTTCGCCCGCCTTGAGTTGTTCGTGTAACTGGTCGAGCGTGATGCGCCCACCGCTGCTGCGCGCCATGGCCGCGTCGCGTTGCTTACTCTGGCGGTATTCGACGATATGGCGGGCCTTGGCTTCGTCCGTCACCTGGAAGTGGTCTCCCGCTTCCGGAACGCCTTGCAATCCCAACACTTCGACGGGCGTGGATGGTGGCGCGTCTTTCACCGTGCGCCCGCGATCGTCGAACATCGCGCGCACTTTGCCGAACACCGAGCCGCAGATAAAAAAGTCGCCTGCATTAAGAGTGCCGTTCTGAACCAGCACCGTGGCCACCGGCCCGCGCCCTTTGTCCACGCGCGATTCGAGCACGGTGCCGCTCGCCGGTGCATCCGGGTTCGCCTTCAATTCGCGCAAATCCGCGACCAGCAAAATGATTTCCAGCAGCTTGTCGATGCCTTTTTTCTGCTTCGCCGAAACTTCCACGAATTCCGTGTCTCCGCCCCACTCCGCAGGCATCAGGCCTAGGTCCGACAACTGGCGCTTCACGCGCTCCGGCTGCGCTTCCGGTTTGTCAATCTTGTTGACGGCCACAACGATGGGCACATTCGCAGCTTTTGCGTGGTCGATGGCTTCCTTGGTTTGCGGCATGACGCCATCATCGGCAGCCACCACCAGCACCACGATGTCCGTGACTTTCGCGCCGCGCGAACGCATCCGCGTGAAAGCTTCGTGGCCGGGCGTATCCACAAAAACCACGCTGCGATCGTTGACCACCACTTTGTAAGCGCCGATGTGCTGCGTGATTCCGCCCGCTTCTCCCGCCGCCACGTCCGCTTCGCGAATCGCATCCAGCAGGCTTGTTTTCCCGTGGTCCACGTGTCCCATCACGGTCACGACAGGAGGCCGCGGCTTCAGACTCTCTTTCGTTTCTTCCTTCGCAACCTCCAGCACCATTTCTTCTTCGAGCGAAACGACGCTCACGACTCCGCTGAACGATTCCGCCAGCGTTGTCGCCGTTGGCACATCCAAGGCTTGGTTAATGCTTGCAAAAACGCCGCGGTCCAGCAGCGTCTTCAGAAGATCCTTTGCGCGCACGTCCAGCTTTTCCGCGAGTTCGCGAATGGTGATGCCTTCGGTGATGGTTACTTCGCGCGGCGGACGCGGTTCCGGAGGTGCAATAACCGCAGCAGCAGCCGCACCGCGGCCCGCCCCCTGTCGCAGGCGCGTCGGGTGCAGCTTGCGCTCTCCCTCGATCTCCCGCTTGTCAATCGCCGGGCGCTGGCGCGTTGGAGTCTTGCGCGCGTAAAGCGGCTTTCCGGGTTCCGCCTTCGGCGGCATTTTGTCCGGGAGCGGCGGCAACATTCCCGGACGTCCGGGCGCGCGCGGCCCGGGACGTGTGCCGGTCGGCATCGGCCCTCGCCGGTGCTCAAAAGGCCTCGATGAGTCTCCGCCGGGACCGCCCGGCCGTCCCATTGGTCTGCCCTGGCCTTGTTGCTGCGGACGAATCGGCTGTCCGGGACGCGGGCCACTCGGGCGCTCGCGCGATATGTCCGGCAATGGTCCGCGATTTCCTGTCGGCAGAGGACCACGATTTCCAGTAGGGCGGATTGGTGCCGCTGGACGCACGGGTCCACCGGGCCTCGCGGGTGCGCCGGGGCGCGCGGGCGAAGTACCAGGCGCCGCAGCCGCAGGCCGTGCTGCAGAAGGCTGTGTGCTCGCCGGACTTGTGGCTGCAGGCCGAGCCGGTGCACTTCCAGGCTGCACGGACGGCGCTGCGGGACGAATTGGTGTCGGAGCCGGTGGTGCGGAGGGCTTCGTGGCGGCTGGCGCACTTGTAGGCGCTGCCGGAGCTGGCGCTTTAGGAACAATTTTCGGAGCGCCCGGCGCGGCAGTCGGAGCAGGTGCGGGAGCAGCATGCGTTGGCGGAGCCGCAGGCATGGCTGCGGCAGCAGGTGCGGTCGGCGCGGCCGGTTTCGCGGCCGCAGCCGCAGGGGCCACCCGAGCTTGCGGCGGAGGCGCAGCAGCCGCGGGAGGCCGCATCCGCGCAGCCTTCGCTGCAGCTTCCTTGGCCTCTTTTTCAGCCTTCGCAGCCGCTTCCGCCTGCGCTTCGGCTTCCGCAACTCCCTGAATCTTTTTGCGGACCTTCTCCGCGACGTCGGCGGGAATCGAGCTCGAGTGCGTTTTCTTTTCGGTGACACCAAAGCCAGACAGAAGGTCAATGATCGCCTTGGCTTTGACCTCTAGTTCGCGCGCCAGCTCGTTGATTCGGACTTGATTCGCGTCGCTCATGCGCTCCGTTCGATACTTACTCTGACTTGGCCTCTTCTGCTCGTTCAGTCCCGCCTTTATCAGCGGGTGTTGCTTCGGCTTGCGTGTCTTCTGCGGTTGTCGTTTCCTCTGCCTCTGCCGCTGCCGTCTCTTGCTCCGCCGGAGTTTCCGCTGCTGCCTCTACGGCCTCTGTGCTTTCAGCCGAGCCTTCTTCTACGGCATCTACCGCCGCGCCTTCTTCGCCATCTTCTGTGGTTGTCTCCGTGGTTTCTCCGGCCGCTGCGCCTTCACCCGCGGGAGCCGCCTCCGTACCGCTCTCATAGAAGCGGTTCACGGCCTGGTAGATCTTGTCCACCATCTTTTCGCCGATTCCCGGAATTTCCATCAATTGCTCCGGCGTCATGGAAGCCAGCTTCTCCACAGAATTCACTCCGGCAGCCTCCATCTTCTCGATGGTCTTTGCACCAATGCCCGCCAATGACGTCAGCGGCGTTGCCGGCGCGGTCAGTGCGGTCATCTGCTCTTCGATTTCCTGGCGCTTCTCTTCTTCGCTCTTGATATCGATGTCCCAGCCAATCAGCTTGCTCGCCAGTCGGACGTTTTGCCCTTTCTTGCCGATCGCCAGCGAAAGCTGCGAATCCTCCACGATCACTTCCAATTTCTTGTTCTCCGGATCGGTGATCTGCACGCGCGTCACTTTCGCCGGGCTCAGCGCCTTTTGGGCGAAGGCCACGGTCTCTTCGCTATACGGAATGATGTCGATTTTTTCGCCGCGCAATTCGCGGATGATGGATTGCACGCGCATGCCCTTCATGCCCACGCACGCGCCCACGGGATCCACGTCTTTGTCGCGGCTCATCACCGCAACTTTGGTGCGCTCCCCGGCTTCGCGCGCCGCATGCCGGATCTGGACCGTGCCGTCGTAAATCTCGGGCACTTCCATTTCAAACAACCGTTGCACCAGGCTGGCATCCGCCCGGGATGCGATTACCTGCGGCCCTTTTGCCGCGCGGTCCACGGCCTTGATCACCACGCGGAGGCGTTCACCGATGTTGTAAGTCTCCAGCTTCGATTGCTCGCGCTTTGGCAGCCGCGCCTCCGTCCGCCCCATATCCACGATCAGGTCCGGGCCTTCGGCGCGCTTCACGATCACCGTAACCAGCTCGCCCACGCGGCCGTTGTATTCGTTAAAAATCGTGTCGCGCTCGGCTTCGCGCACTTTCTGCAAAATCACTTGCTTGGCCGTCTGCGCGGCGATGCGCCCCAGCACGTCCGTCGGCTTCGGCGTGATGATTTCCGTTCCGACCTCCGCAGAAGGATTCTTCTTCTTCGCTTCCGTCAGCGTGATTTCTTTCTTCGGGTCGGTCACTTCCTCGACTACTGTGTGCACCGAGAACACATCCACTTGACCCGTTTCCGGGTTGAACTTTCCGCGCAAATCTTCTTCCGACTTATAAAACTTCCGCGCCGCCACCACCATCGCATCTTCAATCGCCGACACCACCACTTCCGGCTCGATGTGCTTCTCGCGGCTCAGCATCTCGATTTGTTGGTAAAGCAAATTCGCCATATCGCGTCCCTAAATCCCCAGAATCCCCCGCCCCAGCTCTAAAACTCCACAACCAGATTCGCCTTGCGGATCGCCTCCAGCGGCAACTCTACGGTCCGTGCTTCCTTCCCTTTCAACTCCATCCGCACTTTCCCGTTCGTAAATCCCGCCAGCCGCCCTTCAAAACATTTTGCGTCTCCCACCGGCTCAGCGGTGGTAATCTTCGCCAGCCGTCCCCGGAACCGCTCGAAGTCAGCGGCCTTTTTCAGCGCCCGGTCCATCCCCGGCGAACTCACTTCCAGGATGTACCCGGGCCCGGGAACCAGGTCTTCCACGTCCAAAATCACGCTGAGTTGCTGGCTCACTCGCTCGCAATCCGCGTGGCTAATCTTCGGAAACGGGTCATGCACAATTTCGCCCGCCCCCAACGTCCCAGCAGCATCGCTAATCACCGCCGCGGGCTTTGGTACCCGGTCGATGTACACGCGCAAGAATCGCTGCTTGCCGATTTTCCATTCGACATCAACGACTTCCAGCCCTCCCGAACGCGCCACTCGCTCGGCGGCTGCGCGGATCTTCTCTAAATCCACTCTAGAGACTCCTCGACCGTAGCCGGTCCGCACCACACTCCGCCCGGCCCCAACAAAAAAGTGGGCTCGCGCCCACTTAACCGTTCGACCCGCTTCAGAGCGAAATTAGAGTATATTCCCGCCTCCCGGCAAAAGCAAGATACGGCTCCCCGAATCCAGTATCAGTGTAAACCTCTAACTTGTCATGTACTCTGGGGAGCGTATTCCAGCGCAGAAGCGCGCCTCGTGGCATGCTCCTGTCGTGGGAAAACGCTTGTAGAGAAAGGGATTACACGGATTCGCAAAGCTCCGTGCCGCGTAGAAATGGCCTCCCGCCGAGGTCGCCCGTATTGTGCCCCGGTGCCCCTGACGACGACTTTCCCAGTTCGGGATGGTCCGCCTCTGAGCGCAGAAGCTTCCGCAGCCGCACACGGGCCTTGTGCAACTGGGATTTCGCATTTCCCACGGAACATCCCAGCAGTTTGGCAATCTCGCTATGGGCGTAGCCCTGAATGTCGTACAGCACAAACATCATTTTGCATCTTGGTGGCAATTGCTTGATGGCATTTTCAATCGCCACACGATCAACGTAACCCTCCAGATGCAAGTCCGGCGCGCCCAACTCGCGCCTCGCCATTCCGGTTTCGTCGGTGCCTTCCATGTCTTCGATCAGCGTGGCCTTCGCCAGCTTGGATCCGCGAAGCCTCATGAGCACGGTGTTCACTGCCACGCGATGCAGCCACGTGGAAAAGGCGGAGGCGCCTCGGAACCCTTGAATCTTGCGGAAGACGTGCAGAAAAACCTCCTGAGTCGAATCTTCAGCCTCGTCCGGATTCCTTAGCATGCGCATGCACAAGGCATAGACCCGGGCGCTATGCAGCCTGTAAAGCCGCTCAAACGCTCCATCGTCCCCGCGTTGCGCCATGCGTATAACCTTGGCTTCGGGCAACTCGCAAACTTCCGTCGCTCTCTGACGATGCACTTCGTCCTCCTCATCGCTCAGGCGCACATCCCTGCGCACTTTTTTTGAAGATTCAAATTCAGTAGGCAGATAGCCCCGCCAGCTAACGCCCTGGAGCTTTTATGAATCCACTGTGACTTTTGCGGGCAATCCCGCTGCCATTACTGATTTTTTTTGTAAATGCGTGGGATATGGCGACTTATCTGTCTTGTTCCGATGCGTTTGTTGGTTTTTCTGCGGTACTAGTCCTTGCAAACCTTCCCCGACTCGGTTCCTTTCTTCACAGCAATACTCTTTCTTGCGCTCTTCACACCGATTCTTTCTTCTTGCGTGGCGTCGGGTCTTTCGCTGCGTTTGCGCGCCAGTGAAATACCTGAGAGCCGCATCCAGAGAAAAACAGACGAGCGTGTTGTGCTTCGTTGAGAATTCCAAGGATTGCGTCGGAGTCCGTGGCGCCTGCCCAAAATCCGCGATACGGTTCGATTAGGAATGATCGATGAGGCGATGATGAATCGCGTAGAGTGCAAGCTCGAGGCGGTCGGAAACGCCCAGCTTGTCGAAAATGTTGTGGAGATGATTCTTGACCGTTTGCTCGGAAATGAAAAGTTTCTCGCCGATTTCTTTATTGCGGAAACCTTGAGCGACCAGCTGAACGATTTCTTTTTCGCGGTCGCTGAGCAAAGGCTTCTCGCGGCGCGGACCGGCTTCGGAAGATTTCGAAAACGCCTTCATGACTTCGGCGGTCATGCGATTATCGAGCCAGATTTCGCCGGCATGCACGCGATGAATGCTCTTGACCAGGAGATCGGTGGCGGACTGCTTGAGGACAACGCCGCGTGCGCCAAGACGCATGGCGCGGACTACGTCGCGATCGTCTTCAGCCGCCGTGAGCACCACGACGCGCGTGGGCAACGTGTCAAAATTCACTTCTTCGAGAACGGCCAGTCCGTCTTTATCGGGCATGCGCAGATCGAGGAGAAGAATGTCGGGCTTCAGCTTGGTGAGGAGCTTGATGCACTCCGCGCCATTTTGAGCTTCGCCGACGATGGTGATGTCCTCGTCGGACTCGAGGAGTTTGCGCAGGCCATCACGAAAGATGGCGTGGTCATCGGCTAGTAGTACCCGTATTTGCTGTTTTGTTTTTGCCATATCAACCGAGAGGCACTTCGATAGTCAAACGCGCCCCATGCCCCGGATTTGACTCAACGGTCAAAACCCCACCCACAGTTCGAGAACGTTCCTTAATGGAAATGGGTCCCAGCCGCAGGCGATCCAGTTCGTCGGCGGTAAATCTGCCGGCAAAACTAAAACCCTCGCCATTGTCGTCCACTACAAGTACTAGACGGCTGTCATCCTGCGACAGTTTTACCACGACATGGGAAGCCTTGGCATGCTTTTTTATGTTGTTGAGTGCTTCACGGTAAATCTGGAAAATCTCGCGGCAAACCCGGTCGGGAGCGCGTAATTGTGTCGAATCGATAAGCAGATCGAGGGCAATTGTGGATTCGTTGCGGTAGCGCTCGGCAAAGCCGCGCATAAGGTCTACGAGGTCGGCGCTTTGAACGCGTAGGGGGCGGAGGTCCGTGACCGTCTGACGGAGTTCGGCAGCCTCGTTCTTGACGGTTTGTTGCAGGTTTGCCAAGGCATTGGAGGCCTGTTCCGGAGTGGCAGGAACGCGACGGCGGAGGACGTCGAGCTGGATTTCGATGCTCAGAAGGGTCTGGAGAATACCGTCGTGGAGGTCGCGGGCGATACGGCTCCGCTCAGCCTCGATGGCACGGGCGCGAAGGTGCCGCAGAAGGAAGATGTTTTCGAGTGCCGGACCAATATGCTGGGCAATGCTTTCAAGCCAAGCTAAGTCTTGCTTTTGGAATGGTTTACGACCATTTAGCAGGAAGACTCGCCCCGTCGACTGCCCCGCTTGATCGAAGGAAACGGTCAAAAGTGAGTTGATCTTGAATTCTTGCAAGACGGGGCCGGGAAGCCGAGGCAGGTTCTTGATCGTGCGGCCGTCGCGGCGGTCCCAGCCAAAGCCAGCGCCTTGGCCGACGAGCGAATTCCAGCATAGCGTGGCGTCCATGTCGTCCAGGAGAAACCCGTCCGTTCGAGAAAGTGGCAAGCTCTCCGGAACCAGGCGGTCGTTCTCGCCCGCCTTCATGCGCCACAGGAAAATGCGCTCCAGATCCGCGTCTCGATAAAGGAGAAGAGCCTCCTCAGCATCAAAAGTGAGGCCAAGCTCTTGGAGAAAAAGGCGCAGGGACTCCGCCAGTCCCTGGTCGACCTGCATTGTGGCGTTGATGCGGGAGAAAAACTCGATTTGGGAGGCAAAACGCTTGTTGCGATCGCCCAGAAAAGCCAGGCCCGCCCCACCTGCAAAAGTGGCTGCCGTGAGACCCAGCCACGCAACAACCCGAATCCAGTGAACCTCACCCTTCACGGCGGTGAGCAAAGCCAGCGTCAGGGAAAGGGCGCCGGCCAAAGGCAGCGTCAGGTCGAAGCCCCAGCGAATGCCCGCTGCGTAACAGATGAACATGTACGGAAACCATACGGGAACGGTCGAAGGACTGATAAACATGAAATAACCGAGGGCCAGGAGGTCACAAGCCAGCGGCAGGTGCCACGAGCGGCGTCGCAGCAGGCCCTCAATCTGCGTGATCACCAGGGCCACGGTGAGGTAAGCAATGAGAAAGGACACCGAGCGGCGTTCCTGGCGAGAAACAGGTTCTTGGAGAGCGGCAAGGAGGGCGAGCAAAACAAAAATCGGGCGCGCAAAGAGGATTTGCCGCTCGAAATGGTTGCGGTCGGTTTGGTGAGCGCTCATGCGCGAAGACACAAGTCCTCTGCGTTTAGTCTAGCAAGAGGCGTGGAGTTGGTGGCGCGGCGTGCGCAAGGCTGCAACGTAGCGATTACCGGCGGAGGAACGGCCCCGCACTCTCCCTTGGCCCCTTGGCCGCCTTGGCCGGGGACGCTTTTCGCTGCCGCGGATTTAGCGTAAACTAGAGAATCATTCCAGTGGTGGGAGTAGCTCAGCTGGTAGAGCGTCGGACTGTGGCTCCGAATGTCGTGGGTTCAAATCCCATCTCCCACCCCAACGTATTTCGGTCCGGCCGGTCATTCGATCCCCTAGATTCTCATCAGAGGCCCAATGACGGCTCCGAATCATCGGGGCAAATCCGTCGATGAGGTGCAAGTGAATTCAATTCGTTGTCGCGGTGTGTTGTTTGACCTGGATGGCGTGCTGGTGGACTCGACTCCAGCGGTGGCGCGGGTGTGGGCCTGGTGGGCGCGCAAGCACGGGTTCGATGCGGACGAAGTAGTGCGGCAAGCGCACGGGAGGCCGAGCATCGCGACGATCCGCGAACTGCTGCCCAATGGCGACTATGGGGCAGAGGATCGCGAAGTGGAACGCCGGGAGATTGAGGACGTTGAAGATGTAATTCCCTTGCCCGGAGCGATTGAGCTGCTGCAGGCCTTGCCCGCAGCACAGTGGGCAATCGTAACCTCCTGCACGCGGCGACTGGCGGAGGTGCGAATCGGCACAGCAGGTCTGCCAAAACCGAAGCACATGGTCACTTCAACCGACATCAGAAAGGGGAAGCCCGATCCCGAGCCGTACCTCAAGGGAGCGCAGATTTTGGGCGTGCCCGGCTCGGAATGCGTGGTCATCGAAGATGCCCCTGCCGGAATCC
>Ga0209375_1003077_pt1 | contig 11679 bp, 10 predicted proteins | sample GraSoiAngelo_131_FD_185888 | JGI IMG/M metagenome (GOLD analysis project Ga0209375, IMG submission 185888) | Grasslands soil microbial communities from the Angelo Coastal Reserve, California, USA - 14_0929_02_30cm (SPAdes) (version 2) | ecosystem: Environmental > Terrestrial > Soil > Grasslands ...
CCTTCCGCCGGCTCGTGGCCCGCGGCTATCGCGTCCGCTGGACCGACCTCCGGATGACCTACGAGGGCTACCCGGAGCGCCATCCGGGCCGCGGTGTGCTGCTCTCGAATTGGGAGATATGACAAATGCGGAATGCGGAATGCGGAGTGCGGAATTGACGGGCAGGTTCGATCACGAGTGACTACCTCTCGTCTCGAAAGTCGCTCGATCCATTCCGCATTCCGCATTCCGCACTCCGCATTCGTATGACCCTCGGCCTCCTCATCTTTGCGGCGACATACCTCCTCATCGCCATCCAACGCCTACCGTTCGTGCATCTCAACCGCCCGGCGGCGAGCCTGCTCGGCGCGGTCGCGATGGTCGTGCTCGGTGTGCTCCCGCTGAGGGACGCCTACGCAGCGATTGACTTCGACGTGCTGGTGTTCCTGCTCGGTCTCATGCTCATCGTCGGCTATCTCGAAGTGGGGAAGTTCTTCGAGTGGGCGGCCGAGTGGATCCTGCGGCGCGCCCGGACGCCCGAGCGGTTGCTGCTGGGCGTCGTGGTGGGAGGTGGACTCCTTTCCGCGCTGTTCGTGAACGACACCATCTGCCTCGTCGTCACGCCGGTCGTGCTGGCCGCGCTCGGGCCGCTGCGCGTCAAGCCCAACCCTTACCTGATCGGCCTGGCCATGGGCGCCAACGTGGGCTCCGTGGTGTCGGTCACCGGTAATCCGCAGAACATGCTGGTGGGGATCTGGAGCGGCGCCTCGTTCGGCGGCTTCCTCGCCCACATGCTGCCGGTGGGCGGCGGCGGTCTCGCGATCACCTACGGTTACCTCCGGTGGGCGTATCGCGCCGAGCTGCGCGAGCCGTTCCGCGGGCGGCTCGAGACCGTACCCGTGGCACTCGACCGCCCGCTGGTCCTCAAAGCGCTGGTGCTGTTCGGCGTCGCCGTGATCGCATGGCTCGGGGGCGGATCACTGCCCCTCGTCGCGATCACCGCGGGTGCGGTGATGGTGGCGGTGGCCCAGCGGGACCCGGCCTACGCGATCGACCGCGTCGAATGGTCGCTGCTGCTCTTCTTCGCCTCGTTATTTGTCGTCATGCGCGGCTTCGAGCAGACCGGAGCGGTGGCCTGGATCGACGATCACGCGCTGCGCCTGGTGCAGGGGGGCTCTCATTGGGGCGCGGCCGTGGCTGTGAGCGGCGTGATGACGACGCTGTCCAACCTCATCTCGAACGTCCCCGCCGTCATCTTGTGGCGCAACACCGTGCCGACCATCCCCAACCCGGATCTGATGTGGCGGGTGCTCGCGATGAGCTCCACCTTCGCGGGCAACCTGCTCCTCATCGGCTCGATGGCGAACCTCATCGTGGCCGAGCGCGCCCGAACCCGGGGCGTGCGCATCGGGTTCCGGGAGTACGCGCGGATCGGCGTGCCGGTGACGCTCCTGACGCTCGCATGGGGCATCGTTGTGCTGGTGCTGACCGGGTAATGGTGCGACTTGGGGGAGTGTAGGGGCGCAGCATGCTGCGCCCCCCCCGATTCCCTCCGCGTGCCGGTCTAGCGGAGGCAGCCGATACGCTGCGTGGCCACGACCATGTCGTCAAACCAGACGCTGCCCGAGGCCGGGTCGGTGATGTAGTTCTGCGGCCAAAAGGCATTCAGCTTCAGGTCTGTCGTGGTCCGAAACTGGATGTCTGGCGGACCTGATGCAGTAGGCGAGTAATTGCACTGCGAGCCGTCGGCGCCAGCCGGGCAGAAGTGGTCCTGCACCCAGTACCCGTTCCCCGCGGGATCGGGGAAGCGCTGGATGAGGGAGTCGTTCTTCCACACTTCGAGCACCGCGCCAGCGTCTGATGCCATGTCGGTATTCAGTCTGGCGTGAACCTCGACGCAGGCCCACGTGTTGTCCGCGGCGGTGAACGCGGTCCGGCTAATGAGCGCGTTTCCCCAGTAGGAGCCGCCGCAGCCCGAACAGGTATGCATCTTCATCCAGTAGTTGTAGAAATCGAAGACCGGATTGGGACCGCCGCTACCCCACACTGGCTCGATGCTAAAGGAGACCCGGTCGTTTCCGAGCGGTCTGATTCCCGCTTGGGGGCTCGGCCAGTCGCTGGGCGGGTTGTAGCCGCCGAACCACACACCCGTGTGGTGCCAGGGCACGCCCGCCTGGTACTTGGCGTACCAGCGCACGTAGAGCTCGTCCTGACCGGTGTCGAGGCGCTTGTACAGGTCGGTGGCTTGTGTGGCTGCATTTCCGCCGTCGGCGGTGAACTTCATCGACGCCGCCCCGCAACTCGCTGACGACTTGTCGGTGACCAGCGCCATGCCGCCTGCGTTCTTGTAGTCCTGATAGCGCGACGTCACCGCCGCCACCGAGCCCTCCTCGAAGTTCTCGGCCCAGACCACGGCCGGATCGCCGGCGATCCCCTGATCGCAGGGGTAACGATCGGCAAGGCGTTGTCCTCCCGAAGGTGGCGACGGTGGGGTGGGGGTGTTCGCATCTTTGCACGCTGCCGCCAGGAGCAGAGCTCCCCACATGAGTCCCCGATGGACGGCCCTCCGGCAGCGTGAATCGAGGACGCGATTGCTCGTAGCATCTTGCACGGAGCACCTGCCTTTCGGACTCGTGGCGCTCCCGCAATGACTACGCGCTGTCCGGATCCGATGCCGGTGACGCCGCTCACGTCGCTCCGGGGCAGGTGTCTTCGCGATCATCGCCAGCGCCCTGAGCGCCGTCGCCGACGCGCCACACCGTTGCATGCCTGCACGCAGGCTCGACCGGCGCCACGGCCACGGTTTGCTGACCCCAATCCGCGCGGCGGAGGCGCGACGGTTTCGGAACGAATTTTGCCCCCCGTCGACGTGGTTTTTCAACCGTCACGGAGAGGTGGCCATGCAATTAGCCGCGCGCATAGTCGCTCTCGCATTGCTGGCCGCACTGGCGGCGTGCGAGACCATGTCGAACCCGGCTCAGCAGACGCCGGATACGACCAACGGCACGGCGGCCGTGGAGGCCGTGCCCGGGCAGTACATCGTTGTATTGCAGGACAACGTCGCCGATCCGTCGACCGTCGCGAGGGATCTCGTCCACGCAGCCGGCGGGTCGCTGCTCCACGTCTACACCAGCGCGATCAAGGGTTTCGCGGCGCGCCTTTCCCCTCTCGCGGCGGCCGCGCTGCAGAGCAACCCGTTGGTCGCGTACGTCGAAGCCGATCAGGTGATGAGGGCCGACGTGACGCAATCCATGGACGCGAACGGGGACCCCTGGGGACTCGACCGTATCGACCAGGGAGCGCTGCCCCTCTCCAGGACCTACAGCTATACGGCGACGGGCACCGGCGTCCACGCCTACATCATCGACACCGGGATCTGGACGCTGCACCCCGAGTTCGGCGGCCGGGCGAATAACGTCTTCGACGCTTACCACGCCACGGGCGAGGACTGCAACGGCCACGGCACTCATGTCGCGGGGACCATCGGCGCCGCGACCTACGGCGTGGCCAAAGGGGTTTCCCTGCACGGGGTGCGGGTGCTGAGCTGCGCCGGCCTCGGCCTCACCTCCGACGTGATCGCGGGCGTCGACTGGGTGACGGCGAACCACGTCAACCCCGCCGTGGCGAACATGTCGCTCGGCGGCGGCAAGTCGTCGGCGCTGGACCAGGCGGTCACGAGCCTCTGGAACTCCGGCGTGTTCCTCGCGGTCGCGGCCGGGAACGACAACGTCGACGCGTGCACCGAGTCGCCCGCGGGTGCTCCCAGCGTCTTCACCGTCGCGGCGTCGGAGAAGACCGATGCCAAGGCGTCGTACTCGAACTGGGGCGGCTGCGTCGAAGCGTACGCACCGGGATCGGCGATCAAGTCGACCTTCCTCGCCGGAACTACCATGACGCTGAGCGGCACGTCGATGGCGACGCCGCACGTGGTCGGCGTCGCGGCGCTCTACAAGGCAACCTTCGGCGACGCGGCGTCCGCCACGGTTTCGAACTGGATCATCACCAACTCGACGACAGGAGTGATCACAGGAAACGGGAACGGCACGCCAAATCGGCTGCTGTTCAAGGGAACGCTGTGAAGCGCTTGCGCTGAGAGCGGGAATCGCCACTCATGGAGCGCGCCCCGTTCGGTTCATAGTCGAGGAGATCGATTACGGTTGTCGACGGCGGCGTCGCCCGGGAGCACGGGCGGCGCCGCTGTCACGACAGGAACTTCGGCGCGCCCGCGACCATGCGGCGGGCGAACAAGACCACGGCCAGGGCGTACAGCACCTGCGCCGGCCCGCTGCCCACGTGCATCGCGAACACGAGGATGCCCCACAGCACGAGCAGTGCGATGGCGGCCACGAGCGTCAGATTCATGTGAATGCCCTCGATTCGGCGTGACGAATTCGCGTGACGATGTCGCGTGACGTCTTCGCTTGACGTTTTCGGTCCACGTAGTATTGTAGTGACAGGAACGGGGAGAAGAATTATTGAGCCAACAGCTCGATCGTGGACCCAGATACTGTGACCGATGTCATGCCCCCGCGTGGGGAAGGCAAACGCCATGGTGAGGGACCAGTCATAACTTTCGGGCTTCAATAATCCTCTTCGTTCCGGTCGTACCGGTCGGCCGGGCCGCGTTACAGCGGTTCCGGCCGACCGCGTTTCTGCCGGATGATCTCCCAGAAATACTGCGGTGCGAGCAGGCGCTTCCGTCCGACCGCGAACTCGATCCCGAGAATCACCATCCATACCCCGTACGCGATCGCCACGGCTTCGCGCAGGCTCGGCTGCAGGAACTGCGCCAGCCAGAGCACGAACAGCACGGTCGCGTCGCGCCAGTCGAACTCCATGTTCGCGAGCACCATCATCGCGAGCCCGGATTGCAGGAGGGTGAGCAGGATTTCGAGCCGCTGGGGCCCGTCGAAGTGGAAATCGACCCACACACCATGATGGCGGAGACTGGAGTAGCCGTACACGAGCGGGATCATGGCGGCGAGCACCGTCCACTGGTTGATGTTGCTCGACACCATGTTCATGAGCGCCATCGGGGCGCGGGTGAGGCGCCGGGCCCAATAGAACGCCGAGACCTTCTCCGGAAACTCGGAAAGAAACGGCGCCACCCACTGCACCAGCACGAACTGGCTCACGCCGAGGAGCCCCGCCACCGCGAGCATCGATTCGAGGAACGGGTGCGCGGTGAGGTACAGCAGCGCGCCGCCGCCGCCGAACAGCGCGGCGATGGCGAGCGGTCGACGCCAGCCGGGCTGCCGGTACGCCCAGCGGGACACCGCCGGGGCGTCCGCGATGTGGTCGACGCCGTGCGGGGCGTTGCGGAACAGGACCGCGAGGTAGACGAGGTACAGGGTGAGGAGCACCACCGCGTCGACCCAGCTGAAGCTCCGCTTGAGGAGGATCACGCCGAAGTACAGGAGCGGCGGCACGAGCCCCACGATCTCGACCGCGTGCTCGCGTTCGAGCCGGATGGCGGGGAGTAGGGGCACAGCATGCTGCGCCCCTCCAGTCGCCCGCTTGCGACCGGAGACGGCGAACACGAAGTAGATCATCGGCCATCCGAGCCCGAGCAGGAGTCGGATGGCGCCGGTGAGGTTCGCGATCGCCAGGTGCGCGCGCTCGGGCTCCCGCCCGGCGTCCCAGGCGATCACGGCCTCGACGGCGAACTCGGGAAGGGTCTGCAACCAGGCGAGGATCGCGAGGGCGAGGCCCTGCGAGATGAGGAATTGTGCGGCTTCCGCACCCCAGGCGACGAGGAAGGCCGACGTGAGAATGCTGGGAAACGTCCACAGCGCGGACAGCGCGGAGCCTCCCGCCGTGGACAGGAAAGCGAGTACCTTTAGTTTCACGTGCGCCGAAGATAGTCCTGGCCCGGAGGCTCAACAAGCATGGGACGCGACAAGATGAAGTCGGCCAGCCTGCACGGCTTCCACGACGAGCACACCGAGCCGCTACCGCCCGCGTCGGCGCCCGGCGCGCGCACGCCGTTCGAAAGTCTCGTCCGCGAGATGCTCGACCAGCTCGGCGAGGACCCGAGCCGCGAGGGCCTCCGTCAGACCCCGGCCCGTGTCGAGACGTCCCTCAAGTGGCTCACCCGCGGCTACCACATGTCGGTCGCGGATGTGATCGGCGACGCGCTGTACAGCGAGCGGCACGAGAACTTGGTGTGCGTGCGCGACATCGAGATTTACTCGTTGTGCGAGCACCACCTGCTGCCGTTCTTCGGCCGGGCGCATGTCGCCTACTTGCCGAACGGGCGTTTGGTCGGGCTCTCCAAGATCCCGCGCGTGATCGAGGTGTTTGCCCGCCGGCTCCAGGTGCAGGAGCGACTCACCGACCAGGTGGCGGACGCGCTCATGGACGTGCTCGATCCGCGCGGCGTGGGGGTGGTGATCGAGGCGTACCATCTCTGCATGATGATGCGTGGCGTCGAAAAGCAAAACTCCAAGACGGTCACGAGCGCCCTGCGGGGCGCCCTGCTCCAAGACGCGAAGACCCGGGACGAATTCCTGCGGCTGGTGCACGGCGGCCGGGGCCCGGGGTGAGCGACGCGTCCCCCGCCCCCCTCGCCGGGAAGCTCGCCCTCGTCACCGGCGCCTCGCGCGGCATCGGCCTCGCCGTCGCCGAGCTGCTGCTCGCCGCGGGGGCGCACGTCGTGCGGCTCGCCCGCAGCCTGGTCGACGGCACGGCCAACGGTCGGACGGACCTGCGCTGTGACGTGACCGATCCCGCGGCCGTGGAGCGGGCCGTCGGCCGCGTCCTGACCGACCTGGGGGTCCCGGACATCGTGGTGAACAACGCGGGCATCTTCTTCATCAAGCCCGTCGCGGAGACGACCCCCGACGAGTTCGCCCGCACGATCGCCCTGAATCTCATGGCCCCCTTCCTCGTGACGCGCGCCCTGGTCCCACACCTCGTGCGGCGCGGCGCCGGCCACCTCGTCACCATCGGCTCCATCTCCGACCACGTGGCGTTCACGGGCTCGACCGCCTACGCCGCGAGCAAGTTCGGCCTGCGCGGGATGCACGAGGTGCTGCGGGCCGAGTTGGCGCGCACGGGCGTCCGAACCACGATCGTCTCGCCGGGACCGGTGGACACGCCCATCTGGGACCCGATCGACCCCGATGCGCGGCCGGGATTCACCAAGCGCAGCGCCATGCTACAGGCGGGCGACGTGGCAGAGGCCGTCCTGTTCGCGGTCACTCGAGCCCCGCGCGTCGATGTCACGGAAGTCCGCCTGCTGCCGACGGTCTATACGCTGAGGGGCTAGATGAGGCACGTTTCCCCTTTCCCGTTTCCCGTCCTCGCGGTGCTCGCCGCGCCGCTCGCCGCACAGCAGTCCCTCCCCCCGCTCCCGGACACGACCGGCTTTGGTGTCCACGTGCTGGCGATCGCTCGCGCGCCCGACCAGTCGCTGTGGGTCGGCACCTACGGCCAGGGGATCTTCGTGCTCAGGCAGGGAGCCGGGAGCTGGGAGCAGCTGAAGCACTCGAGCGACACCACCGCCCGGTCGATTTCCTTCGACTTCGTCCACGCCTTCGGGTTCGGCCCGGGGGGCGAGATCTGGTACGGCACGGTGGGGAACGGGTGGGGCCTGTCGACCGACGGCGGCAAGACCTGGACGAACTGGGAGCTCAAACAGCTCGGCCCCGCGTGGCAGTACGTCGCGCCCAACGGCATCGTCACGCGGGGCGACACCGTGTACGTGGGCACCGCCGATGGCATCAAGCTGTCGTGGGATCGCGGCGCGACCTGGGCGGAGATCACCGACGCAGGGGGGGACGTCACGGCACCGCATCCGTGGGGTCGGCTGCGCAGCCGGTACGTGCTCGCGCTCACCCGCGGCTCCGACGGAAGCGTGTGGGCCGCCCACCTGCGGGGACTCGCGCGCTCGACCGACGGCGGGCGTACCTGGACGGAATACCCCACGCCGGCGCGGTGTCCCCCGCCGGGCGCCGAATGCGTCAACCGGGTGCGGGCGCTCGCACCGGATACCGGGAGTCTGGTCTGGGTGGGGACGGAGCGGGGGTTGTACCGGCTCGATCCGACACGCGGCGCGTGGCTCGATAAACGGGGGAATCCGGCCTGCCCGGTCGGCCCCGTGGCGAAAGGCTGTCGTGTCGAGCTACCGCCGGTGCAGGCACTGGTCCGCGCAGGGCCGGGCCAGGCGTTCGCGGCCACGCGCGACGGCGTGTACGCGGAGGACGGCGACGCGCTCAACGTCTGCGACATGACGCGGAGCGTCAGCGCGCTGTTGCTGCTCGCGCCAGGGGTCTACGCCGCCGGGAGACCCACCGGCCTGGGGACCTGCCGCATCGATCAGCGGTTGACGCTGGTGGGCGTCACCTACCAGGAGCGACCCGACACGGACTCACGCGGCACTCGACACACGTGGTTCGGACGGCCCATCGCGCTCACCGACCAGCCGTACATCGACCAGACGTACCGCTACGGCTCGACGATGGGCGGGAATTTCCAGGAGCATCAAGGCGTCGAGTTCAACAACCCCGACGGGACGCCGGTGCAGACGATCGGCGACGGCGTGGTCGTGTTCGCGGGGCTGGCGGAGCGCGGGGCGAACACGGTCGCCATCCGCCACGACCGAAAGCTCAAAGGGCTTTTCGTCTTTTCGACGTACTACCACAACGCGCGGCTCCTCGCGTCGGTGGGCCAGCGCGTCAAGGCGGGCGACGTGATCGCGCTGGTCGGCAACACGGGCCGCGCGACCAACGACCACCTGCATCTCGAGATCCACGTCGCGCCGGTCGACTCCGTACCGTTGATCGTGGATCCGAACGAGCGGTACCCGAAGTACACGGTGAACCCGGAGCTCTGGATCCGTCCGTTGCCCGGGACGGGGATCGTGGCAGGGCGGGTGTGGGACGCGCAGGGCCGGCCGGCACCGCAGGTGCGCGTGTACGGGTTGATCAAGGCAGAGCCGCAGGAGACGCCGTACTCGTACGCCGAAACGTACGGCGAGCACAATCACCCGGACCCGGACTACCGCGAGCACTTCGCCGTGTCGGATGTCGAGCCCGGTGAGTACACGCTCGCGGTGGTGGTGGACGGGCGGCGGATGACGCGCCGCGTGCGCGTCGAAGCGAACAGCGTCACATGGGTGGAGTTCGGCTCGGGTGCACATTGAGCTGACGGAGATGCTCCGCTGCCCGGAGCGGCACGAGGAGGGTTTCCTCGTGTTGTCCACGGGCGAGATGCTCGGGCGGATGGTGCGATCCGGGACACTCGGATGCCCGATTTGCCAGCGGGAATTCCCCGTAGTGAAAGGGATCGTGCACTTCTCGGGGAAGGGGAAAGGGGAAACGGGAAACGTGCAGGACGACCGTGCAACCATTCCCGTTTCCCGTTTCCCGTTTCCCGCCGTCGACGCCGCAACTCTCCAGGCGCTGCTGGATCTCTCCGGCCCCGGCGGCTACGTCCTGCTGCTCGGCTCCGCCGCGCGGCATGCGGTGGGACTCGCGGGGCTCATGGGCGGCATCCACTTTGTGGGCGTGAACGCACCAGACGACGTGGCGGAGCTCCCGGTGCTGAGCTTGCTCGACTGCGAGGCGATGATTCCGCTGCGACAGACGGTGGCGCGGGCGGCCGTCGTTGGGCCCGACCGCCTGGGCGCCGAGTGGCTCGCCGAGGCGCGGCGGGTGCTACTCCCGGGGCGGCGGCTGGTGATCGAGAGCGAGCGCGTCGCCGCGCCGGTCGGGCTCACGCAGTTGGCGCTCGGGCACGGGCTGTTCGTTGGCGAGCGGCGCTGATCAGCCTTCGACGGTGGCCGCGGTCGAACCGGCCTCCACGTACACCCGATCGATCAGGTCCTTGTAGTTCTTTTCGACCTGGCGGCGCTTGACCTTGAGCGACGGCGTGAGCTCGCCGGACTCGATCGTGAAGTCCCGCTCGATCAGGATGACCTTCTTCGGCATCTCGAACTTGGCGAGGTCGCGCAGGCCGCCCATCACCTCGCGCTCCATCTTGGCCTGGACGTCGGCCAGCCGGACGAGCTCGGCCGGAGACGCGTAGGTCAGGTTCCGCTCCTTGGCCCACCGCTCGAGCTGGGCAAAATTGGGCACGACGAGGATGACGGGGAACTTGCGCTGGTCGCCGAGCACCACGGCGCTCGCCACGAACTTGTTCAACCGCACCGTGTTCTCGATCGGCTGCGGCGCGATGTACTTGCCGCCGGCCGTCTTCAGCAGATCCTTCTTCCGATCGGTGATCTTGAGGTAGCCATCGGCGTCGAGCTCACCGATGTCCCCCGTGTGGAACCAGCCCTCCGCGTCCATCACGTCGCGGGTCTCTGCCGGCTTGTTGTAGTAGCCCTGCATGATGTTCGCGCCCTTCGCGAGGATTTCGCCGTCGGCCGCGATCTTGACCTGGACTCCCGGGATCGGTTTGCCGACCGTGCCGAACTTCGGGCGCTGGAGCGGATTCAACGTCAGCACGGGTGACGTTTCCGTCAGCCCGTACCCCTCGATGACCGGGAGTCCGGCGCTGTAGAAGAACCGCCCGATCTCGGCCGAGAGCGGCGCGCCGCCTGATACGAACAACTTGATCCGTCCGCCCGTGCGCGCCCGGAGCTTCGAGAACACCAGGCGGTCCGCGATCGCGTGCGTGAGCTTGAGCCCCAGCGGCACGGCGACCCCGGCCAGGCGGTGCGCGGCCCACCGCTCGCCGACGCGCTTCGCCCACTGGAAAATACGGCGCTTGGCCGCGCTCCCCGTCATCGCGTTCTCGAGTACGCGCGCGTACACCTTTTCGTAGACGCGCGGCACCGCGGCGACGACCGTCGGCCGTATCTCCTGAAGGTTCTGCGCGAACGCGTCCACGGACTCGGCGTAGTTGATGGTCACGCCGACGTGGAAGAAGTAGTAGTCCACCATCCGCTCGAGGATGTGCGACAGCGGGAGGAGGGCGAGACAGCTGTCATCTTCACTGACCCGGAGCGTCTCCACGGAGCCACGCACGTTGGAGCAGATGTTGTCGTGGGTCAGCATCACCCCTTTGGGCTGGCCGGTCGTCCCCGACGTGTAGATCAGAGTCGCGAGGTCGTCCGGCCGGACGCCGAGCGCCTCCTCCTTGAAGCGGGGATACTTGGCGGCGGCCACCCGGCCGCGCGCCTCCAGCTCGGCGAGGGTGACCACCCCGGCGCCCCCGGTCGCATCGAATACGATCACGTGGCGGAGCGACGGCAACCCGCCGCGCACGGCGCGGATCTTCTCGACCTGCGCCGCCGTCGAGCAGGCCACCGCCGCCGCGCCCGCGTCGCGCAGAATGTATTCCACCTGATTGGCGGGGAGGGTCGCGTAGATGGGCACGTCGGTGGCGCGGGCACACAGGCAGGCGTAGTCGGTCAGGGCCCACTCGAGGCGCGTTTCCGCGAGGATCGCGACCTTCTCGCCCGCCACGATCCCGAGCTCACGCAGGCCGAGGGACAACGCCTGCACCCGCGCCGCCGCTTCCCGATGCGTGACGTCGCGCCACGCCCCGGCGGCCTTGTAGCGGAACGCGGCCGCATGGTCCGCGTAGCGCTCCACGGCGTCGAAGAACAGCTCGGTCAGGGTACGGGCGCTCATGGTCGGAACCTCACGACGAACGTAGCGGGCGAGCCCGGCACCGTGTCTCCCACGGCGCGCCGCGCGATCGTCTTGACCACGACACTGTCGGGAACAGGCGAAGCCAGGAGCCGCACCT
>Ga0209375_1003079_pt1 | contig 11675 bp, 15 predicted proteins | sample GraSoiAngelo_131_FD_185888 | JGI IMG/M metagenome (GOLD analysis project Ga0209375, IMG submission 185888) | Grasslands soil microbial communities from the Angelo Coastal Reserve, California, USA - 14_0929_02_30cm (SPAdes) (version 2) | ecosystem: Environmental > Terrestrial > Soil > Grasslands ...
ATAGACGGCGGTAGGACGTCTATGTAGTCTGTTCGGTCTCTAAAGTCTGTTTGGTCAGACTGAAAAGACTGAACAGACCGGGGACCCGTTGCAGTCCTAGAGCAACGGGTGGTGACCGAACAGACCGAAGAGACTGGAATACGAGTCCGATGGCTATCGAGAGCGTTGACAAACAGAACGTGATCGATCAGGAAGAGGTCCTTCGGCCGAGGATGGTCTCGGTGGAGATCGCCGGCAAGACCTACCAGGTGCCCGAAGGGATCACCATGATCAAGGCGCTGTGGTACACCGGCCAGGAGGTGATCCGGGGCGCGGGGTGCCTGGGCGGATTCTGCGGCGCCTGCGCCACGTACTACCGGACGAAAGACGACCCGAAAGTGAGGACCTGCCTCGCCTGCTCCACGGCGGTCGAGGATGGGATGTCCTTCACCATGGTGCCGCCGTTCCCGGCCCGTAAAGCCACCTACCAGATGGCCGGCCTCAAGGACCCCAAGCAGGATCTGTTCACGCTCTATCCGGAAGCGCCTCTCTGTCGAAACTGTAACGCCTGCACGGAAGCCTGCCCGCAAAGTATCGACGTGCGGGAGGGCGTGTGGCGGGCCGTGTTCGGCGATTTCAAGGCGGTCTCCGAGATGTTCATGGATTGCGTCATGTGCGGGCTGTGCGTGCCGGTCTGCATCGCGGACATCGCCCCGAACCTGGTCGCGCTGTATGCCAGCCGTGCCCAGGGGGTCTTTTTCACCGAGAAGCCGGAGCGCCTCCATCATCGGATCGAGGAGATCGAGCACGGCCGGTATGACACGGAATGGAAGCGGATCCTGAAGATGAACGAGCAGGAACTGACGAAAATCTGCGCAGAACTAAAATGAAAAGGCTATAGGCGATGGGCGATCGGCAAGGGACGTAAGTGAGTAATTACGTAATTACAAGTTACTCAATTACTCTACAGCTTTAGCCTCACGCCTATCGCCTGGAATTCTATGCTATGGATATTCACGAACTGCAGAAGATCGTCCACAAGACCCGCGACTCTCGACGCACCCAGACCCTGCCGAAATATTCGCCCGCCGAGCGCGACACGCTGATCAAGAAATACCACCCCGACTATCGGGAAAGCGCCTACCGGCCGATCAAGTTCGGTGCGAACGCGGGCGAGTTGACGGTGCGTGAGCTGGCCGCCTTGCTGGAAGGCGAGAGCCCGGTTCCGGACGATCTCGACCTGACGCCGGCGCATACCGTGGATGTCCTGGTGATCGGGGGAGGAGGAGCCGGCTGCGCGGCGGCCCTGCACGCCTACGCGCAGGGGGCGAAGGTGTTGCTGGCCACCAAGCTCCGCTTGGGCGACTCCAATACCGTCATGGCCCAAGGCGGGATCCAGGTGGCGATCACCAACGAGGACTCACCGATCCAGCATTTCCTGGACACCCTCAAGGGCGGGCACATGAAAAATGACCACGAGCTGTTGAAAGTCATGGTGGAGGAAGGTCCGTCCGTCGCCAAATGGTTGCTGGACTTAGGCGTGCTGTTCGACCGGGACTCCGACGGAAACCTGCATGTGAAGAAAGGAGGCGGGAGCTCGAAGCCGCGGCTCCTGACCTGCTCGGATTACACCGGCCTTGAGATCATGCGGGTGCTGAAGGATGAGGTGCTGAACCAGAAGATCCAGCTCCTGGAGTTCAGCGCGGCGGTCGAACTGCTCAGCGACCGGGGCGGGGCCTGCACAGGCGCGGTCCTGCGCGACCTGGACAACAAGCGGTTCGTGGTGGTGGCGGCCAAAACGGTCATCCTGGCGACGGGGGGCATCGGGCGTTTGCACATTCAGGGGTTCCCGACCAGCAACCACTACGGCGCGACCGGTGATGGTCTGGCCATGGCCTATCGGATGGGCGCCAAGCTCCTGCAAGTGGATACCTTCCAGTACCATCCCACCGGAGCGGCCTACCCCGAGCAGTTGATCGGGGCCCTGGTCACCGAGGGGATCCGGTCCGAAGGCGGCCACCTCGTCAACGCCAGGGGCGAACGGTTCGTGAACGAGCTGGACACCCGCGACGTCGTGTCGTCCTCGATCATTCGGGAATGCGAGGAAGGCCGCGGCATCCGCACGATGACGGGCCGAACCGGGGTCTGGCTGGATACTCCACTGCTTGACGTGGAGCAGGGACCGGGCACGGTGGAAAAGCATTTCCCGGCCATGGTGCGCCAATACAAGCGGTATGGCATCGACATTACGAAGGACCCGGTGCTGACGTATCCCACCCTCCACTATCAGAACGGCGGGGTCCAGATCGATGTGAACGGGGAGTCCGGGGTGCGGAATCTGTTTGTCGCGGGGGAAACCTCGGGCGGTCTCCATGGGCGCAATCGTCTGATGGGAAACTCGCTGTTGGATCTGATGGTATTCGGCAGACGTTCCGGGACCACGGCGGCGGGACTGGCCAAATCCATACCACAGGGAGAGCTCACGCTGGGGCACGTGAAGCGCTTCCGCGCCGACGCACGAGCGCACGGGGTGTCAGGCGGCATCACCTCACCGATGCTGTTTCCGGCCTACGCGAAAAAGGAGTAGCCAGTAGCTAATAGCAGGTAGCACGTAGCTCAGAGCTATTAGCTATTCGCTGCTCGCTATTTGCTGAGCGGCCCCAAAGGAGAGCCATGAACATCCACGAGTACCAGGCGAAGCAATTGTTTGCGCAGTTCGGCATCCCTGTGCCGAAGGGCAAGGACGTCAGGACCCCGCTGGGGGCCGAGAAGTGGTCGACGACCCTCGACAGTCCCGTGTACGTCGTGAAGGCCCAGATTCATGCCGGCGGGCGGGGGAAGGCCGGGGGCGTGAAGCTGACGAAGGATCGCGCTGAAGTGCCGGGGCTGGCGAGGGACTTGCTCGGGAAGACCTTGGTGACGCACCAAACCGGGCCGAAGGGACGGAAGGTGCGCCGTCTGCTGATCGAGGAGGGGGCCGCGATCGCCAAAGAGCTGTACCTCAGCCTTCTGGTGGACCGGGACTCGGGCTGGCCGGTTTTTATCGCAAGCACGGAAGGCGGGATGGAGATCGAGGAGGTGGCCGCCACGACGCCGGAGAAGGTCCTCAAGGAGCCAATCGATCCCGCCGTGGGCTACCAGAGCTACAATGGCCGCAAACTCGCGTTTGGGCTCGGCCTGCCGACGTTGGAACCGGCCGTCCTCAATCCATTCATCTCGATGCTGGGCAATTTGTATCGCTTGTTCATGGAGAAGAATGCGTCACTGGTCGAGATCAATCCGTTGGTGATCACGCAGGACAAGCTCCTCATCGCGCTGGATGGGAAAGTCTCGTTCGACGACAATGGCCTCTTCAAGCACCCGGACGTGCAGGCATTCCGCGACCTACATGAAGAGGAGCCGCTGGAGATCGAGGCCACCAACAACAGTCTGAACTACGTCAAGCTGGAGGGCAATATCGGCTGCATGGTGAACGGCGCCGGGCTGGCCATGGCCACGATGGACGTGATCAAGCTGGCCGGCAGCGAGCCGGCGAATTTCCTGGATGTCGGGGGTGGCGCGACGAAAGAAACGGTCGCGGCGGGGTTTCGGATCCTGCTCAAGGATCGGAACGTCAAGGGAATCTTCATTAACATCTTCGGCGGCATCGTCCGCTGCGAGCGCATCGCCCACGGCGTGATTGAGGCGGCCAAGGAAGTGGGCATCAAGCTGCCGGTGGTGGTCCGGCTGCAGGGGACGAATGCCGAGGAGGGGCGGAAGCTGTTGCTGGAGTCGGGCCTGAAGGTGGATGTGGCGACGGATCTCTGGGAGGCGGCGCAGAAGATTGTGGCGATGACGGGGCGGAAGCGGGCGAAGGCGGCGGCGTCGGCGCACACGACACCGTGAGCCGACAGGGCGATGGACGCCGCTCCGGCGCGTGCTCGTGCACCTATCGGATGGACGTTACAGGTGGCATGCGGTCAGTCGCTTCCGCGCCTCTCGCGGCACCCCATCCACGGCGCTCCGAAGTGGAAGCCTTCCGGAATTCGCGTCGCCATGGTCTTCGACCATGGTGCGGTGGTCAGTTCCGGCTTTCCTTCTTCGGACGCCGGGCGGGGGCCCGCCGCTCCGGCGGACGTTCGCTCTAGACCGCATGCCACCGTCTCCGTGGATTGATGCATGGCTATGTTGACGGCCGCTTTTGGAGCCGCCATCCCTATCCATATCCTCTCCGCCGTCGGCGGGAGAGGATATGGGTGAGGGGAGAGAAAAGGGGCAGCAAAGAGAGAGGAGGGATAGAGCGATGAAACGGATTCTGACAGGTGTGGTTGCAGGATTGATCGGGCTGGCGTTCAGCACGACGACGTTTGGCCAGGGCGCGCCGCCCGCGCCTCCGATGCCGCCCGGAGCCATGGAGAAGGGCGAGGAGATGAAGGAGCGGGGAGAAAAGCGGACCGAGAGGATGAAGGAACGGGCTGAAAAGATGGAAGAGCGGGCCGAGAAGATGGAAGAGCGGTCCAAGAAGATGAAAGAACGCGCCGAGAAAATGAAGGAGCGGGCCGCAAAGCATGAAGAGATGATGAAGGAGCGGGCGGCCAAGCACGAAGAGAAGATGAAGGAACGGGCCGCAGAGACAGCCACAGGCAAGTAGAAGGGGATATCGTGAGCATCTTAGTGAATAAGTCGACGCGGGTGGTGGTGCAGGGGATTACGGGACGAGAAGGGTCGTTTCACGCCACGCAGTGCAAAGCGTACGGGACGCAGGTCGTGGCCGGGGTGACCCCGGGCAAGGGCGGCCAGGAGGTGGAAGGCATCCCGGTCTTCAACACGGTCCGCGACGCGGTGCAGAAGACCAGGTGCGACACGTCGTTGATCTTTGTCCCGGCCGCCTTCGGCGGCGATGCCATCCTGGAGGCAGCCGATGCCGGAATCCGGCTGATCGTCTGCATCACCGAAGGCATCCCGATCAACGACATGGTCCGTGTCACGCGCGCCTTGCGGAGCCGCGACGTTCGGCTGATCGGCCCCAACTGTCCCGGTGTGATCACTCCGGACGAATGCAAGATCGGCATCATGCCGGGCTTCATCCACAAGCAAGGCAGGGTGGGGGTCATCTCCCGCAGCGGCACGCTCACCTATGAGGCGGTAAACCAGCTCACAAACCTCGGCCTTGGCGAGACCACCTGCATCGGGATCGGGGGCGACCCGATCATCGGGACGAGCTATATCGAACTGTTGGCGATGTTCGAGAAGGACCCGGAAACGGAAGCAGTCGTGATGATCGGCGAAATCGGCGGCGAGGCGGAGGACCGGGCGGCCGCCTGGATCAAAGCCAATATGCGAAAGCCGGTGGTGGCCTTCATCGCCGGGATCACGGCGCCTCCCGGCCGCCGCATGGGCCATGCCGGCGCGATTATCACGGGTGGGAAGGGCACAGCCGCCGAAAAGATGGCGGCGTTGGAAGCGGCCGGCGTCCGCGTCTGCCGGAATCCTGCCGAGATCGGAGAGACCGCCAAGGCCGCCCTGGGGCGCTAGTTACCCACCAGTTCGCACAGGCAGTCCGCTCAAGATTGTCAGGAAGGAATGACCGACTCCATCACCTTCTTGTTGATCTCAAGCAGGTGCCTGCGGGACGGAGCGGACAGTGTGGTTTCGTAAGACTTAAAAGTTGTCTCACAAACATCCACTGCGGTATTCACGACCGGGTCAAGCACGGCGTAGGACGCTTGGATCACTTGGCGTGACAGAGCGACGAACGGATTTTCGTTCTGATGCGCCTGAATCTGTTCCAAGGACTTATCAAGGTAGTCCTTCGAGAACGCCAGCCACTGCTGGGAGCGCAGAATTCCCTGCTTCATGATGCTCTTGGCCGTGTACTCGTTCTCGCCTTGCCACCGCAAGCCGGCTTCAAGGCCGGCCAGATAGGCCTCTTTCCAGACTTTGGCTATACCGGTGAAATCAATGCCCCCCACTTCCGCAGTCACTTGTTCTGCCGACATGCTGGACCCCCTTGTTGGTTGGTGACCTAACACCTGAACCAGGTTACGCTGGTACTCCTTAGCTAAACTGCCAGCTCCGTAAATTCAAGAAGTCAGGCGGCCTACGCAGGTCAGCTATTAACGCCCATCAGATAAGTTCACCATAGGTCCTTTGGGTCCTGTGAAAAACGGAAAAAGCCGCCGGGGTCCGCGTCGTGCGCGAGCCTTCCGAAATCGGCGCCACGGTCAAGGCCGCCCTGAGCCGCTAACCAGTCCCATCCTGTCCATTGTTCTGAGCGTATGAGGAGCCGAGCGACGGTGGTTCTGAGCGACATGACTGGAGGAGCGGGGAACCCACCGAGGCTTTGCCAGGAAGGAAAGCTGGAACTGACCAAGGCACCGCGATCATCCGATCGCGGCCGCGGGAATTCCAGAAGGGTTCCGCCAGGCAAAGCCCGGATGGGTCGCTCTGAGAGGTCCAGGAGCGAAGAATCAGCGTGGCTCGGCGAGAAGGTAGGATTAGACTGAGACCCCCCAGATGGATTTGGCCAGCAGGCCGATCATGTAGGTGATCCCGACGGCCGCGGCGATGATGACCAGGTTCATCGTGATCCGGCGCTGGATCTTCATGCCGGACAGGAAGGCAAGGAGCAGCGACACGACGATGATCATGCTCCCCGCCGTGACGAGCGAGACCAGCGCATCCTTCGCGCCGAAGAGCACCGGCAGCACGGGCACGAGGGCGCCGGCGAAGTAGGCCACACCCACGACCAGCGCCGAGCCGAGCGGCTGCTCCATCATTTCCATCCCTGCGTGCGCCTCTCCTAAAAATCGCTTCTTCGCCACCACCGTCTGCTGGACCTCCTGCTCGGAGCTCAACGCGACATACGCGCCAGCCGCCATGGAGAGCGAGCCTGCGACGGCGGTGGTCGAAGCGGCGATCAGGACGGTGGCGGCATCGCCGAAGGCCCCGAAAAACCCGCTCACCGCCCCGAGGATCTCCACCAGCCCGTCGTTCAGCCCGAGGAAGATGTGGCGAATCTTCTCGGGGTTGATTTTCCGCTCGGTCAGTTGGGTGACCAGGTCATCCTCGTGCTTGAACTCATCCATCAGGATGCCCTTCAGGGCCTCGCCCAGCGGCCCATCCCGATAGACCTGCCAGACCGACAGGTATTTCCGCACGCCATAGACCTCGATGGCTTCCAGCACCAGATGGACAGCCGTCGTGCCGAACAGGCGGCAGATCAGCACCATGAATTGCAGCTTCAGGCGCCGCCCCGGGTTGAGCCGGTCCAGCTTCGTCTCGAAGAACTTCTGCCAGAAGGCCAGGTGCTGCGCTTCGACGACGATCAGCTCATCCAGCACTTTCCGGGAATCCTCATCGCTGACCTCCCGCAGCGCCTTGTACAGCGAGAGATCGAACAGCTCATCCAGGATCAGCGTCTGTGCCAGCGTAGGGTCGTGTTGGAGGGTGGTTGCCATAGGCATGCAGTCGAGGATGTTGCGGGATTATAGCAGAAAGCAGCGGGCCTTGTTTCTGCTACCTGCGAGAGGAGGCGACCGATACGTCAGGGGTGTTCCCTGGAATTCCGCCCCGGCTCAAGAGGCGAGCATTTGCCGGACCTTTGTGATCAGCTGTTCCGCCGGAAAGGGTTTGGCAAGATGTCCATCCATCGACCGGAGCCTGCTTTGCAGCGCGGCTTGCAGGACAAAGGCTGAGACGAACAGCACCTTGAGGTCTGGACGCAGGGGCAGAAGCTTCGTGGCCAGCTGGAGGCCGCTCATGCCGGGCATCACCACGTCGATGACGCCCAGATGGATGACGCCTTTGCGCATGTGGCAGAGCTGGAGAGCGCTCTCGCCACTCTCCGCAAACAGCACCTCATAGCCTTTTCCCTGGAGGGCTGCGCGGTACAGGTCGCGGTTCTCTTTGGAGTCGTCAACGACCAGAATAGTGGCGGCCCTGGCGGGCTTGTCCGACCGTGCTGGTTTTGGTTTGTCGCTCATCCTGCGTAGCTTGGATGCGGCTTGTGGTCCACTCTTCTGTATAGCACGGGAACGCAGAACCGTCAAAATCAACTCCAGGACGCTTCGCAAGGGGGCCATTCTGAAGGGCATCGGTGCGCCGCTTCGACGCGAATATTTTCTTGACCCCTTTTTTACGTCACCGCGGGGATCAGGATTCCGCTCTTCCCGCCAAGCATGTTGCCCCGGCCCAACAGAAACTGTCGGCCGACCAGCGCGGCCGTCGAGGCGTCCAACTCGTCGCTGGTGGCCGTCTTGCTCAGCCCGCGCACGCCCAGTTTCCTGAGTCCGGCAAGAAGCCCTTCCCGGTCCCGGTGTTGACGGGGAAGCCCCCAGACATCTTGCGCGGCGCCGGGGTAGCACTCGACGGCGCGATAGCCCATCGCGCTGAGCTTTTTTTTCAGCGCGAGACCGCGCTCCGTCAGCATCCGCATCGGACCGAGCGTGATCGGGAAAAACCGGATCCGTCGCCGGAGCAACTCCCGGTCGCACTCGCGCAAGTGCTCGCCTGAGCGGTCATGAATCGTTCGTCGTCCTTTGGGCAAGCTCAGCGGCGCGTCAATGGGCACGAGGTCAGGCCGGGCGTGCCGGACCGCGTCAAGGATGTCGTCGTCGCTGAACGCCACGTGTGTCTCGGCTCTCAAGCCGCGCAGGAGACAGAGGCCGGTCGGACGGCGTGGCGAACCGGCGAGATCTATCCCGACCACGACCAGATTATATCCCTCTCTCTTTCGCCCGACGACGAAGTCGAAACCCTGCAACGATGGACCCCAGGGTGGCGATCAGGAAAACCCAGTAGAGAATCCCGAGGATAGCCGGCCAGCGGCATCGCGGCACCTTGGCGAAAACACTATACATGCAGTCGCAGGGCACGCACGATCGAGTGGCTTCGGAGACGCCCCAGAAGAATGATCCGAGGGCCAGGACGATGCATCCAGCGGCAAGAGCGTACCAAACCGCCGGAGCGTTGAATAACCGCATAGGCGCGGCGTCATGCGGGGTGGGATCGTGTGGGTGGGGAGTCGCCATTGTTCTTGTCTTGAGAGGAAGCACGAGCATCCACCTCGGCCCGGCAGGGCCGTCCGGACGGTGGCTCGTCCTGTGGCGTTCAGGTCAGCCGAGGAAAAAGTAGGCGCCCGCACCAGCGACCAGGAGCACGGCGATCCCGAACATCATCTTCTCGTGCCCGCACAGCCCAGCCTGTGCTTTGCAGACTTGCATCGAGCACATGAGCGACATGGTGTCCTCCCTTGCTAGGGGTCGGTCGAAAGAAAGGCTTGCAGCGGTCCCTCATGATACGCCCCTCGCCAGCCTTGTCAACGCCCATGCGCACGGGAGCGTGTGGGCGTGGGCGACGATCGTAGGAGCGTATAGCTGATGGCATATGGCATATGGCCAGAATGGTTTCCTTCTTGCCTGGAGCTATAAGCCATTAGCTATAAGCCATCAGCTCTTGAAGATCGGCATCGCCAGGGCCGTCAGGCCTAATCAGGTACCTCCATTCGTGGATTCCAGATGATCTCCCACAGATGACCATCGGGATCCTTGAAATACCCGGCGTAGCCTCCCCAAAACGTATTCTCGGCAGGCTTGATAATCGTGGCCCCTGCTCGTCTCGCTTGCTCCATCACCGCGTCGACTTCTTTTTTGCTGCCGACATTGTGGCCGATAGTGAACTCGGTAGGGCTGTGAGCGGTTTTGTCGAGGGTCGTGTCATGAGCGATATTATCTCGGGACCACAGGGCTAGCATCAGCCCCGGCTGCAAATCGAAAAAGGCCACGGCACCGTGCTCGAATTCCGTGCCGACAATCCCTTCCGTCGGAAATCCCAGCCCATCGCGATAAAACACGAGCGACTTTTCCAAATCATCCACGCCCAAGGTAATGACCGTAATTCGTGGTTTCATGATGGGGCGGGATTATAGCAGAAAAGCAGCCTGGGCAAGCTCACACTGTCCCCATTTAAATCCCTATTTCGGAGATATTTTCAACACGTTGACCGCAAACAGAAGGACAGAAACGCCAATAACTAACGAGCCTATTCCTGCGACTGGGTCCAGCGCGGTGTTCCCGCGTAGAACACCAACCAAAGCCAGCATCGTGACGGGCAACGCCAGGTTATGAAGCCAGAACTGAACTTTGGCCAGTTTGTTATCGGCAATATCCGGGAACTGGCGATAAATAAGACCGATCAACGCCAAGGATACCCAGCCGAGCAAGTTGATGTGAGCGTGCGTCGGAAATTGGGCATGGTCTCCAGACATGCCCATGACGATTCCCAGACCAACCCCAATGACGAAATACACAACGGCGACCTTCAGCCATATCACGCCCGCGGAATTAGACATGTTGCCTCCCTTGTTGATGAGACATTTTGCTCAGCCAAGGCTAGGCCGACCGCGCACCTTTTTCTTTCCTCCATATAAGACGTCACTCCGTGACCTCGAAACGGTCCACAAAGTAGGTGGTCTCACCAAAACAGGTCGTGGGGATATAGCGGAACTCCTTGTAGTGAAGCACGACTCGCTTGCCGGGGACGCTTGAGAGTTGTTTCCCCACTGCGTCATCCGAGACAGAAAAGTTCCAGACCATCGGCGCAACGCCGGGCAGGGTGGTGATGGCGAGCTCGCCTTCGTATGTCTTGCAGACCCACCCCTTTCTCGAAACTTTCAGCAGGTAGCCCACTTGGTCTCCGTCCGAGTAGTACCAATTGAAGACGATGAGCAAGTAGGCAGCGGCAACAAAAAACAGAAAGGTGAGGTACAGCTTTGGTTTCCACAGCCATGCGACCGGGTACAGGATCTCCGTCCAATTCATGCATTGGCCTCCCTAGGTCACGATCCAAGATCCAACGAACTGAAATGGGGCCAAACTGAAATGGGGTCAGGCTACTTTATAGGGAAAAGACTGTCAACCGCGTTGCTGTCGGCAGGCCGTCAACGGTGTGGCAGGAATGTCGCAGAAAACTAGCCTGGCACCGTTTCCTTTCTGGATAGTTGAAGAGGGCGCCACTATCGTGTACACTCTTCCTCGAAGGAGACAGCCATGAATAAGACGATCTCGCTGAAAGAAGCCAGGAACCGGTTTTCCAAGATCGTAGACAAGGTTGACCGACTATCCGATCGATACGTGGTCACGAAGAACGGCAAGCCGAAGGCCGTCGTCATGAGCGCGGAAGAGTTCGAAAGCTGGGTTGAGACGCTGGAGCTCATGTCCAACCCCAAGGCAGTGAAGGCGTTGGAGCGGGGGCTCAAAGAGGCCAAGGCCGGCAAGTTCCGATCCTTTAAGGAAGCCTTGGGCGAGGATCAGTGAGACAAGTCCGCCTGACGCCGCAGGCACTCAAAGACCTCGAAGCTTTCGACGCCGAGACGAAAGAAAAGATCAAGGAAGCCTTCCGGCATCTCGCCGAGAATCCGCTCGACGGCAAGCCGCTCAAAGGGAAGTTTCAGAAAGAAAAGATCTGGTCCTACCGCGTGTGGCCCTACCGGGTCCTCTATCGATGCACCGGCTCCCAATGGTTGGATGTGCTCTCGATCGAGCACCGCAAGGACGTCTACCGATAGCCAATTCGCTCAAATCAGCGGTCGCGAGGGTGAGGGAGAAAGGGCGGCCGCCGCCAGCGGCATGCCGACAAACAATTTAACCTGGTGATGGAGCAGCCCCCTGTCGTCGAGGATGCCAACAGTCGCAACCAGCGTCGCACCGATGAGAATG
>Ga0209375_1003087_pt1 | contig 11662 bp, 9 predicted proteins | sample GraSoiAngelo_131_FD_185888 | JGI IMG/M metagenome (GOLD analysis project Ga0209375, IMG submission 185888) | Grasslands soil microbial communities from the Angelo Coastal Reserve, California, USA - 14_0929_02_30cm (SPAdes) (version 2) | ecosystem: Environmental > Terrestrial > Soil > Grasslands ...
GACCAGCGCGGACTAGAGGAGTCTTTAAGAGTACTGACGGCGGACAGACCTGGCGGAGCGTAGGCCTCACCGATGCCGCGGTTGTGGCCCTGGCCATCGATCCCCAAACTCCGACCACTCTCTACGCGGGGACGGATGGGAATTACGTCTTTAAGAGCACCGACGGCGGCGAGACGTGGCGTCCTGCTCGTGAGGGTCTGTCCATCGACAATGTCTACGCCCTCGCCATCGACCCACAGAGCCCAACGATCCTCTATGCAGGTTATGCAGGTGCCGGGGGGGGCGTACATGGAACCCCTGGGGGCCACGGGGTCTTCAAGAGTACCGATGGGGCCGGTACCTGGCACTCCCTCGACGCAGATCCGGCCAACAGTGTTGTCACCGCACTGGTCATCGACCCCCGGACCCCTTCCACAGTCTATATGGGTACCGAAGTCACGGGCATGTTTAAGAGCACAGACGAGGGCGACAACTGGCGTGCGATCAATACCGGCCTGCCCAATCTCGGGATTGTGCCCGTGGCTTTTGATCCGCAGAGGTCAAACGTCGTTTATGGACTCGCTGCCGGCGTGTTCAAGAGCACGGATGGGGGCGGCACCTGGCGTGCTGTTAACACTGGGCTACCCACCATCATTGTGACCGATTTTGTCGTTGACCCAAGAACGCCGACGACCCTTTACGTAGGCACCAATGGGTCCGGGGTGTTCAAGAGCACCGACGGCGCCGCGAGTTGGCACGCTACCCCCATCCCTGGGCCCGTTCAGCCCGGCGTTGCTCGCCTCCCCATCCGGTACATTGCAGTCTTGAGCCTTGACCCTCAGACTCCGACAACGGTCTACGCGGGCGGCGAGTCCAGTTCCGACAATGCCGTGAGCACCTCATACGTGTTTAAAAGCACTGATGGCGGCGAGAGTTGGCGGTCCTTCAAGATCAGCGACACTGGTGTCACTCTGCGGAAGTTGCGTATCGATCCGAAGAATCCGGGCACGCTCTATGCGGTGAACATCGAGGCAGGAATCTTTAAGAGCACCGACGGGGGTGAGAACTGGCGCTCCGTTATTGGTGGCCTGCCCTTGGAGGAGAATTGTCATCTTCCGACTACGTGCCTATACGTCCGTGATCTTGCCATTGATCCTCGTACTCCGACAACACTCTACGCCGCTAAGTTCGCGGGCGTGTTCAAGAGCGCTGACGGTGGGGCCAATTGGAGTCCCGTTATCACCGGTCTGACCAATCTCAAAGTCACTTCCCTCGCTATCGATCCCCGGACTCCGACCACCATCTACGCGGGTACCTACGGCGGCGGGGTATTCAAGAGTACTGACGGAGGCGGGACATGGACCCCTCTCAACAGTGGGCTAATCGATCTAGCTGTGAGGAGTCTGGCAATTGATCCAGTAAATCCTGCGACTATCTACGCAACCAGTTTCATTACCTACGCAAGCGGAGGAGTCGCCATTGCAGGCAGCGTCTTTGTCCTCCGGCAGTAGGGGTCGTCGCGCCCACTACCACCACTGCTCCGGCGGTTCGCCCGGTTTGTCGCCTTTATCCAGCATGATCTCCTGTCCCGGTTTCCACTCGCCGGAAGGCAGCGGGATCAAGCCGAAGAACCGTCCCCGGTAGACCGCCAGCGGCGAGCCGTCTCGGTACCATAACTCCTCGACCCGGCCGAGAAAGAGCGTGTGATCCCCGCCGGGATGCGTCGTCTCGACGGAGCATACGAGATGAGCCAGCGCATCCTGTAGCAGAGGGACCTCCCGTTTCCAGACAAAGGGCGTCTTTAACCCGTCGCGGGGACGGCCGGCGAAATGCCAGGCAAACGGTTCCTGCTCCGCGCTGAGGATGCTCACCCCAAACCGGCGCGCCTGGCTCAGGTATTCGTGTGTCCTGGCCTGTTTTGCGACGGAGACGAGGACCAGCGGGGGATCCAGGGAGACTGACGTGAAAGCGTTGGCCGTCATCCCGTGAACGCCATCTGGTGCCACCGTGGTGACCACGGTCACTCCTGTGGCGAAGCGGCCCAGCGCATTTCGAAATAACTTCGGGTCCATGCCGCCATCTGCCATGTCCGGGCCTCCCGTAAAGAATCGAGCATGAATTGCCAGCCTGCAGAGAGAATAATTTCGAACACATCTCCTCTTATTGAGGTATTCGCCATGGGCACCCCGTATCGAGCCGATCATGTCGGTAGTTTCCTGCGGCCGGCTGAACTCCTGAAAGCGCGGCAGGAGGGGGCGGATCCGCAGCGCCTGCGGGCGATGGAGGACCGGCACGTCCAGCGTGTGCTGGCCAAACAAAAAGAGCTGGGATTTGAGATCTTTACCGACGGCGAGTTGCGCCGGCGCAACTTCATGAGCGACCTCATCGACGCCGTCGAGGGGTTCGACACCGGCGACGCCGTGGCCCGGTCCTGGAAGGGCAGCGCCGGGGTGGCGGTCAGCAGCGTGACCGGGGTGGTCACGGGAAAACTCCGCCAGCGCGGCCGCATGACGGCGCACGAGCTGGCTTTTCTCCGGATGCACAGCCCCGGGGCGATCAAGATCACGCTGCCCACGGCAAATCAATTCCCGGCGGTTGCTTTTAAGAAGGGCATCACCGACAAAGTCTACCGGAACCATTCCGCTCTCTTATGGGACATCGTTCCGGTCGTTAAGGCAGAGATCGCGGCGCTGGTTGCCGATGGGGTCCAGTACGTCCAGATCGACGCGCCCCGGTATAGCTATTACATCGACCCAAAGTGGCGTAATTACGTTAAGAACGAGATGGACCTGGAGCCGGACGCGGCGCTGGACGAGGCGATCAAAGCAGATAACACCTGTCTATCCGGGGTCAAACGTGCGGGCACCACGCTGGCAATCCACCTGTGCCGCGGCAACAATCGCAGCCAGTGGTATGCGGAAGGCGGCTACGATCCTATCGCTGAGAAACTCTTCGGCTCGCTGCAAGTCGATCGGTTCCTGTTGGAATACGATGACGCGCGTTCGGGCACGTTTGAACCCCTGCGCTTTGTCCCTAAAGGGAAGACCGTCGTCCTCGGTCTGGTGAGCAGCAAGCGCCCGCAACTTGAATCCAAACAAGATCTGGTCCGCCGGATCAATGAGGCGGCGCGCTACGTGCCGCTGGAAAATCTGGCGCTCAGCCCGCAGTGCGGATTTGCGTCCACGATGGAAGGGAACCTCCTGACCGAAGACGATCAATGGGCGAAACTACGGTTGGTGGTAGAGACCGCGCGGGAAGTCTGGAGATAGGGGGGAGACTGTGCGGAAGTGGAATGGCATGCGACGTTGGACGACGCTGATGGCTGCGGGCGTGCTGTTGAGCACGCTCGCGCCCGGCAGCGCAGGGGCGCCGGCAACCGCGGTGCGTTTGGGGGCCGTGATTCCGCTCACCGGTCGGTTCGGCGGCGGCGGCGCGCAGGTGAGAACGGGGTATGAGTTCGCCGTCGAGGACATCAATGCGCGCGGCGGCGTGCGCGTCGGCGATCAGCATCTGCCGCTGGAATTGACGATTCTGGATGACGAATCCGATCCGACGAAAACCGTCAGTCGCCTCGAGGCGCTGGCCGGCCAGGGCGTCGTCGCCTTCCTCGGCGGGTTCGGCAGCGACCTGCATGCCGCCGCGGCGGCGGTGGCGGAAAAGAACAAGATTCCGTATTGCGGGGTGGCCTTCGCCCTCCATGCCATCCACCAGCAAGGTTTCAAATATCTCTTTTCGCCTTTCGTCAAGTCTCCGGACATCGCCATCGGCATCTACAGGTTCCTTAACGCGGGCGTGCCGTCGGACCAACGCCCGAGGCGGGTGGCCATCTTCGCTGAACGCACCGACTGGGGGCGGGAACTGCAGCGTCTGTGGACAACTCGTTCCACCGAGTACGGCTATCAGATTGTGCAGTCCGAAGAGTACACAGTAGGGACGCGAGACTTCTCCGATGTGATCTTACGCGCTAAGGCCGCCGGCGCCGAGGCGGTTTTCTCCGTGCCCACACCGCCCGACGGCATCGCGCTCATCCGTCAGATGAAAGAACTGGACTTTACCCCGAAGGTCATCCTGATGATCAGAGCCGCCGACGCCGTCTCCTGGAATCAGGCCCTGGGCAAGGACGGGGATTACGTCTTGCTGGCCCCGGGATGGCACAACGCCTTCAACTTCCCCGGCGTCGCCGAGCTCAATGCGAAACACCGGCAGCGCCTCGGGCGTCCCGCCGACGTCATCACCGGTCCATCCTACGCGTGCGTGCAGATCGTCGCGGATGCTGTCGAGCGCGCCGGCAAACTTGATCCTCTCGCCATCAGGGACGCCATGGCGGCGACGAACCTGCAGACCGTCGAAGGTCCGGTGCGCTTCAGGCCGGATGGAACCGGGATTGTGCCGTTCGTGCTGGTGCAATGGCAGAACGGGAGCCAGCAGTTAGTGTGGCCGAAGGAGTCGGGCGCGGTGCCGTTTCTCTTCCCGGCGCGGCCTTGGCGTGAGCGGTGATCGGCAGGGACTCCTGCAGCTCGAGGGTCTCACCAAAGCATTTGGCGGCCTGCTGGCCGTCAGCAGAGTTTCGTTCGACGTCGCGGAAGGTGAGATCCTCGGGCTGCTGGGTCCGAACGGGTCCGGCAAAACCACCCTCCTGAATCTCGTCGCCGGCGCGTTGCGGGCGGATGCGGGCCGTGTCCGCCTGGCCGGTTGTGACATCACCTCTTTGCCGGCCAGCGTCCGCACCCGGCTGGGAATTGCACGGACGTTCCAGCTGGTCCGGCCGCTTTCAAAGTTGTCGGCGCTCGATAACGTGCTCGTCGCGCGACTGTACGGACGAGATGCGCCCGGTTTCACGGCGGCGCGCCGGGAGAGCCTGCAACTCCTTGACGTGGTCGGCATCCGGGGCAAAGCCGACGCTCCCGCCGCACACCTCACCCTCATGGAACGCAAGCGGGTCGAGATTGCCCGGGCCCTCGCTACTCAACCACGGGTGCTGTTGCTGGATGAACCGCTGGCGGGCCTCAATCCCACCGAGGTCGACGCGGCGCTGAACATATTCCGGCGGATTCGTGATAGCGGCATCACGGTGGTGCTGGTCGAGCACAACGTGCGCGCCGTACGCGCACTCTGCCACCGCATCATCGTGCTTAACTATGGCCAGAATGTCGTGCAGGGCGCACCGGATGACGTGTTGGCACGTCCCGAGGTCATCGAAGCGTACCTCGGGAAGGCGTCCGCAGATTTCCAATGACCATCCTGCTGCAAAACGCCGTGTTTGGTCTCCTCATCGGCGGGCTCTATGGCCTGGGTGCCGTCGGCCTGTCGCTGGTCTTTGGTGTGCTCGCGGTGCTGAACGTGGCGCACGGCGAACTGATCATGCTCGGTGGGTACGTGAGCGTCTGGCTGTTCACACTGTGGCGGGTCGACCCGTTCGTCTCTGTGTTGGCCGCGGGGCCGCTATTGTTCCTTGGTGGCGCAGCCCTCTTCCGACTGCTCTTCACACGTCTCGCTTCCTATTCGGAGGAAGTGCGGATCAAGAATTCGATCCTCATCGGATTCGGGCTGGCGCTGGTGCTGCAGACCCTGGCCATCCTCGCCTGGGGAGCCGATGAGCGGGCCGTCACCCCGAGTTACGCGGGGCGGGTTGCGGCGATTGGCAATGTTGTCGTTCCACTGTCTCGGCTCGGCGCGATGGCACTGGCCTTCCTGGTGCTCGGCGGCCTGCACCTCTTCCTCACGCGCACACGAGCGGGGACCGCCCTTCGCGCCACGGCGGACGACGACCAGGCCGCGACGCTGGTCGGGATTCCGATTGGGAGAATCTATCTCACCGCATTCGCCCTCGGCAGCGCGCTGGCCGGAGTCGCCGGCGCGCTCGTCAGCGTGTCGGATGCCATCAGCCCGGCCATTGGATTAGGCTGGACGCTCAAAGCACTGATCGTCATCGTCTTGGGTGGCATGGGCAACATCTTCGGGACGTTCGTGGCGGGCTTGTTCCTGGGCGTCGCGGAGTCGATGAGCGGGTTCCTCCTGGGAAATGCCTATCGCGAGGTCGTCGGCCTGGTGATGTTTCTCATCGTCCTCAGCGTGAGGCCGCGGGGATTGTTTTCGCGATGACTCGCATCCGCGGAGCCGCGTGGATCATGGGCGCGTTCGTTGTTGGCGCACTTACCATGTTACCGCTGGTGACCTCCAGCCGTAGCGTCCTCACCTGGGGATTCCTCGTGTTCTTGTACGCGGCGCTGGCGCAGAGCTGGAATCTGCTGGGCGGCCTCGCCGGGCAGGTCAGCCTAGGGCACGCGGCTTTCTTTGGGCTCGGCGCGTTCGTGACACGGGTGCTCTGGCTGGGAGGCCAATCACTGGCGACGGCGCTGGCGGCGGGAACGGCAGTGGTTATCGCGGCGGGGATCCTTATCGGCGCTCCCACGTTACGCCTGCGAGGCCCGTACTTTGCGATCGGGACACTGGCGGTTGCCGAGATCCTGAGGATCACGACTGGGAACCTGTTTCCCGAGGTATCCACCTTGCCGGCGCGGTCATTGGCCGGATATGCCCTGGCGCCACGCTACTACCTGGCGTTGGGCGCCGCCGTCGTCTCGACGCTGGTGGTCTGGGCGCTGGCCCGATCGCGCTTTGGGTACGGCCTGGCAGCCGTGCGGGAGGACGAGGATGTCGCCGAAGCGATTGGCGTGCACGTGTTCCGTCACAAACTGGCCGTCTTTGTGTTGAGCAGTGCGCTGGCTGGCGCGACAGGAGGCATCTTCGGCTATTACCACCTGAGCTTCTATCCGCAGTTCGTGTTCAGCCCCCTGTGGACGTTTGATGCGCTCCTAATCACGTTTCTGGGCGGGGCGGGCACGATGTGGGGGCCGCCGCTCGGCGCGGCGTTCTATCTGTTGTTCCGAGAAGCCCTGGCGCTGCGCTTGGTCGAGATACACCTACTAATTTTCGGGGCCCTGTTCGTCCTCGTTGTCCTGGCGTTTCCAGGCGGGCTGATTGAAGCCTGGCGGATGTTTGCCTCGCGGTGGATCGCGGTGCGGGAGCGTGGCGGGTGAGGGCCGGCCCCGTACCAACGCGCCTCGGATGCTGCGAAATCCCAAGAAGAAACTGTCGCGTTGGTACGGGGCAGGGCGCCATGCCGGGAACCGAGAAGTGGCATGCTGCAGCCCGCTGGTAGGTAGTGGTAAAGGGGATTTGCGATGCTGGAGCTGATCACCGGGCCGATGACCGGCCAGCAGTACCTGGATAGCCTGCAGGACGGGCGCGAGGTATACATCTACGGCGAGCGCGTGAAGGATGTTGTCACGCATCGCGCGTTCCGCAACGCAGCCCGATCGATCGCCCGGCTCTACGACGCCCTGCACGATCCCAAGCACAAAGACGCGCTGCTGGCGACCGACCGGCAGGGCATCCTGACGCACAAGTTCTTCAAGCCCAGCTACTCCGCGCAGGAGCTGCTCGAGGCTCGCGAGGCCATCGCGACCTGGGCCCGCTTCTCGTACGGGTTTATGGGACGCACGCCGGACTACAAAGCGTCGTTCATGGCCACCCTCGGCGCCGCACCGGATTTCTACGAGCCGTACGGCGAGAACGCCGCGCGATGGTACCGGGAGTATGCGACCAAGATCCTCTTTCTGAATCACGTTATCGTCAACCCTCCTGTGGACCGCAACAAACCGGTGCATGAGGTGGCGGACGTCTACGTGCACGTCGTACGGGAGACTGACGGCGGGATAATCGTCAGCGGGGCAAAGATGCTGGCGACCGGGTCGGCGCTGACGCACGCTACCTTCGTCGCTCAGAATAGCGCGACGCAGCTGGAGCAGGGGAAGGCGGAAGATTACGCCCTCGTCTTTCTCGCGCCGCTCAATACGCAGGGGCAGAAACTCATCTGCCGCGCATCCTACGAAGCCGCAGCACACAGTCCATTTGACCAACCTCTGTCTAGCCGGTTCGATGAGAACGATGCCGTGCTGGTCTTCGACAACGCGTTTATCCCGTGGGAGAACGTGCTGGTGTACCGCGACATCGAGAAGGCCACCGGCTTCTACGCCGCCTCGGGATTCCTAAACCGGTACAACTTTCAATCTCTCACACGCCTGGCGGTGAAACTCGACTTCATGTGCGGGCTGCTGACGAAGGGCGTCGCCGCGACGGGGACCGAGGTGTACCGGGGCGTGCAGAGCAGCGTGGGCGAGGTGATCGGCTGGCGGCACTTGATCTGGGCGCTGACGTCGGCAATGGCCCTCGATCCGCAGCCGGGACCCGGGGGCAGCGTGCTGCCCAGGACGGAATACGCCGCCGCCGGGCGGTTGTTCGCTACCCTGGCGTGGCCGCGCGTGAAGGAAATCTTCGAGCTGGTTCTGGGCGGCGGGCCGATCGTCGTGCCCTCGAGTTATAAAGATCTGCAGAGCAAGGAGCTGCGCCCCTTCCTGGAGCGCTTCTATCGTGGGTCGGACAGCTCAGCGGAGGAACGCATCAAGTTGTTCAAACTGATCTGGGACGCCATTGGCACTGAGTTCGGTGGCCGGCACGAGTTGTACGAGCGCAACTACTCAGGCAACCACGAGCAGATGCGCGTGGACCTCATGAACCTGGCCAAGCGCCGCGGCCTGCTGGACGTCTTCACGGCGTTCGCCGAGCAATGCATGGCCGAGTATGGCGTGGATGGGTGGAAGGACTCCACTTGGATCTGGGACAAGTGAATAGACTTCCAGACTCAGGCGACGCGGCTTCTGGTTGCTAGGCAACGTTCATCGCGCCGGGGCCTGGGGTCGCATCGAGCGAAAATCTGCTAGCGCCCGGTCAATGAAAGTGTCCGTGCTGCCCAGATAGGCGGACACGTCGAAAACCCGTTCCAGTGCTTGAGGTGAGAGCACCGCACGGATCTGCGCGTCGGCAGCGGCGACGTCGCGCAGGTTCGTGCGTGTCTGTGCGGCGCGGTCGCTCACGCGCTGGACGGCGCGAAAGGCCTCCGACCGTCCCAGGTGCGGGACGAGCGCCGTGGTAAGCGCTTCGGCCATGATCAGTCCGTGGGTGAGATTCAGGTTGGCCTGCATGCGTTCGGCATCGACCTGAAGACTGCTCAGCGCGCGGAGCACCCACTGCACCGCCCCTGAGGTGAACCGGAAGAGCTCGGGGACCGCCTGCCATTCTGCCTGCCAGCCGCCGGTCGCCCGCTCGTGTTCCTGGACGCCCGCTCCGAGGATCACGGGCACCGTGCCAATGGCCATCCGTGAACAGGCGAGTGCTGTGGTGGCTTCCACCGGATTGCGCTTGTGCGGCATGGCCGATGAGCGGCCGCTGCCCCCAGCACCCGCCGCGCCGGTAGATACTTCCCCGACTTCGGTCTGCGCCAGCAGAGCGATATCAGTGGCGATCTTGCCCATCGCGCCGGCGACGACTCCGAGCCCGGCGGCGACTTCCCCTATGCGATCGCGCTCGGCGTGCCAGGGAAGGTCGGGGACGCCGAGGCCGAGGTCGTGGGCAAGCATTTCCATCACCCGCAATCCCTCTTTCCCAAGTGCGGCGAGCGTGCCGGCGGCTCCGCCCAGTTGCACGACCACCACCTGCTGTTGTAGCGTTCGCAGTCTGGTGGCGAGGCGTGTCGACAATGCCAGCCACCGCGCGGCCTTAAGCCCAAAGGTGACCGGCACGGCGTGCTGCAGCAGCGTGCGGCCCGCCATCGGCGTGTGCCGGTGGCGCTCGGCCATGGTCGCACACGCCTGCGCGATGTCGAGAAGCCGGCCGATCAGCAGGTCCACGCCCTCGCGGATCTGGAGCACGGTCGCGGTATCGATGATGTCCTGGCTGGTGACGCCAAGATGGACGGCCTTACGGGCATCGTCGTCGACGAGCTCGGTCAGCATGCGGACGAGAGGGATCGCAGGTGTGCCGGCCTCAGCGGCATCACGGAACAGCGCGTCGAGGTTAAGCAACTCGACCCGGCACTTGGCCCCGATGGCCGCGGCAGCCTGCTGCTGGATCATGCCTGCCCTAGCCTGCGCGCGCGCCAGCGCCGCCTCCACGTCCAGCATGCGCTGGACCATCGTCCGGCCGGAGAAGATAGCCGCCATCTCGGGGGAGGCGAACATCGTCTCGCCGAGATCTGTCATGATGGACCCACGCTGCTCTGCCCTGACCGGCTCAACAGATCGCGCAGCACCGACAGCTCCCCAGGCGTAGGCGGAGGTGTTTCACCGAGATCGCCGGCGAACTTCACCGGCCATCCGGTGCGTTTCGTAATTTCCTCACGCCTGACGCCCTGGTGCACCGAGGTCACTATCAACTCTTTCGTCTCCGGATGCGGCCGCAGCAGACACAGATCGGTCACGACGAGGCTGGGGCCTGCGGTTTTGATACCCGCTCTCCGCCGGTGGTCTCCACCGGTGCCGAACCCGAATGAAGTGACGAAGTCCACCTTCGGCACAAATGCGCGCGGCGAGTGGGAGACAATCACGAAGACCTGGCCGCAGCAGCCGGCGATCTCCGGAGCGCCGCCGCCGCCGGGCAGGCGCACTTTCGGCTTCGCGTAATCGCCGATCACCGTGGTATTGATGTTGGCGAACCGGTCGATCTGCGCGGCGGCGAGGAACCCGATCGTGATCCTTCCGCCCTGCAACCAGTAGGCGAACATCTCCGGGACGGGTACGGTGGTGACTGCCGTTTCGCACAGCTCGGGATCGCCGATGGACAGCGGCAAGACGTATGGTTTTGCCCCGATCGTCCCAGACTCGTAGATGAGTGTGATGTTGGGGGCATGGGTCAGCCGCGCCAGGTTGCAAGCGGCTGAGGGCATGCCGATGCCCACAAAGCACACGTCGTCGTCCTTCAGCGCCCGCGCGGACGCGATCATCATCATTTCGGAGGAAGTGTAGTCCACGCGTTCCTCCACGTTATCATTGCGAGGGGCGTAGCCCCGAAGCAATCTCCATCATAGAGGAGATCGCTTCGCTCCGCTCGCGATGACAGAACGGGGCGGAGATCGCCACGCCTCTTCGGGGCTCACGATGACAGAATTACCCACGCGCCACACGGGGCGCTGTGGTTTTCAGCACGTTCTCATTCATCCACGCCAGAAACGTCTCTCGCTCCCGGGAGATGGCGTCCCATTGCGTATAGAAGTTGTTATCTCTGCGGTAGTAACCGTGCGCATAGGACGGCCGCGCCCCGCCCGGCGCCTCGACGATCGCGCCGACCGTCCAGTGGGGGAGCACGACAGAGTTGGGACTGGCCACGCGCAAGTCGTCGACTACCTCTTCCACCGTCACGACCGCGCGTGCCGCAGCGAGCACCGCCTCTTTCTGCACACCCACGATCCCTTCGAGGAGCACGTTGCCGGCCCGGTCGGCCCGCTGCGCATGCACAATCGAGACGTCGGGCCGCAGCGACGGGATGGCGGCCAGGCGTTCGCCGGTGAAAGGATCGTCGATAAAGCGGATGTTGGGATTTACCTTGGACAGATCGGTGCCCACGTATCCCCGTAGAATCGCCAGCGGTAGGCCCGCGGCTCCGGCGGCGTACGCGTGTGCCATACCGGCGTGACTGTGCTCTTCAAGTTCCAGCGGCTGGGGCCAGCCGTTCTCGACGGCGTCGCGCAGCCGGTGCAGGGAGCCCACCCCGGGATTGCCGCCCCACGAGAAAATGAGCTTGCGCGCGCAGCCCATGCCGATGAGCTGATCGTAGATCAGGTCGGGCG
>Ga0209375_1003098_pt1 | contig 11643 bp, 6 predicted proteins | sample GraSoiAngelo_131_FD_185888 | JGI IMG/M metagenome (GOLD analysis project Ga0209375, IMG submission 185888) | Grasslands soil microbial communities from the Angelo Coastal Reserve, California, USA - 14_0929_02_30cm (SPAdes) (version 2) | ecosystem: Environmental > Terrestrial > Soil > Grasslands ...
TTGGCTCCCCGGGCTAGATTCGAACTAGCAACCCTTCGGTTAACAGCCAGCAGAGTAACTTAATCAGCATTCGCCGGAGCTAAGCTAAACCGAGGAAAGCTAACGAATTGCAGCAAAATCCAACGAGTCACTTCCTCAGTTTTTATTCGTCCGATACTCACTTTTTGCCGCCATTCTCCACATCTGATACTACGTCTGTACTACATTTTCATCGCGGCCATCGCTATGACAGCAGCAACGCCAGGTCTTCAGAGCGTAGGTCTCGAATCATGCTGTTCTCGGCGCCGATGATTGCGGCGGCAAGGTCGCGCTTGGTTTTCTGCAACTCCAGGACTTTCTCCTCAACCGTGTCGCGGGCAATCAGTCGATAGGTGAAGACGGGCCGTGTCTGCCCAATGCGATGCGCACGGTCTACGGCCTGCGCTTCAACTGCGGGGTTCCACCAAGGATCGAGAATGAATACATATTCGGCGGCGGTGAGATTCAAGCCCAGACCGCCTGCCTTCAGGCTGACAAGGAAGAGACGGCAGTCTTTGTCATTTTGAAAGCGCTCCACTCGCGTCTGGCGGTCCCGGGTGGCGCCGTCTAAGTATTCGTAGAGTATTCCGTCCTGATTCAGCCGGGCGCGGAGAATCTTCAGCAAGCTGGTGAACTGCGAGAACACCAGCGCCTTGTGTCCTTCGTCGAGGACTTCACGCAGTTGCTCGAGCAGCACGTCCAGCTTGGCGCTGGAATCACTGGAGCGTTTCGAATCGAGCAAGCCGGGATGGCAAGCGGCTTGCCGCAGGCGCAACAATGCCTCCAGGACCTGAATCTTGGATTTCGCCAGGCCGGCGGTTTCGATCCGCCTAAGCAACGAATCGCGGTAGTGCTGGCGCAACTGGTCATAGAGTTTCCGTTGCTCAGGTTCGAGCTCGCAGTACACCGTTTGCTCGGTTTTGGACGGCAGTTCACGCGCCACCTGCTCCTTGGTTCGGCGCAAGAAGAACGGCCGCAACGCGTGACCCAGCAGGCGGCGCGTTTCCTCGTCCGGATTGCGCATCGATCCGCCCACGACCTTGAAGGCGTTGGCAGCGCCAAGCATTCCAGGGTTGAGAAACTCGAATAAAGTCCACAGCTCACCGAGGTGGTTTTCCATCGGAGTGCCGCTCACCGCCAGGCGGTGTCGTCCGCGCAGAAGCCGCGCGGCCTTCGACGATTCGGTTTCCGCATTCTTGACCACCTGCGCCTCGTCGAGCACGACGTAATCAAACTCGGCGTCTTTGAAGCTCCAGGCGTCTCGGCGCAGCGTGCCGTAGGTGGTGAGCACCAGGTCGTAAGCGGCGAAGTCATTGCCGTTGCGCTCCAACCCGGTATGATCGAGCACCCGCAGCTGCGGAGTGAAGCGTGCCGCTTCCTCCTTCCAGTTGAATACGAGCGACTTCGGAACAACCACCAGGGACGGACCGACGGGCTCGCCTGCGGCGCGCAGCTCGCGGCGGGATTCGAGCAGCGCCAGTACCTGCGCGGTCTTGCCCACACCCATGTCGTCCGCTAAGCAGCCACCGAAGGAGAAGCGCTGCAGGAAGTGCATCCAACCCAAGCCTTCGCTTTGATAGTCACGCAGCTGACCCACAAATCCCGCGGGCTGTGCGGCAGGTTCGACGCTGTGAAACCGTCGTAGCTCCTCGCGCACGCGTGCGAAGGTCTCATCGCAGCGGGCTTCTGGTTGCGCCGCCACTAAGGCGTCAAGCAGTCCCGCTTGGCTGTGACGGAAGCGCACATGACCTTGCTCTGGCTTACCCATTCCAGCCAGCGGGCCAATACGGCGCAGCCACTCTTCCGGCAGCACGCCATAGGTTCCATCATCGAGCCGCACCATCTTGTCCCCGCGCCGCAGGGCTTCGAGCAACTCGGGCAGGCGCGCTGTGGTGTTCCCGTACTCTACCTCACCGTGCAGCTCGAACCAATCCACGCCACTCGAAACTTCGATGCGGAATGGGCCTGGGCGCCGGAAGATCTTTCCTTCGGCTTCGATGTCCCAGCCTGCCTCCACAAGCGAGCGCACGATGCGAGGCAGCTTGCTCGGCGCCAACTCCCACCTCGGCGTGGAATCCGGGTAGGTAGGAGCGCGCTGCTTCAGGCCAAGCTGATCGAGAAACGCCCAGGCGGCCTTCTCCGCGTTGGAATCCCGGCGTATAAAACGCCGTCCTGCAGCATCGAAAAAGCCTCGCGCCGGATCGAACGCCGCAAACATGCGGCCCTCGTAAGCAAAACACAGCTTCGCATCCAGGCGTTCATGCCGGTACGGGACGCGGGTTTTGGAAATTGTCAAATGAGGATGGGCTGGCAGAGCTACCTCCTCGTATCGTAACTCCTCTGGCACCCGCAGCGGCGGCAAGTTCGGACAGCAGAGCAAAGTCGCCAGGAATTCATCGCGCTCCTTTTCGGGAACCGAGATCGAGCCCTGTTTGCGAAGAGCGATGATCCATTCGATCGGAGTATCGTTGGCGAGAGGTGCCACGCGGTCTCTCGTGATTACCAGACCTGCCGTGGCCAGGGCCGGGAATGTTGCTTCCCCGCGCTCTTCTCCGCGCTGGAAAAAGCCGGCGAGGGTACATGCCGTTTCGCCGAGCCGGTGCAGCTCAAGGACGAAATTCCAGGGACCGCCTTCGTCCCACGCAAGCGGAAGCAGGTTGTCCGGTTCGTTCAGTGGCCGCAGGAAGCAACGTCCGGTGCGCACCACCAAAGGCATGAGCATGCTGGCCAACGCGGGCGAGAGCAGAGGAGATTCGGGGATCGGCAGATAAGTTCCCGCGTAGCCGTAGCTGTAGCTATACGATTGACCTCCCGGCAGAGAGGACAGAATTTCGCGATCCTCTGACAGCGGGAGCTGAGCGATCTGGCCTTGGCGCATGGAAAGAATTTTGGGTCGCGAGAAACTGCCATTGGCGTTCCGGTTGCGCGATTGCAGGGAGAGAACCAAATCGCCGGCGTGCACGTTTTTCGCGACATCCACGACATATAGAATCTCCAGCTTGGACGGCCAAGCCGCGCGATCTCGAGGCGGAAAGACCTCACCGAGTTGTTTCCGCCAGTCCGCTGGTTTCGGCTTTGCCGGATTCCAGACGACCGCAGGAGAACGCGATGAAAGGACCGGCGCCGTCCCGTCGTCCTCATAGAGTTCTTCATCGCCATCGTAGTAGTCACGGCCATCAAGACCATCCGCGCCAAGAGCATCCAAGTCCAGGATCAACTTGTCTGCCGAGGCAGCTGCGGTCAAATATTGATGCTGGTCAGCGGCAAGGGTGGTGGCCCACACGTGCTTGCAGGGAACGCCCTGCTCCACAAAATGGGGGCAGTCGCACCAAACCGCAAGCTTGTTGTCTCTCCAGGCGAATTGCACCTCGTAAAAGCCGGAACCGCGCACACAGGCAGTAAGCTCGGATTGGGAACCTTCGTGGATCGTGACGCGGCCCTTACAGTAGTAGTCGTCGCCGCGCTTCCGAACATTCTTGGTGAAATTCGCTGCCAGCTTGGTGGAGAGACTCATGCCCCTGCTCTATAGAACTCGCAGGATATTCTATGCAGGTTTTTCATGACTTTCCATGGAAAGAAAGCTCCTCAACTGCCAGCAGCCTCTGGAACTCCGGATAGGACTTTCCTTCGGAGGCAGAAAATAAAAGCAAGCAGTCGCTTCTCGAACTTTTATTTATGTTTTATTCGCTTTTTGGCGCATTCGCCGCAATTGATTACTACGTTTGTACTAGGTTTCCGTAATTGGGAATGATCGGCTGTCGGAATTAGCTCCATCTACCAAACGAAGCACGCCTGGCCGAGCTGTTGGCCAGTTGGATCGCGCGGAAGTAGTTGTCTCCCTTGCCTAAATCCATCTGCAGGTTGCATCTCCCGGATTTCTTGTGCCAACGTGGGATAAGGCAGGCATTTCTCAACTCTCTTTGGCAGCTATCCAAATACAGATGGAATGCACACCACAAATTGCAGGACGACCGTACCCAGCCGCGTGCCGACATACACGGCGATCCATGCGATCCATCAAGTCTCTTGAAGACAGCGAAACACGGTCCTAATATTGCTTGAGGGTCAGACTTTAGAAAGAATACCTGATTCTCGGTCGGCAGGGCCATAAAGGCCGCATCAGTCATGGCTTTCGTACGTTGACATCGGTACGGATCGCCCATCGCTTAGGGTTATTGAGAAGCCAATCTTTCTCTCTCAAAGGCGCTGTAGTTGTTCCGTACTCTCGTGAACCAACGAATCGAAAACGACTTTGCCGTTTGCATGAAGGCATTGCAAAATATGCGACCGTATCGTATATTATGCGCGTGTGGATACCACGGGACATTGAACCTAGGCTGCAACGATCTGTCCGCACTCGTCCGGTCGTGGTGCTCACAGGAGCGCGCCAGACCGGCAAGACTTCCACACTTCTACGGCTATTTCCGAAGTATGGGTTTGTCTCCCTGGACCTGCCGACTGAAGCAGAACAAGCGGAAAAGGAACCACAAAACTTCCTTGGTCGCCACCCGCCGCCAGTGATCATCGATGAGGTGCAGTATGCTCCTCGCCTATTCCGGCATCTCAAGGTGGTTGTGGACGCGAGTCGCGCCCGCAACGGCCAGTTCCTGCTTACCGGCTCACAGAAATTTACGTTGATGAAGAGTGTTTCCGAATCGCTGGCCGGGCGGGCGGATATTACGGAACTCGAGACGCTCTCCTTTGCCGAGATTCACTCCGCAAGGCCAGCAACCACGGTCGAGACGACGATCGTTCGGGGCGGTTTTCCCGAACTGCACGCGAACCCGGACATTGACCAGGTTGCCTTCTATAACTCCTATCTTGCCACCTACCTGGAACGTGACGTGCGGTCACTGGCCAACGTTGGTAACCTGCGAGACTTCGAGCGTTTTCTACGCGCTTGCGCCTTGCGTTCCGCAAACTTGCTAAACAAAGCTGATCTCGCGCGTGACATCGGCATCGCTCCTTCCACGGCAAATCATTGGTTATCCACGCTCGAGGCCTCCGGGCAGGTGGTCCTCCTTGAACCATGGTTCTCAAACCCTACCAAGTCCATCGTCAAGAGCCCTAAACTCTACTTGGCAGATACCGGCCTGCTTTGCGCTCTATTGAACATCCGCACTGAAGATGCCCTTCACCAATCACCTGCCGCCGGCGCAATCTGGGAAACCTTTGTTTTTGCTCAACTGCGTAGTCGAGAACGCCGCGCCGGACGTGTTGGCAGTCTATTCTTCTGGCGTGACCGGACACGCGAAGTGGATTTTGTTGTTGATATCGGCGGACGGTTGGACCTTTTCGAAGCGAAGTGGACCGAACTTCCGGGTGACGGTGATACGGTAAACCTCAATTTCGCGCGCACCGTTGTGGGCAAGTCGCGAGTGACCGGGGGCGCGGTCATCTCTCGCACCCCCAATAGTTTTCCACTCAGCAGTGGATTCCGCGCTCTGCCAGTGTCCGAATTGCGATGAGGCAAATCGTTATTTTGGAACTGGTTGATCGTTTTGCAAGTCGTTGAGCTGGACGTCGGGGTTTGCACTTCCAACTGAAAGGCAGAAGTTGCATTCCATTACACCTGTAAGTAGCTGGTTGTGCCACGTTACGTAAGTGATTCTGCTTCAACAGGAGAGGAGCGCCGGAGTGGAAGAACGTCGAATGCCGCTTGGAAAAACGCGGATATGAGACTCGAAGTGGGAGACCTGGAAATAGGAGGCACTGAAAACCGTCTCTAACTGATTGCCTACAAAAGAGGAAATGGCTCCCCGGGCTAGATTCGAACTAGCAACCCTTCGGTTAACAGCCGAATGCTCTACCGTTGAGCTACCGGGGAACGGCCTAAGATGCGCATTTTCATTCTATTACATCAAACAGATTCGTGTCATGACCTTTCGGTACGACATAGGGATGCTCAACACCTAGGATCATCCCGAGTTTTGTGATAGTTAAGTGGCATTTTCAGGATCGATTTGGGTGAGTTGGGGGACAAGACTGAGTTTTTCATGCTAAATGGAGAGTCTGCCTGCCTGCGCAAAAGACGTTCAGCTATTCTGCTATTGCGGAAAATTCATTCGTCCCAGGAACTGCTGGAAACGGCAGTCGGAGCGCAGCAGATCGGACTCTGGAGCAACTTTGGACCAGACCAGCGAGGCGTCACGCTGCTCGTACGCCTTTTTCAGCCATGCGAATGCCTCATCCATATCTCCCGATGCCGCGTAGAGCATCGACATATCACCCGGCGAAACATATCGCTCGGCTGATGCCTGACGCAACTGCCAATGCCGAGTGCCTTATCCGTGTTTCCCAACCGAGCATGCGCCTCAGCTATCGCAGCGACGTATAGCGAGCTGCTTCCCGAACGTTGCTGCGCAAATTTCAAATTCTGTGATCGCGTCGCCGCGCTCAAGAGGAGACACGATCCCACGAATTTTTTCCGCATGAACCCACAACATCGAGCCGGCTGCGCGTCCGGCCGTTGCCGTAACGTACCAAGCGAGATTGAGATGTTTCGTTTGGTTTGCTAGCACCGGAAGTACGCGCTCCCGAAAATGGCCGCAAGACCAGTTTCTTGCTCAGCGAACCGGCGTCATCGGGTGAAATCCCTCCCGGGGACATCAAGTGGGTTAGCGCTATGAGTTTTCGGCGGGATACCGAAGACTCCTTTCAGATGAATCGGGAAAGGCAAGCGCATAGTCTCCGTATTGCCGACAAAGCGCCCGGAATTTGTGAGCCTACAGGTCGAACACAAACAATTCATTGGAAATGGGCACCTCGTCGACTCATCGCTTAGGTGAACCGCATACTTCTTGGCCTTGATATGCAATCGGATGGGTCACCGCATTTTCTAAGAGTGCCACAGGAAAGACCGATGTATCATTCGACATCTAGCCGGCGTACGTCACCTTCACCGTGCGAGGAATTATCGGGATCAAGTCGCGGACCTTCCGAGATTGGGTCACTCACAAGTACACGAAATCCCATGGCAGATTGGCAAATACGAACAAAGCGGCCGCTCCGAGGACCGGTGCGCGAGGAAGCGGGGCCGACCCTCAAAAACTACATCACGCCCACCGGGTTGCAGCGGCTGAAAGATGAGCATCGGTTCCTATTGAGTCGCGAGCGGCCCGCGGTGGTGGAGGTCGTAGCGTGGGCTGCTAGTAACGGGGACCGCAGTGAAAACGCCGACTACCTCTACGGCAAGCGGCGGTTAGGCCAGATCGATTCGCGGATTCGCTTTCTCACGAAACGCATTGACGCGGCCGTGGTCGTCGATCCCGCCGCTCCGCGGCCGGGGCCAGCCGCTACGCGCGTCTTCTTCGGCGCAACCGTGACCTACAAGGACGCCGCCGGCCTCGAACACGTCATCTCGATCGTCGGCATCGACGAGGTGGACCTCGACCGTGGCTACATCAGCTGGCGCTCGCCTCTCGCCAATGCGCTGATGAAGGCGAGCCCCGGCGACCGCGTGGACCTGCGCGCGCCAGCGAAGACGGAGCATCTCGAGATCATCGACGTCGAGTACGCGCCTATTCCGATGAATCCTTTCTGCGAACCGCTGGGAGCTCAGTCAACGCCCAAGGTCGAACGCTCCTAGACCAAGCCGCCCGAATCTGAGCGTTCCCCGATCTTTGTCGTTTTTGTACATTGTGCCGTCCGGAGCAGGACAGCGAAATGTTCACAATAACTGCTCGGCGATTCCTACAGTCAAACTAGCTTATGCCCAGCGATTCTGACCGAATCACGGAGAACCCTTGCGTAATGAGGTAAGGTAACGCTTGCCGACAATTCGTCCGGAATCTCTTGTTTCGCTTGCAAGACCTCCTCTTGTGGCCGCTCATGTGGTTGAGCTTTATGTCGGAAATACCGACTTTCCCGGCCATCACGAACCGTTCAGAAAAGTCCGGACTCCCGATCAAATAAGACGCAACTCGGGTACCAGAGGTGATCGTGGAGCCAGAAGCGGATTATTGTGCTAAACCGACGCGGCGCAATAAATCCTGGAAGCGCGGATCGCTACGCAGCGGATCGAAGGCCGGTTCGACCTTTAGGGTGGTGAGAATACCGAAATGCTCGGAGTATGCTTTTTCCAAGTCGGCCAGAGCCTCCTCCTTGTCTCCCACGCCCAGATGTGCCCAAAGCATGATTACGGGATTCACCTGCTCATGACGGCTGACTTTTTCCAGCTTTTCCAGCTCCCGCCGGGCCCGCTCCAACTGACCAGCGCGGCCATAAGTGTAAGCCTGCCACGACCAGTACCAAGGTCCTTCACCATTAAGACGGTGCCATGACTCTATTTGGGCCAGCGCTTGCGTAAACATCCTCTTTTCCACGTATGCTGCCGAGATGACGCTGGCCCGGCCAAAATTCGGATCCTTCCGAAGGACGGAGCGAAATTGTTCGATGGCGCGGTCATACTGCCGCGAGAAGAGCAGAATTGCCCCATAGTCGGCAGCAATAATGAGGGAGAGCGGATCCAGTTGGCGCGCTCGTTCACTCTCGCTTAACGCCTCATCGAAGCGCCCCAGCCACATCAAATGCTCGGCATACCAGTGGTGGGCGGTAGCGTAGTTGGGGTTCAGTTCAATGGCCCGCTGAAATTCCTTTTCCGAAGTCTGCCAGTTCCAATCCTGATTCTGGGCAATCAAGGCCAGCGCCGTGTGCGCTTCCGCCAGGTTTTCGTCAAGCTCCAAGGCCCGTAGGGCAGCAGCGCGTGCTTGAGGCATATATAGGGTTGCAGAAGCAAAAGAATAGACGGTCAGCAGCGAATAGGAGTTCGCCAACCCGGCATAGGCTGGGGCATAGGTGGGGTCTATTGTCGTGGCTTGGTGAAAACACTCTATTGCCTGCTGAAATCCCTGCACCGTTCTTCTGTTCCAGAAATACATGCCCTTGAGATACAGGTCGCGGGCCTCGGCGGATTTGGGGGATGACGCAGGTTGGTTGTTAGCCTTAATGGATTCGCGGGCGTTAGGGGCAACGTGAATTTCGCTCACGACCTTGTTTTGTGGCTGCGGATGACTCCGGAAGCGATACCCCGCGAAGTAGGCCGCCGGCACGACGATCAGCAAAATGGTAACCCCTACAAGGATCCTCCGTTCGCGCTTACCATCGTCATGAAGAGCCGCCCCCGCTATACCTGAGCGGTCCGTGACAAGGGAAACGTCTACCGGGGGTCCGGCTGCCGCGACTTGCTCCACGGGAGCAATAAACCGATAGCCCATGCGGGGAACCGTTTCAATGTAACGTGAATTCTCTGGGGTGTCGCCAAGCGCCGCGCGCAGCTTCTTGATCGCGGTGTTCAAGCTGTGCTCAAAATCCACGAACGTGTCGTAGGCACAAAGCCGTTGCCGCATCTCATCCCGGGTAACAATTTCACCCGGCTTCTCCAGTAGGATCGACAGGATGCAAAAGGGCTGGCCCGGCAAGCGTATTCGCACGCCGTGTTTGCGCAATTCGCGCGCCGCCACATTTGCCTGGAAGACCCCAAAGCGGTAGACGAGACTGGGCGATGGTAGGCTCATTTCCGCCATTGTGCGAACCCTTCCGTAGGGAAGGACATTACCTCAGGGCAGCGATCACCTGACCGGTTAAATCGAATCGTATCCTATGCTTGGCGGGTCATCAAGAAATCAGTCGCGGTGCATTGCCTTAATGTCACTACTTGCGTAGTTTCGCACACAAGATCTGTCCCACTCTCCCTGGAGAACAGAAAAACAATTTGCGCCGTTGGCGCCGTAAGGGGTGTTTCGATGCAGACTTTCCCAGCCCGGAGGTCCAGCTTTACCAGTTGCTTGTCTCAGTTTTTTGACAGGAGGTCCAAGCTCCCGTACCGATACAGACGCAATATCATCAGAACTGTTCTCATAAGCGTCGCCACGCTGATAGCCATTGGCGCGCTACATGGACAGCAGATCACCTTCATCCCCAACGGGGTGTTTTTCGCGAATCCCGGTGGCGCGTCCGAAACCTATAGCATGACCGGAGGGGGCATCGACCAGACAGGTCCATTTTTCCAAAGCCTGGGCACCAACGGCCGCTCGTGTGGCAGCTGCCACCAACCCAGCGACGGCATGTCCGTTTCAGCTGCCCATGTCCAGCAGCGGTTCTCCCTGACCCAAGGCCAGGATCCGATTTTCCGCACCGTCGACGGTTCCAATTGCAGCCACAGCATCGATGTCTCGACGCTTGCAGGAAGGTCGGCAGCCTATAGCCTGTTGCGCACGCGCGGTTTGATCCGTATCGCCATCGCCGTTCCCTTAAGCGCTGACTATCGAGTCGTCAGCGTGAACAATCCATATGGCTGCAACGAATCCGACGTGATCTCGATGTATCGGCGGCCTCTGCCCTCCACTAACCTTCGTTTCTTGAGCACGGTCATGTTTGACGGGCGGGAATCATCGGCGGCTACCGGCACAACCAAGATCCTGTATTCCAACTATCCAACATCACTTCTGAACGATCTAGCGCACCAATCCGTTGACGCCACCATCAACCACGCCCAAGGGGACGGTACCAGGCCAACCCCCGCCGAGCAGCAGCAGATTGTGAATTTTGAGATGGCACTCTTCACGGCGCAAACCATCGGCAATTATGCTGGCCGATTGGACGCTCACGGCGCGAACGGCGGACCTATAGCTCTCACCACCCAGCCGTTCTTTATCAGCATCAACTCCAGCGTCAACCCTTTGGTGCCCACGCTTGAAACTCCCGGTGGGCTCGTGGCGCCTGGCGATCATCAGTTTATCCCGGCGATCTTCAACCCCTTTGACGCATGGGCGTCTCTGCCAGACACGTCTCCACGGGCAGCGGTTGCGCGTGGTCAGGTCATTTTCAATTCCAGGCCCATCAACATCACTGGTGTAGCTGGTATCAACGACGATTTGTCGGCTGGCGGTCTGGTTGCCGGCGGCATTCCCTCACTTACGGGAACCTGCGGCACCTGCCACGATACTCCGAACGTGGGCAATCATTCCTTTCCGACGCCTTTGGACATTGGCACCGGCGACCCCAGCCCTTCCAACTCTTCGGCCAATTTGGGAGGCCTTAATATGAACTACTTGCCGACCATCACGGTCTGCAAAACCGATCCGGCCACGGGTCTCCCGACGAGCACGTGTAAGACTACCACTGACCTCGGCCAGGCATTGATCGATGGCAGGTTCGACCACGTCGGTAAGATCAAGGGACCGATTCTGCGCGGTCTCTCAGCCCGCGCCCCGTATTTCCATAACGGATCCGCTCAGACTCTGTTGGATGCCGTGCGGTTTTACGAGGGCCGCTTTGGCCTTGTCCTAACAACTCAGGAGGAATCGGACCTGGTGGTCTTCTTGAGCGTTCTCTAGCGCACATCCGCTCTGGACTAAGAAGTCTCGTTCTGGGAATTGGTCCCAATCAATTGCTGGATTCCGGGCGGATGACGGGCTAACCGTCAGTTGAGCGTCCGAGGGGAAGTCCCCAGCTTCAGAGCCACGACCGATTTCCCCAGAACCGGCGGGCGGCTGTGCCATGAAGCAAGGACTTCAGGTCACGGCGTTGGGTGTCACCATTGGCCTTGCAGGTGCACTTGCCGTAACTCGGCTGATTGCGTCGCTGCTGTTTGGTGTGCAACCGACAGATATTGTGACGATCGCC
>Ga0209375_1003103_pt1 | contig 11638 bp, 8 predicted proteins | sample GraSoiAngelo_131_FD_185888 | JGI IMG/M metagenome (GOLD analysis project Ga0209375, IMG submission 185888) | Grasslands soil microbial communities from the Angelo Coastal Reserve, California, USA - 14_0929_02_30cm (SPAdes) (version 2) | ecosystem: Environmental > Terrestrial > Soil > Grasslands ...
CCGGACGATGTGGAGGAGCTCCCGGTGCTGAGCCTGCTCGCCTGCGAGACGATGATTCCGCTGCGACAGAAGGTGGGGCGGGCCGCCGTCGTCGGGCCCGACCGCCTGGGCCCCGAGTGGCTCGCCGAAGCGCGGCGGGTGCTACTCCCGGGGCGGCGGCTGGTGATCGAGAGCGAGCGCGTCGCCCCGCCGGCCGGGCTCACGCAGTTGGCGCTCGGGCACGGCCTGTTCGTCGGCGAGCGGCGCTGATCAACCTTCCACGGTCGCCGCGGTGGGGTCGGCCCCCGCGTACACCCGGTCGATTACATCCTTGTGGTTCTTTTCGACCTGGCGGCGCTTGACCTTGAGCGACGGGGTCAGCTCGCCGGACTCGATCGTGAAGTCCCGCTCGATCAGGACGACCTTCTTCGGCATCTCGAACTTCGCGAGGTCGCGCAGGCCGCCCATCACCTCACGCTCCATCTTGGCTTGGACGTCGGCCAGCCGGATGAGCTCGCCCTGGGACGCGTAGGTGAGGTTCCGCTCCGTGGCCCACCGCTCGAGCTGATCGAAGTTGGGCACGATCAGGATGATCGGGAACTTGCGCTGGTCGCCGAGCACGACGGCGCTCGCCACGAACTTGTTCAGCCGGACCGTGTTCTCGATCGGCTGCGGCGCGATGTACTTCCCACCCGCGGTCTTCAACAGGTCCTTCTTCCGGTCGGTGATCTTGAGGTAGCCGTCGGCATCCAGCTCGCCGATGTCCCCCGTGTGGAACCAGCCCTCCGCATCGATCGCTTCGCGCGTCTCCGCCGGCTTGTTGTAGTAACCCCGCATGACATTCGCGCCCTTGGCCAAGATCTCGCCGTCGCCCGCGATCTTCAGTTGGACTCCCGGGATCGCCTTGCCGACCGTGCCGAACTTCGGCCGCGTCAGGGGATTCAGCGTCAGCACCGGTGACGTTTCCGTCAGGCCGTATCCCTCGATGACCGGGAGCCCGGCGCTGTAGAAGAACCGTCCGATCTCGGCCGAGAGCGGCGCGCTGCCCGACACGAACAGCTTGATCCGTCCTCCGGTGCGCGCCCGCAGCTTCGAGAACACCAGCCGGTCCGCGATCGCGTGCGTCAGCTTCAAGCCGGGGGGCACCCCGATGCCGGCCAGGCGGTGCGCCGCCCACCGCTCCCCCACGCGCTTCGCCCACTGAAAAATGCCGCGCTTCACCGCGCCACCCGTGTGGGCGTTCTCGAGCACGCGGGCGTAGACCTTCTCGTACACGCGCGGCACCGCGGCGACGATGGTAGGCCGCACGTCCTGCAGATTCTGCGCGAACGCGTCGATCGACTCGGCGTAGTTGATCGTCACGCCCACGTGCAGGAAGTAGTACTCCACCATCCGCTCGAGGATGTGCGACAGCGGCAGCAGCGCGAGGCAGCGGTCCTGTTCGCTGACCCGGAGCGTTTCCACGCAGGCGCGCACGTTGGAGCAGATGTTGTCGTGGGTCAGCATGACGCCTTTGGGCTGCCCCGTCGTCCCAGAGGTGTAGAGCAAGGTCGCGAGGTCGGCAGGCCGCACGCCGAGTGCTTCCTCCTTGAACCGGGGATACTTGGCGGTGGCCGCGCGGCCGCGTGCTTCCAGCTCGGCGAGCGCGAGCACCCCGTCGCCCCCGGGACCATCGAACACGATCACGTGGCGGAGCGACGGCAACCCGCTCTTCACCGCGCGGATCTTCTCCACCTGGGCCGCCGTCGAGCAGACCACCGCTGCCGCACCCGCGTCGCGCAGAATGTATTCCACCTGATTGGCGGGGAGCGTCGGGTAGATGGGCACGTCGGTGGTGCGGGCACACAGACACGCGTAGTCGGTCAGGGCCCACTCGAGGCGTGTTTCGGCGAGGATGGCGACCGTTTCGCCCGCCGCGAGCCCGAGCTCGCGCACGCCGAGCGACAGCGCCTGCACGCGCGTTGCGGCTTCTTGATGCGAGACGTCGCGCCACGCGCCAGCCACTTTGTGGCGGAACGCCGCCGGGTGCGCCCCGTAGGTGTGCACCGCGTCGAAGAACAGCTCGGTCAGGGTACGAGGGGGGGCGCTCATGGACGGAACCTCACGACGAAAGTGACGGGCGAGCCCGGCACTGTGTCTCCCACGACGCGCCGCGCAATCGCCGCGACGACGACGCTGTCGGGGACCGGCGCACCCAGGAGCCGCACCTGGACGAACGCAATTCCGGACGTGCCGGTCGCCACCGTATCGGTCGTGACGAGACCGTGAGTCGAGTCGTTCGTCACCAGCGTGACCGGCCCGGAGGTCGCCGGATACGTGATCACGTAGACGACCGGCCTACCGGCGAGGGCGACTGTCAGCGAGTCGCCTCCACTCGACGATTTGATCGTGTCCGCCACCTCGACCGTGAGCGAATCGGAGACCGAATCGGCGGACAGCGTCACCGTATCCACGGTCGAGACTAGCGTCGTGAACAGCGTATCCGCAGCGGCGAGCGTGCGGATCGACAGCGGGTTCGAGACGAGGCGATCCGACCGCGCCACCAGTCGCCCCGTCTGGCCCGTGCGGTTCACCACGGTCCAGCCGGTGAGGCTGTCGAGCACCGTGAGGATGGGGGCGGTGTCAGCCGTGGCCCAGACGACGGTCGCCGCGACCGAGTCGCCATGGCCGTCGAGCACCCGAGCGTGCGGCTTGAGGGTGTCATACTCCTCGAGACTGTCGGGAGCGCTGACGTCGAGCGCGATCACGCGGCTCAAGTCCGCGGGCCCGAATTTATCACAGGCCACAGCCGCCATGAGCAGGAGGACGACGCCCCCGGCCCGGCCCAGCCTGGTTCCCTGGGGGGTCAGGGTGCCTCTGCAGCGGCGGCTTTGGTGGGTCCGGAGGCGCCGAGGTCGCGCAGCGCCTGCGTCGCGTGCTCGATCCATTTCTGCGCGTCGGGTCCTTTGGGCGGGTGCGCGAGGAACGCGCGCAGGTGCTGGGCCGCGCCGTCCGGATCGCCGCGCTTGAGCAGCAGGAACGCGAGCCCGTAGTGCGCGCCCGCGAGCTCGCGGTCGAGCTCCAGCGCGCGGCGATAGTGCCGGATCGCTTCGTCGATGCGCCGCGTCTTGGTGAACGCGATCGCCATGTTCTGGAGAATGCGCGCGTCGTTAGGATGGTCGCGCAGCGCCAGGCGATACGATGTGAGGGCCGAGTCGTAGTCGCCCTGGCGTTCGAGGGCGAGCGCCTCGTTGAGATAGTCGAGGCGCTGGGGGTTGATCTCGTCGGCGCCCGAGCCGCCGAACAGGCGGCGCCAGAAACCCATGGGCCGAAAATAGCTTGCGGCCTCGCGACTGTGCAATGTAGCTTCACAGCCCATGCCTGCCCCGCCCCCGCCCCCGCCCCCGCCCCCGCCCCGTACGCCCCCGCCGCCGCAGCCCCCCCAAGCCCCCCGGCCCCGGAACGCGCGCGCCACTCGCAAGGCGCCGCACGGCGTTCTCGAGGTGGACTGGCCGTTCTTCGGCGAGATGTGCCGGGCGCTGGCTCTCAAAATCTTCCGGGACTACGATCCGGACGTGGTGATTGGCATCGCCCGCGCGGGCGTGATCCCCGGCGCGGTCGTGGCGAGCATCCTGCAGCGGGACTTTGCCTCCATGGCCATCACCCGCACGGAGACGGGGGGCCGGCCGGTGGTCATCGCCGGGCCGACGCGCCTCGTGACCGGCCGGCGGGTGCTGATCGTGGATGAGACCTGCGACACGGGGGCCACCATGAAGCTCGCCCTCAACGCCGTGCGCGAGCTGAAGCCCGCCGCCGTGAAGACGGCCGTCTCGTTCCGCACCGGCGAGTTCCGGCCGGACTTCTACGCGCTCGAGACCGACAACTTCATCATTCTTCCCTGGGACCGTGAGGTCATCATCGACGGGGAGATCGTGATGCGGCCCGATTACGCCGCGAAGCTCAAGGACCTCGGCGGTTGATCGACCGGCTGACCGCGGCGCTCGCCCGCTCCCGCGCCGATTACACTGAAATCCGCGTCGAACGCACCTGGAGCACGGCGGTGACCTTCCGCGGCCGGCGGCTGGAATCCGCCACCGCCAGCGAGGACCAGGGCGGCTTCGTGCGCGCGCTGCACGCGGGCGGCGGCTGGGGCGTCGCGTCGTTCACCTCGCTGGACCGGCTCGAGGCGATGGTGGCGCGCGCGGGCGAGCTGTCGCGCGCCGTGCCGGTGGACCCGCCCATCCGCCTCGCCGACGTCCCCCCGCATCAGGCCGACGCCCTCCTCGATCTCGACGGGGACGTGCGCGGCGTGCCCATCGCGGAGAAGAAGCGGCTACTCGAGGCGTACAACGGCGTCATGCTCGGTGTGAGCGACCGGATCGTCGACACCCTTGCCGTGTACCGCGACGAGGTGAGCGAGTACTGGTACGTGAACTCCCAGGGCACGCGGCTGCACGAGCTGCGGCCCGAAGTCACGCTCTCGGGGACCGCGGTGGCGCGCCGGGACGGCACGATCGAGAAGGGACTCGAGTCGATCGGGTTGCGCCGCGGCTGGAACTCGGTGCAGGACAAGGCGGCGGGGTTCCGCGAGGTCGCGGAGCGGGCGGTGCAGCTGCTCGACGCGCCGATGGTGAAGGGCGGCACCTATCCCGTGATCCTCGATCCCGAGCTGGCCGGCGTGTTCATCCACGAGGCGTTCGGGCACCTCTCGGAAGCAGACTTCGTGTACGAGAACCCGCAGGCGCGCGAGATGATGACCCTGGGCCGCCGCTTCGGGAAGCCGGTCCTCAATGTAGGAGACACCGGCGCGGCCTCCGGCCTACGCGGGACGCTGCCGTTCGACGATGAGGGAACACCCACCCAGGACACCGCGCTCATCAAGGACGGGATCCTGGTGGGTCGGCTGCACTCGCGCGAGACCGCCGCCGCGATGGGCGAGCGGCCGACCGGCAACGCTCGCGCGATCTCGTTCCGTCACCCGCCGATCGTGCGCATGACCAACACCTACATCGCGGGCGCCCCGGGGGGCGGAGGCTTCGAGGACCTGATCGGCGACGTCAAGCTCGGGGTGTACGCCTGCGGCGCGTTCGGCGGCCAGACGATGCTCGAGAACTTCTCGTTCACGGCGGCCTACGGCCGCATGATCCGTGATGGGCGGGTGGCGGAGCTGGTGAAGGACGTCGTGCTCGCGGGGAACCTGTTCCAGACCCTCGATCGCATCGATCATATCGCGGCCGACTTCCGCTGGAACCAGATGGGTGGCGGTTGCGGGAAGGCCGGCCAGTACCCGCTCCCGGTGACCGAAGGGGCGCCGCACGTCCGTATCGAGGAGGCGCTGGTCGGCGGCGAAGTGGGGAAGGCGTGATCGCGCAGCTCGTCGATCTGGCCCGGCGCCGCGCCGACGGCGGCGCCGATGCGCTGTGGCGTCGTTTCGAGCGGACGACGGTCGCCTTCGAATGGGGGCGACTCAAGTCGGCCGGTACCACGGAAGAAGCGGGGGCGAATCTCCGCGTGCGTCACCGCGGGCGCGTCGGGGTCGCGGGAACGACCGCGGTGGGCGGCGATGTAGGGGCGCAGCATGCTGCGCCCCTATTGGATCGCGCCTTGGCATCGGCCGACCTGGGCGAGGCATTGGACCTCGAGTTTCCCGGGTCCCCGTCCCCTCCGGCGACGCTGCCCACCGTCACGACGTATTTCGACCGGGCGGCGAATGCGTCGCTCGTCGACTTGATCGGCATCGGGCGCTCGCTCCTGGCCCGGCTCGAGCGCGAGGGATGCCGGGTCAACGTCGCCATCGAGCGTGAAGTGACGGCGACGCGGGTCGCTAACTCCGCGGGGGCCGCCGGCGAGTATCGCGGGACGGGATTCGGGGTGAGCGCCGACGTGTGGCGCATCGCCGGCGACGACGTGCTCGTGGTCTCCGACGCGTTCGAGGGAACGGATCTTCCCTCGGACGAGGCGCTGGCGGCCCTGATCGCATCGATCAACGCGCGCCTCGATCATGCGCTGCGCGTGGTCGCGGCGCCCGAAGGAGCTCTCCCCGTCGTCTTCACTCCTGCCGGCCTGTCGGCGCTGATGCTTCCGGTGACGCAAGCCCTGTCTGGAAAGGCGGTGCTCCAGGGCATTTCCCCTCTGGGGGCGAAGGTCGGGGAGCAGGTGTTCGACCCGCGGTTCTCCCTCACCGACGATCCTCTGCGTGGCGGTCGTATCGCGTCTCGCCCCCTGGATGATGAGTGCGTGCCCTCCCGGACGCTGGCTCTCGTCGAAGGTGGCGTCGTGCGGCGGTTCATTTACGACCTGGAGACGGCCGCGCGCGCGAGGACCAGGAGTACCGGGAACGGTCAGCGTGGGATCTTCGGGAAGCCGGTGCCGGCATACACCAACATCGTCCTGAACCGGGTGGGGGCGCTCAACGAGGTAGGGGCGCAGCATGCTGCCCCCCTACAATTGGGCGGCGGTCTTCTGGGAGACATCCGCGATGGCCTGTTGGTAGACGAGCTGATCGGCGTGGGACAGGGGAACGTGACCGGGGGGGCGTTCAGCCACCCGGTCGCGTTGGCGTATCGAATCGAGCGGGGCGCGATCACGGGGCGCGTGAAGGACGCCGCCGTCGCCGGGAACGCCTACGAGCTGTGGAAACAGGTCGGCGGTTTCGGGGACGACGCGCGCTGGACGGGGTCCCGCTGGGCGCCGTCGGTGCTATTTGAGGGGATAAGCGTCGCTCGGCGCTGAGCGGGGGAGGTTGGGGGAGGTTGTGGAGGTTGGTGGAGGTCATGCAGTCAACCTCAAAACGACCCCACACCATGACCCATGTCATCGGATCGTGCGATTGGGCGGTCGGGGGCCAGGGCCAAACCATGGCGGGGTGGAAGCAGGACACCAGGAGCTCCGGGTCCTGGGCGTCCCACGCTCTCGTTTTGCGATTGACGATCTCGCGGACCTGATCGTCGAGGGGCTTCACACGGGGCGAAGCGCCTCCTCGTACCCTCTCCCCTCTTTCATCTGTTCGTAGACGACATTCAGCGTATCCGGGGAGGCGGACAGGAACCGGCACCGCTCGTCGTTCCGAGACCGGCACTCCACTTCCATCACCGCGACGGGCTCCCCCGACAGCCGGCCGAAGAAATCGGCGAGCATACCCGACGAGAAGAAGCACATTGGCTCCTGGGCGCTGCCGGGGGCGGCTTCCGCCCAGTCGCTCGAGTCCACCACGAGCGCCGCGTTGCCGAGCGGCGCGACGCTGACCGAGCCCCACCCCGTGGCCTGGAAGAACGCAGACAGGACATCGTTCAAGCGGCCGGCGTCGAGATCGTCGGGCCGCGCGACGCCCGTTTCGGCGGGCAGCCAGGTGCAAAACGCCTGAAAGACGCCGCCGCCGGCGGCGAACCCGACTTCCTGGAGGATCGGGACCGTCAGGTCGGGGGCGTCGCGTGACAGGGTGTCATGGAGCTGCCGCAGCGCGGCGCGCCCGATCGTGAGGGCTTCCGTCGCGGCGGCGGTAGCGGGGAGGGCGCTCATCTGGGACGCCAACTTAGGGTTTGGCCCGTGCGCGGCGCAAGAGTTCCGCCTCGTCGATGATCGGGATGCCGAGCGCCTTGGCCTTCTCGAGTTTGGACCCCGCGTCGGCGCCCACGACGAGGGCGGTGGTCTTCTTCGAGACGCTGTCCGCGACGTGCCCGCCCGCCGCCTCGATCAGCTCGGCTGCTTTCGCCCGGGAGAGCGACGGCAACGTGCCGGTCACGACATACGTCTGTCCCGCCAGCGGGCCCTTCCCCTCGGTAACGGTCGGCTCGGTGAAGTTCAGCCCGAGCTTCTCCAGGCGCTCGAGCAGCTTGCGGTTCTTGGTCTCGTCGAAGAACCCCGCCACCGCTTCCGCGATCGCCATCCCGACGCCGCGGATCTTGCTGATCTCCTCGACCGAGGCGTTGCGGAGCGCTTTCATGGTGCCGAAGCGGCGGGCCAGCAGCTTCGCCACCTGCGCGCCCACATGGCGGATACCGAGTGCGGACAGCAGCGTCGAGAGGGGCTGCCGCTTGGACGCCTGGATGGCGTCGACGAGCTGCTGAGCCGATTTTTCCGCGAACCCTTCGAGCTTGAGCAGCTGCGCCGGCGTGAGCTCGTACAGATCGGCGACGTCCTTGATCAGCTTGGCATCGAGCAGCGCGCGCACCCGCTCGTATCCGAGGCCGCGAATGTCCATCACGGCGGCGAAATGGACGATGCTCTCGAGGATCCGGCCCGGGCACGAGACGTTGGAGCAGTAGGCCATCACCTCGTCCGACGGGTACTCGACCTTCGAATGGCAGACGGGGCAGCGCTCCGGGCGCTTGAATTTGCGCTCCTTCCCGGTGCGACGCTCGCGCACCGGTCCGAGCACCTGCGGGATCACCTCGCCGGCACGCGTGACTTCCACCCAATCGCCCTCGCGAATGTCCTTCGCTTCGATCAGGTCGAAGTTGTGGAGCGTGGCGGTGGTGACCGTGACACCCCCGATTTCCACGGGCTCGAGCACGGCATACGGGTTGAGTGCGCCGGTGCGTCCGACATTGATCCGGATCTCCTTGAGCTTGGTGATCTGGACCTCGGGCGCGAACTTGCGGGCGATGGCCCAACGCGGCTCGCGATTCCCCACCGTGCCCAGCTCGACGTGCAGCTTGAGCGGGTTGACCTTCACCACGACGCCGTCGGCGCCATAGTCGAGCGCGGGGAGGAGCGTTTCGAGCTTGGTGATCTCCGCGTTGGCGTGTGCGAGGTCGGGGACGACGGCGTGGTGCGCTTCGACCGGGAACCCCCACGCCGAGAGCTGCTCGAGCAGCTCGTGCTGCGTCGCGACGGGCAGCTTCTGGCCGGGCGCTTCGACGTGGAAGCAGAGAATCCGCAGGCCACGGCTGCGCGTGATCTTGGGGTCGAGCTGGCGCAGCGAGCCCGCGGCGGCGTTGCGCGGGTTGGCGAAAGTGGCCTCGCCCGCCTGCTCGCGCTCGCGGTTGAGCTGTACGAAGCGGGACTTGGAGAGATAGACCTCGCCGCGCACCTCCATGAGCCTGGGCCAGCCCTTTCCCGTGAGCCGCAGCGGCACGTCCACCACGGTACGGAGGTTGGCCGTGACGTCCTCGCCGACCAGGCCGTTCCCGCGCGTCGCGCCGACCACGAGGAGTCCCTTCTCGTACGTAAGACTCAGGGCGGCGCCGTCGATCTTCACTTCGAGCGTATAGCCGGCGGTGCGAACCTCCGGGACGAGCCGGGCGTTGCGGTTTTCCCATTCGGCGAGTTCCGCCTCGTTGAACGCGTTCGCGAGCGACAGCATCGGCACGAGGTGGCGGTGCTTCTTGAACGCCGTCGCGGGCTCCACGCCGACGCGCTGCGTGGGGCTGTCGGGCGTGCCCAGCTCGGGATGCTTGACCTCGAGCTCCTGCAGCTCGCGGAACAGGCGGTCGTACTCGGCGTCGGACATCTCCGGCTTGTCGAGTACGTAGTAGGCGTAGTTGGCGCGCTCGATGAGCCGCCGCAGCTCGGCGGCTCGGGCCGCAGGACCCTTCACCGACCCTTGGCTTCCTCTTGAATGACGGCCATCGCGACGCCCACCAGCCGGTCGAGCTCGTCGGCCGAGGCGCGCGGCAGCAGCCCTTCGGCCCACGCTCCTTCGCGCTCGCCGAACGCCGCGAGCAGGCGGCGCAGGAACGACAGCAGCGCCACGCGCTCGAGCTCCATGCGCCGCATCGTCTCCCCCGTCTCCTGCTGGCGCTGCGCCAGGCGCTCGTAGCGGTGCGCGTTGCGCAGCGCCTGTGCCGTGATCGAGGCCACCACCTGCACGAATCGCACGTCCTCGTCGGAGAACGTGGGGCCATCGCGGAAGGTACGCAGGAAAATCGCCCCGATCGCCACACCGCGCCACGTGATCGGCACCACCGTGATGGACTTCACGCGGCGGCTGATGAGCTCGCCCTTCACGTGCTTGAGACTCGGGTCGGTGGCCGCGTCGGGGATGAACACCGTCTCGCCGCCCTGCATCGCGCGTTTCAGCTCGGGGTAGCGCTCGAGGTCCACCACGTAGTTGCGAATGGTGGGATCCTCGTAGGAGGCGACCAGCCGCACGGACCGGCCGCCGCGCTCGGCGAGAAAGATCGAGCAGCGGTCCAACCCGAACGCCTCGCCCAGCTTACGCGCGATGCCCTGGAGGATGTCGATGAAATGGAGCGAGGTGGAAACTTCCTTGAGAATCTCGATGATGGCGAGCAGATGCTTGCGCTCGCGCTCGAGCTCGGCAACGCGCGCCTCGAGTGCGGAGGGGAGAGTCATGGCATAGTTTCGTCCCCGGCGGATGCGGCGTCAAGTTGCCGCGCGCGCGCGCGCGCGATAGCTTCGGAGCCCATGCGATCACTCATCGTTGCCGCTTGCGTCGCCGTGCCCGCGCTCGCGGCACAGGGGCGACCGAGCCCCGCGCCGCCGCCGCCGCTCGGCGCCTGGACGCCGGTGCCGGCGTTGCCGGGCTTGGGTCGTCCCGTCGACACCGCGAGCGTCGCCGCGCGGCGGCGCGCGCTGCTGGCCCGCATCGGCGGCGGCGTCGTGCTGGTGCCCGCCGCGCACGAACGCGAGCTCGAGCGCGACTACGTCCAGGACAACGACTTCCGCCAGAGCAACACGTTCTTCTACTTCACCGAGCTCGAGACTCAAGACGCGTGGCTCCTGCTCGTCGCGGGCGGCGGCGCTTCCGAGACCGTGCTGTTCCTGCCGCCGCGCAACCCGCTCCAGGAACGCTGGACCGGCCTGCGGCTGGCACCGGACAGCACGGCGGTCCGCCTCAGCGGCATTCCGCGCGTCCTCCCCACCGACTCGCTCGATGACGCGCTGGCCGCCGCGCTGTTCCGCGTGCGCGGTGCGCTGTACGTCCCCCTCGACCAGACGACGCGCGACGAGCAGCGGATCCGCGACCTCGCGTTCGCGGGGCGCGACGTGCGCAACCTGCGGCCCAGCGCGGACTCGATGCGCCTCGTGAAGGACGCGGACGAGATCGCTCGTATGCGGAAGGCCGTCGATATCTCGGTCCTCGGCCACGTTGCCGCGATGCAGGCGGCCCGCCCGGGCGTGTGGGAGTACGAGATCGAGGCGGCGCTCGAGGCGGCATTCCGGAGGAACGGCGCCGATCGTGTGGGCTATCCGTCGATCGTAGGCAGCGGTCCCAACAGCACGACGCTCCACTACGACGTCAGTCGGCGGCAGACCCGGGAGGGCGACTTGGTCGTGGTGGACGCGGGCGCCGAGTGGGGACAGTACACTGCCGACGTGACGCGCACCTTCCCCGTGAACGGGAAGTTCACTCCGCGCCAGAAGGCGATTTACGACCTCGTGCTGGCGACGCAGCAGGCCGCGTTCGATTCGACCCGTCCCGGCACGACCATCGCGCAGCTCAACCGGGTCGCGCGCGACTACATGCGCGCGCATTCCGGCACGCTGTGCGGTGCGGAGACCTGCGACGCCTACTTCATTCACGGCCTGTCGCACTGGCTTGGTATGGACGTGCACGACGTGGGCGATTACAGCACGCCACTCAAGGCTGGGATGGTGCTCACGATCGAGCCGGGGATTTACCTGGCGCAGGAAAGCCTCGGCGTGCGCATCGAGGACGACGTGCTGGTGACCGCGACCGGGGCGGAGTGGCTCTCCGCCAAAGCGCCGAGGACCA
>Ga0209375_1003105_pt1 | contig 11635 bp, 8 predicted proteins | sample GraSoiAngelo_131_FD_185888 | JGI IMG/M metagenome (GOLD analysis project Ga0209375, IMG submission 185888) | Grasslands soil microbial communities from the Angelo Coastal Reserve, California, USA - 14_0929_02_30cm (SPAdes) (version 2) | ecosystem: Environmental > Terrestrial > Soil > Grasslands ...
ATGCCAGTCCATGATTGCCCGCTTCAACCCCTCGCCCTTCCCCCTTCCCCCGGTGTTCACCCGCCTTCGGAGATCGTCACAGGCGCGCTCCACCAGCCGTCCCACGACCATCGAGGTGCGCGACGCCACGGTCGGCCCGCTGTTGGGCACGCGCGCCGTGTCGGCCTCGGCGACCACGACGTCGTCAGGCGTGAGGCCGAGCCGCGCGGCGGCGAGCGCGGTGAAGACGGTGATCGTTCCCTGCCCCATCTCGATGTTCGCGGACAGCACCTCGATGCGGCCGTCGGGCAGGCCCGCGACATCGACCCGCGAGGAGAGCATCACCTCACCGCTCCCGGTGAAGCCCGCGCCGTGGTGGAAGGTGGCGATGCCGATGCCGCGCCGCGTCGTGCCGCCGGCCTTGTTCGCGGCGCGCTTCTTGTCGTAGTCCGCCAACGCCAGGGCTCGTTCGAGCACCGCCACGCGGTCGGTGCCGTCGTTCACGACCTGGCCCGTCGCGGTGCGCTCCCCGTCGCGCAGTAGGTTGCGGCGCCGCAGCTCCGCGGGGTCGATCCCCAGCCGGTGCGCCACGACATCCATGTGGCGCTCCCCGGCGAAGTGCGTTTGCGGCGCGCCGAAACCGCGGAACGCGCCGAACGGCACGGCGTTCGTGAACATGGCGCGGCCGTCGATGCGCACGTGCTCGCACGCGTAGGGACCCGCGGCGTGAATGATCCCGCGCGACAGCACGACGGGGGACAGCGTCACGTACGCGCCGCCGTCCATCACCACCTCGATGTCCTGCGCCACGAGCTTGCCGTCCCTGGTCACGCCGGTGCGGTGCCGCACGCGCGCCGGGTGCCGCTTGGTGGTCGCCGCCATGTCCTCGGTGCGGTCATACACCAGCTTCACCGGCCGTCCGCTCTTCAATGCCAGCAGCGCCGCGTGCAGGGCGATGGTGGACGGGTATTCCTCCTTGCCGCCGAATCCGCCGCCCGTTGGCGTTTGCACGACGCGCACGTGCTGCTCGTCCCGATTCAACGCGTGCGTCAGCGCCTTCACCACGTAGTAAGGGCACTGCATCGAACCCCGCACCACGAGCACGTCGCCGGCGAGGTGGGCGATCATCCCCTGCGGCTCGAGGTAGACGTGCTCCTGCGCGCCGGTCTCGTAGGCCCCTTCGACGACGACGGGCGCCGTGGCCAGTGCCCGCTCCACATCGCCCTTCTCGATCCGCAGGTGCTTGAGGACGTTGTCGGCGCCGTACTGGATCTGCACCGGACGCGGCGGCACGCGGAAGTCGAGCGCCGCGGGCTCGGGCGCGACCTCTATCGTCACCGCGGCGACCGCGCGGCGCAGCGCGACGCGATCGCGGTGCGCGAGCAACAGCACCGGCTCGTGCACGTGGCGCACGTATCCCGCCGCGAGCACCGGCTGGTCGCGCTCGATCAGCAGGATCTCGTTGGGCCCGGGAAGGTCCTGGCTGTCGACGACGACGAACTGGGACCAGTCGATGCCTCTCCCGAACCGCACCGCCGTGACGCGACCGCGCGGCGCCGGGCTGCGGACGGTGGCGCCCCAGAGAAAGTCGTCCAGGGGCAGGTCGTCCACGTAGCGCTCGCGTCCGGTGAGCTTGGCGAGACCTTCGCGGCGGTGCATAGACGGCGAATGTAGCAGCCGCTTCGCCTTGCCGCCCCGTGGCGTGGGGGATAACGTTGGCCCTTCGTTTTCCGAGGATGCCCGCACGTGACGATCGACGTGACCGTCAACGGGATCCAGTACCGGCGCGACGTCGAGCCGCGGCTCCTCTTGAGCGACTTCCTCCGCCAGGACCTGGGGCTCACCGGCACCCACGTCGGCTGCGAGCACGGCGTGTGCGGCGCCTGCACCGTGCTGCTCGACGGCGAGCCGGTGCGCTCCTGCCTGATGCTCGCGGTGCAGGCGGACAGCGCTGAGCTGACGACCGTCGAAGGCCTCGCGCCCGCCGCCGACCAGCTCCACCCGCTGCAAACCGCCTTCCGCGAAGCGCACGCGCTGCAGTGCGGCTTCTGCACCCCCGGCATCCTCATGACGCTCGTCGCGTTCCTGCGCGACCACGCAGCCCCCGGCGATGCGGAGATCCGCGACGCGCTGGGCGGGCACCTGTGCCGCTGCACGGGCTACCAAAACATCATCGACGCGGTGAAGCTGGCCAGTGGCGCCCCCGCCCCGGCTGGTCGGTAAGCGGGTCCTCCGCAACGAGGACGCGCGGCTGCTCACCGGCCGCGCGCTCTTCGTCGACGACGTACGGCTCGAGGGGATGCTGCACGTGGCGTTCCTGCGCAGCGAGCACGCGCACGCCCGGCTCAAGCGCATCGATGTCTCGGCGGCGCGCCGCCGCCCCGGCGTCGTCGCCGTCTATACGGCGGCCGACTTGGGCGACTACTGGCGGCCCGGTCCCCTGCTCGTACCCCCGCCGCCAATCCCGGGCCTCGAGTTCCACGCCTGCACGCAGGTGCCGCTCGTCAAGGACAAGTCCCGCCACGTGGGCGAGCCGATCGCGATGGTCGTGGCCGAGAGTCGCTACGTGGCGGAAGACGCGCTCGCCGACATCACCCTCGACGTCGAGCCGCTCGCGGCGGTCGTGGACCTCGAGGCGGCGCTGAGCCGCGGCGCGCCGCTGGTGCACGAGCAGCTCAAGTCCAACCGCGCCGCGCACGTGATCCAGAAAAAGGGCGACTACGACGCGGCGCGCGCCGCCGCGCATAAAGTGATCACCCGCCGTTTTCTCTATGACCGCGGCATTTCAGCGGCGATCGAGAACCGCGCCGTCGCGGCGCGCTGGGACGCCCGCGCCGAAGAGCTGACCGTGTGGGACACGACCCAAGCGCCAATCCCCATCCGCAACGGCCTCGCCGCCATGCTGGGCCTGCTCGAGTCCCAGGTGCGCGTGATCGCGCCGTTCGTGGGCGGCGGCTTCGGGCCCAAGATCATGATGTTTTATCCCGAAGAGGTCCTCGTCCCCTGGGCGGCGATGCGGCTGGGCCGCCCCGTCAAATGGACCGAGGACCGCCGGGAGAATTTCACCGCCACGACGCAGGAGCGCGGCCAGGTCCACGACGCCGAGCTGGCGGTGGCCAAGGACGGCAAGATCCTCGGCGTCAAGGACGTCTTTCTGCACGACAGCGGCGCGTACGATTCGTACGGGCTCACGGTGCCCATCAACAGTCAGTGCACCCTGCTCGGCCCCTACGACGTGCCCAACTACTACACCGAGTTCACGGCCGTCTTCACCAACAAGACGCTGGTGACGCCGGTGCGCGGCGCGGGCCGCCAGCACGGTGTGTTCGTGATGGAGAGGCTGCTCGATTTCGCCGCGCGCGCGCTCGGCCTCGACCGCCTGGAGATCCGGCGGCGCAACTACCTCCCGCCCGGCGCCTTCCCGTTCAACAACGAGATCATCTTCCAGGACTCCGCCCCGCTGGTATACGACAGCGGCGACTACGCGCCGGCGCTGGAGGACGCCGCGCGGATGATCGGCTACGAGAAGTTCGTGCGCGAGGAGCAGCCGCGCCTGCGCGTCGCGGGTCGCCACGTCGGCGTCGGCGTGGTCTCCTACATCGAGGGAACGGGAATCGGGCCGTACGAGGGGGCGCGCGTCACGATCGAGCCCAGCGGCCGGGTCCGCGTCGCGACCGGCGTGGGCACGCAGGGCCAGGGGCACTTCACGGCGTTCGCGCAGATCGTTGCCGATGTCCTCGACGTCCCCGTCGAAGGCGTCCACGTCGTCACCGGCGATACACGCGAGTTCAACTGGGGCACGGGCACGTTCGCGAGCCGCGGAGCGGTGGTTGCCGGCACCGCATGCCACGCCGCCGCGGTCGCCGTCCGCGACAAGATCGTCGCGGTCGCGACCCGCGTCCTCAACCAGCCGCCGGAGAAGCTTGAGCTGGCTGGCGGCCGGGTGACGGTGAAGGGCGCCAAGGACGACGGCATCTCCTATGGCGCCCTCGCGACCCGCGCCAATCCGCTGCGCGGCGCGGTCAAGCCCGGCACCGAGCCGGGGCTCGAGGCCACCGCTTACTACGGCCCCGACCGCGGCAGCACGGCGAGCGGCGTGCACGCGATGATCGTCGAGGTGGATCCCGAGACGGCGATGGTCGAGATCCAGCGCTACGTCGTCGTGCACGACTGCGGCAAGCTCATCAATCCGATGATCGTCGAAGGCCAGATCCAGGGCGGCGTCGCCCACGGCATCGGCAACGCGTTCTACGAGCAGCTCGTCTATGACGACACCGGCCAGCTGCAAAACGCCTCGTTCATGGATTACCTGCTCCCCACCGCCACCGACGTGCCGCGCGTGGAGATCGCCCACCGCGAGACCCCCTCGCCGCTGAACCCCATCGGGCTGAAAGGCGTGGGAGAGGCGGGGTGTATCCCGACCGGCGCCGCGTTCGCGCAGGCGGTCGAGGACGCGCTCGCCGATTTCGGCGTCGAGATCACCGAGATCCCCCTTTCCCCCGACAAGCTGTTCGACCTCCTGAAGAAAACGCGACCCAAGAAGCGCAACGTGGTGGTGCTGGAGGGCAGCTTTGTGTTCGCCGGACCACGCGCCGCCGTGTGGGACTTGCTGCAGGACCCCGCCGTGCTCGGCACCGCGCTGCCCGGGGCGATGCGCCTGGAGCGCACGGGCGACGGCCACTACGACGGACTCATGAAGGTGGGGATCGGGCCGGTCACCGCGGCCGAGTTCTCGGTGCGGATCACGCTGCGCGACCGCGAGCCACCCGCGCGGTATGGGATGATCGTGGAAGGGAAAGGCTCGTTCGGGTTCACGCGCGGCACCGCGCAGGTCGCTCTCGCCGACCACAAGAGCGGCACCGAGATGACGTATCGCGCCGAAGTGCAGGTGGGCGGGACGATCGCGGGCGTGGGGCAGCGGCTGCTCGACTCGGTCGCGCGGCGGATGACGAAGCAAGGCCTCGAGGCCCTCAACAAGGCGCTCGCCGCCCGGCTATGAAGCCCGCCCCGTTCGAGTATCACCGCCCCGGCACCGTGGAGGAAGCGCTCGCCGTCCTCGCGAGGCACAGCGGTGACGCGAAGCCGCTCGCCGGCGGGCAGAGCCTGATCCCGGCGATGAACTTCCGGCTGGCGCGCCCCGCGGTGCTCGTGGACCTGAACCGCATCCCCGCGCTGGCCGGCATCCGCGGCAGCGCGGACGGGTTACGCATCGGCGCCATGACCCGGCAACGCGCGGTGGAGCGGGATGCGACAGTCGCTCGCGACGCGCCGCTCGTCGCCGAAGCGCTGCCCCACATCGCGCACCCGCAGATCCGCACGCGCGGCACCGTGGGGGGCAGCCTCGCCCACGCCGATCCGGCGGCGGAGCTGCCGGCGGTGATGGTAGCGCTGGACGCGACGTTCGACCTCGTCGGCCCTCGCGGGAGGCGATCGATCGCCGCGACCGAATTCTACACGGGCCTGTTCACGACCGCCCTCGCCCCGGACGAGCTGCTCGTGGAGATCGCGATTCCACGCCCGGCGCCGCGCAGCGGTTCGGCGTTCGTGGAAGTGGCGCGCCGCCACGGGGACTACGCGCTGGCGGGCGTCGCCGCGGTGGTCGCGCTCGACGACGCGGGCCGCTGCCGCGCGGCGCGCATCGCCCTGCTCTCCGTCGGCGACGGGCCGGTGCTGGCGCGCAAGGCCGCGCAGGCGATCACCGGAGAATCACTCACGGCCGAGGCGATCAAGGGGGCAGCCGACGCCGCGGCGTCGCAGGACATCGATCCTCCGGGCGACATCCACGCGTCAGCCGCCTATCGGCGGCAGCTCGTGGGCGTGCTCGTGCGCCGCGCGCTGCAGCGCGCCTGCGAGCGGGCGCGGAGTCACTGACTCCGGGCGCAAGCCCGGGGATACACCAATCAGGAATGGCACCATGAAAGTCTACGATCTCTCCCAGCCCTTGAACGAGCGGAGCTCTTTCTGGCCCTACTATCCGCCGTTCGAGGTGAAGTACATCAAGCGCAAGGCGGAGCACGGGGTCAACGCCCAGTACATCATGACGTCGAACCACATGGGGACGCACCTCGACGCCCCGCGCCACTTCGTCACCGCCGGCAAGACGATCGACGAGCTGCCGCTCGCCTGGCTGTGCGGCCCCGGGGCGATCGTGGATTTGCGCGACGAGATGGACGCGCTGGGCGTGTACACGCCGCAGATGATCGAGAAGCGGGTCGAAGTGAAAAAGGGCGACCTCCTCTACCTGCACACCGGCTGGCACCGCTTCGCCGACTTCGGCGCCACGCCGGAGGAGGAGCAGTACTACCACTATCACCCCGGCGCGCACCCCGACATGGTGCCGTGGCTGCTCGAGAAGCAGATCCACGTCTGGGGCGTGGACTGCGTCTCCACCGACCACCCCATGAATCTCCCCATCGGCCGCTTCCTCGGCAAAGGGCAGCACGGCCACTGCGACAAGGTGCGGGCCAAGGCGGAGCAGAAGTTCGGAGGCAAGGCGGGCGTCGACAAAATGTTTCCCGACAGCGCCTACCAGTTGACGCACAACGCGCTGTTCCCGAAGGACTGCGTGCACATCGAGAACCTGGGCGGGGAGATCGAGGCGCCGGAGCTGCAGAACAAGCGACTGATCCTCGGGTGCTTCCCGTGGAAGTTCAAGGGCGGCGAGGCGGCCTTCTGCCGCGCCGTCGCCTTCGTCGGAGACTGGGCTAAGCCATGACTTTGGCAGACCGGTCGGCCTCCGAGCTGGCGCAGCTCGTCCGCTCGCGGGAGGTCTCCCCGGTCGCTGTGCTCGATGCCTGTCTCGAGCGGCTCGAGAGGTTCAACCCGACCCTAAACGCCGTGGTGACGGTGAACGAGCGCGCCCGCGACGACGCACGGGAGCTTGAGCGACGACTGACGAAAGGCGAGACGCCTGGCCTGCTGTGCGGGCTCCCCGTCGGCATCAAGGACGTGACGGCGGTGAAGGGGTTGCGCACGACGTTTGGCTCACCGCTGTACCGAGATTTCGTGCCCGCCGAAGACGCCCTGGTCGTGCAGCGGCTGCGCGCCGCCGGCGCGGTGATCCTCGGCAAGACCAACACTCCGGAGTTCGCGGCCGGGGGCAACACCTTCAACGAGGTGTTCGGCCGCACGCGGAACCCGTGGAATCCGGCGCTCAGTGCGGGCGGCTCCACGGGCGGCGGCTGCGCGGCGCTCGCGACGGGGATGATCGCCCTGGGCGAGGGGACCGACCTGGGCGGCTCGCTGCGCATCCCCGCGTCGTTCTGCGGCGTCGTGGGGATCCGGCCGTCGGTGGGACTCGTGCCCACGCATCCCAACGATTGGGTGTGGGACAATCTGCAGGTGACCGGCCCGGTCGCCCGTACTGCCGAAGACCTGGGGCTGATGCTGCAAGCGGTCGCCGGAGCGAGCCCGCTGGCGCCGCTCGCGCAGCCCACGGCGGGGCGCGATTTCGCCGGCGCCGCGCGGGCCGGCGTCAAGAAGGGCCTGCGGGTCGCTTATTGCCCGGACATCGCGGGGATCGGCGTCGATCCCGCCGTCGAACGTGTGTGTCGCGACGCCGTGGCAGCGATCGCAACGGCCGGGATCACGGTCGAAGCGATCCCGCTCGATCTCGCCTACGCTCGACCGGCGTACCTGGCGCTGCGCGGGCTGTGGTTCGTGGCGCAGATGTATCCGCGGCTCGACAAGATCGACCAGCTCGGCGCCAACGTCGCCAACAACGTGAAAGCGGGGCTCGGGACGACGACGCAGGAGCTCGCCGCCGCAGCGGCCGCGCGTGGCCGCATGTGGCACCAGTTTCGCGAGCTGTTCGAGCGCTTCGACCACCTGGTCACCCCGTGCATGGCGGTGCCGCCGTTTCCGGTGGAGCAGAATTACCCCGAGACTGTCGCCGGCAGGAAGATGGAGACCTACGTCGACTGGCTCGCGCCCACCTTCGTGCTGAGCCTCACGGGATTACCCGTCGCGTCGGTGCCATGCGGCCTCGATCCCGCCGGGCTGCCCGTCGGGATGCAGATCGTGGGGCGCCCGCGCGGCGAGGAAGCGGTGCTGGCGCTGGCGGGACTGATGCAGGAGTTGCGGCCGATCGGGAGGGCATCGCTGCTAGCGAAATAGCGCCGCCACCTCGGGCTTGGTCACCTTTCCCATCGCATTCCGCGGCAACGCCTCCACGCAGCGCAACGCGCGCGGCACCTTGTAGGGCGCGAGCCGTTCTTTGGCCCACGCCTGCAGCTCGGCGAGTGAGAGCTCCATCGGCTGCCGCAACTCCACCGCCGCGCAGATCTTCTCGCCCCACTCCGGGTCCGCGACGCCCACGACCGCGCACTCGGCGACGGCCGGGTAGGTGCGCAGGACTTCCTCGATCTCCAGAGCGGAGATCTTGTAGCCGCCCGACTTGATGATGTCGACGCTGGTGCGGCCGAGGAGGCGATAGGCGCCGTCCTCCAGCACGGCCATGTCGCCGGTGCGGAACCAGCCGTCGCGGAACGCCGCGGTGGTCGCGTCGGGGCGCCTCCAGTATTCCAGAAACACCCCGGGCCCGCGCACTTCGACTTCGCCCGCTGTGCCGGGCCCGACCACGCCTCCCTGCTCGTCCACCAGGCGCACCTCGACGCCGGGGAGCGGCGTTCCGACGGACCCCGGCCGCCGCCGGCCCCGCACGGGGTTGGAGAGCGCCATGCCGATCTCCGTCATGCCGTAGCGCTCGAGCAGGGTATGGCCGCTGATCGTCTTCCAGCGCTCCAGCGTCTGCGCCGGGAGCGCCGCCGAGCCTGAGACCATGAGGCGCAGCCGGGCGCAGGCGGCCGACCACGACCGTTGCCGCTCCGCTGGGGCGGTGTCCCAGGCGGCGATCAGCTTGTGATAGATCGTCGGCACCGCCATGAACAGCGTGAGGTCGCCGCCGCCGAGGCGGGACCAGACGCGGTTCGCGTCGAACCTGGCGAGCATCTCGCAGCGGGCTCCCGCCCACAAGGCGCAGGTCAGGACGTTCACGATGCCGTGCACGTGGTGCAGCGGCAGCACGAGCAGAATCGCGTCGTCCGCCGTCCACTCCCACGCGGTCACCAGGGACATGACCTGGGCGCGGAGGTTCCCGTGGGTCGTGACGACGCCCTTGGGCTTCCCCGTCGTGCCGCTGGTGTAGACGATCATCGCCCTTCTCCCCTCATCCACCTCCGCCTGGGTGCCGGGTGTCGGGTGCCGGGGCTGCGCCAACGCCTCGTCGGTGCGCAGCAGCCGAACCCCCTTCACCGCATCGAGACTGCGAACGGTCTCCGCGAACTCCGGGTGCGCGACGACGATCTCGGCCTCCGAGTCCCGGATCACGTGCTCCAGCTCGGCTGGCGGGTGCGAGGTGGCGAGCGGGACCGCGACGCCGCCGGCGCGCCAGATGCCCCATTGTGTGGCGACGTAGTGCCACCCCGCGGGTGCGAGGAAGGCGACTCTGGCCTCGGCGAGATCCGAGCGGCGGTCCAGGAGACAGCCAGCGACTCGGCCTGACGCCTCGAGGAGGTCTTGATACGTGAAGGCGCCTTCAGCGGCGACGATCGCCGCGCGGCTGGCGTGCTGCCGCGCGCGAGCGATGAGCGGGAGTTCGGCGCGGGGCATCGGCGGCGCTACGGCGCCCCCTCGCCGCTGTGGTGCCCCCACAGCACCCGCGGGCACCGAACCAGACCAACAGCGGCGATGGACAGAGCGCGAATCACGAGATCGCTCCTGGGATGCCCGAAGATGGTGCCGTTTCTTCGGGCACGGAAGTTGCCTTTTGGGATGGTGCAGCCAGCGGGGAGGTCTTGGAGGACGACAGGTGAGGCGCAACACACTCGCGTGGTGGGAGGATGGACTCATCGCACTGTGGGTATGGTTGGCGGCGTTGCTATTCCTGCTCCACGGCAGCCGCAGCTCTTCGCCACGTGTCCACGCACCGCCGCGAGGCTGGTAACACCGGTCGTTGTTGACGGGGCGGCGGTCGCTCCCTAGCTATGTGAGTAGGGAGGGGAGGCCACGATGCCGGAAGTCCCGCAGTGGGCTCGGGTGCGCGGCGACGTGAACTTCGGCGCGCGGCGCGGGGCATGGCACGAGGTCGTGCATCTCACGACGGAAGCGGCGGTCATTCAGATCGGCCAGCGCTCCGTGAGCATCCCGCGGGACTCCGTCCAGATCGTTCCCGTGCGGCCGCAACGCTGGTCCGTCGTCCCCCGACCCAGCGATTCAATCAACATGCCGATGAGCTGGGGCTCGAAATACGCCGTGTGTCCGACCTGCGGCCAGCGGGCGCCGCTCAAAGGCCAACCCACCGACATGGAATGCACCCGCTGCCGCGGCGTCTTCCCCATCGCCTGGGACGACCCGTACTGAAGGCTCACCGCCGGTAGCCGCCGCGCCCCGCAGCACCTATTCTTTGCGCATGACCCGCTTCGGCGCGACCGCCCGGCGCGACGCCTGGTGGCTGCAACCGCTCGTCGTGTTTCTCGGCCTCGGCGCGTTCGTCGTCTACGCGACCTGGGCCGCCCTCCAGGGCAAGCACTATCACTTCGGTCCCTATCTGTCGCCCTTCTACTCTCCGGAAGTGTTCGGCGACGCCGGGCGCAGCTGGTTCGGCCCCGAGCCGCACTGGTGGCCGGCGTGGCTGCCGTGGTCTCCAGCCTTGTTCATCCTGTGGGCCCCGGGCGGCTTCCGGCTCACCTGCTACTACTACCGCGGCGCCTACTACAAAGCGTTCTGGGCCGACCCGCCCGCCTGCGCCGTGGGCGAGCCGCGCGCCCGCTACCTGGGCGAGCGCTCGTTCCCGCTGATCCTCCAGAACGCACACCGCTACTTCCTGTACCTCGCCCTGCCGTTCATCGGCTTCCTGTCGATCGACGTGTGGCGCGCCCTGTGGTTCCCAGCCGCCACCGGGGGCACGACGCTCGGCATCGGCGTGGGCACGCTCGTGCTCGCCATGAACGTCGTGCTGCTCGGCGGTTACACGCTCGGATGCCACTCGCTCCGCCACCTCGTCGGCGGCTCGCTCGACCGGCTCGCCGGCCGGCCGGTGCGCTCCGCGTGCTACACCTGCGTCGGCTTCCTCAACCGCCGCCACATGATGTGGGCGTGGATGAGCCTGGGCTGGGTCGCGTTCTCCGACCTGTACGTGCGGCTGTGCGCGACGGGGGTGTGGACCGACTGGAGAATCCTGTAGTGGCGGCCGCCGAATACCAAACCCACGAGCACGACGTGCTGGTGATCGGCGCGGGCGGCGCGGGGCTGCGGGCGGCGATCGAGGCGTCGGCGGCGGGCGTCCGCGTGGGGGTGGTGTGCAAGTCGCTGCTCGGCAAGGCGCACACCGTGATGGCCGAAGGCGGGATCGCGGCGGCGCTCGCCAACGTGGACGACCGCGACAGCTGGCGGGTGCACTTCGCCGACACGATGCGCGGCGGGCAGTACGTGAACAACTGGCGCATGGCGCAGCTGCACGCGCAGGAGGCCCCCGCGCGGGTGCGCGAGCTGGAAGCGTGGGGAGCGCTGTTCGACCGCACCCCCGACGGCCGCATCCTGCAGCGTAACTTCGGCGGGCACGCGTATCCGCGGCTCGTGCACGTCGGCGACCGCACCGGCCTGGAGATGATCCGCACGCTCCAGGATCACGGCGTGCACCAGGGGATCGACGTCCACA
>Ga0209375_1003108_pt1 | contig 11633 bp, 13 predicted proteins | sample GraSoiAngelo_131_FD_185888 | JGI IMG/M metagenome (GOLD analysis project Ga0209375, IMG submission 185888) | Grasslands soil microbial communities from the Angelo Coastal Reserve, California, USA - 14_0929_02_30cm (SPAdes) (version 2) | ecosystem: Environmental > Terrestrial > Soil > Grasslands ...
TACCCAAAGAGGGCATCGGGTTTTACAAGCCACGCGACGCCTCGCGCGACGACCGCTACCTCGCGCTGCGTGTCTACATCGAGCAGGAGCCGTCCACGCAGTTCACCGCGATGCCGATCGAGCAGCGCGCCTCGTCCATGTTCTCGCGCTACGTCGGCCCGCTGGTGCGCCGCATGTCCGGCAACGGCGCGATGCTCACCGATTCCTCGCTCGACGGCTTCACCGTCATCCTGGAGTGGCTCAAGGAAATGCCGCTCTCGGGTGGCCGCCCGGTGCACGAGACGATCGCCGTGTTCCTCGACAAGGAGACGGCGGTCGAGTACCTGCAGGGTATGGTGAAGGCGCCCGACCTCGCCGAGCGCGCGCGGGTGTACGGCTGGGACGGTGAGACGCCGCTCGGCCGCCTGCGCCTGGCCTCGTGGGACGACAACTTCGTCTCGACTTACAAGGTCGCGAACTACCAGCTCGAACCCGGCGTCAGCTGCCAGTAACCCTCGATGTCAGGCGGGGGGACCGACGCGGTCCCCCGCTGACAGCCTTGCGCAGCAAGCCTCGTAGACCGACGAATGCAATCGCCCGCCACGGCACGCGTGCGAGCGGAAACCAGCGCACCTCGGAGACGTCGTCGGCCGCGCGCATCTTGGTGGACGTCGGCGTGACGCGATATGCGGCGGCGAGCACCACGAAGCCGCCGGGCCCGTAGCGGTCCGTGGCGAATCCGACGAACCGCGCCCGCCGCACCCCCACGCCGATCTCCTCACGCAGCTCGCGGCGCAGCGCCTGCTCCGGTGTCTCGCCGCTCTCGAGAAAGCCGCCCGGCGCATCCCATGTCCCCGCGTACGGCGGCCGCCCGCGACGCGCGAGCAGCAGGCGACCTCGGCGCACGATGACCGCGACGACGGCGGGCACCGGGTTGGCGTAGTACGTCCAACCGCAGCGCGGACAGCGCCGGCGCCATCGCCGCTCGTCGCGCACGCGTCGCAGCCGCGCGCCGCACGCCAGGCAGAAGCGCGGCGTCACGCGGGGCGCGCGCGTCGGGCCGGCGCGCCACCGGATGTCAGCGCGGCGCCGACAGTGGCCGCGATCGCGAACAGCGCGCGTGACGCCTCGCACCCCGGCGCGGCGGCCACCAGCGGCTCGCCGAGGTCGGTCGACGCGGTGAGCGCCGGATCGAACGGAACCGATCCGAGGAACGGGATGCCCGCGTCACGCGCGAGGTCGGCACCCGAGGGGCCGGGAAAGAGGCCCGTCATGTTCTCGACCAGGCCCAGCACGGGCGCGTTCGCCTGGGCGGCGATCGTGATCGACTTGCGAACGACGAGGTGCGCGACGTCGGACGGGATCGTGACCACGATCGTGCCCGACAGCACGGGCAGCAGCGACGCCACGGTGATGAGGCGGTCGGTGCCCGGCGGCAGATCGAGCAGGAGGACGTCGAGCGCGCCCCACGCCGTGTCCGTGAGGAACTCGCGCAGCGCGTTGGCTTCCATCGCGCCACGCCACGTGTGCGACTCCGCCTGCGTGGGCGCCTCCCATACGAGCGGCGCGTCGTCGGAGGGCAGCAGCAGGTCCATGGACATCACGCGCACACCGAGCGCGCCCTCGGGTGGGGCGACCCCCTCGGCGCCGAGCACGAGTCGCCGACCCCGCACGCCGAGCATCGTGGCCATCGTCGGGCCATTGAGGTCGGCGTCGAGCACACCCACGCGCCGGCCTTCGAGCGCCCAGCACGCGGCGAGATTGGCAGTCAGCGACGACTTGCCAACCCCGCCCTTGCCCGAGACGACGGCGACCACCGCGCGCACCTCGGCCAGCCGTGCGCGCATGCGTGCGTGCTGTTCGCTGACCTGTCCCGCGATGTTGGAGCCGCCGTCACCGGCGATGTCCCGGTAGCGCTTGGGCATGACTAGGCGACCGGCTTCTGGTCGGCGCTCCAGGCGGCGACGGCCACGAAGAGCATGGCGGCGACGGTGACGAGAAAGAAGACCGCCGCGCCGGCGCGGAAGGTGATTTCGCCGCCCCACGGCGCGGCGACCGACGCCGTCTCCGGCCGCAGGACCACACGCAGCACGTGCCACGCGCGCAGCGCCATCAGGAGGGTCAGAATCCGCGCGAAGTCGCGGCGACCGAGCACCCAGCGCTCGAACCACGGGCGCGGTCGCCGCAGCAGATACGGAATGGCGATGACGAAGACGAGACCGAGCAGGATCCAGCTCACGCCCGCCGTGGCGATCGCGCCGCGCACGCCGATGCCGTGCAGGGCGAGGTACACACCGCCGATCCAGTACACGATGCCGTAGACGAGATAGGCCAGCGCCGCATCGCGGAACCGATCGCCCGGATCGAACGGCGGCCGTTCGGGAATCATCGTGGGCTACGCCTGCGGCCTGAAGCGCCCGCCCCACGTCGCGCGCACGTCGGCGAGCAGCGCCGGCGTGATCACGTCAGCACCTCGTGAGCGCGCATATGCTTCGACCGCCTTCACGACCATCCCGCGCGCGAACGACGGAATCGCGCCCAGTCGCTCGCGCGCCGCGGGCTCCCAGCGCAGCTCGTAATCGACCGGGAGCCCGAACGTGAGCGTCGCGGGCAGCTCGATCACCTGACCGCCGTACGCGCCGGGCTGGTAGGCGCAGGCAGGATCCTCGGCAAGGTAGTCGCCGTAGGTGGCGTAGGCGCGGCACCGACAGCCGCCGCAGACCCGCGAAAATTCGCAGGCGCCGCACCGGCCGCCCAGCGTCGGTTCGCGCAGGTCGTTGAAGACCGGCGCCGACCGCCAGAGGTCGGCGAAGCTCGTCGCGCGCAGATTGCCGGCGCTCACCGGCATGTACGGGCACGGCGTGACGTCGCCCTCGGGCGTGATGCGACAGTAGTACTTACCCGCCGGGCATGAGCCGTGCGCGTAGTTCTTCAGCAGCGGCGAGGACGGATTGAGCTGCCAGAGGATGCGGCGAAAGTGCGGCGCGCACTTGGCACGGATCAGCAGACCTTCGGCGCGGCCGATCGGCGTGGACCACGGATCCTCGAAGCTCTCGGCCTGCGGCGCCTCGGTCCGGCCGAGCAGCCGCCGCACGAACGAGGGCGGACCGTGGCCCGCGCCCTGCGTCTTCGCGAGGAACGTCAGGATCTCCTCGTAGGCGGCGGCGTCGATGTCGGTGAGGTCGCGCCCGCGCCCGGTCCGCACGAGGAAGAAGAAGTTGAGGACCTTGGCGCCGAGCTGGCGCGCGAGGTCGATCATCGCGGGGACGTCGCGCACGTTCCAGTCGGTCACCGACATGTGCAGCGAGAAGTCGAGTCCCTCGTCGCTCAGCACTCGCGTCGCACGCACCGCGGCGTCCCACGCGCCGGGCAGGCGGCGAAACGCGTCGTGCTTCACGCGGTCGGTCGAGTCGAGGCTGATGGACGCGCCGAGCACGCCGTGCTCGCGCATCAGCCGTGCCTCGCGCACGCCGCGAGGTCCCAGATGTCACGCCGCAGGAGCGGCTCGCCTCCGGTGAGGATCAGGAACACGTTGGGATTGACCGCGGCGATCTCGTCCATCACCCGCCGGCACTCCGCCGTGCTCAGCTCGCCACGCGTGTCCGCCCCCGCGTGCGCCGACATATAACAATGCGCGCACTCCAGATTGCACCGCTGCGTGAGATTCCACGACACCGAGTACGCCGTATACGGACTTGCAGCAGCACTCATCGACGGAGTTGCCGAGGCCCCGTGCTGGCTGAGAGCGGGTGCCGGGGCGCGGGCCGGGGCCCCGTGAGACCCGTGCTTCGGGTAATGCGTCGGACCCGGCTAGGAATCGGTGCACCAAGACAGGCGCCCACGCATTGTCGATTTGCGTGGTCGAACGGAACCCCGGCCCGCGCCCCGGCGCCCGCCCTCAGCCATCGCTAACGAGGCTTCTTGTTCGAGACGTATCCCGCAATAACCTCGTTCATCGTCTCGCGCGCGTGCCCGATCCCCTCTTCGCAGACGGCCAGATCGATCGTGCTCACACCCTTGGCGGTCGCGACCTTCTCGACTTCTTCGCGCGTCATGTCCCGCATGAACCCCGCGGGCACACGGTTGAGCCGCGCGGTGGCGTCCTCCGTCCACGTGAAGGCGCCCGCCGCGGTGGCCTCCGCCACAGGCGCCTGCGCGGGCTCGAATTTCGTCCGCGCCAGCAGCGTGTCCCAGCCGGCGCCGAGCTTGTCACGGCCGACCGTCTCCTCGATCATCGGCAGCGCGAGCTGACAGGTGATGACCGGGATCTTTCGGCTGCGCGCGTATTTCTCGACCCGCGCCTTCGCGCGGCGCCGCAGATAGGCGTCGCCGACTTCGCGCAGCGCGTCGCGAGCGTCGGCCGACCACTTGACCTGTACGCCGGGCAGCGCTTCCTCGGTCTCGACGCCGCCCTCCTGCGCCGCGATGGCCTCGACGACGTCTCGGCTGATGACCTGGAACTTTTCCGGCGTCGCCTTGCAGACGGGACACGTGACCACGGCGTTGGGTCCCTTGACGGTATACCCGCAGATCGAGCAGATGGCCGTGGCCGGCTGCGACTCCGCGCGCAGCTTGGCGACCGCCAGATCCTCGGCCATGATCTGCATCCGCTCCGCCATGCGGGTCGGCATGAAGATGGCCATCGCCTCGTCGATCACCTTGTTGGTGATGACCGTGTGCCCCTGCTCGATCGCGTAGCGGAGCAGCGCCGTGCGCGCGACGCCCTTCACCTGAGGCGGCACACGCTCCATGCGGGCCTCGGCCTCCTCCGTCCACGAGATGATCTCTTCCGCCTTCACGTCGAGCGGCGGATAGAAGCGGCCACCCGTGAGGAGCACGTTGCACGGCGCCAGGCGCAGCAGATTGTCGGTGTTGGAGCCGAGGTCTTTCTCGGTCTCATCGGAGTGCACGCCCACACGCCCGAGGATCAGCAGCCACGGCTGCTCCTTGCGCACGAACGTGAGGACCTTCTCGAAGCACTTACCGTCGAGCAGCGTGATGCCGAGATCCACCCCGTCGTCGGCCGCCAGCTTGCGGGCGATCTCGAGATGCGACTGATAGATCTTGGCTAATCCAGTATCGATGATCTCCTCGTGCAACTGTTCTTGTTCTTTGAATCGAAAGATTTTCGAAGCTTTTTCGTTCAGCACGCCGACGATGCCGTTGAACATCGCGTAGTGCAGGTATGGGTCGTAGACGGCGATCGCGTGCACGGGCCGGCCGAGCGCCTTCGACAGCGCCAGCCCGATCTTGAGGCCGTGGAAGGACTGCGGCGAGCCGTCGAGACCGACGACGATGGCGCCCTGGCCGTCGTCGACCGCATTGGGATTGCGCACGACGAGCGTGTCGCGCTCGACGCGGCGCACGAAGCGCTCGGTGACCGAGCCGAGCTGGCTGTCCCTCACCGCGCCCATGCCGAGCGCGCCCATGACCACGAGATCGTAGTCGGAGGCCAGCGTGTCCTCGATGAGCGCCTTGTAGTGCTTGCCGTCCATCATTTTCGCGGTGAAGGCCAGGCCCGCGGCCTCGGCCCTGCTCCGCATCACGTCGAGATACGACTCGGAGATCAGCTGCAGGCCCATGGCGATGAGCGAGTCGTGGATCTTTCGCTGACGCTCGAGCTCGTTCTCGTCCTTGTATTCGTCGGGGAGCGTGTACTCCATCTGCTTGAACCGATAGTCGTGCAGCCGCGCGGCGTAGACGTGGGAGCCCGTGAGACGCGCGCCGAAGGCTCGGCCGAGCTCGACCGCGAGGTCGATCGCGCGATTGCTGTGCTCCGAGTTGTCGACCGGCACATAGACGTGCTTGTACATGCGCTCCCCCGTTTACTTGAGTTCGAACTCGAGCGTGGCGCTGCCTGGCATCCTCAGAGATTGGGATTGAGGCCGTACTCGACGGCCAGCCAGAGGCTGCGACTGTAGCGGAAGAACCACAACGGAAACAGGACGCAGAACGGCAGCCAGATCGCGAGCTGGGCCGCCGTCGTTAGATCGGTGCGCGCCCAGAGCAGAAAATAGCCGCCCACCGCCACCAGCGTCGTGACCGCGTAGTTGACGTAGATGGCGCCCACCCAGTAGCCCTGCGCGCGCTCGAACTCGAGATCGCACACCGGACAGACCTCGTTCATCGTGAACCAGCCGCGATAGAGCGGCGCGCGGCCGCAGCGCGGACAGCGCAGCCGCAGGCCGCGGCCGATGCCCGTCGTCACCCGCCGCAGCGCCTCGGCCACCGCGCGCCCCGCCCACGAGCCGGTGGCTCAGTGCTTCGCCGCCGCGGGGGCGGCGAGTTTCTTTTCGTCGGAGGTCTTCTTGGCGACGGCCAGGCCGTCCGGCAGCAGGACGAAGACGAGCAGCGTCGCGATCACCAGCGGCGTGACCGCGATCAGTCCGAGCGTGCGCGTCTCGAGCTTGAGGTGCATGAAGTACATCGCCACCAGCGCGGCCTTCCACACCGCGAACACGCAGAGCAGGACGGCGATGATGACCTTCGGAATCGGCAAGAAGATCACCGCCAGCTCGATCGCGGTGAGGATCGCGAGGTAGTAGAAGATCGCCATGTAGTTGGGATGCTTGTGTTCGGCCATGGTCCCGTCCCCTAGAGGAGATACATGAAGGTGAACACCATGATCCACACCAGGTCGACGAAGTGCCAGTACAGCCCGGTGATCTCGACGAAGTTGTACGAGTCCATCGCCCGCGGCCGCCGCGACACCACGCCGATGGTGGCCAACAAGTAGATCACGCCCGCGGTCACGTGCAGGCCGTGGAAGCCGGTGACGAGGAAGAACGACGTCCCGAACAGCGAGGCGCCCCACGGGTTGCCGTTGATGTGCAAACCGCGATGGATCAGGTGCGTCCACTCGTACGCCTGCAGGCTCACGAAGATCGCGCCGCCGATGGCCGTGAGCAGCAGGAACATCTTGGCGCGGTTGCGGTCATCGCGGCTCAGCCACTCGAGCGCCTTCACCATCGTCACGCTCGAGCAGATCAGCAGAAACGTCATGATCGCGGTGAGGTTGATGCCGAGCACCTCGTAGGGATTCGGCCAGTCCGCGCTCGTCGCCCGCATCGCGCCGTAGCCGGCCAGCAGCGTGCCGAAGCCGACGGCGTCGCCGGCGAGAAAGATCCACATGCCGAGCTTGCCCCACGATTCCGGTGTGAGGGGGGACTCAGCGGGTTCTACCACCGCCGCCCCGTGCGCGGTCGCAGCAGTCATGTCGTCTCCGTGTGAGTGCGAGGTGAAGGATCGCCGGGCGCGACGCGCCGCCAGGGAGCACCCCGAGCGGCATGCAGCAACGCCGCGGCGCGGGCGGCAACGTCGCGCGGCCGCCAGCCGAGCTGCCACGCGAACGCCGCGATGATCCCAGCCGCCACGACGAACGGCATCAAGATGAGGCCGATATAGGGCCACGTGTAAGCGCGATCGCCGAAGGCGGAGCCGATGCAGACGGCGCATGCCGCCGCCCGGTCGGGCGCCAGCGCCATGACGAGCGCGGCCAGCGCCGACGTCCCGATCCGCACGGCCGTCCTCATATTCGCGGTCCTCATATTCACCGTCCTCATATCAGGTACACCGTGAAGTACAGCACGGGCCACACGCCGACCACGAAGTGCCAGAACATCGCGCACGCCTGCGCCGGGGCGCTGCGAGCGTCGCGCAGCCGGCCGCGTGCCACGAGTGCCGTCGTCACGAGGAGCCAGACGAGCGCGGCCAGCACGTGCAGGCCGTGGAAGCCGATCAGCGCGAAAAAGGTCGTGCCGTAGACGCCGGAAGCGAGGCTGAGGCCGTAGCCGATCAGACGGGTCCACTCGTAGCCCTGGACCACGAGGAATAGCGCGCCCAGCGCGGCGGTCGCGCGAAGCCAGCGGCCGTGACCCGCGTGATCGCGACGGCGGCGCGCACGGCCCGCCGCCACCAGCGTCACGCTCGAGGCGAGCAGCACGAGCGTGTTCAGACCGGTCACCGCGATCGGCAGGCGCGGCTCGAGCGGCGGCGGCCACGCGGCCATGCCGAGACGCAGGACGAGCAGCGCGGAGATCAGCGCGCCGAAGAACATCGTCTCGGCGCCCATGATGAAGAGGACGGCGAGACGGAGGTTGTCCAGCCCGCGGCGTGGTCCGGGGTCACGGTCATCGCCGTCGCCGTCGCCGTAGTCCGGCGGCGCCGGCGGGATGCGGCCGTTGGTGCGGCGCTCGGACGGCGGCCGTGGCGGCGCCTGCAGCGTGCGGCTCATGGGCTCACCACCACCGGATCCCCGCGAGCAGCGTCGCAATGGCGAGCGCCGCGACGATGAAGAGGAGCACGCGCACAGTCTGCCGGTTGCGCGTCGGCAGCTCGCCGCGCGTGTTCATACCTTGTCCACCGCCAGCAGCGTCAGGAGCGCCGGCAGATAGAGCAGCGAGGCGAAGAGCACGCGCCGCGCGCCGTCCACCGACGGCGCCAGCACCTGCCGCACGCCGAGCATGACGAACCCCAGCCCCAGCGCGAGCGCGCCGACGAAGTACACCACACCCGCCAGGCCGATCAGCGTCGGGAGCAGGCTGACGCCGAGCAGCGCGAGGCAGCCGGTCACGATCTGACGCTCGGTGCTCGTGCCCTCGGGATCGATCACCGGCAGCAGCCGCACGCCCGCGCGCGCGTAGTCCTCGCGATAGAGCCGCGCGATCGCCAGCGTGTGCGGCAGCTGCCACAGGAACAGGATGCCGAAGAGGATCCACGCGCCAGCGCCCGCGTCGTCGCGCGCGGCGACCCAGCCGGTGACCGGCGGCAGCGCGCCGGGCACGGCCCCGATGATCGTGCACAGCGCCGTCCGGAGCTTCAGCGGCGTGTACGCGAACAGGTAGAGCACGAACGTCGCGAACGTCACGGCGGCCGGCGCCATGCCGACGAACGCCGCAAGGTAGACGATGCCGAGCGCGGTGATGGCGCCGCCGAATGTGAGCGCCTCCAGCGGCATGAGACGCCCGTCTGGCAACGGCCGTGTGCGAGTGCGCTCCATGCGCGCGTCCACGTCGCGCTCCCAGTACTGGTTCAGCGCGAGCGTGCCGCCCGCGGCGAGCACGGTGCCGATCGCGAGGTGCAGCAACCGCGTCCAATCCGGCGCGCCCGTGAGGCCGACGTAGTAGCCAACGAGCGTGGTGACGACGATCATCAGCACCACGCGCGGCTTGGTCAGCGTCACGAGATCGCCGAGCAGGCGGCGACGATCGCGGACGAGGGGAGCGACGATGACCTCGGTCGGCGGGGTCATTTAGAGATGGGGGACCCCTTCGGCTTCCCCCATACCCCCTCGTTCGCGCTGGAAGCGGACAACCCCTTCGGCTTCCCCCATACCCCCTCGTTCGCGCTGGAAGCGGACAACCCCTTCGGCTTCTCCCGTACCCCCTCGTTCGCGCGGGAAGCGGACACCCTCTCGCTCCCCCATGCCCTCTCGCTCGCCCGTACCCCCTCGACATGCTTGGCAACCGAACGCATATGCAGCCGCACGGCGAGCACGACCGTCGCGCTCAGAATCAGGCCGGCGACGAGCCGATGGGCGACCGGCAGGACGAGCATCGTCGTCTGCCCGCCGGGAATCCAGAGAGGCGAGAAGCGCGCGAGATATGCGCCGATGCCGAGTGCCAGCTGCAGACCGAGGAGCGCCAGCAGCAGACGCGACAGCGGCGCGGCGACGGCGTCGCCCGTCCTGCGCGTGCGCGCGGTGAGCACCGGCAGGACGGCGAACACGGCGACGGCGCCGCCGATGTGCAGCCAGAGCCAGCCGGCGTGGGTCAGCAGCGCGCCGAGCACGATCTGGGCGTAGATCAGCGCCGCCCCCACGAGGGCGAGACGGCGCAGGCCGCCGTCCACCGAGGCCGGGGCCTTCGCGGCAGGCGAGGTCAGGTACGCGAGCGTGGCGATGAGCGCGAAAAAGGCCTGTGCGAGCGGCCCGTGCACCAGCGCGAGCTCATCGCGCAGCAGCACCACGCGCAGGCCGCCGAGCGCGCCTTGTGCGATCACCGTGGCGACCGCGACGAGACCGAGGGCGCGCAGCGCGGGGCCACGGCGCCAGAGCGCGGCGGCGAGGGTCAGCGTCAGCAGGCCGACCGTCGCGCCGAGCAGGCGGTGGCTGTGCTCGTAGAACACACCGCCGACCATGCCGGACCATGGATAGAGGAAGAGATTGTGCCCGAACGTGTTGGGCCAGTCCGGGACGGCGAGCGCCGCCCCGGTGTTGGTCACCAGGCCGCCGAACACGATCAGGACGGCGGTGGCGACCGCCGTCCCGAGCGCCAGACGATGAGCGAGCCTCACACCTTGCTCCGCGCGCGTGTCAGTGGTGGCGCCGCGCCCCGGCCCCGACCGGCGCCTGCGACTGCGGCAGAAAGTCCTCGCGCGCGTCCGGATCGCTGTACTCGTAGGGCCCCCGGTACACGGTCGGAACGTGGGCACCCCAGTTGAGGTGTGGCGGCGGCGAGGGCGCGGTCCATTCGAGCGTGTTCGAATTCCACGGGTTCAGTGGCGCCTTCTTGCCGGCGAAGAGCGACCAGAAGAAGTTGATGACGAACAGGATCATGCCGGCGCCGAGCATCAGCGCCCCGTACGTCATGAAGACGTTCCAGTGCTGCTGGTGCTGCAGGAACTCGTACTGCATCGGGTTGTAGATCCGTCGCATCTGGCCGCCCACGCCGATGATGTGCATCGGGAAGAACGTCCAGTTGAAGAAGATGAACGTCGACCAGAAGTGCAGGTGGCCGAGCAGCGGATTCATCATCCGGCCGAACATCTTGGGGAACCAGAAGTAGATGCCGGCAAAGGCGCCGAAGATCGAGCCGCCGAAGACGACGTAGTGGATGTGGGCCACGATGAAGTACGTGTCCTGGATGTAGATGTCGACGGGCGTGCTGGCCATGAAGATGCCGCTCAGGCCGCCGATGACGAACATCGACACGAAGCCGAGCGCGAACAGCATCGGCACGGTGAACTGGATCCGGCCGCCCCACAGCGTGCCGAGCCAGTTGAACGTCTTGATGGCCGACGGCACCGCGATGACCATTGTCGTCACCGTGAAGGCCATGCCGAGCGACGGGCTCATGCCGGACACGAACATGTGGTGGCCGTAGACGATCCACGACAGGAACGCGATGGCGATCATCGAGAACGCCATCGCGTGGTAACCGAAGATCGGCTTGCGCGAGAAGACCGGCAGGATCTCGGAGGCGATGCCCATGGCGGGCAGGATCAAGATGTAAACCTCTGGATGGCCGAAGTACCAGAAGAGGTGCTGCCAGAGCAGCGGCTCACCGCCGCCCGACGGCGCGAACCACGACGTGCCCAGCGTGCGGTCGAAGAGCAGCATGGCCACCGCCGACGTCAGCACCGGCAGCGCGAGCAGCAGCAAGATGGCCGTGATGAACAGCGACCACACCACGAGCGGCATGCGGAAGAGGTGCATGCCCGGCGCGCGCATGTTGATGATGGTCGTGATGTAGTTGATCGAGCCCATCATCGACCCGATACCCATCACGAACAGGGCGATGCACCAGAGGTTCTGGCCCCAGTTCACGCCGGTGTACTGCGGCACCGCGGACAGCGGCGCGTACGACGTCCAGCCGGCGGCGGCGTGGCCGCCCTCGACGAAGAAGCCGCTCAACATGATCACACCGGCCGTCGCC
>Ga0209375_1003109_pt1 | contig 11630 bp, 12 predicted proteins | sample GraSoiAngelo_131_FD_185888 | JGI IMG/M metagenome (GOLD analysis project Ga0209375, IMG submission 185888) | Grasslands soil microbial communities from the Angelo Coastal Reserve, California, USA - 14_0929_02_30cm (SPAdes) (version 2) | ecosystem: Environmental > Terrestrial > Soil > Grasslands ...
CTCCTGCGCTGTATGAAAACAAAACCAGTGGAAAGGGTCCGGATCGTGTTCCGTCCGGACTAAATTCGATGCGCTTCGCCACGAGGTCAGCCGCACGGAGTCGGTGACGAAGCTCGCGGCTTTCGCGAGCGCAGCGGAGATGGGTCCGCGGCGATTCGACACCGTCGTCATCCTGGTGAAATCGCAGGCGACCGAGGCCGCGAGACCGAGCTCGAGGCGATGACCGGCTATGTGGTGAGGAAAGCGAAGGAACTGGGCGTGCCGGTGCCGGTCACCGAGGTATACAGGATGGCGAAGGGCGTTGAGTACGCCGCCAAGGCGAAGCGCGCGGGACCTTAGGCCGGCGTGCAGGGCTTGTTCGACGCAAGAAGCGCGACCCAGCAAGCTGGCTCCCTTTTAGTTTTGGCGACGGATGACAGAAACAATCCGGCGACAAGCCTTTTTCTTTTTCGCGTTTGTGGCGCAGATTTCAAAAGAAAAAATACCACAAATGGGAAAAGCTAGTCAACGAATTTCGCTTCGTGTCGAGACGTGATGACATCGAGTAGAGATGCGATGACACAAATGCGGCGAATCCGCGGCTGATCAAGGTACTCTCCCTTTTCTTTGGCGACGGATAAAAAAATCCGGCAGCCCCCTTTTTGGGTCAGCGTTTTTTGGTAAACGCTCGCCGATGGAAAATGGTTCCAGATCCGATGTACCTCGTGAGGAAGATCAGCGCGGGGGAGTCGCCGCTCACGAAGCACGCCGGCTCGATGGCGCAGGACATCGAGGCCGGGCGCGAGTCGTGAGGAGCCTGGCGAGCAGACGTCCTCCGGCCTTGCGCTTGAGCAATTTGTCGATCGCGCGCGCGATGGAAGGAGAATCGCTTGGAATTGAAAGACCGGATCAAGCCATAGATAGTTCGCATAGCGTTTCCCCCTGAGAACGGGGACGTATCGCATTTCGGTCACCGCAACCAATCGGGGGTCGGCATGAATTGGCGCGGCGCTGATCTTCAGAATAAATTCTGGCCCGCTGACTGGATCGGAATAAAGTATGTAGCTCGCGAAAGGTCGCCATGGGTGCGGCGGGCGGCGGCAAAAGAGGCATAAGGCATTGGTGGAATACGCGAAAAGTCAGCGCGGTCGATTATTGTTCCCACCTCTCACCGCCTCAGAAGTAGTGGTAGGACTACATTCGTCATAGTGGTACGATGATAGACATCGGTTCTCAGACTTTCTCGGGAGGGAAGGATGAGCGAAACGGCGCGCCGGGACACGCCGAAGGGTGGCGTCGTACTTATCGGCCGGAACGATTTTCAGAACAAGCTTCTGGCCCGTCTGATCGCCGAGCGCATCGGCTGCAGTTGCCTGGTTCGATCAATCGAAGAACTCAGCGGTCCATCCGTTGACGCGGATGTGCTTGCGCTGCTCGACGTTGAAGGCATCGCGGCGCCAGACCTCAATGTGCGCCTGCAGGCCCTTGCCGCGTGTGCGTCGGTCCGTAACATCGCGCTTATCAATGCCGATGAGGGCGTGAGCTTCGAGCAGATCGTTGCGTGCCCCGGAATCAAGGGCATCTTCTGCCGTGAGACTACAGAGGAAAACTTTGTCAAAGGCATCGCTGCGATTTTCAATGGCGAGTGCTGGCTTCCGAGAAAAATGTTGTTTGCTCACTGGGAGCAAACCAGCGCACACAAGCGTACTTTCCCTACTGAGACGACTCTCCTGACCCGGAAGGAGATCGATACTCTCAAACTTCTCGTCGGCGGCCACAGCAATAATCACATTGCCCGCACGCTCAGCGTGAGCCCGCATACGGTGAAGACGCACATTTACAACCTGTTCCGCAAACTTCACGTGGGAAACAGGGTGCAGGCGGTCCATTGGGCGTTGCAGAATATCGAGGGCGTGGAGCGGGAGTTCAGGTGACGATTCGTGCCGCTGGGCCGTGCACCCGATTTGACGCTGCGGTGCCGGCTGCACCAGCGCGGGCGCCGCGCGCTACTGCGCGCCCGGCGGGACGGGCGGCTGCTGAGTACCCGGGCTGCCCGGGTCGGGCACGGGGAGCTGCTGCGGCATAGGCGCCTGCTGAGTCCCCGGCTTACCCGGGTCGGGCACGGGGAGTTGCTGCGGGATGGGCGCCTGCTGAGTCCCCGGGTTGTAGAGGAACTTCCAGTCCGAGTATTTCGAGGCGCCTTCGAATTCCCTGTTCGCGAAGCCGAAATTGGCGACTTTTTTGGGACTGTCCTCCGACAGGCTGTAGACGCCCATGATCCCGCCGCCCGGGGCCTTTACCAGGCCCCATTCGCTTTTCCCGGTGAGCGGGTCGAAGTAGAGCTTTCTCAGGTAGCGCTCGGTGCCGGGCTTGCGCGGATCCTTCAGCAGGTCCTCGAGCGCCCCGGGAAACTGCTTCGGCCCGCTCAGGTAGTATCTCTCGATCGCGCGCCGGTACTGGTTGCCCGCATAGAGCAGCTCCACTTCCCTGTCCCGCGTGAGCGCGGTGCGCCACACCTCTCCGGTGAGGGCGAGACCCAGGCCCATGAAAGCGATCGCGAAGAGGACCGCCAGGTAGGTGAAGCCCGCCCGTCTGTCATTCTGAGCGAAGCGAAGAATCTGCTTTTCGACAACGGGAAAAGCAGATTCTTCGGGCTGCGCCCTCAGAATGACATCATTGTGCATCGCTACCAGTCCCCGTAGGTCGAGCCGTCGCTGGCCTTGCCCTGCGCGCCGCTTTTGACGTCGTAGACGCCGCTTTTCTGCGGGTCTTCCGGCCCGACGATCACCCAGGTCGCGGCGCTCTCGGTGATGGGATCGACGGGCACCTTGCGCAGGTATTTTTCCGCGGCGAGCGCGTCGAGCGAATCCGGGTACTTGCCCTTGTCGCCGTAGTATTTCCCGATCGCGTCGCGCAGCTGGAACAGATCTTCCCGCAGCACGGCCTCCTTGGATCTCTCGAGGCTGCCGAAATACCGCGGAATGGCGAGCGTGAGCAGGAGAGCGATGATCGCCATCACCATCAGCAGCTCGATCAACGTGAATCCGGTACGGGGTCGCACCGCTTCTACCAGTCCCGGTAGGGCTGGCCGTTGATGCCCTTGCCGGGCGCGAGCGAGAAGACGTCGAACACATCGTCGCCTTCCCTGGGATCGTCGGGCGGGCTCGCGTAGCTGCGCTTTCCCCAGGAGGCGGCGGCGGAAAGCGTGGGATCGGCGTTGAGGGGATCGCGCGGGATGCGGCGCAGGAAGTAGATCATTGCCTTCTTCGGGCTCTTCTGGTCGTCGACGCCCTCGGCGAGCTCCTCGAGTTTCTTCGGATAGCCTGAGTCGCCTATCGATTTTTTGATTCGACCCTCGTCCGATGCCTGTTTGTAGAGGTCGATCGCCTCGCGGATCTGGCGCAGCGTGCGGCGCAGCTCCTGCTCCTTGGTGCGCTGCACGGCGAGCTCGCTGACGGGCAGCGCGACCGATGCGAGGAGCGCGACGATCGCCACGGTGATGACGAGCTCTATGAGGGTAAAACCCCGCGCGAGTCCCGGAACGCGACCTGCGGCCATGGAACTCGAGCTGCGTCCGCGCGCTACTGCGGTTGCACGCCGCCGAAAGGCACGATCGTGCCTCCCGGCGGTGTGGCACCGGGGAGCGCCGCAGGAGCGGGCGACAGCGCTGGCCCGGGCTGGGTGGGGGCAAAGGAGGACGGCGAGGAAGCCGCCCCGAGCGGGCCGCCGCTCGATGAAGCTTCGGTTCCGGCGGCGAATTCGACCGTGCGCGCGTCGGGCCGCACGATCGTCCGCATCAGCTTCGGAGTGATGAGGAGCACGATCTCGGTCTTGGTGATGGTGTCGCTGGTGGACGAGAACAGGCGACCCAGCACCGGGAAGTCGCCCAGGCCCGGAACGCGGGTGGCGCTACGCCGGTCCTCGTCGCTGATGAGGCCCGCGAGGATCTGGGTTTCGCCGTCCCGCAGGCGCAGCACCGTGCTGGTCTTGCGCGTGCCGATCTGATAGGTGAGCGAGGTGCCACTCTGAGACTGAGTCTGAATCTCCTTCGCGATGTTGCTCACCTCGAGCCCGACCTTGATGCCGACGTCGTCCTCGAGATAGATCAGCGGCTCGACCTCCAGCTGCAGTCCCACATCGAGGTAGGTCACGTTTTGGGAAACGAAACCGCCCGATACCGCCGAGGTCGTGGTGATCACGGGAACGCGGTCGCCGATGTGGATCTTCGCCTTTTCCTTGTTCTTCACGCGGATGCGGGGGTTGGCGAGCAGGTTGGTCCGGCCGTCGGTCTGCCTGAGTGAGAGCAGGAAGAGCGGATCGGTGAAGGTGAGGCGCACGAGGTTCTGGTCGCGCGAGCGCAGTTCGGGCAGGGTGAGCGTGCCTGGCGTTCCGGTGGCCCCTGCAGCGGTGGACCCGCCGACGAGACTGACCGCCGCCGAGCCCGGGAAGCGCACGCCCAGCTCCATCAGCCGGTTGTAGCCGATCTCGAGCACCTCGACTTCGAGCATCACCTCCGGCTCGGCGATGTCCTGCGCCGCGATCAGCTTTTCCGCGAGGCGAATGGCGTTCGGCGTGTCCTTCATCACCAGGAGGTTCAGCTTTTCGTCGATGAAGATGTCGCGCGTCTTGAGGATCGTGCGGATCAGGTTCGCGGTCTGCCTCACGTCCGCGTTGGCGATGTAAAAGCTCTTGACGACGAGATCCTGGTATTCGCGCAGCTTCTGCGGCGTGTTCGGGTAGATGAGCGCCGTGGTCTCGTTCAAGACCTTCTGCTCGAGCTGGTTGGTGGCGAGGATCAGCTTGATGACGTCCTCGACCTGCGCGTCGCGCACGACGATCGTGGTCCTCTGGTCGGCGCGCACGTCCTTGTCGAACAGGAAGTTGAGGTTCGCCGCGCGCGCGATCACGTCGAATACGGTGCGCAAGGGCACGTCTTTCAGCTCAAGGGAGATGGGCTTGGTTACCGAGCTCCTCAGCTGGAGGAGGGCGACCGCGGGCTTGGTCGTCTTCTCCTCGATCAGCCGCTGCAACTGGCGCGCATCGCGCTGAGTCGGGTTCTCCGCGAGCACCGTCGCGAGCAGCTCCCGTGCGTCGCGGTATTTTTCCGCTTTCACGAGCTTGTCCGCTTCCGCCACCAGGGCCCGATGACGCCTGTCGAGCTCGACTTGTGCGAGGCCCTGAGTCGCCCGCTCATTGGCCGCATCGTACTTGAGCACGCGGCGGTAGAGTTCCTCGGCCGCCTCGAGCTGCGAAGCAGTCCGCAGGGCCTCCGCCTGGACGAGCCACTGCGCGACGGCGAAATCGCGCAGGCGGAAATATTCCGAACGGTAGACGTGGTTTTGAGGATCTTCCCGCGTCGCCTTCTCGAGGGACGCGAGAGCCTCTTCCGTGCGGCCTTCGTTCAGCAGCGCTCGCGTGTCCTTGATCAGCGGGTTGGTGCAGGCTGCGACGAGCGCCAAGGCGAGCGCCGCAAAAAGGGTCTTCGGGGAGGGTTTCATGGGGTTTCGCCTTCGTTGGCGGGACGGAAGTAGACGGTCAAACGTAACTGGGCTTCGAGTTGCGAATCGCCCGCTTTTTTGCGCTCGAAGCGCAGCGCATCAAGCGAGGCGATCGGCATGCTCTTGAGGGTGGCGGCGACGAATTGCCGGATTTGCGGATAAGTTCCGCGGATGGGCAGGGTGATGCGGTAGAACGCAATGCCGAAAGGAGGTTTCTCGAGGCGGTATTCGCCCTGCAGCAATTCGAGTTTGGCGGCGCGCGCGAGAGAGTACACGCGCTCGAGCTCGTCCGGAAGCCTTTCCACCGGAGGAAACAGGCCGTAGAAGCGGCGGAGTTCCTCCGCGCGGCCCTCGCTCGCAACGGGCTGAAAAGGAGTGCGCGAGCGCAGCCGTTCGGCGACCGAGCGCTGCGCCTGCAGCTCGCGCTCCGCCGGACTGACCGCCGAAAAATAAAACGGAACGCAGAAAATAAGGACTCCTATACCGAGCACCCCTGTTGGCCCCAGAGAGTGCAGCCATTCCTGGGCGCGCTTCACCGGTTGCTCCTGAAGGCCGCCTGCACGCCGAACTGGATCGGACGCGAAGGATCTTCGACCAGGACGTGATGATTGACCAGATGCACCCCGGAAAGCACCCGGGTCTCGCCGAGCCGGCGCACGTACCTGAGCATGGCCTCCCGGTTTTTTGCCTCGGCGGTCAGGCGCAGGTTGCGCTGCTGGGTTTCCGGCTGCAGCTGCAGCACGGTCACCTCGCTGCTCGAGGCCGCCTCGACCGCCTCGATCATCTGCGCCCACGGAATGCTGAGCTGCCGCACTGCCGCGTCGATGACCTTCGCTTCCTCGTCGAGTCGTTCCTTGGACACCGCGCGCTGCGGGCGCCGGTTGGCATTGAGCAGGCCTTGCGCCGCATCGAGCGCGGCGAGTTCGTGCAGAGCGTCGCGATAGCGCAGAACCATGGTGCCGGAGACCGCGAGGGCGAGGATCAGCACCGAGGCGCCTATCCACCGCGGACGGCGGGGGGCTGCGACGTAGTCGAGCTCGATGCGCTGCGCGCTCATAGGGCGCAGAGCGCCATGGCAAACGGTTCCGACTCCGCGGGAGTCAGGCCCTCCGCCGGGGCGAGCGCGAGACTCTTGAAGGTCCACCCGTCTCCCTCGAGCGAAAGAGCTTTCCCGTTCCGTGGCGCGTGGACGTAGACGCCCTCTGAGGCCTCGTCTCCGCCGACCCGATGCCGCTCGCGATCGAGCAGCCCCGCCCACTGGCGCGGCTCGTCGAAGTTTCCCCGCGTATTGCGCACTGCCGACCACCGCCCGCCTTCGAGGCGCGCAAGACAGGCGCGCTGCGGCTCGACGAGCAGAAACCACACGCGCTCGCCCTTGATGTCCTTGCGCCACCGGTTGAAGGCCGACATCAGGTAGGGTTGGACCGACACGAGCTTCGCTCTCGCAGCAGCGGGAAACGCGGCGCGCACGGCCTGCACGAGCGACGAATCGACCGCGCTCGCGATGCGCGTCGAGCCGGTCGGCGTCGGGCTCAGCCGCAGATCCCAGTCCTTGCTCCGCTCGCCGTGGACCTTGGCGAAGCAGTACCGGACGAAAGCGGTCTGCTCCTCGGCGTTTCCCAGGCCCTCGCTCCAGGGGACGAGGATGAAGCGGGCGAAGTGGTTGGAGAGCACGACGGTCACCTGCGCGTTCGCGTCTGTCGTTTCCTCAGCTAGCTTCTGCAGGGCCGCCACCGCGCCCTGCCAGGGCTGCGCGCCGAGCCCCGGGTCGCACGCGATCGTGCGCTTCTCGCTCACGCGGGGCCGAACCCCGCCCGACGCCCGCAGGAGCGCAAGCGAATCCGGGGCGAGCGCGATCAGGATACGGTCGCTAGATAAACGTAACACGGTTGATCTCTTCCAGCGTGGATTCACCGTTCTTCACGGCATCGAGCGCGGCATCGCGCAGGAAGCGGGTGCCGCTCGTCCGGGCGGCTTCCTTCAGCTGGCGCACCGGGGCGCGGCCGGTGATCAGCTCACGCAGCTCGTCGTTGAGGATCATCAGCTCCGCGATCGCCTTGCGTCCCTTGTAGCCGGAGCCGCGGCACTCGCGGCAGCCGCGCCCGGTGCGAAAGCGGAACGACGCAGCCTGCGCCTCGGTGAGGCCGGATTCCCTGAGGAGGGCCGCGTCGGGACGGCTGTCCTCGCCGCAGTGCGGGCAGACGAGCCGCACCAGCCGCTGCGCCAGGATCGCGTTCAGCGCGGAGACGAAGCTGAACAGATCGACGTTCATGTGCATGAAGCGGCCGATCACGTCGAATACGTTGTTCGCGTGGACGGTGGTGAAAACGAGGTGTCCCGTGAGCGCGGACTGCACGGCGATATTGGCCGTCTCCGGGTCGCGTATCTCCCCCACCATGATCTTGTCGGGATCGTGCCGCAGGATGGAGCGCAGCCCGCGCGCGAAAGTGAGCCCCTTCTTCTCGTTGACCGGGATCTGCAGCACGCCGGCGAGCTGGTATTCCACCGGGTCCTCGATCGTGACGATCTTGTCCTGGCCGTTGTTGATCTCCGTGATGGCGGCGTAGAGCGTGGTGGTCTTGCCGCTGCCGGTGGGCCCGGTGACGAGCAGCATCCCGTAGGGCTCGTGCGACAGGCGCCGCAGCGCCCGGATGTCGTCTGTCTCGAACCCGAGACTGTCCAGGGAGAGCTGCTGCTGGGTGCTCTCGTAGAGCGCCTGCTTGTCGAGCACCCGCAGCACCGCATCCTCGCCGTAAATGTTGGGCATGATCGAGACGCGGAAATCGACCGCGCGCCCGCGGTCGAGCGCCTTGAAGCGTCCGTCCTGGGGGACGCGCCGCTCGGTGATGTCGAGCTCGGCGAGAACCTTCACGCGGGAGATGGCCTGCTCGGCCTGCTTGGTGTCCTGGATGAACTTGATCTGCGAGAGGATGCCGTCGATGCGGAACTTGATCACCAGCCCCGCGGCGATCGTTTCCATGTGGATGTCGCTCGCGCCTATCATCAGCGCGTCGCGCAGGGTCGAGCGCACCAGCCGCACGACTTCGCTCGACTCCTCGCTGATCGCCTTGAGCGAGAGATCCTCGATGCCGCGCGTCTCTTCGCTCACGACGGTGGCTCCCGCACGCACCGTGTCGAGCGCGCGCAAGGTCTCCTCGTGACTTGCGAGAAACGCCACCAAGTCGCCGCGGTGCACCAGGCGCCAGGAAAACTCCTGGGGGATGCGTTCCTCCGCCCAGGCCTGCTGCTCTCCGGAGAAGGGGTCGTCGGTCACGAGCCACAGCGCGCCCTGCTCGCCGCGCACGAGCGCACAGCCGCGCTGGGAGCCCTCGCTGAAGGGCAGCAGGTCGAAGGCGGGCGCCGCGCTGCGCAGCTCCTCCATGCGCATGACTTCGATCTTGAGCGTGGCGCCGAGCCGGGCGACGAACGCGTCCGGGTCCAGGCCGAGCTTCGCCTCGAGCACCTCGATGAGCCGGTGCCGCGCGGCCCTGGCCGCGGAGCGGGCCTCCTCGATCTCGAGCGAGCTGATCTGATTCGCCTCGGCGAGACTCACTTCAGGCTCCCGGCAAGTTCGAAGATCGGCATGTACATGAGAACGACGATCGCCCCGATTACCAGACCGATCGCCGCCATCAGGAGGGGCTCGAACAGACGCACGAACCAGTCGATCCAGCGCGCGATTTCCTCGTCGTGAAACTCCGCGATTCTCTCCATCATTTCGCCCATGTTGCCGCTTTTCTCGCCGACCGCGAGCATTCGCAGGGCGATGATCGTGGTGAGGCCGTTGGCTTCCATCGCTTCGGAGATGGGACGGCCCTCGTTGACCGCCCGGCTCGCCATCGCCAAACGCGCCCGCAACAGCGGGTGCAGGAGCTCCGCGCCCATCTGGAGCGCGGTCGGGAGCGGCGTGCCGCCCTTGAGGAGCATGCCGATGGTGCGGTAGAAACGCGCAAGCTGGTAGAGCTTCAGGCGTTCGCCGATCGCGGGCAGTTTCCACAGCACGTTCCCGATCCGGGCCTTGACTTGAGCGTTCCGAAGCGCGTAGACCGCCGCGATCACGAGGCCGGCGAGGGAGCCTATCACGAGAGCCCCGTGACCCTCCGCCAGCTGGCCCCATGAGAGCAGGAGCTTCGAGAAGACCGGGAGATCGACGTTGCGCTCCTCGTAAATCCGGCTGAAGCGCGGCACGACGTAGAGCAACAGGAACAGGAGCACCAAACCCCCCACGCCGACGAGAAGCGCCGGATAGATAGCCGCGTTGACCAGCCGCTTGCGGATCGCTTCGAGCTGATTTTGATAGGCGACGTAGCGCCCGAGCGCCGGAGCGAGGTCGCTCGTCTTTTCGCTCGCCTGCACGGTGGAGACGTAGAGGGGCGGGAAGGCCAGCGGAAACTGCTGGAGCGCTGAAGAGAGGGAATTTCCTTGGCGCAGGATCGAGGCTACGCTCGCGAGCAGGGCGCGGAATTCACTGCGGCGTTCGCGCTCGGCAAGCGTTTCGATGGATTCGACCAGGGGGAGTCCCGCCTTGAGCAGGACGAGTAGCTCCTGGCTGAACAGGACGAGGGGAAAGCGTGCCTGTCCGCCGCGCCAGGGCGCGGCGAGGCCCGCGCGGGCGCGCACGCCGAGCACGGTGTAGCCGCGGCTCTCGGCCTGCTGGACGGCGCTCGCCTGATCGAGTCCGTGGAGCTCGAGCGACTCGACCCGTCCGTCAGGGCTGACCGCCTTGAGTTCGAAGCGCATGGTCCGGGTGCTGCCCTAGTGGTTGGTGATGTCGGCGTTTTCGCCCGTTCCCCCCGGCTGGCCGTCCTTGCCGAAGGAGAGGATGTCGTAGTCGCTGCGTTCGCCGGGTTGCTTGTAGACGTAGGCCTTGCCCCAGGGATCGAGCGGTACGTCTTTGCGCAGGTACGGGCCGTTCCACTTGGGCTCGTTCGCCGGGCGGTTGACCAGCGCGCCGAGTCCCAGTTCCGTCGTCGGATAGCGGCCCGTGTCCAGGCGGTACTGGTCGAGCGCCTTTTCGAGGGCGTCTATCTGCGCCTTGGCCGTCGTGACTTCGGATTTTCCGACCTGGCCGAAATAGCGCGGCGCGACGTATCCGACCAGGAGCCCGATGATGACGACGACCACCAGCAGCTCCAGCAGGGTGAAGCCAAGGGGGCGCGAGCAAGCGGCCGAATTCGTCGGATGAACCACCGGAGTCATATCGCGTATAGACGTTGCAGCTTACTCTACCTACTCAATGTTATATCGCAAGCTCGGCCGCGCGGGTTGCAGGCTGCAGACTGGAACGGGGATTTTACATATGAAAACAGTGGGGTGACCGCACACCCCGCGCGACTCTGCGGTGCCCGGCCCCTGCTGTGGCGCGTCTATTGCTGCCCTGCGGGAAGGAGGGTCGCGACGACGTTCTGCCTCGGCTGATCGGCCGAAATCTTGACCGGATTGACGGGTTTGCGTGCTTTGGCTGGCGCGCGATAGATGATAAGTCTCTGGCCGGTGGTGAGGACGCCGACGTGGTTCCAACGGAGCAGGTTGTCGGTGCTGACGCGGTAACGCCGCGATATTCCGTAGAGCGTTTCGCCTTTCTTCACGACGTGCACCAATCCGCCTCTGCGCGGTGCGCTCCGCACCGGAGGACGGAACACGGCAGGCAGGGGCTGCGCGCCGACACCTGACCCTTTGAGGGGCAGCAACAACTGAAAGCCCGGGCCGACTTTCGTGCGTGAGGTGATGCCGTTCGCGAGCTTGAGCTTGGAGAGCGCGATGGCGTGTTTCGCAGCGAGCCGGCCGAGGCTGTCGCCCCCTTTCATCGTGTACGGCTGCCAGGAGGTGAGCGGCTGGTCGTAGGACTCGAGATTTCTCCGGAACGCGTCCACGCGGTCCGCGGGCAGCACCAGCATCTGCGTGTGGGGGCCCGAGATCATGGGGCGATTGAGCGCGGGGTTGAGCGCGATCAGCTCGTCCACCGACATCTCCGCGAATGTCGCCGCGAGCCGAATATCGATTGCGCTGGGCGTGGGAACGGAAACAAAGTAGGGCTCGTTCGGGATCGGCTCGAAGCTCGCGCCGAAAGCCTCCGGATTCGAGATGATGTTTTTCAGCGCCTGGAGCTTGGGTACGTAGCCGCGCGTCTCTGGGGGCATCTTGAGGCTCAGG
>Ga0209375_1003114_pt1 | contig 11614 bp, 9 predicted proteins | sample GraSoiAngelo_131_FD_185888 | JGI IMG/M metagenome (GOLD analysis project Ga0209375, IMG submission 185888) | Grasslands soil microbial communities from the Angelo Coastal Reserve, California, USA - 14_0929_02_30cm (SPAdes) (version 2) | ecosystem: Environmental > Terrestrial > Soil > Grasslands ...
CATCGTGGTGGACGGCGGATTCTCCCTCCGGATGTAGGCCCCGCGTGAGCGCCACCGAGCGGATCGTGGTGACGGGCATGGGCGTCGTCTCCCCGTTGGGGACCGGCATCGATGCCTTTCATCGAGCATTGGCAGCGGGCAAGAGTGGGGTATCGCCGATCGATTTCCCGTGGCCAACCGCCTATGCCACGCTCCGGGGGGGCCGTGTGCCGGACGGCGATTTCGCGCCGTTCGTGCCGGCCGAGGCGAAGCTGGGCCGAGCCTCGCAGCTCGCCGTGGCCAGCGCGCGGCTCGCCCTCGATCACGCGGGTATCGCGCCGTCGACACACAGCCCCGACCGGATCGGCGTCGTCGTGGGCACGGCGTTCGGCGACGCCACGGAGTTCGAGGACGAGTGGCAGCGCTTCCGCGAGTGCGGCGCCGCCGCGCCACGAGCGCAAGGACCCCTGTGGATGCGGCTCGGCAACCTCGCTGAACGGATCAGCGTCGCGTTCGGTCTCGAAGGGCCGAACCACCTGATCACCAGCACATGCGCGGCGGGAAACCACGCGATCGCTTGGAGCGCCGCTCTCCTGGAGGCCGGCACGGCGGACGTGATGCTGGCCGTGGGCGCCGATACCATCGGCTTCGTCGACATCCTCGGCTTCACCCGCCTCCTGCTGCAGGCGCCCGAGCGCTGCCAGCCGTTCGACCGCCACCGCAAGGGGACGATCCTCTCCGAGGGAGCGGCGGTATTGGTGCTCGAGACGTTGTCGGGCGCGAAGCGACGGGGCGCCACCATCCTGGCTGAGGTGCTCGGTTACGGGACCAGCTGCGATGCCGCGGGCCCGTTCGCGAGCAACGTCACCGATACGCGCGCCCTGCGTATCGCCTTCGGGCGCGCGCTCCGCAAGGCGCGAATCTCCCCGGACGCTATTGACCACGTGAGCGCGCACGGGTCGGGAACTCGTCTCAACGACCAAAAGGAAACCCTGTTTCTGAAGCAGGCCCTGGGGGAGCGCGCGTACCGCGTACCGGTGAGCGCCATCAAGGCGATGCTGGGACACACCCAGGGCGCCGCGGCGCTGCTCGAAGCAGTGGCCTGCGTGCTGACGCTCACGCGGCGCGTCATGTACCCAACGATCAACTACGAGACGCCCGATCCCAAATGTGACCTGGACTACCTGCCGAATGAGGCGCGCGAGGGCGACGTCGAGACCATTCTCTCCAACGCCTTCGGTGTCGGGGGCAACAATGCCCTGGTCGTGTTTCGCCGGTGGGATGGCTAGGCCATGGAATCGGCTCCCAGCGTGTTCGTGACCGGCGCGGCGGCCGCCACCTGCTGCGGGCTGGGGGCCCAGGCGCTGTGGGACCAGTTGGCACGCGGCCCGGATTCGGCCGGCCCCAGAGCAGCCCCCGCTGTGCGGCGGTTCGCACCGAGCACGCTCCCAACGGCGGGCCAGCCGCCCCTGCCCGATGCCGACCGGCTGACCGCCTACATTCTTGCCGCGCTCGACCACGACCTCGGAGCATTCCTCACCGGGTTATCGGATCAAGAGCGGGAGTGCATCGGGGTCACTCTGGGAAGCGCGTACGGCCACTTGAGCACGTACTTGGCGTACTTCGAGGCCGGGACCGACCGAGGGTATCAGCTGGTCAACCCACGGCACTTCCCGACCACGTTGCCGAACTGGAGCACCGTCAGCGTGAGCGACGCCTATTCACTATGGGGCTCGAGCACGCCGGTTGCCACGGGATTGAGCGCGGGACTGGAAGCCATTGCATACGCCGCGGCTGCGATTCGCAGCGGCGAGGAGCAGGCGATGATCGCCGGAGGCTACGACGAGATCAACCTCTGCAATGCGAGTGTGCTCGCGACCATCACGACCACATCCCCTGCCGCCACCTACCCCGTTGCCGGGGAGGGCGTGGGCATATTGCTGCTCCAGTCCGCCGACGCAGCTGCCGCCAGCGGCCGGCGACCGCTTGCAGCGTACGGCGCCACGGTCACCCGCCGCGGCCTGTGGTGGGATGCTCCAGACGCGCGGGCGCGGGCGGCACAGGCCGTACGGGACGCTGTCTCGGAAGGCGGCGTGCAGCTCACCGACATCGTGGCTGTTTTCCCCTCGACTAACGGCGATGCGCGACGAGACGACTTCGAGGCGCAAGTGCTGCGCGAGGTGCTGTGCGATCGGTTACGGACCATCGATATCGTTCCGATCAAGGCGGTCACAGGCGAATGCTTTGGCGCTGCCGGGCCCCTGCAGTGCGTCGCGGCAGTGCACTACCTGGCCTGTGCCGCGCACACGCCTGAGGTGTCCGACACGGCCGCCGCACTGGTCTGCAGCTCGGGCTACGACGGCACGTTCGCAGCGACAGTGTTTCGCGGTTGCCCAGCATGACGCGTCAGCGTGACGTGCCGCAGCGCGTTGAGACGCTGCTGCAGCGCGTGTTCGAAGTGGCGCCGCGACAGCTGCGCGATGAGACCCGCCGAGGCGAGCTGGACCGCTGGGATTCGCTCGGACACTTAGCACTCATCGAGGCACTGCGCGAGGAGTTTGCCATAGACATTCCGCCCGAGCTGGCACTCAGCATGGACACCGTGGCCGACGTCAAGCGAATCACGAGCGCCCTGCTGCAAGGCCAGACAGGAGGCTAGGTGATGGATTCGGACGCGAGCGCTGTGCAGGCGCGGCCACGGGAGCGGACACCCAACACGAGTGCCGGGACGCCCGGCTCGGTGCCGGCCGAGTGGTCACCGTGGATCGGCGGTCGAGAAACGCGCACGGATGTCGAATACGATCCGGTGATCAACCCGGCTACGGGCGCAGTGTTGTGCCGGGTCGCGCGCTGCGGCACCGCGGAAATCGACTTCGCTGCGCGTGCGGCCGACGCCGCACTCGCCGGATGGGCAGGCATGCCAACCGCAGAGCGCGGTCGCATGCTGATGAGAGTGGCGCGCCATGTGCGGGAGTGCGAAACAGAGCTTGCCCTCCTCGAGACCCTGAACAACGGCAAGCCGCTGCGCGAAGCGCGAGACGACGTCGTCAAGTCGGCAGAGGCGTTCGAGTTCTACGCGGGGCTCTCCGACAAGCTGTTCGGCTCGACGATCCCCATCTCGCCGCAGTACCTGAGCTATACGCTGCGCGAGCCCCTGGGCGTCACCGCACACATTGCGCCGTGGAATTATCCGCTGCGCCTGGCGGTGCGGAGTGTCGCACCAGCTCTGGCAGCCGGAAACACAGTGGTCTTGAAGCCGGCTGAGGAGACTCCGCTCACCGCGCTCCGGTTGGCCCGGGTCCTCGCCGAAGCCGGGCTGCCGGACGGCGTCTTCAACGTGGTCCCGGGATCCGGGTCCGACGCCGGCGCGGCGCTGGTCGATCATCCGCTCATCCGCCACATCTCCCTTACGGGATCTGTGGAAACGGGCGTAAGGGTCATGCAGCGCGCAGCGCGCCGTGTCGTGCCACTCACGCTCGAGCTCGGTGGCAAGTCCCCCAACATCGTACTGGCCGACGCCGACTTGGACCTCGCCCTCGAGGGCACCATCAAGGCCATCTTCACGAACGCCGGACAAGTCTGCTGCGCGGGGTCACGCCTCCTGTTGGAAGACTCGATCTACCAGGAGTTTCTCGACCGACTCATCGAGCGCGCGCGGCAGCTACGGGTGGGACCCGGCCTCGAAGACCCCGACATGGGGCCGCTCATTTCCGAAGCGCACCGCCACCGCGTCCTGAGCTACGTCGCGCTCGGCCAGCAGGAGGGCGCCACCTTGTTGCTCGGCGGCAAGCCGCCGGACGACCCCGGGTGCCAGTATGGTTATTTCCTCGAGCCAACGCTGCTCGCGGGCATGTCTAACGCCACGCGCGTGGCGCAAGAAGAGATTTTCGGCCCCGTGCTGACCATCTTTCGATTCCGCACGGAGATGGAAGCCATCCAGCTGGCCAACGACAGCCCGTATGGCCTGGTGGCCGGAGTCTGGACAGCAGACCTGAACCGGGCACACGGCTTTGCCGCTCGCCTCCAGGCGGGGCAGGTGTACATCAACGACTTCTTCAGCGGCTCGGTCGCCAGCCCGTTCGGCGGGTACAAGCAAAGCGGCTTCGGGCGTGAGCGGGGGGTGGAAGCGCTGGACCACTACACGCAGGTGAAGAGCGTCTGCGTCCGCCTGGGCCACTGACCAGATGCCGCTGACCGACAAAGTCGTCATCGTCACCGGTGCGGGCCGTGGACTGGGACTCGCCTATGCGGGACGCTTCGCCCGCGAGGGCGCAGCGGTCGTGCTGGCGGACGTCGCCCCGCCCGGTCGCGAGGTCGAGGCGCTCACCGCGGCCAACCCGCGGGCCTTGTTCGTTCGGACGGATGTCCGTTGTCCCGAGGACTCGCGTCGGCTTGCGGAGGCGACGGTGTCGACGTTCGGTCGTATCGACGTGCTCGTCAACAATGCCGCGCTTTTCACCACGCTGCAACGCCGCCCGCTCGAGGAGCTGTCTGTCACAGAGTGGGAGGAGGTATTCGCGGTGAACGTGATCGGCACGTTCGCCTGCATCCAGGCGGTGGTGCCGATCATGAAGGCCCAGCAGCGGGGCACCATCATAAATATCGGCTCGAATTCCGTTCACAAAGGGCTCCCCCAGCTGCTCCACTATGTCGCCTCAAAGGGCGCCGTGCATGCCATGACCCGGGCTTTGGCCTCCGAGCTCGGACCGTTCGGGATCACCGTGAACGCCGTCGCGCCGGGCTACGTCCTGCACGAAGGCACGGCCTCGTCCGACGCGGGGCGCAACACTCAGGTAGTCGCACGACGCGCGCTCCGCCGCACCGAGACCGTGGAGGACGTGGTCGGGACCGTCGTCTTCCTTGCGTCCGACGAGAGCGGCTTCCTCACGGGTCAGACGATCGTGGTGGACGGCGGCGAAGTGTTCGCATGAGCTCGCCTGCCCCGCCGTTTGTCGATCTCCGGTCGTATCTGATGTTCCTGGAGAGCGCGGGACGGCTACAGCGAGTTCACGCGCCGGTAGACAAACAGTGGGAAATAGCGTGCGTGGCCCGCTGGGCCATGGAATCGACGCCGGACGAGCAGCGCTATGCCATCCTGTTCGAGCAGGTCAAAGACCATACCGTTCCCGTTGCCGTCAACCTCTACGCTTCGCGTGCGTTATGTGCGGGCGCGCTGGGTGTCGCTCCAGAGGCCGTGCTCCAACACTGGGCCGCGGCCCTCACGACCCCTCACCAACCGATTCGGGTCGAGACCGCACCCGTGCAGGAGGTGCTGGAAACTGACTCAGCGGCCAGCCTGCTCTCCCTTCCGGTGCCCGTCTGGACTCCTGGACGGGACGCCGGGCCGTATCTCTCCGCTGGGAACGTGATCACCAAGGACCCCGGCACGGGCGTCCAGAACCTCGGCAACTATCGCCTCCAGATCCACGACGCCAGGCGAGCGGGCCTCTTCTTCGGAAGCCGGCTGCAGCACGGAGCCATCCACTGCGCCAAGTATCATGAGCGCGGCGAACCCATGCCGGTGGCGATCGTGGTCGGCGCTCCCCCCGCAGTGAACTTCGCTGCGGCGGCAAAGACCGCATATGGTGTGGACGAGCTGACGATTGCCGGCGGACTGATGGGTGCCGGGCTCCGAGTGGTACGGGCGAAGACAGTCGATCTTTGGGTCCCGGCAGACGCTGAGTGCGTGATCGAAGGGTGGGTGGCGCCTGGTGCGGAGCAGCTCGAAGGTCCATTTGGGGAGGCGCTCGGGTATATGGATCGAGCCGCGCCGGCGGCCGTCGTGCACGTTTCCGCCATCACGCACCGTCGCGCACCGGTCCACCACGGGTACGTCCAACAGCTCCCACCGTCAGACGGCCATCTCGTAATGGAGCTGGGGATCCTTGGTCCCCTGTGGTACTACGTCACGTGCCAGCTACGGCTCAGCGGCCTGCGCGATCTCGCCATCCTGCGCGGCAGCGCGGGTGTAAGCGCGCTGGTCGCCCAGGTTGAGCGATCGGCGGCCGCTCGCGCAGGCGAGATCGGCCACGTCCTCGCGAAGATCGGATTCGGCCAGAAGTTCATCTACCTCGTGGACGAAGACTTGGACATTCACGATGCCGAGACCCTGAACTGGGGTCTGAGCACGCGAGTAGACCCCGAGCGCGACGTCACGATCGTTCCACAGGCGCAGACATTCCAGGTTGACCCTGCCGTGCTCGCGCGAGCGGCCGCCGAGGGGGGCCACCTGAGCGGTCCCCCGTACCGCTCCTCGCTGGCCATCATCGATGCGACCGTCAAGTGCCCGATACCGGAAGTGTCCCTCCCAGAACGCGCCATGATGGAGCACGTGCTCGCCAGGTGGTCGGAATTCGGGCTTCCGCCGATCGTACCGCGCCAACGGCTGGCTCGCCTCCTGGCGACGCATTCTCAGGCCGGTTCGTAGCGTCCCTCCTCCCGGTATGGAAGGTGTACCGACATGTACCGGGAAGGCGACAGCGGCGTCGCACCGACGAACGCTTGGGGCGCCACGCTAGACCCGTTCGAGGCACGGGATTGGGATGTCGCCCCCTCGACAGACGGCATGCCCCTTGCGCGATGTGTCGTCCAAATCCCAGTCGGCGTAGCGGCGACCGGGAACCTGTACGCACGGTGCGACAGCCAGTAGGCCCACGGTGTCGAACGGAAACGTCAATGCCAGCAAAGCTTTACTCGGCACCGCAAGTCGCCTCAATGCTGTCGCTCGAGGTCGATACGCTGTACCGGTACGCCCGAGCCGGCAGGCTACGCGGATTGAAGGTGGGCAAGCTGTGGCGCTTCACGGACGCCGACGTCGAGCAGTTCCTCCAGGGTCGCCGTTACGTGCCGGCACGCACCGGAGCCCCCGCCGTGCTGCTCCCCGACCTTCTGCGGGGCGGGACTCACCAGTCGGGAGACCAGGCTGGCGCGATTTGTGGAGCAGACCGGCGGACCCACGCCGAGATCGATCTGCTCTCCGACCGGCTGGCGCGGGCGTTGATCCGCAACGGCGTGACGCCGGGCGACCGCGTCGTCGCCGTGCTGCCGAATTGTCTGGAGTTCCTCACCGCGGCGTTTGCTGTATGGAAAGCGCGCGGCGTCTTCGTGCCGGAGTACATGGGCATCCCGCCGGTCGCCTTGGGGCGTATCCTGGCGGACGCTCGGCCGGCAGCGCTGATCGTGGACCGGAGCGTCGCCGAGCGTCTCGAGGAGATCCGCGACGCTCTTGCGGGCGTCAAGCTGATCCTCGTCCGCGAGCGCACGTTCGAGCTCTCAGGGCTTGATGCCATCGCCGTCGAATCGTTGGATGCGGTCCTGGAATCAGACGAAGGAAGCAGGGTCCCATTACCCCCGAGCGGAGCTCCGGACGACATCGCATCGATCACGTACACCAGCGGCTCGACGGGAACCCCGAAAGGGGTGATGCACTCCCACGAGAGTTGGCTGGCAGCGGCAGAGTTCACGCGCGATTTCCTCGAGCTGTCCGAACACGACGCTGTGGTCATTCCGCTTCCGTTGCACCACGGCCTCGCCTTCCGCCACATGCTCGCCTACCTGCTCGCCAACGCCACAATCGTCATCACCGCGGACATCTACCAGGCGTTGAAGGCCGTCCGCGAGCGCCGTCCGACAGCGCTGCTCCTCGTCCCCGCCGCATGTCACATCGCCATCGAGCACTTTGCTACGGTGCTTCGCGAGGCCGCTTCCCACCTGCGGTATGTCGAGATCGGTGCCGCATCGACGACTCCTGAACGCTTGCGACAGCTTCGGGAGCTGTTGCCCCGGACTGCCGTACACGTCCCGTACGGCCTCACCGAAGCAAGGGTTGCGTACCTGAGGACCGGGAAGGACGGCGTGTGTAATCGCATCGGCCGGACCGTACCTGGCCTCTCGCTACGGCTGGTTCGTCAGGATGGCGGCGCCGTGGCCCCCGGGGAAACGGGCGAGATAGTGATCCAAGGTCAGGGCTTGATGGTGGGGTACTGGCCGGATGGTACGGCGGCGGACCGGCATCCAGAGCTCGGCTTCCGTACCGGCGACCTCGCGCGCCTCGATCACAACGGTGAGGTCGAGCTCCTGGGACGGCTCGACGACATGCTGAAAGTCGGTGGTCGCAAGGTCAATCCCGCCGAGCTGGAGCTCGTGCTGAGCAAGCATCCCGCCGTGCAGGAGGCTGCGGTGGTGGGAGCACCCGACCCGAGCGGCATCCTTGAGAGTGTGGTCCACGCGTTCGTCGTCCCGCGGCACGAGGCAACGCTGCGGCCCGCCGACGTCGCAGCGCACTGCCGTCGCCAGCTCGAGTCTTACAAGGTCCCAGTCGAGATTCACATTCGCACGTCGCTGCCCAAGTCGCCGGTGGGGAAGCTGCTCCGGCCCCTGTTGGTGAGCCAGGCGTCCGCCACGCCAGTCGCGGCTGAGAACACACACCTCCCCGAGGGGGAACCCTGCCCATGAAGGTTCTGATCAGCCCGACATCGTACGAGGAAGCGGCATCCATCCTCGACACCGGCGTCGATATCATCGATGTGAAGAACGTGAACGAGGGTTCCCTGGGCGCGCAGTTCCCATGGCACATCCGACAGATCGTGGAGTTGACAGGGCCGCGTGGGATCAAGACGAGCGCCACCCTCGGAGATCTGCCCTTCAAACCCGGAACGGCGGCTCTCGCAGCCTACGGTGCAGCGCTCACGGGCGTCACCTACATCAAAGCGGGCCTGTACGGCGTGAAGACGTACGACGAGGCCCTCGCCATGATGGACGCCGTCCGTCGAGCCGTCCGGATGGCGAGCGACACCGCGACCGTAGTCGCAGCGGGTTATGCGGACTGGCGTCGATTCGGCGGGCTAAGTCCCGACGATCTGGTCAGCGCCGCACGAGACGCACAGTGCGATCTCGTCATGGTAGACACCGCCATCAAGGATGGCCGGAACCTGTTCGACAGCATGTCCCTGGACGAGCTGCACCGCTTCGTCTGCCAGGCGCGGGAGGCAGGTCTCATGGTGGCGCTGGCCGGGTCGCTGACGTGGCAGCACGCCGACTGGCTGTTCGAGCTGGATCCCACGCTTATTGGGGTCCGCGGCGCAGTCTGCGTGGGCAAGGATCGGAAGACGACCATTTCGCCCGAGAAAACCCTCCAGTTCGTCGAGCATTTCCACAGCCGGACGTCGGCGCAGCAGCCGGTGTCCTGATCCGTCGTGCGCGAGGCGGCAGCGTCTAGCGAGGCCGGCCTGGACTGGAGCAGCGTGGTGCAGGTCGGCCACGGGGCGCCGGCGATGCGCGTGCGGCCGTGTACGGAAAACGACATCCCCAAGGTGATGCGGTTCATCGATCAGCACTGGCGCGCGGGTCACATTCTTTCCCGCGACGAGACGGTGCTGCGATGGCAGTTCGACCCGGGTCGAGCGGACGCAAGATCGTTCCCGGGGCTGACCATAGTCCTGGCCGTATTGAATGGCGAGATCGGCGGCATGCTTGGCCTGATCCCATTCGACCTGAACCTCAATGGCGCCATCAGGCGTGCAGGCTGGCTATCCCAGTGGATCTGTGTCCCAGCACTCCGGTCTTACAACGCCGGGCTCGCGCTGCTGTGGCACATCCACAAGCTCAAGTACGACGCACTGTTGGGAATCGGCGTGACTCCAGCCGGAGCGCGCGTGACGGCCGCACTGCGATTCGAGTCGATTCCTGGGATCCCACGATGGGTCGGAGTGTTCGACGCCACAGCCACTCAGCAGCTGCTGCAGACCGTGGCGCCGTTCGCCCGATCCCGCGAGTTGGCCCACGCACTCGGGCCCTACGTCGTCGGCCGCCGAGAGCCATCGCTCGACGAGGAGGCGATCCAGGTTACGCCCTGGACTGATGCGCTCCGGGAACCGTGGGACCGGTTTTGGACGCGGTCACTCGCCCCCCACCTCGTCGGGCCCGTGAGAGATTCCGCGTATCTGCTCTGGCGCTACGTTCACCATCCCCGTTTCCGCTACGAGATGCGAGTGGCCCAGGCCCTCGGGTCCGGTGATATCCTCGGGTTGAGCGTGTTTCGCGTGGAGACCGTCCAGGGACAGCGTGTCCGGGCCATGCGGATCGTTGAGTTCCTCGCGCGTCCCCCGGCGCACCTGGCGCTCGCCGCCGCGCTCGTAACAGCAGCGAGAGAGCAGGATGTCGCTTTCGCAGACTTCTATTGCACGCATCCCGATGCCGGAGCGGCGCTCGAGGCCCTGGGGTTTCGCCGCCACCTGGACGACACAACCCTTCCCCTCCCCGGCCGGCTGCAACCGCCGGAGCTGGCCGCCTCCCCGTTATCCGGCGTGGCATGGTTGACCCGAGACCTGCGGCACCAGCTCGGTGATCTGGCTGCACGGACCGACCTCTACATTACGAGGGCGGACAGCGACCAAGATCGGCCCAACTGACAGGTCGAGGCCCGGGACTCCCGCTACGGCATAAAGAACTCATCCATATCGGGCGCGCTCGCCGCGGCGTTCGGGAACGCCGTTACCCCGAGCGCCGTGAGCGTCAGCCGCAGCGTGCTCTGGTGCTGGTAGAAAGTGGTCGATTGATAGCCCCGCTTCGCCTTCGGGCTCACTACCACCCACACTACCCGCCCGCCCCCGTTGGTGTGGTCGCTGTCCGACTCGTCGAACAGAATGATCAACAGCCCGTCTTGCTGGAACGTGGCACTCTTGATCAAGGGATCGATGTTCGCCTGTAACCAACTATCCGCCGTGCCCAACGAGCAGTCGTGCGCGTCGTTGCAGAGGTTCGGCACTATGAAGGAATAGTTGGGCAGTGCGCCGTTCGCTAAATCGGCCGGAAACTGCGTGAACGGCACCAGGTTGTTCAGCTGCACAGGGTCGTTCACGACGTCCGTCAGGTATGAGAACGGATTGTGGCGCGACGCGTAGTTGCCGGTTTCGCCTGGTGTATGGTAGCCCACGGAAGGGAGGTCCTCGGCGTAGGACTTCCACGTCTTGCCCGCCTTGAGAAGCTGCCGCACGACGTTGTCCTCAGAAACTGTGCCCCCGTAGCTGTCGTCGTTCGTGAAGATGTCCCCCACCGTCATCATGAAGTAGTTCCCAATCGAGGGGTGCGTGTTGGCGTAGTACTGTGTCGCCAAGCCGTACTGCTGCGCCAGGCTGCTCAGGTACGGCATCGCGGAGCTCCCGATGACGCTTGCATAGTTGGTGTTCTCCTCGACCACGATGAACACGTGCCCGAAGGGCGCCCCGCCCGATGACGTCACCGTGATGGCCGCCGTACCGCTCTTCCCTTCGCTTGTCGCACTGATCGTGATGGAGCCCGGCGTGACACCGCTCACGAGGCCGCTTGTGCTCACCGTGGCGACCGCCGTGTTGGAGCTCGACCACGTCACCGTCCGACCTGAGAGGGGGGCGCCGTTGGCGTCCTTCGGTGTGGCGGTGAGCTGTACCGTCTGACCCGCCTGCACCGAAGCTGTGGCGGGCGTCACCTCGACTGACGCCACCGGGACCGGGGTGACGGTAATCGTCGAGGTCCCGCTCTTCCCCTCACTCGTCGCCGTGATCGTAGCAGACCCAGGGGTGACCCCAGAGACGAGCCCGCTGTTGCTCACCGTGGCGACCGCCGTGTTGGAGCTTGACCACGTCACCGTTCGACCCGA
>Ga0209375_1003117_pt1 | contig 11601 bp, 10 predicted proteins | sample GraSoiAngelo_131_FD_185888 | JGI IMG/M metagenome (GOLD analysis project Ga0209375, IMG submission 185888) | Grasslands soil microbial communities from the Angelo Coastal Reserve, California, USA - 14_0929_02_30cm (SPAdes) (version 2) | ecosystem: Environmental > Terrestrial > Soil > Grasslands ...
TGCGGGCACGTCGCTCGCAGCTTAACACAGATCGGTGGGGAGCTCGGAATGGACGGTGCTGTCCCTGTCATCGCGGTCGTTGCGGTGGTCGCGGTCTTTGCGATCCTTGGCCGATTTGCGAGCGCCTTTGCGAAGCGACTCGAGCATCCCCCTCGCGAAGCCGCGCCTCCCGACCCCGCGGTCGGGGAGCTACGCCAGGAGCTCGAGGCCTTACAGGAACGGCTCGACTTCATCGAGCGTGTGCTCGCGACTCAGAAAGAGCACACCGACCGCGCGCTACCGGGGGAGAGAGACCAACCGGAGACGAAGGCTCGGGGTTAAGCCGAGCCGCCTTATTGTCGAAAATAGTATTGCTTGCGCATGAGAGGTCCCTGTTGGTTCTCACACCAGTTTGGCCGGCTGGCTGAGGCCTAACAAGCGGGCCGGGCCAGTGGTACAATTGCGGTTGTGAATCCCAAGACACGCACCCGTGCGCGCTCCAGAGCGTCGCTGCTAGCGCTGACCCGACTGGTCACGCGCGCCGGCAAGGCCCGTAGCGCGACGCCCGCCGCCGGGACGGCCGAACCACCTGTCCCACGTCCGGCTCTCCCCACCCTCTACAGCAACGAAACCGGTCGGGGATACCGGCTGGACCGTCTCATTGGCAAAGGTGGCTTCGGGGAGATCTACCTCGCGACGCCGACGCCGGCGGCATCGCTCCCGCCGCGGGTGTGCGTCAAGATCAGCCACCGGATCACCGGCTGGCTCCGCGAGGCCTACTTTGCGCAGCTCCTCGGCCGACAGGCCCGCGCGCTGCGGGTGTACGACACGTTCGTGCAGCCCGAAGCCACCGGCACCCGCTACTGCCTTGTCATGGAGTACGCCGAGCACGGCGATCTCGGCGCCTGGCTGGACGCGAAGGGGGCGCAGCCCGAGAAATACGTGCGGCAGGAGATCGCCGGCATCCTGGAAACGCTGGACGTCCTGCATCGCGGCCAGGCCCTGCACCGCGACCTGACGCCGTTCAACGTATTCGTGTGCGAGAACGAGCGTCTGAAGCTGGGGGATTTCGGGATCGCGACGCACCAGGCGAGCCGTCACGGCGTGACCGCCGATGCCTTCAACCTCATGGGCGCGCCGACCGAGATCGCCTGGGGGAAGGTACGGAAATGGCAGCAGCGCGATGACATCTATCAGGTGGGCCAGCTGATCGCGATGCTGCTCCGGGGCGACGTCCACAGCCCCATGCGGAGCCGCGACGTCCGACGGCTGCCCTGCAGCGACCACCTGAAAGAGGTCATTCATCGCTGCCTGGGCGCGCGCGAGAAACGCTACGAATCGGCGGGCGAGCTGATCGCTGCCCTCCGCAAGCGTCCCACGCGCCTCCACACCGGCCGCGTCCAGAGCCTCAAGGCACGTCACTTGTCGTTCACCGGATTCTTGAGCCGGCCGCGGCGTGAAGCGATTGCCGCCGCCAAGCGCTCGGGCGCCCTGGTCCAGTCGAGCCCGGGACCGTCCACCGACATTCTCGTGCGCGGGCGCCCCAACGCTCTGCAGGTGGCCGGGAAGAGCGGCGGGCTGAAGCTGATGGAGATCAGACGGCTGGCGGCCAGGGGGCACCGGATCACCATCATTGGAGAGGCGTTGTTCTGGAAGCTCGTCGCGCGCACCAAGGCGCGGCGTCGGACCAGGCGATAACGGGGTAACGTCGTGTCCAAACTAGTGACCCCAACCACGGACTACTTCAGGGAGACGCGACCATGATCTTCAGCCTCACGACGTTCACCCTGATTCACGTTGTGCTGAGTCTCCTCGGGATCGTCGCCGGGCTCGTGGTCGCGGGCGGACTCGTGGCCGGCAAACGGCTCGATGGCTGGACCGGGGTTTTCCTGACTACGACTGTCTTGACCAACATCACCGGGTTCGGTTTCCCTTTCGTGACCTTCCTCCCGTCTCACGCTGTCGCCATCATCTCCCTGGTCGTGCTCCCGGTCGTCATCGCCGCGCGCTATTGGAAACATCTCATGGGACTCTGGCGCAAGGTTTACGTCGTGGGGACGGTGTTCGCCCTCTACTTGAACGTCTTCGTGCTGGTGGCGCAGCTGTTCCTCCGGATCCCCGCGCTGATCGTCCTCGCCCCGAAGCAAAACGAGCCGCCCTTCGCGCTGACGCAGCTCCTCGTGCTGGTGCTGTTCGTCTGGCTCGGCCGTGCCGCGCTGCGGGGGTTCCGCAGCGGGCCGACCGCACCAGCGTCCGCCGGCGCGTCTTCGCCACGCGGCTTCTGATCCTCGAGCGGAGGCGGTCTGTCAGGGAATAGCCGCTACCGCCGGCGGAGAATCGCTCGTGCCGGCGCCCCCTCGTGGCCGCGTACCTTCATGGGCAAGACGATCAGGTCGTAGTCGCCGCCCGGGGCGTCGCTCAGGTCCAAGCCTTCGACGATCGGCGTTCCTCGCCCGAGAATGATCCGATGGGTGCGCGGCGCCGGGGCGCCGAACTGCTCGGCGGAGATGTAATCGATGCCCACGAGCTTGACACCCGCGTCGACAAGGAGCTGAGCGGCGTCGGGCGCGATGTAGGCGAAGTCGCGGTGAAACACGGCGGAACTCATCCACCGGCGCGCGGTGCTCCTGGTGCGGAACAGCAGACGCTCTGCGCCTCTCCATTGATGCCGGTTGAGCTCGACGGCATCGATCGCCTGCACGCTGTCGGCAATTTGGATCACGCGCGCAGGTCCAATGAGCGCATCGAGCGCGATCCGGTCGACCGGCGCGCCATCGACCAGGAAGTGCATCGGGGCGTCGACGTGCGTTCCGCTGTGCGCTCCTAGCGAAAAGACCGAAAGCGTGAGGGGATCGCCGCGCCGCATGTCCTTGAGGAAGGCGAACCGCATGGGCGCGTCCCCCTCGTACACCGGCGTGGTCGCGGAATCGAGTGTCGCGGTGGCATCGATCCATGCGGGAGTTCCTGCCTGCTCCGCGTACACCTGGCATGCGACGACGGCCAGTGCGAAGACGGCGACCCGGGGGTTGAGGAATCGTTCAGCGAGCATCTCGTGGTCTCTCCTTCAGTCAGTCAGGCACCAGTCAAGGACGAGGCTGGGCTGTTCCGTACACCAGCCGCGACAGATCGGCGACCAGGTTGTGCGCGACGCTGTCCTCCTTTATCCCACCCGTCAGCACTGTGAGCACGTAGGGGCCGCCGCGCGCCGGATACACGACAGCGGCGTCGTGGTAGACGACCTCCCCGATCCAGCCCGTCTTGTGCGCCACGCGCGTCCCCGGCGGCACGCCCACGGGGATCCCTTCGTTGAACTCCTGGCGGCCCAGGATGGCGAGCATGGAATCGCACGACGGGCGGCTCGCCGCGCGACCCTGGACGATCGCGATGAGCAGCACGCCGAGGTCGCGCGCCGTCGTGGTGTTGTTGAGTCCGGCGCGGTAGGCCTGGCCGTCCTCCACGCCGCGCAGCACTTGAATCGACCAGGCGCCCAGGGCCCGCGCTGACGCCTGGGCGCGCACCGCCCCGACCCGCTCGATCAGAATGTTGGTCGCGAGGTTCGACGATCGCGTGATCATCAGCTCGAGCAGCTCCCGCACCGACCGATTCCGTCCCACCGACTCGTACAGTGTCGAGTCCGAATCGTCCTCTTTGCCGACGATGAACGCCTCAGCGGGTACCAGCGATGGAAAAGCGGTGTGGACCGTGAGTGAGTCGTCCAGTCGCAGCAATCCCGCGTCCGCGTCCCGAAAGATCTGAATCATCACCGGGACCTTCATCGTGCTCGCGGCGTGGAACCGCAGATTCGCGCCGATCAGGAGGGAGTCGGGACCCGTGAGACTGCGGTAGTACAGACCCACGGCGCGGGCCGGGGCTCGGGCGATCCGCTCAGCGAGGCGCTGCGCCAGGGCCGTTGGATCCTGTGCGTGCGCCGTGCGGCCCATCGCGACGAGCAGGCTGACAAGGAAAAGTCGCTTCATTTGATTAAATTAGAGCCGTGAGCGAGTTCGTGTTCGGCACGCACAACGCCGCGTTCGTGCAGGTGATGTACGAGCAGTACCTGCGGGATCCTGCCTCGGTCGGCGAGGAGTGGCGGCAGCTGTTTGACAACGGGAAGCTTGCCGAGCTGCCGGTGATTCCGACGGACCGCGCCGAAGTCCTGCGGGACGAGGGACGGGGAACGAGGGACGGGTCGATCGCCTCCACTGAAGGCACCCGGCCCCCGTCTCGCGTTCCCCCCCCCCTCCCCCCTCCCGAGCATCTGACCCCGATCACCGGCCCCGCGGCCCGTCTCGCGCAGAACATGACCGACAGCCTGTCGGTCCCCACTGCCACTTCGTTCCGCGAAATCGCTGTGGACGTGCTCGATGTCCGGCGCCGTGAGCTCAACGCGCAGCTCGCCCAGTCCGGCAAGAAGATCTCGTTCACGCATCTGATCGGCTTCGCGATCGCGCGGGCCGCGCGCGAGCTCCCGGTAATGACCCACGCGTTCCAAGAGATCGAAGGGAAGCCGCATCGCTTCGATCCCCACGGTGTGAACCTCGGCCTCGCGGTGGACGTGGAGAAGAAGGACGGCAGCCGCGCCCTGGTCGTGCCCGTCATCAGGCACGCCGAGGGCATGGACTTCGCGACGTTCCACACGACGTACGAGACACTCGTGGAGAAGGCGCGCGGCAACAAGCTTCTTCCCGACGACTTCGCGGGTGCGACGATCACGCTCACGAATCCGGGCACCATCGGCACGGTCGCCTCGGTACCGCGCCTGTTGAAGGGTCAAGGCTCGATCATCGCGACCGGCGCGATCCGCCAGATCGGGCCGGCCAAGGTCATGACGATCACCTCGACCTACGATCACCGGATCATTCAGGGGGCGGAATCGGGACTTTTCCTTCGCAAACTGGACGCCCTGCTCCAGGGAGAGGACCGTTTCTACGAGCAGGTGGCGGAGACTCTGGCAATCACGGGGCTCGGGGCTCGGGACTCGGGGCTCGGACCGGCTCCAGCACGGGCACTTCCGAGTCCCGAGCCCCGAACCCCGAGCCCCGACGAGTTGAAGCACGTCGCCGCCGCCATGGCCTTGGTCAAGGCGTTCCGGAACTTCGGGCACATGGCCGCGCGCCTCGACCCGCTCGGCTCGGAACCGCCCGGCGATCCCGCGCTCGATCCCGGCCCGCTCGGCCTCACCCCGGAGATCATGGGCCGGATCCCGGCCGAGGTGCTGCGCATCTACGTCCCCGGCCGCACCCTCGCGGAGGCGTACCCGAAGCTCCAGGAGACGTACTGCGGGACCATCGCCTACGAGGTGGAGCACATCGGGAGTCATCAGGAGCGCCTGTGGCTGCGGCAGGTGATCGAGTCGGGCGAGCATCGGAAGCCGCTTGCACCGGAGCAGCAGCGCAAGCTGCTCGGTCGCCTCACCGCCGTCGAAACACTCGAGCGCTTCCTTCATAAGGCGTACCTCGGCCAGAAGCGCTTCTCGATCGAAGGCCTCGACGTGCTGGTTCCGATGCTCGATCAGACCATCGAGCTGGCCGGCGCGGGCGGGGCCCGGCGCGTCGTGCTCGGCATGGCGCACCGCGGCCGGCTAAACGTGCTCGCCCACATCGTCGGCCTGCCGTACGAGACGATCTTCGCGGAATTCGAGGGCGGCCGGAATGTCGAGGAAACGCTCACGCCGGAAGGCGGCACCGGCGACGTCAAGTATCACCACGGCGCCGACGGCGTGTACCAGACCGCCGCGGGGAAGCCCGTCAACATCACTCTCACGCCCAACCCGAGCCATCTCGAGGCGGTGAACCCGGTGGTGGAAGGACGCGCCCGCGCGAACCAGACGAACCGCCGCGGCAAGGAACCCATCCACGATGGGACGGTCGCGCTCCCGGTGCTGATCCACGGCGACGCGTCGTTCGCGGCGCAGGGAGTGGTCGCCGAGACGTTCAACCTCGCCCGGCTCAAAGGCTACACCACGGGCGGAACGATCCACCTGATCGCGAACAACCAGCTCGGCTTCACCACCGATCCGAAGGAAGGGCGCTCGACCGACTACTCCAGCGATCTCGCCAAGGGATTCGACGCGCCGATCATCCACGTCAACGCGGACGACCCGGAAGCGTGCGTCGCGGCGGCGCGGCTCGCGATGCTGTACCGCGACAAGTTCCACGGCGACGTGGTCATCGACGTCGTTGGCTACCGGCGCCACGGCCACAACGAAGGTGACGAGCCGGCATACACGCAGCCGGTGATGTACGAGCGGATCAAGCAGACGCCTCCGGTGCGCCAGCGCTACGCCGATCAGCTCGCGCGCGACGGCGTCGTTCCCGCCCCCGACGCGACCTCGGAATCCGAGCAGATGTACCAGCGACTCGCCGACATCCAGCAGTCGCTCAAGGCGAACCTGCGCGAGGGGGGCGGCGGGAAAGGCGAAGAGCCGCAACGCATTTCCGGCGCCTACCCAGCGGTCACCGAGCCCGACACGGCCGTCGGTGCGCCTCAGTTGACCACGTTGAACGAGCAGCTACTCACCGTGCCCGGCGGCTTTTCCGTCATTCCCAAGCTGATGAAGCAGCTGGAGCGGCGGCGCCCGGCGCTCGCCGAAGGCGGCGGGCAGATCGAGTGGGCGCACGCGGAAGCCCTGGCTTTTGCCTCGCTTTTGGCCGAGGGTACCGCGATCCGCCTCACCGGGCAGGACACGGAACGCGGCACGTTCAGCCAGCGCCACCTGGTCCTGCACGATGCGAAGGACGGTCGCCGCTACGCGCCGATCCAGAACCTACCCGGGGCCAGAGCACCGTTCGAGCTGCACAACAGCCCCCTCTCGGAATTCGCCTGCCTCGGATTCGAGTACGGCTATGCGGCCGCGGCGCCCGAAACGCTCGTGTTGTGGGAAGCACAGTACGGCGACTTCACGAACGGCGGTGAGGTGATCATCGACCAGTTCATCATCGCCGGCCTCGCAAAGTGGGGACAGACGTCTCGGCTGACGTTGCTGCTGCCGCACGGCTACGAGGGTCAGGGGCCCGAGCATTCGAGCGCCCGCATCGAGCGCTTCCTCGCGCTCGGCGCCGACCGCAACATCCGGATCGCCAACTCCACGACGCCGTCCCAGTACTTCCACCTGCTGCGGCGCCAGGCGCGCCACCCGGAGTTGCGGCCCCTCGTGCTGTTCACGCCGAAGAGCCTGTTGCGCCTGCCCCAGGCCACGTCACGGCTCGAGGACCTCACGGCGGGCCGGTTCCGGCCCGTGCTCGACGACCCCGAGGGCGGCACGCGGGCCACTGCGACACGGCTGGTGTTGTGCAGCGGCAAGGTCTACTACGACCTGCTCCTCTCGCCGCAACGCGCTCGGGCGACGCACGTGGCGATCGGCCGCGTCGAGCTGCTCTACCCGTTCCCCGCCGCCGAGCTCGCGGAGTTGATCAAGCGGTACCCCGCGATCACGGAGATCGTCTGGGTCCAGGAGGAACCGCGCAACATGGGCCCGCAGAAATTCATGCTGCCGCAGCTGCGCGAGCTCGTTGGTCCGGGCGTTACCGTGCGCGACATCGGGCGGCCCGAGCGGTCGAGCCCGGCGGAGGGGTACCCGGCGGCGCACCAGGCGGAACAGGCTCGGATCGTGGCGGAGGCGTTCGCGTCCTAGCCCGCAGCGCCGCCGGTTTACCGGCAGGCCCTACCCTCCTAGCGTCGCCGTACTAGTTTTTCGGTTATGACGCTCAGCACCCCCCCAGCCCGCCAATCCCGCGACTCCGTCGTCATCCGCTTTGCCGGAGACTCCGGCGACGGCATGCAGGTGACGGGCTCGCGTTTCACGGTGGAAACGGCCCTCGCCGGTAACGACCTCACCACGTTCCCCGATTTCCCGGCCGAGATTCGAGCACCGGCGGGCACGACGTATGGCGTGTCGGCATTCCAGATTCAGTTCGGCGCCCGCGACGTCATGACTCCGGGCGACGCCGTGGACGTGCTCGTCGCGATGAACCCCGCGGCGCTCAAGGTCGAGCTCAAGGACCTGCGAGTCGGTGGGACGATAGTGGCGGACGCGGGCGCGTTTACCGAGCGCAATCTCGCCAAGGCGGGCTTCCCGGCGAATCCCCTGGAAGACCGGTCGCTCGCTCCCTACCAAGTGCTCACCTTCGACATCACACGACTCACCACGGACGCGGTCAAGGACTTCGGGCTGTCGACCCGGGAGGCGCACCGCTGCCGCAACATGTGGGCGCTCGGCCTGATGCTGTGGATGTACGGGCGCGATCGGCAGGCAACGATCGACTGGCTGCGCCGCAAATTCGCCGACCACGCGGATCTCGCCCGGGCCAACGTGGCGGTGCTGAACGCGGGTCACGCGTTCGGCGAAACCGCCGAGATGTCGGAGCATCTGGTTGGATACACGGTGCCGAGCGCGCCGGTCGAGCCGGGTCGCTACCGCACCGTGAGCGGGACCGAGGCCATCGCATGGGGGCTGATCGCCGGGATGCACGCCGCGGGACTCGAGAAGATGGTCTTCGCGGGCTATCCGATCACTCCCGCCTCGCTCCTGCTCCATACCCTGGCGAATCTCAAGAGCCACGGCGTGATCACGTTCCAGGCGGAGGACGAGATCGCCGCAATCGGTGCCGCCATCGGCGCGGCCTACGCCGGTGCCCTCGGCGTGACCTCGAGCTCCGGTCCCGGCATCGCCCTCAAGACCGAGATGCTCGGTCTCGCCATCGCCACCGAGCTCCCGATCGTGGTCGTCGACTCCCAGCGGGCCGGTCCCTCGACCGGGATGCCTACCAAGACCGAGCAGTCCGACCTGTTCCAGGCGGTGCACGGCCGCAACGCGGACGCCCCGCTCGCCGTGCTCGCCGCGGCGTCGGCGAGCGATGGCTTCGCGGTCGCGATCGAGGCGGTGCGGATCGCGACCAAGTACATGACGCCGGTGATTCTGCTCAGCGATGCATACCTGGCCCACGCCGCCGAACCGTGGCGCCTCCCCGACGCGGCAGCGCTGCCCCGCTTCCCGGTCCGCTTCCGCACGGATCCGGACGGGTTCCATCCGTTCCTCCGCAACCCCGGCACGTTGGCGCGGGCGTGGGCCGTGCCGGGAACGCCGGGGCTGGAGCATCGCATCGGCGGGCTCGAGAAGGATTACGACACCGGACACATCTCGTACGACCCGGAGAACCACGCACGCATGACCCGGACCCGAGTGGCGAAGATCGCTGGGATCGCGAACGACATCCCGCTTCAGCAGCCGGCCCTGGGAGAAGATCACGGCGCGGTCGCCGTCGTGGGGTGGGGGTCGACCTATGGCGCGATCCACCGGGCCGTCGACGAAGCGCGGGAGGACGGGCTCGACGTTTCGCACATCCATCTCCGTTACCTGAACCCGTTCCCGCGCAACCTCGGCGACCTGTTGAAACGGTTCGACCGGGTCATTGTTCCGGAGATGAACAACGGGCAGCTCGTGCAGCTGCTGCGAGCCGCGTACCTCGTGCCCGCGGAAGGGCTCAGCAAGGTCGAGGGGAAACCGTTCAAGGTGGCGGAGATCGTGCACGCCATCGAAGCGAAGCGCACATGACGATCACGACGATCACCGATGCCGTGCTCGCACCCAAGGACTACGGCTCCGATCAGGAGGTCCGGTGGTGCCCGGGGTGCGGGGACTACGCGATTCTCAAGGCCGTGCAGAAGGCGCTGGCGGAGCTCGGCGCGCGACGCGAGCGGACGGTGTTCGTCTCTGGGATCGGGTGCGCCGCGCGCTTCCCGTATTACCTGTCCACCTACGGCTTCCACACGATCCATGGCCGGGCGCCCGCGATCGCTACCGGGATCAAGCTCGCCAATCCCGAGCTCGACGTGTGGGTCATCACGGGGGATGGCGACGGTCTCTCGATCGGCGGCAACCACATGCTGCACGTGCTGCGCCGCAACGTCGATCTCCAGATCGTGTTGTTCAACAACGAGATCTACGGGCTGACGAAGGGACAGTATTCGCCGACGTCGCGCCGCGGGACGCAGTCGCCTTCGACGCCCCAGGGATCGGTTGAGTACCCGGTGTCGGCGTGCGCCTTCGCCCTGGGTGCCGGGGCGCGGTTCGTCGCCCGGGCGGTGGACACGCAACAGGCGGAGCTCGTGGAGCTACTGCAGCGCGCCCACGCGCACCACGGCGCGTCATTCGTCGAAGTCTTTCAGAATTGCGTCGTCTTCAACGATGGGGTATTCGACCAGTTCACCGCGAAGGATGCCGCCCCCGACGCGCAGATCCACGTGGAGCACGGCCGGCCCTTGATGTTCGGCCGGAACGGGGACCGCGGGCTGCGGCTCAAGCCGGGGACCCTGGCGCTCGAAGTTGTGGAAGTCGGTGACGGCGGCGCGCGGCCCCAGGACATCCTGGTGCACGACGAGACCAATCGTGCCCTGGCGCAGCTGCTGGTCGCGCTCGAACCCCCCGAGTTTCCCGTCGCGCTGGGCGTGCTGTACTGCAACCCCGCGCCCTCGTACGATGCCGAGGTCTACGCGCAAGCCCGCGCCGCGGGCTTCGGGCGGCAACCCGCCGACCTCGACGCGCTGCTCCGTCGCGAGGGAACCTGGGTCGTCGAGGGCTAGCGTTCGCGGCGGCCGCCCTCGTCGGCGCCGCCGACGGCCGCTGGACCACCGCCGCGCCGCTCCCCGAACCCACCCAGGAGCTCTCCGCCGCCGTCCTGCACAGCAAGATCTACGTCGCCGGCGGCATCGACGGGGCGGGACGACCCACCGCGTCGGCCTTCCGCTACGATCCAGCGCTGAATCGTTGGGAGCGGATCGCCGACCTTCCGGCAGCGCGGCATCACATGCCCCTCGCCGTCGTGGGCGACACGCTCTACGCAGTGGGCGGACTCGCCGGGCAGAACTTCGTGCCCGAGAACACGCTCTGGCTCTATCGCGAGGCGCAAAACCGCTGGGAGCCGCGCGCTCCACTTCCGACACCGCGTGGAGCATCGGGCGTCGGCGTAGTGAGTGGCACGCTCGTGGTCGTGGGAGGCTGGGGTCCCGGCCGTCGACTCGTGGCGGGGACGGCGATCTACGAGCCGGCGACCGACCATTGGCGCGACGCCGCGCCCATCCCGACACCGCGTGACCACCTTACCGGCGCGGTCGTCGGCGGCCTGGTGTATGCGATCGGTGGGCGTCCGCTCGACCCCGACCGCAACTACGACGTGGTGGAGGCCTACGACCCCGCAACCGACCGCTGGAGCGTGCGCGCACCGATGCCGAGCCGGCGCGGCGGGCTGGCTGCGGCGGTGCTCGACGGAAAGGTCCACGTGGTCGGCGGGGAGACGCGCAACTCGGTGTTCGCGAGCCATGAAGTGTACGACCCTGCAACCGACCGTTGGAGCTCCGCGCTCCCCCTCCCCGAGGCGCGCCATGGTTTGGCGGCTGCCGCGCTCGGCGGGAACCTCTACGTGATCGGGGGTGGCCCCAGGGCCGGGTTCGCGCAGACAAGCGCCGTCGACGTCTTCACGCCGTAACTCTCCCAAATCGCACCCCGCCCCGCGCGACGGCGAGCGCCCGCTCGTAGCTCGGACCCGTGACGAGGACCTGCAGCCGGCCGCTCACAGGGACGACCATCGGCGCCGGACGCCAGCGCACCGGTTCGCCGGTTGCCTT
>Ga0209375_1003124_pt1 | contig 11595 bp, 10 predicted proteins | sample GraSoiAngelo_131_FD_185888 | JGI IMG/M metagenome (GOLD analysis project Ga0209375, IMG submission 185888) | Grasslands soil microbial communities from the Angelo Coastal Reserve, California, USA - 14_0929_02_30cm (SPAdes) (version 2) | ecosystem: Environmental > Terrestrial > Soil > Grasslands ...
GCATCATTTGACCAAGACGATCATGTACTGATGAACCATTCCCCTTGCGCAGTCGTTTCAACCGCGACTGGGGGCGTACTTTCCTAAATCAGGACGATTCCCAGAGCGGGATTTGGTTGACAGTGGAGGGCAAATGGGAATATCGTTTCGCGCACAGATTTAAGTTGAAATAGTTAATCGCGACCGATCAGTTTGTCGCGACTGCGACGTGGGGTTAGATCGCTTATTACTTTTTCAAGGCAGAACAAAGAATCTTCCGTTAGAAGGGCGCGGCCATGCGTAGGCCGCGTTCGAATCAGGGAAGCTCCGAATTACAAATGAGAGAGCGCGAGGGGGATATCGATGCTGACCAAGAGAACGTTGATCGTGGCAATTTTCTGTTCGGTTACATTTTTCATTAGCCCGCTCCTTTACGGTCAGGCGAATGGGAGTTTTTTGGGCACCGTTTCCGACAAAACGGGATCTGTAATTTCGGGGGCGGCGGTGACCGTCACCTCGCAAGGCACGGGGCTTTCTCGCGAAACGAAGACGGATGACACCGGGCATTACCTTACGCCTTTGCTGCCCGTCGGGAATTACACGATTCGAGTGAATTCCCAGGGTTTTAAGACTGTCGAACAGACAGACATTCGGCTGCAAGTGAATGAGCAGCGCGAAGTGGATTTTACCCTTGTACCCGGTTCGGTCACAGAGGCGGTTGAAGTAAGCGCGACCGAAGTGGCGGTGGAGACGTCCACTCCCACCCTGGGCCAGGTAATCACCTCCCAGCAAGTCGCCGACCTGCCATTGAATGGCCGCGACTTCGTCCAATTGGCTACATTGACACCCGGCACAGTGCAGGAAACCAACCCGAACAGCTTCTTTAATGGCGGCCCCAGCAGCGAGGTCTCGACTCGCGGGTCTTATTCGCTCTCGGTTGGCGGTTCGCGCGCTCAGAGCACTGATTGGCTGTTCGATGGCAACGACAACAACGAGCTAACTGCTGGGGGCATCTCGATCTTGCCGTCGATTGATGCCATCCAGGAATTTAAAGTTCTCACTTATAACTATTCAGCGGAGTACGGCACTCGTGCGGGTCCGACGGTTTTGGTCACAACAAAATCAGGCTCCAACGGCTATCACGGAGCGCTGTTTGAGTTCTTCCGCAACACCTCCCTGGATGCTTCCAGCTTCTTTGCCGCAACCAAGGAGAAGTTCAATCTGAATCAATTTGGCGGCGCTCTGGGTGGGCCCATCAGGAAGGACAAGACGTTCTTTTTCGTTGATTACCAGGGAAGGAGGCAGCGGCGCGGGGTCGCGTTTAACGGCTTTGTACCCACGCCTGCGATGCGGACGGGCGATTTTTCGTCAGATTTATATGGTGTTCCCCTCCCCTCGGGAACCCAAGTACTCTACAACCCTTATAGCGTGGTAGGCGCCAACGGTCGAGATCCCTTCATGTGCGACAGTTCGGGAAACCCGCTTTCCGTCGCTGCTGACGGAACCCAGGCGGCGGGCACACCTTGCAATAAGATTCCGCAGGCACTGATTAACCCGATTACCCGACAGATGATGGACCTGTATCCCTTGCCCAGCCCAGGGGTAGCTCCGGGCTCCGGCTTCAACTTTGCCAATGTGCCCGTCAGGAAGCTGGACGAAGGTGAGTTCGATGTCCGCCTAGACCACAATTTTTCCACTAAGGACACGATCTTTGCGCGCTTCAGCTACGATCAAGCGACGAACTTCGTTCCGGGCGGTTCGCCGGGGTTCGCCGAACCGAGCCCTTTTGCCAGCACTCAGCACATCACCAACCACGGGCGCAATGTCGCCTTGTCGGAGACCCACATTTTTTCTGATCGTACCGTCAACCAGATCAGCGGCGGTTTTAACCGCATTTTCAACCACATCCTTTCGTTCGGAGACCGCTCCTGCGAAGCCGCGAAACTTGGCATTCCCGGCGCCGATCTGGACAGCAGCTGTTCCGGTTTTCCAGGAGGCGCTCCTGCAGGCCTATCCCAGTCAACGACAGACTGCGTCAGCTGTGGATTGACCACGACCAGCGTTGGCGGACCGTACTGGTCGCTGGGTGATCGCGGCTTTGCACCTTTCCAAGGCGGGACCAACGTTTTCACCATCGCCGATTCGTTTGATATGATCCGTGGCAAACATAACATCCGCATTGGCGGCCAGGTTCGTGCCAACCAGATGAATGTGCTGACCAATGCCTTTCAGGATGGTTTTTTTGTCTTTACCAACCTATGGACCAACAATGGTCCCACTTTTCAGGGGGGGGACAACGCAGCAGACTTCCTTCTCGGCTTGAATAGTCTCGCTATTCATGATCAGACATTCAAGGGCGCCACCACCGGACGCCGCTGGAAACTGTACCGGCCCTACGTCCAGGACGATTGGAGGGTGACAAACAACTTAACCTTGAACCTGGGATTGGCCTGGGCTCTGGTGACACCCATCACCGAGGCCCAGAACCGCCAGGCGAATTTTGATTTCAATAGCAAGTGTGGAACGCCTCCAGGGTGTAATTACCTGATTCCTGGAGCGAACTCGGACGGCCGAGTCGGCATCGAGCTCGACAAGACCGCTTTTGAGCCGCGCATTGGACTGGCGTGGAAGCCGTTTGGGAGCACCAAGACGGCAGTCCGCGCCGGGTATGCGATCTTTCATGATTCCTCCTGGAACCAGGGTGGGCAGGGTCTGTGGGAGAATGCTCCGTTTTTCGCGGAGACTGACGCCTTTGCGTTTACCGTCGGAGGCTGCGCATCCGCTACTGCCGCCTGCGCCGGTTCCGTCGGACCTTTCGATTTTGGGCTAAACGTGTCCAATGGTTTCACCCCCATTTTTACTCAGCCTCCGGATCCCGCCACGTTCACGGGAAACATTCAGTCACAGAATCGCAATTTCAAACAAGGGAGAGTCCAGCAGTTCAACCTGAATGTTGAACACGAACTGCCCGGCAGTGTCGTGTTGACGGTCGGATATGCGGGTTCTCGCAGTCATCGCATCCTGGTGGACGGTAGTAACTTGAATGTGTCTTCCCCCACCGCATGCGGGCTCGTATCCGGCTATACACTTGGCTGCGGAATTCCCACCGCGCCGTTCGGCCCGTTTACCACAATCACCGCCACGGCCGACGCGGGCTCGGCTCGGTACGATTCTCTCCAAGTGAAGACCGAGACCAAGAGTGCCAAGCACGGACTTTACGTCCTCCTGGGCTATACGTACGCGCGCAATTTCGACTCCGGATTCAACGATGGTTTGGGTTCCAGCGCCGGCGTGACCTACTGGCCCTTGCCAGGAACGACGCGAGCAGACTGGAGCTTGTCTCAAATCCAGCTCAACCACAACTTCACTGCCAGCGTGCTCTATGACCTGCCCTTCGGCAAAGGCAAGCAGTTCGGCAGCAGCTGGAGAGGTCCGGTCAACGCGGTCTTGGGAAATTGGCAAGTCAATGTCATCGAAAAGGCCACTTCAGGATTCCCGATATTCACCATCGCCAGCAACAACAGCTCCGGAGTAAATCTGACCAACAACGGAAACAACTTTGTCCGCCCTGACCAGGTCTGTGGCGCAAAGGCCAGCAGCCCAACCTTGAGTAAGTGGTTCAACACACAGTGCTTCGTGGACCCCGCCGGGGGAGAACTTGGAAACGCTCCGCGGGCACCCGCCTATGGACCCCGCTTTGTGAACACCGACTTCTCGGTCATTAAGCACTTCCCCTTGCCATTCCGTGAGGGCACAGAAATGGATTTCCGTGCCGAGTTCTTCAATCTATTTAATCATCCGCAGTTCGGATTGCCCGGAGCAGACACCGACTCCTCTACCAATTTTGGGGTGATTACATCCACCGTGAACAACCCGCGTTTGATTCAGTTTGCCCTCAAGCTGCGTTTCTAGGCAGGCTGTGAGTGCGTGCTACCTCGGGCAGGCTGCGGCGACAGGACGGCCTTCCTCAGTCTGCCTTCAAACGCTGTTCTTCGGCCCATCTGCGAGCAAGCCATCTGCGCTTCCCATCGAAAAAAGTCGGAGCAGTAATGGGTCAATGCATGCGAAAACCCGCACTAGTATTGCTGCTCGTCGTCGCAGCCTCCGCCTCCGCCCAAAAACTCAAAGTCATCGTTGATCAGGATGCTCGCGGGCCGGGCACCAGCGATCAGCAGGCCATCCTAGTGTTCCTGCAGTCCGAGAAATTTGACGTTCTCGGCATTACAACTGTCAGCGGCGACCAGTGGGTGAAAGAAGAGACTCAGCACGTCCTGCGCCTCCTGGAGATTTCCGGGCGCACGGATGTCCCGGTGTATCAGGGCGCCGAATATCCTCTACTCAATTCCAAGGAAGAGACTGAGCGCTGGGAAGCGCTTTACGGCAAGTTCGAATACAAAGGGTGTTGGACGGAGCACTTCGCAGCCAATCGCTCCACGGTTTATGACGAGCCCCATCATTCGCCCGATGTTGTTCCTCCGATGAAGGAGGGCGCTCCTCACATTCAAGCAGCTCCAGGTACAGCCGCAGAATTCATTGTAAAGATGGTGCACAAGTATCCCGGAGAGGTGGTTCTTTGGGCTGGCGGCCCTCTCACCAATTATGCCCTGGCGGTGAAGCTTGATCCCGAGGTGGCGACGCTTGCCAAAGAGTTCGTCATGATGGGTGGCGGATTGTACGCCGATAAAGGTGCAATTGATCCCGGCGCCATCGATGCGCGCCGGGAGTTCAACTGGTGGTTCGATCCGGAGGCGGCACGAATCGTGCTGCGCGCTCCCTGGAAGAAAGTGACGATCACTCCGATTGATATCTCGGTCAAGACCCGCTTTACGCCGGAAATGAAGGCGACGATTTCGAAGGCGGACACTCCGGTTACGCGGTATCTGGACAAATATTCCCTGCCTGGCTACATGTGGGATGAAATCGCCGGCGCGGCTCTGATTGATCCCTCCATCATCACGGGCCAGAAGCAGCTTTATATGGACATCGACATCGATCACGGGGCGAGCTACGGAAAAACTCTTTTCTGGGATTCCAAGGCCCAAGTTCCGCCGTATTTGCGGCTGGCGAATGTGCAGTTCGATATCGACGCAGAGAAGTTCTATAAGCTATACATCGGATTGATGACCCGGCCCCCACATCAATGATTAAGCCTGGCAGGTTAGGCCACCTCTGCAGATGGACTGCCTGATTGCTGAACACCGGAACGCTGAACGCCAACAGCGGAAGGCACGAACCCGCAGTACACTTCCCCCATGCGCGTTTTAGGGATCGATTGCGGCACCGAGTACACCGGCTACGGCGTGGTCGAACTTTGCGATCATGACAGATTGATCTGCCTCACTTGTGGCGCGGTGAAGCTCTCTCCGCGCGATCCTTTGCCGCGGCGTTTGGCGGAAATTTTTGAACGTTTGGGCGCGATCATCGAGCAGCACCGCCCGGATTACGTCGCGATTGAAGATGTGTTTTACGCAGTGAATGCGAAATCGGCGATTAAGCTTGGGCAGGTGCGTGGAGTCGCCATGCTGGCGGCGTCTTCCGCAGGCTTGGACGTCGCTGAGTACTCGCCGCTCTCGATCAAGTCTGCTGTAGTCGGCTACGGGAAAGCGGAGAAGCAGCAGGTGCAGCACATGGTCGCGCGGTTGCTGAATTTAGATGAAGTCCCCGAGCCGACCGATGCGGCGGATGCGCTGGCCATCGCGATTTGCCATCTTCATACGTCGGCAACACTCGAGCGGCAGAGGGATGCTGCGCGGTAGATACCGGGGTTAGAGAGATCCCTCATCCTTACAAAAACTCAGCGTACTCTGCGGTTTAGATTTTTTGGCATAATCCTTACATGTTCGTCGAGAACGATCGGCAGGTCGCACTGATCCTACGAGCACCAGTGCTTTCGGTTCTCTTCCTGATCTGCTGGTTTGGCCCGGTTTCAGCCCAGCAGCCGGCGACCGTCACGTTCACACTGGATTTCCCTAACTCTGAACCGGATCATTACGTTATTTCAGTTTCTTCGGATGGGCACGCGAACTATGAGTCCAATGGCAAGCTCAGCCCTGATGCAGAAGACGACGGTTACCGCCTGGATTTTCTACTTTCCCCCGCTACCCGCGCGCGCATTTTTGATTTGGCAAAACGCGCTCACTATTTTCAGGGGGACATTGATTCGAAGAAACGCAATCTCGCCTCGACCGGCAGCAAGACGCTTGCATATAAAGACGATCAGCGGAGCACGCAGGCTACGTACAATTATTCACCTCTTGCGGCGGTGCAGGAACTGACACAACTCTTTCAGAACCTCTCAGCCACCTTGGAGTTCGGCCACAGACTGCAATATTTTCACCATTACCAAAAGCTCGCTCTCGACGATGAGCTGAAAAGGATGGAAGAAACGGCCAAGCAAAACGGAATGGTTGAATTGGCCGCACTTGTGCCAATCCTGCAGCAGATCGCGAATGACAATTCGGTCATCAATCCCGTGCGGGCACGCGCCCAAAGATTGTTGGAGCGGTCCGAGGCTGGTCGTTAGCCGCCTGCGCTTACATCGCGCTATAATTTCCGCCGTTTATGGTTCTGCCTCCGGGGCCTACAGATCCGGCGAGAGTAAGCCAAATCCACAAAACGGTGATCTCGGCCGATGGAAAGACTTACGCTGCGGCTACATTCGGCGGTTGCAAACGCTGTATGTGGTGGAAGGACTAAAATGATGCAGTACAGCGCTCCGGCCATGATAGTCAACGAAGCAACTAACTGTCACGACTCGGGTTCTAACGGTTTGAGGGGTAGTGTGGGAGGTGGGGCAATGTTCAGGAGAATTCTAAATGCGGTGCTGCTTACGCTGGCGGCTGTGCTGCTGGCGCTCCCAGCGTTTGCCGATTCGCAAGTGCGGATCGTGCGTTTGAGTCAGGTAGATGGCGCCGTTCAAGCCGACCGCAACACTGGCCAGGGATTCGAGAAAGCGTTTCTGAACATGCCGGTTACCCAGGGCATGAAGCTGCGCACGAATACTGACGGACGCGCTGAAATTGAATTTGAAGACGGCTCGACGCTGCGCATGGTCCCTCACACAATTGTCGTGTTTCCAGAACTTTCCTTGCGCGATTCGGGCGCGAAGGCCACAGCCGTGAACATTCAGGATGGCACTGCGTATGTGAATTTCACAGGAAAAAAAGATGATGAGTTCACGCTAAGTTTCGCGCATGAGAAAGTTTCACTCACCAAGCCTGCTCACTTTCGTATTGAGCTGGGCGATACCGATGCCACGATGGCGGTATTCAAAGGCGACGTGCAGGTTGAAGGACCGTCTGGAGCGGTGAACGTGGGTAAGAAACAAACGGCCACGTTCGATCTTGCTGACCAGGATCGATACGCGTTGGCTAAGAATCTGGAACCAGATCCTTACGACGAATGGGATAAGCAGCAGGAGCAATATCATCAGCGATACACGGCGTCCAACAGCTACTCGCCTTATTCATACGGGGTGAGCGATCTCGCCTACTACGGCAACTATATTAATGCGCCAGGCTATGGAATGTGCTGGCAGCCGTATTTCACTGGGCTGGGATGGGATCCGTTCATGAATGGCGCCTGGATGTGGTATCCGGGATTCGGCTACACGTGGGTCTCTGGCTATCCATGGGGTTGGATGCCGTACCGCTACGGTTCTTGGTTGTTCCTGCCTGCATATGGATGGGTGTGGCAGCCCGGATACTGGACGGGATGGCAACCACTTCCGCGCGTGGTAAATCCTCCGCGGCAGTTTGTGGCGCCGCGTCCACCTGCTTCGCCGGGGCAGACGGTGATCGTGAACCGCGGTCCTTTGCCGGGCCATGGCACTCCGAAGCGGATGATCGTGCGCAATGACTCGGCGGGGTTGGGAATTCCGCGCGGCAGCGTGCGCAATCTGGCCGACGTTTCCCAGCAGGTGAAGCAGAACGGTTTTGCCGAGCCCCGAGTGCACAACTCGGTAGGCTCAAGCTCAAGCATTTCCACGATGTCCCCGGGCGTACGGTCCGGGCCTGGAGCAACGCCGATGGGTCGGGGAGCAGGTCCGCGGATGTCAGCGCCACATCCAGTCGCACCGACGCATTCGGCTCCAACGCCTCACGCTCCTGCGCCGACTCCACACCGGTGATTGAGCGCAGCTCGGTTCATCGGATGTATACGAGGAAATCATGTTTCTTCTTCACTGTCGATTTGCCTCGAGCTCTGCTGCTCCAGATACAGAGACCGTGTGAAGCCAAGAGAAAGCATCACGTTTGTCACAATTCCTTAATCGAAGAAACTTCCTTAAAGCCGCGCTCGCGACTGGCGCTCTGGCCATAGCGGCTGAGAGTGCAATTCTTGAACCCAATCACCCAAGGCTGGTGCGGATTGAAGTTCCCCTCGCGCGTTTGCCCGAAGCCTGGGATGGAATCAGGATCGCGCAAATGAGCGATTTCCATTACGACGAACATTTTTCGGTAGTCTCGATTCGCAAAGCGATCGACATTGTCAATGGATTGGGTGCTGACTTAGTAGTGTTGACAGGCGATTTCGTGACGGTCCCACTGTTCAAGAAATATCTGGGCGGGAGCAAGAGAGCTGCCAGATTCATCGAGCCTTGCGCGAATCTGTTGGCGCAAGTGCACGCTCGACGTGGAGTGCTGGCTATTCTGGGGAATCATGATGCCGGTTCAGATCCGCACCGGATCACCGAAGCTTTACAGGCGAAGGGCATCACGGTTCTACGGAACCGCGCCATTCCATTCGAGGAAGGTGAACAGCGACTTTGGCTAGCTGGACTCGATGATGTGCTCGAACGGCAATCTGATCTGGAGTTGACGTTGCGGCCGGTTCCAAGAACCGAGCCGGTCGTTCTACTCGCCCATGAGCCGGATGTTGCTAATGCCGTTTCGCATTATCCGGTGGATCTTCAGTTGTCGGGCCATTCCCACGGAGGGCAGGTTCGGTTTCCTCTAATCGGTGCGCCTTATTTGCCGCCATTAGGAAGGAAATATCCCAGAGGATTGCGCCGAATCCGTGGCTTAACTCTCTACACGAATATTGGGATTGGTACCATTCGTCTGCCCGTGCGCTTCTATTGTCCACCTGAGGTCACCTTGATCACGTTACGACGAATGCGGCAAACTTCGTAGCCGAATTACAGATCCGCGCCGCCCGCGGACACAATGTTCTGATGCGACTGGTTTCCAGAAACTTTTTCAGGGCTGCGCCGCTGCTCTGGCGCCGCGGCAGGCACTACATGTAACCGTGCAACGTGATCCGCCGCAGGTTGCTTCTGAATATGAGGCTCAGGAGAGCCTCCATTCGCACGCTCGGGGGTGCTGCCCTTCTCACGAGAAATACTGCCATTCCCATTCGACTTCTCGGCCGCGGCTGGCTTGAAGTAGGCCGCGTGATTGAGAGTCATGAAGAGAAGCTCTAGGCGGCTGGATACGCCCAGTTTGTCAAACACGCGAAATAGATAATTCTTGATGGTGTGTTGGCTTAGACCGAGGCGTTCTGCGATCTCGCGGTTGCTCAAGCCTTCAGCGAGTCTACGTACCACCTCCAATTCACGCTTCGATAGCAAACTTAGGCCTTTGGCGTCCACAGCACGAATTACGGGTGAAGAAGCCAGTGCTTCCACCGCAAATGACATCTGCTGGCTGTTGGCCCAGATCTGGCCATCATGAACACTGCGAATACATTTCGAAAGATTCTCGACAGATTCGTGACGGCTGAAAATTCCTCTCGCGCCAACGCGGAAAGCCTGAAGAATGGATTCGCGCTTCGATGAATCCAAGAGCATAACGGCGCGAATCTGCGGATCAGAAACGCGCAGCTCGCGCAAAACTTCAAAGCCCCGCTGCGGATCTTCATCCAGACTGGCGCTGAGGACAACCACGTCAATCTTCTGGGCACGGGCGGCTTCCACCAGATCACGTGAATGGGAAGGTGAGCTGATTACTTCCAGAAGAGAATCCCGTCGCAGCGCATCAGCCAACAATTGAGTGTGGATGCGAGTATCATCGGCGACGAGTACCCGAATCATTTCCTCCCCAGAACCAGGAACAGGCTGCATAGGCCCTCCAGTGGCGCAAGTGCCCGCAAGTTCGAAAAATCGAACTGGTCAGACGTCGGAAAGAAAGAATAAGTTCGCCGCCACCCCAGATTTCCTGGAGCCAGAAAGTGGAAAAGAACTTTGTTCTTTCAGGGGAGGTTAACGTTAACCAGCGCCAGGATGGTAATGGCGCCACGGGTACAACGCGGAGCAGTCTATCGCAAGTTCCCCGAGGATGCAATGGCACTGTGAAAGTGTTTGCAACCTTCGTTTACCTGTCTGTTACAAGCGGTACCCCCGATTTTCGATGCTCCAATGGGGTTACGGTCTGTGACCTGTTTGAACCGACGCCGACCCTCTGGCTGTTGTCGGTATAATCGGTTTAATTTCTTGCGGTTATAGTGATTGCCTTTGACTTGAAAGCGCGGAGCTGTCATCCCCGAGCGATGGCTGATCCCGGTCCTCAGTAGAGAAAGCATTCTCTATCTTCTTCGGGCTACAGGCTGCGGAATAGCGACCCTCGTCTACAAGAGACATCTTTCACCGGGTGTTTGTACCTCTTGCAGCCACTTGCATGCGGCTTTACTCTGCATCCCAGCGCAGGCATCCGACGTCGTAATCCCCCCTCTTGTCCTGTGCACTCCGAAGAGTCATTTTATGTACCCATGTGCCGAGTCTGTGGGTGGGACTCAGAGGGCGAAGCTATGAGTAGCGGCGAACAAATTTGGCAAACGTCCTCTCCGGTTCCCGTCGCAGAAGTAGCGCAGTCCAAATGGTACGCCGTACAGACGCGGGCACGTCACGAGAAAGTAGTGGCGGAACGGCTACAGGAACAAGGCCTCACTGCGTTTCTTCCATTGATCGCGACAGTGCATCGCTGGAGCGATCGCCAAAAGAAAGTGGAGCTTCCGCTGTTCAGTTGTTATGTATTCGTGAGAATGGTTCCGGAAAATAATGAAGAGCGCCTACGCGTCTACCGCGTAAATGGAGTTTTCGGAATTGTGGGCGTGCGAGGCGAAGGCATTCCCATACCGGATGAACAAATTCAGGCGGTCCGTACCCTTATTTCCGAGAAACTTCCGTGGTCGTTTCATCCTTTCCTCAAAATCGGACAGCGTGTGCGCATTCGTGGCGGCTCGATGGACGGAGTTGAAGGTGTCCTAGTAGCGCGAAACGGCGATCGCACGCTGGTCGTCTCGATCGACGCCATTCAGCGATCATTAGCGGTTCGCATTGAAGGCTACGACGTCGAAGCAGTGTAAGTCCCTTCTGGCCGATGTGCCTCTCCCATTTCTTGCCGTGAAGGAGCCCCTGTGTCAGATCACTCCTTGGAATCATCACGAATTCTTATCGTAAGCAGAGAAGCGTCTGCGCTCAACCTGCTCTCGGGCATTGGCAAGGCCAATGGCTGGCAGTTGGAAACTGCCAGCAGCGGCTGGGAAGCTCTGGAGCGAGTGCAGGCGGGTACGGCGCCGGACGCAATCATCCTGGACGTGGCGCAAGACGAAGGTGATGGGCTGCACACTCTGCGCTGGTTACGTCGAGTACGGCCTGATACGCACGTGCTGCTGCTTTCT
>Ga0209375_1003125_pt1 | contig 11595 bp, 7 predicted proteins | sample GraSoiAngelo_131_FD_185888 | JGI IMG/M metagenome (GOLD analysis project Ga0209375, IMG submission 185888) | Grasslands soil microbial communities from the Angelo Coastal Reserve, California, USA - 14_0929_02_30cm (SPAdes) (version 2) | ecosystem: Environmental > Terrestrial > Soil > Grasslands ...
AGCAAAAAATTAAAACTGAGAACCCGAAGAACATTCCGCCGCCTACTGGCGGAGCCGCGACCGGGAAGGCCCCAACTGGGATTTCTCCAACGGCTCCTCCGGCGGGCATTGCTTCGCCTGCGCCAACGGCCCCAGTTACGGGACCTGCAAAAGGCAAACGGCCGGGCCGACCCGGCGCCCTAGAAAAACCTGCGGGCACGCCCGCTGGCATTGCCTCGCCCGCACCAACGGCTCCGACCACGCCATTTGAACGCGGCAGAGGTAGACGACCTCAACCCGGCGTGGCGGGCACGCCGGCAGGATCTCCAGGAGAAGCGGCTTCGCCAAGTATCCAAGGTACTCCGGCTGGAAAAGAGCGGGGGAGGCCAGGAAGAGGCAGGCTGGAGACGAGTCCGCCTCCAGGCCAGCCTGGCGCCGCGCCGACTCAGCCTGAGCAAGGTCGATTTAGAGGGCGCGGGCCGGAGCGAACCGCACCTCCAAGTCCGAGTGCTGCTCCTGAGAGTCGAGGCGGCATGGAAAGAGGGCAACGGACCTATGAGCAGCCAGGCGCCGGAGCTTCACCTGCTGGTGCGGCTCCGGGTGAAACACGGGGTGGACGGCAAAGAGGCCAGGGCGCTTATGAGCAACAACCTGGCGGAGCTCCCGCTACTGGTGCCGCTCCCGGTGAAGTGCAGGGTGGGCGGCAAAGAGGGCAGGGTGCCTATAGGCAACCCGGCGGTGCTCCGGGCGGCGAATCTCCTTCTGGAGCTGCGCCTGGAAAGCCAGAGGGCGGAAAGAAAAAGGGCGAGAAAGCTTCTCCGAGTCCTGGCCCTCAATAAGACGAAACCAGCTTCGGAAAAGCGGCGTCCCCCGGAGTGATCCGGGGGTCGCTTCGTGTACAAATATCGACGTCTCGAAGAATTAACAATCCGACGCTGTAACCGCGGCGCTCTGTCGCCGCGGTTTCCGAGGTTGCTTCGCGTGAGCCTCGACAGAGCAAGGCGACTACAGCAACTCAGCAATCTGCACTGCATTCAATGCCGCGCCTTTCAGCAACTGATCGCCTGATACCCAAAACGAAAGCCCGTTTTCAAAAGCGCAGTCCACGCGTACGCGGCCTACCTCACAATTGTCCCTTCCTGCGACCCTTAGCGGCATGGGATAACGATTGTTCTGCGGTTCATCAACCAGCTCGAGTCCCGGCGCCTTGGCCAAAACCTCGCGCGCATGTTCTACCGATACCGGGCGCTCGAATTCTGCGCTTACGGCGACCGAGTGCGCGCGGTAAACGGGCACGCGCACACAGGTAACCGAAGCTCGAAATTGTGGCAAGTGCATGATCTTGCGCCCTTCATTTTGCATTTTCATTTCCTCCTTGGTGTAACCGCTCTCGAGAAATGAATCGACATGCGGCAGAAGGTTGAACGCGATCGGATGCGGATAAACTCGCGGTGTCGCTTGTCGATCCGTTCGGCTTCCGCTCACGAGGGATTCTTGCGCTGCGTCTTTCACTTGCTGGGTCAATTCGTTGATTGCGCGCCCGCCGCTGCCGGAAACGGCTTGGTAACTTGCAGCGAAAGTGCGCCGCACGCCAAATGCGCGGTGCAGGGGGTAAAGCGCCATCAGCGCGATCGCTGTCGTGCAATTTGGATTGGCAATGAGGCCGCGATGGCCTCGCACATCTTCCGCGTTAATCTCGGGAATGACCAGCGGCACGTGAGGTTCCATTCGAAAAACCGACGAGTTATCGATTGCGATTGCGTCCGCCTGGCAGGCAACAGGAACATATTTCCGCGAGATCTCTCCGCCGGCACTGAAAAAGACGATTTCGATTTTGTCGAATGAGCTGTCGGCAAGTTCTTCCGAAGGGATTGAATGGTCGCGAAAGCGAATGGATTTTCCGGCTGAACGCGCCGAACTAATTGCACGCAGGCTTGCGACGGGAAAGTTTCGTCGCTCGAGCACGCGCAAGAGTTCCTGACCGACCGCGCCGGTCGCGCCAACCACGGCAATGTGATAAGCTTTCATCAGCAAACGGATTCTATCGCCGGCCTCATCCCATGCAAACGTCGCGGACAAACATCCACATCTCAATTCGCGATCAGCGGCTCACGCTGAAGGAAGGTGAAGTGCCAATCCGTAGTTACCGAGTGTCCACTTCGCGATTTGGAGTCGGAACCGAAGAAGGGAGCATGAAGACACCGACCGGGCGGTTCCGTGTGGCAGAAAAAATCGGCGGCGAAATGCCGAGCAACACCGTTTTTCGCAATCGCATACCGCTTCAGCCGGGCGATCCGCTTCCCCCGACGGAGGATTTGGTCATGTCACGAATCCTGTGGCTGGATGGCTTGGATGAGCAAAACGCCAATGCACGCGACCGCTTTATCTACATTCACGGAACAAAGCATGAGGACAAAATAGGCAGCCCAGCCAGCCACGGGTGCGTCCGAATGCGAAATGATGATGTCGTGGAGTTGTTTGACCTCGTTGATGAAGGTGCCCATGTGATCATCGAGGAATGAAGACCACGACTTAGAGATTCAAAGAAAATGGAGAAAAAAAGCGTTGCGTCTGCAAAGTTCCCCACCTAGAAGATGGCAGCAACTTGCTGGGAAAGGAGGCGAGATAGAGTGAAATTTGTGAAAATGATTATGGTTGTAGCCGTACTAGTCACTAGTTTGGGACTCGGGGCCTGTGCTAAAAAACAGGAGACGATGACCACAAGTGCGGGTACGACCGGTTACTCGAAATAGATCAGGCGGCTGAGTTTATTGTTTGCCGATCCGCTTCCTCCGACGAAGAATTTGGTCATGTCGCGGATCTTATGGCTCGAATAATATGCGCAGCTCAGACACGCGAAAAAATGGAAAAAAGCGTTGCGCCTGCCAACTTCCCCACCTAGAACAGGGCAGCAACCCGCTCGGAAAGGAGGCGAAGAAGAATGAAATTTTTAAAAGCGATCATGATTGTGGCCATATTGGTCAGTGCTTTGGGGCTAGGGGCTTGTGCGCAACATAAGGAGGCAGTCGTTACGGCTCCGGCTCCGAAAGGGGGGAAATAAGTCAGGCGTCCGAGTTTTTTTTCCGCGAATGGTTTTGCCTAAAGGCCAGGTCGTGCTCGACCTGGCCTTTTTCTTTCCCATCGCGACGGTCTGTGACCGCCGCAAGAATTCACATTGAACGTTGAACGTTGGAACTTGAGCGTTGGACGTTTAACTTGCCCAGATGGAATTGAACGGCCAAACGATGACACTAACCGAGATCGCCACAGTGGCGCTCGGCAATGCGGCCGTTGAAGTCTCGCCGTCCGCACGCCCGCGCATTCTTGCTTCGCGTAAAGTCATCGAAGATATCGTCGCGCGCGACGCAGTCGTTTACGGTGTCAGCACGGGCTTTGGCAAACTATCGGATGTTCGCATTCCCCGGGGCGAGTTGGCACAGCTCCAGCTTAATCTTGTTCGCAGTCACGCTTGCGGTATCGGCAATCCGCTTCCAGAACCGGAGGTGCGCGCGATGATCCTACTGCGCGCGAATGTGCTTACTCTTGGGTTAAGTGGAATCCGGTTCGAGATCATCGAGATACTTTGTAAAATGCTCAATTGCCGCGTCTGCCCGGTTGTTCCGGAAAAAGGCTCGGTCGGCGCCAGCGGCGATCTTGCCCCGCTAGCCCATCTTGCCTTAAGCCTGATTGGCGAAGGCGAGGCGTTTTTTCAAGGCGAACGAATGGAAAGCCGCGAAGCATTTCGTCGCGCTGGGCTTGAGCCGGTGGAGTTACAGGCGAAGGAGGGCCTTGCTCTGCTCAACGGTACGCAGGCGATGCACGCAGTGGGTGGGCTCGCGCTTCTCCGCGCCAAGCGGCTTTCTCGCGTCGCCGATGTTTCCGGCGCGATGAGCCTCGAGGCGCTCAAAGGAACTCCCGTCGCTTTCGATCCGCGTTTGCAAAACGCCAGACCGCATCCCGGTCAGAAAGCCGTGGCCAAACATCTGTTGTCGATTTTGGAAGGAAGCGAGATTCGACAATCACATCTGAAGGAGGACCCGCGCATCCAGGACGCGTACAGTCTGCGGTGTATGCCGCAGGTGCACGGCGCAGTTCGCGACGCACTCTCGCATTGCGAGAACGTGCTGCTGATCGAATCGGGTTCGGCCACTGATAATCCACTGGTTTTTTACGAAAACGGCGACGTAATTTCCGGCGGCAATTTCCACGGCGCGCCCCTTGCGCTCGCATTCGATTACGCTGCCATCGCGCTGACAGATTTGATGAGTATCAGCGAGCGCCGAATCGAGCGGATAATCAATCCCGACATGAACGAAGGTTTGCCCGCGTTCCTCGCCCGGCATCCGGGCATGGAATCCGGTTTTATGATCGCGCACGTCGCTGCAGCCGCTCTGCTCAACGAAGCAAAGGTGCTCGGGCACCCATCGAGCATCGACAATGTTCCTACATCGGGTGGAAAAGAAGACCACGTCGCGATGGGAATGACCGGCGCATTGAAACTCCGAGCGATTGTCGATCTTGGCGAAAGTTTGCTGGCGATCGAGCTGCTCGCCGGGGCGGAGGCTTTGGAACATCGGCATCCATTGAAAGCGGGTGTTGGCGTGGAACGCGCTTTCGCCACCGTCAGAAAAATCGCGCCGGCGCTGACGCAGGATCGTTCGCTCTCCGGCGATATCGCGCGTGTTGCTGAAGCGATTCGCAGCGGTGATTTTGATAGCGGCTACGAAATATCATGAGAGGAAAACCTATTATCCACGCACCGCGGGGCAAGGAACGAAGGTGCAAAGGCTGGCATCAGGAAGCGGCCATGCGGATGCTGATGAACAATCTTGATTCGGATGTGGCCGAAGATCCGGACCGACTCGTAGTTTACGGCGGAACGGGGCGCGCCGCGAGAAGCTGGGAAGCTTTCGATGCGATCGTCCGATCATTGCACGAACTCGAAAACGACGAGACGCTCCTCGTGCAATCCGGCAAACCAGTGGGGAAATTCCGGACGCACGACGAAGCGCCGCGCGTGCTGATCGCGAATTCCAATCTGGTCGGCCACTGGTCGAACTACACGGAATTCAATCGCCTCGAGCGAATGGGACTCACCATGTACGGACAAATGACCGCCGGTTCGTGGATTTACATCGGTAGTCAGGGAATAGTGCAGGGAACGTTCGAAACGTTCGCCGCTGCTGGCCGCAAACATTTTGCCGGATCACTCGAAGGAAAATTTGTTCTCACTGGAGGTCTCGGCGGAATGGGCGGCGCGCAACCGCTCGCCGCGACCATGAACGGCGCGCTTTTCTTGGGAGTCGAAGTCGACCCAGCGCGGATCGAGAAGAGATTGAAGAGCGGTTACTGCGATAAAATCGCGCACTCGCTCGATGAAGCGCTCAAACTGATCGATCAAGCGCGCAGGGATGGACAATCGCTTTCGGTCGGCCTCGTCGGTAACTGCGCCGATGTTCTGCCGGAAATCGTCAACCGCGGTATTGTTCCCGATGTCCTTACCGATCAAACCAGCGCGCATGACGCATTGAACGGCTACGTGCCGCACGGGATGCCGCTCGAAGATGCGCTCACGCTGCGCCGAAAAAATCCTGACGAATATATCGAGCGAGCGATGCACTCGATGGCCATTCACGTTGATGCCATGCTCGCTCTGCAAAAGAAAGGCGCGGTCACTTTCGATTACGGGAACAATATCCGCGCGCAGGCGAAAAAGGCCGGCGTAGAGAATGCGTTCCATATACCCGGGTTTGTTCCCGAATATATTCGTCCGCTTTTTTGCGAAGGGCGCGGGCCATTTCGCTGGGTCGCATTGAGCGGCGACCCCGAAGATATCGCGCGCACCGATCAGCTCGCGCTCGAATTATTTCCGAAAAACCAAACGCTTGCGCGCTGGATGAAGCTCGCCCGTGAACGGATTCAGTTTCAGGGATTGCCCGCGCGGATTTGCTGGCTCGGTTACGGCGAGCGCGCCGAGTTCGGCGTTGCAATGAACGAGCTGGTGAAACGCGGTGAAATCAAAGCGCCAATTGTAATTGGACGCGATCATCTCGACGCAGGCTCAGTGGCGTCGCCCAATCGCGAAACCGAAGGGATGCTTGATGGCAGCGACGCGATTGCCGATTGGGCGCTACTCAACGCGCTCATCAACACGGCCGCCGGCGCATCGTGGGTATCGATCCACAACGGCGGCGGTGTCGGTATCGGCTATTCGCAGCACGCCGGCATGGTCGTCGTCGCCGAAGGCACTGAAAAGTCCAAACGCCGTCTCGAGCGCGTCCTTACCAGCGATCCGGGACTGGGCGTCCTTCGCCACGCCGATGCCGGTTACCCGCACGCCATCCAATTCGCCGCCGAACACAAGATCGATATCCCGATAAAGCCGCAGGCGCGGGGTTGAATCATGCAAAAACTGATCGAATGCGTGCCGAATTTCTCGGAAGGGCGCGAGCTGGATGTCATTCGACAGATAACGGGCACGATCGAATCGGTGGACGGCGTTTCTCTGCTCGATGTCGATCCTGGCGCGAGCACGAACCGGACGGTGGTGACTTTTGTCGGCGGCCCTGAAGCCACGGTGGAAGCCGCCTTTCGTGCGATTCAAAAAGCGGCCGAACTTATCGACATGCGGAAACACAAGGGGGCGCATCCACGGATGGGCGCGACCGATGTTTGCCCGTTTATTCCGGTGAGCAACGTCAGTTGGGAGGAAGCAATTGCTTGCGCAAAACAGTTGGGAAGACGCGTCGGCGAGGAGTTGAATATTCCGGTCTATCTCTACGAAAAAGCGGCGAAAGATAAGTCGCGCGCGAATCTCTCGGTGATTCGCGCGGGCGAATACGAAGGGTTTTTCGAGAAAATTAGACAGCGTGAGTGGAAACCGGATTTCGGCCCTGCCGCGCTCAACGAAAAATCGGGCGCAACGGTGATCGGAGCGCGCGATTTTTTGGTTGCCTACAACGTGAATTTGAACACGAAAGCGGTGCGAAGAGCGAACTCGGTCGCCTTCGATGTGCGCGAACAAGGTCGGGTCAAAACGGAAGACGACACGCCTTCGGGAAAACCGGTTGTCGATGCAAACGGCGAGGCGGTCCGCATTCCGGGGATGTTGAAACACGTCAAGGCTATCGGTTGGTTTGTGAAAGAATACGGGATCGCTCAAGTTTCGATGAACCTGACGAACATTGAAGAAACGCCGTTGCATGTGGCATTCGACACCTGCGTCGAAGCGGCGAGTAAACGCGGCCTGCGCGTCACCGGGTCGGAGATCGTAGGCATGGTACCGAAGAAATGTCTGGTCGATGCCGGCCGCTATTTTCTCCGAAAACAGAAATGGTCGGAGGGCGCTTCCGAGGAAGAGCTGATCGACATGGCGGTCCGCTCGATGGGCCTGAGTGAATTGAAACCTTTCGATCCGAAAGAGAAGGTGATTGAATTCAAAATTGAGTCCGATTCCGGGAAATCGCTTTTGAAAATGAACCTGCGCGAGTTTTGCAATGAAACCTTGAGCGATTCGCCCGCGCCGGGCGGCGGTTCGGTAGCGGCGTTGATGGGCGCTTTAGGGGCGTCGCTTGGCGGAATGGTGGCTAATCTTTCAGCGGGAAAACGTGGATGGGACGACAAGATCAAGTATTTCAGCGATTGGGCGGTCAAGGCGCAGCAACTCAAAGACGAATTGCTCGCGCTTGTCGATGAAGACACAGCAGCGTTCAACAAGGTAATGGACGCATTCGGGTTGCCCAAGGAATCGGCTGAAGAGAAATCGGCGCGCTCGGCGGCCGTCGAACAGGCCACGAAATATGCGGCAGAGATTCCGTTGAAGGTAATGGAAATGGCCTCCCGGTCGTACGAACTGCTTTCGGAGATGGCTGAAAAGGGGAATCCAGCTTCAATTTCAGACGTTGGGGTTGGCGCTCTGGCCACGCGCGCCTGTATAGGAGGGGCGGCACTGAACGTAAGAATTAATCTGGCTGGGCTGAAAGATGAGAAATTCAAGTCGGCTCTTTTGAAAAAACTCCAACAGTTCAGTACCGACTCCGACGCGCGGTTTAAAGAGATTGATCAGATCGTGGAAGCCAAGCTTGGCTGAACAACCTTAACAGAAGGAAACGAAGCAAACGAAGTTTTGTTATTTGCTACGGTGGAGAGAAGAGCCTTTGTTTTCTTGGTTGCCTTCTGTTTGGAATCTCGTCGGGCGGTTTTGAATCCGTGAGCTCTTTCGCCGTTCTTCACGCTTCGCAGCTCGTCACACTGGCGGGTCCGAAAAGACCGCGCGTTGGCGCTGAGATGTCGAAACTCGCTATCATTCCCAACGGCGGAATGCTCATTCATGATGGCAGGATCGATATCGTCGCTACCAGTGATGAGATCGAGAAGAACACGCGTGACGCGGAGATTGTTGATGCTGGTGGACGGGTTGTCCTTCCGGGATTTGTCGATGCGCACACGCATTTGGTATTTGCTGGAACTCGACTGGACGATTTCGAGCGCCGCGCACGCGGCGAAACGTATGAGCAAATCGCAACGGCGGGCGGCGGAATTTGGTCAACCGTGGAAAAGACACGCGCTGCAAGCGAGAGCGAGCTTCTAGATCAAGCCAAGAAGCACGTGTCTTGGTTTTTAAGGTGCGGAACGACAACTGTTGAAGCGAAATCAGGCTACGGACTGACGCTCGATGATGAGCTAAAGATTTTACGCGTGATTCGGCGGCTCAATCAAGAGACGCCGCTCGAAATTGTGTCCACGTTTCTCGGCGCGCACGCCATCCCGCGCGAATGTTCGGCACATCAATATGTCGATCTGGTGATTAACGAAATGTTGCCGCGGGTTGTGTCAGAAAAGCTGGCCGAATTTTGCGATGTCTTCTGCGAGCACGGCTATTTTGATATTGCGCAATCGAGAGAGATTTTGACCGCGGCGAAGAAGCTGGGGCTCAAGTTGCGACTTCATGCCGATCAACTCACTAATTCTGGCGGCGCAAAGCTGGCGGCGGAATTAAGAGCAATGACCGCGGATCATTTGGAGAAAACCGACGAGAAGGGGATAGCGGCGATGAAAGCGGACGGTGTACAGCCGGTTTTACTGCCCGGCTCGATTTACGCGCTTGGATCGACCGGCTATCCGCGCGTGCGGGAAATGATTGATGCGGGGCTGGCTGTCGTCATTGCAACCGATTTCAATCCCGGTTCGTCGCCGACGCCAAGCATGCCGATGATCTTGTCGCTCGCGTGCACACAAATGAAAATGTCGCCAGCGGAAGCTATTATAGCATCGACAATCAACGCAGCTTACAGCCTCAATCGCGGCGACAAGATCGGTTCCCTTGAGATGGGCAAGTCCGCTAACTTCTCGATCTTCGATTACGAAGATTATCGCGAGCTAACGTATTGGTTCGGATTCCCGCAAGCCCACTCGGTTTACATGCGCGGCGAGAGAGTTCGCTAACTACCCGAAATGACGCAAAAATTCAATGAAGCGTCGACTTCAATTTACCGTTTTTCACATCTTTAGCGGATAACAAAAGTGAGGAACAACAATGATGGAAGTGTGTATTTTCGCAGCTGACTCGGTTCTCTAAGGAGTAGTCGAGCAGAATATTAGCTGAAATAACGATTTCCATACCCGTCGACGGCGATCGAGCAATCGCCGTTCCTTAATCGGCCGTAGTTGCCGGTTCGTCATTTGGGTCGGATCAAATTAAATGCGACACTCATAGGGCGCAGCTACAGTCGAACTATTAATGAAAGTCGAGATTGAAACGAAGCCCGGGTCTGTTTCCACGCTGCAGATCGAGTTGCCGTCCGAGGAAGTTTCAAAGGAATGGGATTCAATCGCAAACAGGTTCGCCCGACTTGCCAAGATTCCCGGGTATCGCCCGGGGAAGGCGCCGCGCTCGATTATTGAAAAGAGATTTCGCAAGGAAATTCAGGAAGAGCTAACTAAAAAACTCGTCTCGAAAAGTTATCATGATGCCATTGAGCAGGAGCAGTTGCGCGTAGCCTCATTGGCCAACATCGAAGACGTCCAGTTCAGCGAGGACAAGTCGATGCGCTTTCGCGCGACTGTGGTGACGGCGCCGGAGTTCGAACTGCCGGAATACAAGAATATTTCCGTGCAGTTGCCTGAGACGAAAGTGTCCGACGCAGAAGTCAGTGCGGCGCTCGAGCGCTTGCGTGATCAATCAGCTGACTTTGTCGATGCGCCGGAGCGCGGACTGCAAATGGGAGATTTTGGCGTGATCGATTTTGAAGGTTCAATCGATGGCAAGCTGATCAGCGAAATCGCACCCCAGGCGAGCAAGAATCTACAGGGTGGCAAAAAATTCTGGCTACATCTCGCGGCCGATAATTTCCTCCCGAAGTTTTGCGACCAAATGATTGGGCAGAAACGCGACGAGACGCGGAAGATTACGATTGCATTTCCGGCGGATTTTCAGGTCAAAGAGCTCGTGGCCAAAGAGGCAAGCTACACGATCACTTTGCGAGAGATTAAAGAAAAGGTGCTGCCGCCGGTTGATGACGCTTTGGCGAGCAAGCTGATTCCAGAAAAGACGCTTGCCGATCTTCGCCAGATGGTCGAGCACGATCTCGAACACGAGAAAGAGCATGAGCGCGAACGAGCAAAAGAAGCACAGGTCGTGAAGTATTTGCACGAGCGCACCCAGTTCGAGTTGCCGCCTGCTTTGTTGAAAAATGAAACGCGACGCGTTTTAGCAGAGCTGGTGCAACGAAATCGGGAACGCGGCATTCCTGATGAGATGTTGAAGGACAAAGAGAAGGATCTCATCGAGAGCGCCGCGGCGCTCGCCTCTCACCGGTTGAAGAGCAACTTCATTTTGCATCGGATCGCTGAGCGCGAAAACATCGAAACATCGCGTCAGGATATCGATGCACGAATCCGTGAGGAAGCCGCACGGTACAACGTTTCTGTGGAGAAAATGCGTCAGGAGCTGCACGAGCATGAGGGCATGAATACGCTCGCGGAACAGATTCTGCTTGGGAAGGCTCTTGATTTCCTGAAGGCGAATGTTAGCGTCGAAAAGATCGAAGAACCCGCTGTGGTGAAAGAGAAATTATGAGCGTATCCAGTGAAAATCTATCGCAATCCGTGCTGATTCCGATGGTTGTGGAGCAGACAGGCCGGGGCGAGCGCAGCTACGACATTTACTCGCGGCTGCTTAAAGATCGGATCGTTTTCATCGGAACGCCGATGGACGATCACATCGCCAACCTTGTTATTGCCCAGTTGCTTTTTCTGCAAATGGAGGACTCGAAAAAGGATATCAACATTTATATCAATTCGCCGGGCGGATCGGTAACGGCAGGACTCGCCGTTTACGACACCATGCAGTTTCTCACATGCGATGTGACGACTTATTGCCTCGGCATGGCTGCGAGCATGGCTGCGGTTTTGCTTTGCGCCGGCACAAAGGGTAAACGCTTTGCTCTCCCGAATTCAGATATCATGATCCATCAGGTTTCCGGAGGCGCGCAGGGGGCGGCGAGCGACGTCGAGCGTCAGGTCGATTACATGTTCAAGCTAAAGAAACGCCTCATCAAAATCATCGCTCAACACACCGGCAAGTCCGAGGAACAGGTGCGGATTGACTCGGACCGC
>Ga0209375_1003127_pt1 | contig 11589 bp, 12 predicted proteins | sample GraSoiAngelo_131_FD_185888 | JGI IMG/M metagenome (GOLD analysis project Ga0209375, IMG submission 185888) | Grasslands soil microbial communities from the Angelo Coastal Reserve, California, USA - 14_0929_02_30cm (SPAdes) (version 2) | ecosystem: Environmental > Terrestrial > Soil > Grasslands ...
CCGACGATCCGGCGGTCGAATAACGGGCGTGACCGATCGCAACGTCGCCGGGCAGGTCGCTGAGCACCCGCTCATTGAAGATGTCCGACACTAGCCCCATACCACGATGGGACCGGGCGACACCTTCGCCGTCCACGACGACCATCCCGGCCGATTCCTGCCCGCGGTGCTGCAGGCTGTAGAGGCCCAGGTAGGCGACGCGGGCCGCGTCGGGAACACCGGTGACACCGATGATGCCGCACATCGCTCTGTCAGTCTCCCATGCGCTGGTCGATACTGGAAAAATATACCTCTCGGAGGCGGTCGACGGTGTGCAGCACGGTCGCGTCACGCAACAGCAGGCGCACCGTACCGCCGCGCTCGCCCACCGTGCCGACGCGCTGGGCGGGCACGCCCAGCTCCTGGGCCAGCGCCGCGACCGCCGTCGCGCGCTCCGGAGCGCACGTCACCACGGCGCGCCCGTGCGACTCGCTGAAGAGCAAGTCGTGAGCGGCGAGCGGTGAGGCGTACGCCGTAAGATCGATGTCGAGACCGAAGCCTGTCTCGTCATAAGGGCCACGCATCGCAACCTCGGCCAGCGCGACGCCGAGCCCGCCCTGCGAGCAGTCGTGCGCGGAGCGCAACAAGCCGGCGTCCGCGGCGGTGACCAGGTAGTCCACCAGCCGGCGCTCGGCTCCCAGGTCCACTCGCGGTGGCATCCCGCCAACGAAGCCGTGCACCACCTCCCAGAATTGCGAGCCGCCCAGCTCGGCCTGCGTCCGGCCCAACACGAACACGACGTCTCCGATCGCCCGCGCGTGGCTCGGGACCGCGCGGTTCACCCGGGAGAGGAGACCGACCATCCCCACCACCGGTGTGGGGTCCACCGCGCCCGCCGGGCTCTCATTGTAAAACGACACGTTGCCACCCGTGACCGGCGTGTCGAGCGCGCGGCAAGCATCCGCAATACCGCGGCAACTCTCCTTGAATTGGTGAAACACGGCGGGTCGCTCTGGACTCCCGAAGTTCAAGCAGTCGGTGATGCCGAGTGGCCGGGCGCCGGTGCAGGCGATGTTGCGGGCCGCTTCGGCAACCGCCGCCTTGCCGCCTTCGTAGGGGTCGAGCCGCACGTAGCGGCTGTTGCAGTCCACCGTGACGGCGAGGCCGAAGTCGGCCCCCGGAACGCGCAGCACGCCCGCATCGCCGCCCGGCCCGAGCACCGTCCCCGCCTGCACGGTCGAGTCGTATTGCTCGTAGACCCAGCGCTTGGAGGCGATCGGCGGGTGGTCGAGAAGGGTGAGAAGCGCTTCTCCTGGGGCCAGGTGCTGGGTGCTCGGTGCTGGGTGGGCCGTTCGCCGCTCGGCGATCTCCGGGTCTTCGGTAGCCTCCGGCTGATAGACCGGGCAATCGTCGATCAGACGCTGACCCGGGATCTCCACGACGACCTGGTCCTTCCACTTCGCGCGGTACATCCCGTCGTCGGTGACGCGTCCGATGGGCGTCGCGGTGAGCTCCCACCTGGCGGCAATCGCCTGCGCCGCCGCGATGCGGTCGGGCTTCGCGACCACCAGCATGCGCTCCTGGGATTCGGACAGCAGTACTTCGTACGGCGTCATCCCCGGCTCGCGAGTGGGGACCAGGGAGAGATCGATCTCCACGCCCACGCCGCCCTTCGCCGCCATCTCGGCGGACGACGAGATGAGACCGGCGGCGCCCATGTCCTGGATGGCCACGATGTGGCCCGATTGAATCAACGCGAGGCTCGCTTCGAGCAGCAGCTTCTCGGTGAACGGGTCACCGACCTGGACCTGGGGGCGGCGCTGCTCGCTGGCGTGGGTGAGCTCCTCGGAAGCGAACGCCGCACCATGGATACCGTCGCGCCCGGTGCGCGCGCCGACCACGAGCAGCACGCTGCCCACCCCTCGCGCCGCAGCCTTGATGAGATCCCGCTCTTTGAGCAGCCCGACACACATCGCGTTCACGAGGGGGTTGCCGCCGTAGCTCGGACCGAAGTCCACCTCGCCCCCGAGCGTCGGGACGCCGACGCAGTTACCGTAGTCACCCACGCCCTTCACCACCCCGGCGAAAAGATACCGGTTGCGAGCCTGGTCGAGCGGGCCGAAGCGCAGGCTGTTCAGCAGGGCCACGGGGCGGGCCCCCATGGTGAACACGTCGCGCAAGATCCCGCCCACGCCCGTGGCCGCCCCCTGGTACGGCTCCACGGCCGACGGATGGTTGTGCGACTCGATCTTGAACGCGACGGCCCAACCGTCCGGGAGCCGCAACACCCCCGCGTTCTCTCCCGGCCCCTGAACCACCTGTGGCCCCGTGGTCGGAAACGTCTTCAGGACGGGCCGCGAGTGCTTATACGAGCAATGTTCGCTCCAGAGGGCGGAGAAAATGCCCAGCTCCGCGAAGGTCGGGGTGCGCCCGAGCAGCGCGATGATCCGCCCATACTCCTCGTCGGTCAGATTGTGGTCGTGGACCAATTCCGGCGTGATGGGAGGATCGCCCGGGAACGGACTTGCGGCGATCCGCGTCATACGTCGGACGCCTTCGCTCCGGAGACGCCCCGCAGAACGGCGCGGAACACACGGGCGAACATGTTCGGGTGCGGATCGGCGAGGAGGCTTTCCGCCTGGCCGGCGTCGAACCACAGTCCATGGCAGTGCGTGCATTGATCGATTTGGACGCCGTGCCACTCGCCCGTGATCAGGTCGTAGCCGCACTTGGGACACTTCATATAGTGCGCACGCCGCTCGACCTCGGCGGCGGTCTTCATGATGCTGTCGCGCTGTTGGCGCAACAGCTCGGCGCTGCGCTTGGCGAAGTATTCCTCTTCGTTCCGGCTCGGTTTGTCGGACATCTGCCTACGGCGTCGAAGGGGTCTTGACCGTGAGCGTATCGCCTCCGGGACGGACCGGTCCGTGCGGCGGCGTCGCCGCCGGCGACGATGATTGCCCGCTATACTCGTGGCCCGGCCAGCGCAGCACGGCGTCCACGACCTTTCCATTCTGCAGGAAGACCACGTCCTCCGTCCCGCAGGTGTACTCGCAACCGTTGCGGTAGTAGAGATACGTGAACTCGCCCTGGCGCCGCACGGCGATCGGCGGTCCCCAGAGCGAGTAGATCTCACGCTCGGCCATGCCCGGGTCGATCGTGCCTGTGTTCGGCGACTCGTAGGGCACGTCGTGGGTGGGACGGGGCAGCTCTGGGGCCTGCGGAACCCGCCGGTGCGGCGGCTCCCGGAGGGAGGGGGGGGGGGGGGCCGCCGCGTGCATGGCCGTGTCCGCCTGCGGCACGGCCGGCGCCGGCGGGGTCGGGGCCGGTTGCGTGGGTTTGATGCGTTGGCGCGCCGCGGCGATCCTCGCCTTCACCTTGGTCCACTGCTCGTTGATTTGCTTACACCCTGAGGTGGCGATCATCAACAGCGCGCACATCAGCAACGTGCTGCGTCGCATGTCGAGCCTCCATCGAGAGAAAGACGCGGGCCCCATCCTGGCCACCACCCTCCAAGGCCGGGGCGGCGCGCCGCTCCGGGTGCGGCATGATCCCCACCACGTTGCGGCCGGCGCTCATCACGCCGGCGATGTGGTTCGTCGAGCCGTTCGGGTTGTCGCGCACGTAGCGCCACACCACCCGGCCCGTCGCCTCGAGCTCGGCGGCGACTCCGGGCTCCGCCACGTAGCGCCCGTCGCCGTGGGCCACCGGGATCTCGAGCACCTCGCCCGGCTCATACAAGCAGGTGAAGGGGGTGTCGGTCTGCTCAACGCGCACCCACACCGGTCGCGACAGGAAGCGCTGGCGCGCGTTCCGCATCAGGCCGCCCGGGAGCAGCCCGGCTTCGCACAGAATCTGGAACCCGTTGCAGATGCCGAGCACCGCGCCGCCGGCGCGCGCATGCTCGGCCACGGCCCTCATGGCCGGCGAGAACCGCGCGATCGCGCCCGAGCGCAGATAGTCGCCGTAGCTGAAGCCCCCGGGGAGAATCACGACGTCGGCCTGCCGCAGATCGGTGTCGCGATGCCATACGAAAAAGGCGTCGGACCCCGCGGCGCGCGCCGCCGCCAGGGTTTCGGCATCGCAGTTCGAGCCGGGGAACACGATGACGGCGACGCGCTTCATCGGGCAGTCCCTCCGGGGACCTCTCCATCCACGGCGAGGTCGTAGTCCTCGATGACCGGGTTCGCGAGCAGGCGATCGCACATCGCCCGGGCGCGCGCCAGCGCCTCGTCGCGCGACGACGCCGTCACCTCCAGCACCAGATGCTTCCCCATGCGCACATGCCCGACTTCGGCGAAGCCGAGCGCGTGCAGCGCGTGCTCCACCGCCTGCCCCTGGGGGTCGAGCAAGGCGGCGCGGGGCATGACGCGAACCTCGACCCGGAAGGCGCTCATCCGTTTCCACGCCCCTGGCCAAATGCTTCGTTCCCAGCGTCCGAGTCCGTAATCACAATCGGTCCGGCGATCTCGGTCTCGTCGTCTTCCGTATCCACCAGGAAGCCGAGCAGGGTCGCGCGCAGAATACCGTACACTATGTAGGTGAGGCCCAGCGGGAAGAAGAACGCGTCATGCTCGAGGATCCCGAAGATCAGGACGAACAGGAGAGTCGCGAGCCCGAGGAGTCCTTTCACCGTCCGCACCCCCGCCCGTGGAAGCGTAGCGTAGCGCACGTTGCTCACCATGAGGATGGTGAGCAGAATCATCAGGAGCTGCATGAGATGGTGACGGGGCAGAAAGCGGAACGCCTGCTGGTACAGGTCCGTGGTGGTGAAGGGGAAGAACGTCGCGAGCGTCAGTCCGGCGGCCGGCGAGGGCAACCCGATGAAGTAGCGCTTGGCGCGACCGGCCTGCGTCAAGTTGAATCGCGCGAGCCGGATCGCGGCGGCCATCACGTAGAAATAGCAGAAGATCCACTCGGCCTGGCCCGCCGACGCGAACTCGAGCTGGTAGATCAGGAACGCCGGCGCCACGCCGAAGCTCACCACGTCCACCAGGCTGTCGAGCTCCCCGCCGAACCGCGTCCCCGTCCGGGACAGACGCGCTACCCGGCCGTCGAGCGCGTCGAGGACGCCCGCGAAGAAAATGTACCACCCAGCGCGATAGAACTCGCCACGCGACGCGAGCACCATCGACCAGATCCCGAAAAACAGATTGAACAGCGTGAACAGGCTCGGCACGACGATCACGACGCGCCGAATGCTCCCGGGGCCGGGGAACCGCCTCATGGCGTGTACTCCGCGAGCACCGTCGCTCCGGCGTGAACCCGGTCTCCCAAGACCACTCGCACGGCGGATCGCGCCGCGGCCGGGATGAACACGTCCACGCGCGATCCGAAGCGAATCATCCCCATCCGCGCGCCCTGCGTCGCCCGGTCACCCCGGGCGCCGTCGGTAACGATCCGTCGGGCGATGAGCCCCGCGATCTGGCGGACGAGCAGCGGGCCGCGCGCGCTCCGCATCCCGACCGAGGCCTGCTCGTTGTCGAGACTCGCCTTCTCGGACGCGGCGTGGAGAAATCGCCCGGGGTGGTACTGCACCAGCTCGACCGTCCCGGTCGCGGGGTAACGGTTCACGTGCACGTCGAACACGTTCATGAAGATAGAGATCCGCGTCGCCTGGGCCTTGAGGTACATCGGCTCATCCACCACCCGCACCTCCACGATCTTGCCGTCGGCCGGGGCGATCACGTACTGATCGCCACGTGGCCCCGTGCGCAACGGGTCTCGGAAGAAGACGATCAGCCACACGGCCAGAAGCACGAGCACGCCCTCCGGGATCCACAACCAGGGCGAGCCGGGTGCCACCCAGGCACCGAGCGTCACCAGCGCCCATCCCGGCAGAATGAACGGCCAGCCTTCCGGGGCGATCCTCACCGCTCCACCCCGCCCGAAACGCGGAACGCGAAACGCGGAAGGCGGAACAACACTAGAAGGTCGTTCGCCGCACGACACTCCCAGTTCTGTTCCGCGTTCCGCGTTCCGCCTTCCGCGTTGGTCACGTGGTCTCCAACGCCTTCCCCGTGATCAGTTCGTAGGCCTTCAGGTACCGCTCGCTCGTCGCCTGCACGACTGCGGGGGGGAGGGGCGGCGGCGGCGCGTCCCCGTCCCACTTGCCCTCCTGCTTCAAGCCCGCGAGGTAGTCGCGCAGCGGCTGCTTGTCGAAGCTCGGCTGGCTCCGGCCCGGCGCGTAGCGATCCGCGGGCCAGAAGCGGGAGGAGTCGGGCGTCAGGATCTCATCTATGACGAGCAGCCGGCCATTGGACGCCGTGCCGAACTCGAACTTCGTGTCGGCGATGATAATGCCTCGCGGCGCGGCGTGACCGCGGCCGCCCTCGTACAGAGCGAGACTGGCGCTCTTGAGCTGCTCCGCGAGCGCGCGGCCGAGCGCCGCCGCCACGTTGTCGAACGTGACGTTTTCGTCGTGGCCGACGTCGGCCTTCGTGGCGGGCGAAAAGATCGGCGGATCGAGGCGCGCGCTTTCGACCAGACCCGCCGCCAGCGGTTCGCCGGCCAGCGTTCCGGACGTCCGGTATTCGGCCCACGCCGAGCCCGTGATGTATCCACGGACGACGCACTCGAACGCCAGGGGCGTCGTGCGTCGCACGAGCATGGCCCTGCCCGTAAGGGCGGAGCGATGGTCGGTGAGCTCCGGAACCCGGGCCACGATCTCGTCCGCGTCGGCCGAGAGAAAATGGCTGGAGACGACGTGTGCGAGGCGCTGGAACCAGAAGGCGCTCAGCTGCGTGAGCACGGCACCCTTGTGCGGCACGGGCTCCCGGAGGACGACGTCGAATGCGCTGACGCGATCGCTCGCCACCAGCAGGAGCGTGTCTCGGTCGACCTCGTAGACTTCGCGCACTTTACCGCGGCGCAGGAGCGGGAGGGGCAACGCGCTCGCGACGAGCGGAGTCGTCATACGCTGACCTCGGCAGCGGCCGCGGCAGGTGCCACGGCCTCGATGCGGTGAAGCACGTCGGGGACGACGTGCGCAAGGAACTCGTCCACCTGGCGGGCCGCGCGGCCGGTGTAGGTCGCCGGCTGCAGCTCGGTCGGCTGCACCGCGAGCTTCAGGGCCTTGAACGCGGGGTCGCGCGCGAGCCGGTCCAGCACATCGTTCGGCGCGCCCTGCTCGGCCATCGCCTGGGCCACGGCCAGGCTGTGCGTCCGGATCACCTCGTGCAGCCGCTGGCGGTCGCCCCCGGCCTTCACGCCGCGCATCAGCAGACGCTCTGTCGCGAGGTACGGCAGCTGGGCCTCGACGTGGCGCGCGATCACCGGCTCACGCACCTCCAGGCCCGCGGCCACGTTCGTGGCGAGCACGAGGATCGCGTCACACGCGAGGAACGCCTCGGGAATGACGAGGCGCCGGTTGGCGCTGTCGTCCAACGTGCGCTCCAGCCATTGCTCCGCCGCCGTGTGCCAGGCGTTCCCCCCGAGCTCGATGACGAACCGCGCCAGGCCGGTCATGCGCTCGGCGCGCATCGGGTTGCGCTTGTAGGCCATGGCGGAGGAGCCCACCTGATCGCTCTCGAACGGCTCGAGCATCTCCCCCTCGTGTTGCAGCAGTCGCAGATCGGTCGCGAACTTGGCCGCCGACTGGGCGACCCCGGCGAGCGCCGCCAGGACCTGGGCGTCCTGCTTCCGCGGGTAGGTTTGCCCGGTGATCGGGAACACGCGGGTGAAGCCCATCTGCGCGGCGACGCGCGCGTCGAGCTCACGTACCTTGTCATCGTCGCCGTCGAACAGCTCGAGGAAGCTCGCCTGCGTGCCCGTCGTCCCCTTCACCCCTCGGAACTGGAGCGTACCGAGCCGATGCAGCAGCTCCTCCGCGTCGAGCAGCAGCTCCTGCATCCAAAGCGTGATGCGCTTGCCGACCGTCGTCAGCTGGGCCGGCTGAAAGTGGGTGTACGCGAGGCACGGCACGTCGCGATACCGGCGGGCCGGCTTCGCCAGCGCGACCAGCACCGCCGCGACCCGCCCCAGGAGGAGTTGCAGACCCTCCCGCATGAGGATCAAGTCGGCGTTGTCCGTGACGTACGCGCTCGTCGCGCCGAGGTGAATGAAGGGCCGGGCCGCGGGCGCCTGTTCGCCGAGATGATGGACGTGCGCCATCACGTCGTGTCGGATCCGCTTCTCGTGCTCCGCGGCGCGCTCGAGGTCGGCGTCGTCCAGGTGGCCCCGCAGCTCGGCGACCGCGCGCTCGGGAATGTCGAGCCCCAGCTCGCGTTGAATTTCCAGCAACGCGAGCCAGAGTCGCCGCCACAACCCGATCCGCCGCCGGTCCCCCCACAGGGCCTGCATGGCGGGCGACGCGTAGCGCTGCGACAGGGGTGAGCTGTAGGTCAAACCGACGCCTTGGCGCGCGCCGCCAACTTGCTCCAGTCGGCCAGGAACTGCTCCAGCCCGCGATCGGTCAGCGGGTGCTGCAACAGCTTCTTCAGGACGTCGGGCGGCAGCGTGGCCACGTCCGCGCCGATCATCGCCGCTTCCACCACGTGCCGCGGGTGCCGGATCGAGGCCGCGAGGATCTCGGTGGCGATCTGATAGTTGTCGAAGATGGCCCGCGCCTCCCGGATGACGTCCATCCCTTCTTGGCCGACGTCGTCCAGACGCCCGATGAACGGGCTCACGTACGCCGCCCCCGCCTTTGCCGCGATGAGGCACTGCACGCTGGAGAAGCACAGCGTCACGTTGGTCTTAATGCCGGCGTCCGCGAGCCGACGCACCGCGACCATTCCCGCCTCGAGCATCGGGATCTTCACGACGATATTGTCCGCGACCTTCGCGAGCTCCTTACCCTCGCGTACCATACCCTCGGCATCCACGGCCACCACCTCGGCCGAGACGGGACCGTCCACGAGCGAGCAGATCTCCTTGAGGACGTCGCGCGGGTCCAGGTCCCCCGCCTGTTTCGCCAGCAGCGAGGGGTTGGTCGTGATGCCATCGATCAGCCCGGCCTGGGCCGCCCAGCTGATGTCTTTCAGGTTTGCCGTATCGAGAAAAAACTTCATGGGCGTCTAGGCCTCGGCGTAGAGGTCGGCGGGATAACGCACCGCTATCAGGTACAATCCCTGTGGCGGAGCGGGCGGGCTGGCCGCCTGGTTGTCGGTCGCGGTGAGGAGCCGGGAGAGATCGTCGAGCGGGCGCCGCTCGAGCGCGATGTCCACCATCGCGCCCACCAGGAAGCGCACCATCCGATGCAGGAATCGGTCGGCCTCGATTGTGAACGTCACCCCCGCTCCGTCGGTCCGCGGCGCCCACTGCGCGAGCGCCACGCGGCTGCGGTAGTGGGGCGCGCCGGTCGCGGCGAGGCCGCGGAAATCGTGCTCCCCGGGAAGCAGCTGGGCCGCGCGGGTGAGCGTCGCCACGTCGAGCGGACGTCCCAGAGCCCATTCGTAGGGCCGCCGAAACGGTGAGCGGCCCCCCTCATCGGTCCCGATCACGTAGCGGTAACGCCGTGCCGCGGCGCTGTTTCGCGCGTGAAAGCCGGATCGCATCGCGCACAGCCGCTCCACCCAGATGTCCCGCGGGAGCAGGGCATTCAGGGCCCGGTGCAACCCCTGGCCGTCCGCTGCCCAGCGCTCACTCGCAAGAAACCCGACGCCCTGACCGAGAGCGTGCACGCCGGTATCGGTCCGCCCTGCGCCCGTCGCCGCTGTGCGGCGCCCCATGAGGCGCTCGAGCACAGCCTCGAACTCCGCCTGCACCGTGCGGCCGTGCGGTTGCCGCTGCCAGCCCGCGAACTGCGCCCCGTCGTATTGCACCACGGCGAGGTAGGGCCGGCTCGTCACGGGCGAAAGATAGGAAAAGTGAGAGGGTCAATCAAGGCACGCAAACCGTTGTGGCATTTGACAAAGCGCGATTTTTTGGCGTAGCTTCCCGCCGTGTCGTCTGTCGCTCCTTCCCCGCTACATGAAGCGATCGCCGCCCTCGCCGACCGCCGCTCCCTGAACGAGCGTCAGAGCGCCGAGGCGTTCGGGACCGTGATGCGCGGTGACGCCACACCCGCCCAGATTGCGGCGCTGTTGATGGGGCTACGGGTGAAGGGCGAGACGGCCGAGGAAGTGGCGGGCGCGGCGCGGGCGCTGCGCGAGGCCATGGTAAGCGTCGACGCGAACGGCGATCACCTCATCGATACCTGCGGGACGGGCGGGGGAACGGTCTCGACCTTCAATGTCTCGACTGCCGCGGCGCTCGTCGCGGCCGGCGCCGGCGCGGTGGTGGCCAAGCACGGCAATCGGTCGTTCACGTCCAAGTGCGGCTCCGCCGACGTCCTCGAGGCGCTGGGCGTGCGGATAAGCCTGGACGCGGTCGCGGCCGCGCGGGTGCTGCGGGCGGCGCGCGTGACGTTCCTGTTCGCACCCAACTTCCATCCCGCCATGAAGCACGCCGCTCCGGTGCGCCGCGAGCTCGGCCTCACCTCCATCATGAACCTCCTCGGCCCGTTGGCCAATCCGGCGGGTGTGCGGCGACAGGTCATCGGTGTGGCGGACCGGGAGCGCGCGCCGCTCATGGCGGAGGCGCTTGCCCGCCTGGGAACCGACCACGCGCTCGTCGTCCACGGCCGGGTCGGGATGGACGAAATCGCTCCCTGCGGCGTCACCGACGTGTGGGAAATCCGCGATGGCAGCGTGCGTACGTGGGAGCTGGACGCGACGGACTACGGCCTGGCGATCGGGGACTTGGCAGATCTCGCGGGGGCGGAACCCCCCGTGAACGCCGCGCGCATCGAGCGGCTGCTTGGCGACGGCCCGGAGGACGCTGCGGGCCTCGCCGCGGTGCTCCTCAACGCGGGCGCTGCGATCTACGTGGCCGGCCTCGCCGCCTCGTACGGCGACGGGGTCGCGGCCGCGCGCGACGTCGTGCGGGCCGGGAAGGGACGCGACGCGCTCGAGCGCTTGCGCCGCGCGAGCGCCAGTGCCGCTCCGACCTGAGTCCTCCCACGCGACCGGCTGTGCGTCCCGGCGGCTCGACGGCTGTACGCCTAGTATTTTCGGATGACGCCGACCACGACACCTTGGACTACGACGTCGCGCTCGTTGACGCGGAGCGGCGCCATGGCCGGGTTGGCGGGCTCCAGCCGGATCCAGCCACCGGGCTCCCGATAGAACCGCTTGACCGTGGCGCTCGACCCGTGTACCAGCGCGACGACGGTCTGGCCGTTGTCGGCCTGGTTCCGTTCGTGGACGACGATGAAGTCGCCATCCTTGATGTGCTCGTCGATCATCGATTGGCCACGGACCTTGAGCACATAGCTGCGTCCCCGCCGGGGGATCAGCTCGTCCGGGACGGCAATGGTGTCGCTACCGCTCACCGCTTCGATCGGCGCGCCGGCCGCGACCAGCCCGTGCAGCGGCAGATCCGTCGCACCGGTGTGCCCACGGGGTGGCACGACTTCGATGCCGCGGCTCTCATTATGAGCCCGGCGGATGTACCCCTTGCGCTCCAGGTTCGTGAGGTGCTCGTGCACCGTCGCCAGCGAGCGGAACGCGAACCGCTCGGCAATCTCCTCAAAGCTCGGGGCGTACCCCTGCGCGGCGATCTGGCCCGAAATGAAGTCCAGGATTTCGCGCTGGCGGCGCGTGAGCGGCACGATGCCTCCCGAATGGA
>Ga0209375_1003129_pt1 | contig 11580 bp, 10 predicted proteins | sample GraSoiAngelo_131_FD_185888 | JGI IMG/M metagenome (GOLD analysis project Ga0209375, IMG submission 185888) | Grasslands soil microbial communities from the Angelo Coastal Reserve, California, USA - 14_0929_02_30cm (SPAdes) (version 2) | ecosystem: Environmental > Terrestrial > Soil > Grasslands ...
GCGGTGACGACGGCCGGCGTTCCGTTGAAGGTCACGGTGTTGTTGCCCGGCGTGGCGCTGAAGCCAACGCCGTAGATCGTGACTTGGCTACCCACCGTACCGGGACCGGCGGAGAAGTCGATGATCGAGACCGCGCTGGGGCCCTGCCGCGCGATGCTCAGCAGGTTGCCCACGGCGTCGTACGTGTAGATCGCCGCGTTGCCGTCATGGTCGATGACGGCGCCGAGCCGGCCCAGGCGGTCATAGACGTAGGTCACGGCGCCGGCCACCGGCGGCCCCGACACGGTGAACGTGTCGGCGCTCGAGGTCCCGCCGCCGGGAGTGGGTGTGAACACGGTCACGGGGACGGTGCCCTGGGTGGCGATGTCGGCTGCCGCAATCTGGGCCTGCAGCTGCGTCCCGCTCACGAACGTGGTGGTGCGATCGCTGCCATTCCAGCGCACCACCGACGAGCTGATGAAGTTGGTCCCGCTCACCGTCAGGGTGAAGGCCGCACCGCCCACCATCGTGCTGCTCGGTGAGATCCAGCTCAGCGTCGGGGCGGGACTGTTGATGCTGAACGTGACGCTGCTCGACGTGCCGCCCCCCGGTGTGGGAGTGACCGCCGTAACCGAGGCCGAGCCGGCCGTGGCGATGTCCGCCGCCGTGATCTGCGCATCGAGCCGCGTACTGCTGACGTAGGTCGTTGTGCGGTCGGCGCCGTTCCACCGCACTACCGACGAGCTGATGAAGTTTGTGCCGGTCGCCGTCAGCGTGAATGCGGCCCCGCCCGCCGCTGCGCTGCTGGGTGAGAGCGAGCTCAGCGTCGGGACTGGATTGTTGATCGTGAACGTCTGCGCGCTCGAGGCGCCCCCACCTGGCGTCGGGTTGAAGACGGTGACCGGCGCGGTGCCCGGCGTCGCGATGTCACTCGCCAGAATCTGCACCTGGAGCTGGGTGCCGCTGACGAACGTCGTCGATCGGTCGCTACCATTCCAGCGCACGACCGACGAAGCGATGAAGTTCGTCCCTGTGGCTGTCAGGGTGAATCCGGCACCGCCCGCCGCCGCGCTGGGCGGCGAAATCGAGGTCAGCGTCGGCGCTGGATTATTGTTGATGGTGAAAGTCTGCGCGCCCGAGGGCCCTCCCCCTGGCGTCGGGTTGAAGACCGTCACCGACGCAGTGCCCGCCGTAGCGATGTCATTCGCCAGAATCTGCGCCTGGAGCTGGGTGCTGCTGAGAAAGGTCGTCATCCGATTGGCGCCGTTCCAGCGCACCACCGATGAACTGTTGAAGTTCGTGCCTGTCGCCGTCAGCGTGAACGCAGCGCTCCCGGCCAGCGCGCTGGGCGGCGAAATCGAGCTCAGCGTCGGCACGGGATTGTTGATCGTGAATGTGGAGGCGCCCGAGGGACCCCCGCCCGGCGTGGGGCTGAACACGGTGACCGAGGCCGTTCCCGCTGTGGCGATGTCGGCCGCGGTGATCTGGGCCTGCAGCTGAGTGCTGCTGACATAGGTTGTCGTCCGGCTGGTGCCGTTCCAGCGCACGACGGACGTGATGGCGAAATTCGTGCCGGTCGTCGTCAGCGTAAATGGGGCACCGCCTGCCAATGCGTTGCTCGGGGCGATCGAGCTGAGGGTGGGCACGGGATTCGTGGCCGTGATCGTGAATGTCACGGAGCTCGATGTGCCCCCGCCCGGCGTGGGATTGAAGACGGTGACCGCGGCGGCACCCGTCGCGGTGATGTCGCTCGCCAGGATCTGGGCCTGGAGCTGGGTGGTGCTGACGAAGGTGGTCGTCCGGTCACTGCCCTTCCAGCGGACCACTGACGATGCGAGGTAGTTTGTCCCTGTAACCGTAAGCGTGAACGGCCCGCTGCCCACCGCCGCGGTACTCGGCGAAATCGAGGTCGCCGTCGGCACGGGATTGTTGATGGTGAATGTCTTCGCCGCGGAGGTGCCGCCGCCGGGCGTGGGAGTGAACACAGTCACCGACGCGGTGCCCGCCGTCGCGATATCCGCCGCGGTGATCTGGGCTTGCAGCTGACCGTGGCTGACGAAGGTCGTCGTCCGGCTGCTGCCGTTCCAGCGCACGACGGAGGTGATCGCGAAATTGCTGCTATTCGAGGTCGCGGTGAGGGTAAAGGCCGCGCCGCCGGCTGTCACACTGGTCGGAGAGATCGAGCTGAGGGTCGGCGCGGGGTTCGTCGACGTGATGCTGAACGTCTTCGCCGCGGAGGTCCCGCCGCCGGGCGTCGGGTTGAACACGGTAACCGAGGAGCTCCCCGTCGCCGCGATGTCGCTCGCGAGAATCTGGGCCTGAAGCTTGGTGCTATTGACGAAGGTGGTGGTCCGGTTGCTGCCGTTCCAGCGCACGACCGACGAGGCGACGAAGTTCGTTCCCGTGGCCGTCAGCGTGAAGGCCCCACTCCCCACGGCGGCGGTGTTTGGAAGAATCGAGCTCAGTGTCGGAACGGGGTTGTTCTGGGCGGCGGCCGAACCGAAGCTCGCGACGAGGATTCCGAGGAGGACAACGACGAGCACCGAAAGCCGCCGCCTGACGCGGGTTTGGCAACGCTTCCAAATGGCGTTCGCGACGCGACGAGTCTCGCCCACCGTGGCCGGACAATGGGCCGTTCCGGGCCGATGGTCAATGGCTCAGTCTGCTGTTTTCATGGCTCCGTCTGCTATTTGATGGCCCAGTCTGCTGCCTTCATGGCTCAGGCTGCTGAGGTTCCATGGCCGGGCCTCACTTTTGGGTTGCAGGATCGATAGGGGGCGCCGCATACTGTCGCGGCCCGTGAGACTCGTTTCGGCCGCGCCGCCGACCGTTCTTGCTGTCGACGACGACCCCGTCGTTCGTGACCGCTTGGGCATCGTCCTTGACGAGCATTGTGAGCTCGTACTCGCAGCGGACGGCATTGAGGCCATCGAGACGCTGCGCTCGCGGTCGGTTGACGTTGTTCTCCTCGACCTCTTCATGCCTCGCATGAATGGCCACGAAACACTGACGCACATGCGCCGCGAACATGCACGAACGCCCGTCATCGTCCTCACTGCCGTCGCGGACGTCCCGACCGTCGTGGCTGCGATGAAGCAGGGCGCCTGGGACTACGTCACGAAGCCGTGGGAGGACGAGGTGCTCGTCACGCTTGTGCATCGCGCGGCACGCGAAGGCCGCGGAGAAGGAGGGGTGCTGCTCGTTAGCGACAGCGTCGCATCTCTCGCTCCGCTACAGCTAGCACTCGAGCTGCAGACTCGGGTGCTCGCCGCGAACATCGCCAAAGCGCTGCGATGCCAGTTTCTACCCACGGCGATCGTGGTCGAATGCTCGTCGACCCGGATCGCTGACGCTGTGGGTCGCCTTCAGGAGCGGTTCCCAAAGACTCCGGTCATTGTCATGCGTCACAACGATACGATGGTCGAGTCGAATTCCTTCGACGGGGCCCTGGCAGAATTGGTGCGGTTTCGCGCCATCAACCACGCTACCGAACGGCACACGGCAGTCAGTGCCGCGGTCGAATTCATGGTCGCGCACTATGACGATCCGCTCACCGTCCGCGAGATAGCGGAGGCCGCACATCTGTCAGAGGGTCGGCTCGCCCATATCTTCCGTGACAGCACCGGTCTTTCCATCAGGAGCTACGTGACTCGTCTCCGCGTCAGCATTGCGCGCCGCCTCCTGATGGAAACGACTGACACGCTCGACACCATCGCAACGCGCACGGGTTACGCGGACGTGTCTAACTTCTCACGTACGTTTAAAAGCATTGACGGCATCTCGCCGGGGGAATTCCGCCGAGCCAGACCGCGCGGGTAGAACACCGGCTCGACGAGGAAGTTCGGCTACCTCTGCGGCTCTCACCACCAGCGCGGCCGAACGGTGTGCGTGAACGGTCTCGAAGCACCGATGGAGGCGACGGACCACGCTGTGCTCGCTTCACTCGAGCGCGATCTGCTCCGGCGTGAGGTCGTCGAGCGAGCGATCGAGTTCGCGATCGACGAGCTGCGCCCGGGCAGCGACCCGGCCGAACGACGCCGCGACGAGGTCCTCAGGGAGATGCGCCGCCTGGACGGCGAGCTCAGCCGACTCACGGCCGCGGTCGCGAGCGGCGGCGACCTGCCGGCCCTCCTGGCGGCAGTCAAGGAACGCCAGGCGCAGCGCGAGCGTTGTGAGCGAGCGTTGGTCGAGCTGGACGCGACCGCGCGGATCGGCCGTCACGAGATCCCGCGCCTGGAGCGCGAGATCCGCCACCGCTTGGCCGACTGGCGGGCGATGCTGCGGCGAGAGGTCCCCGAGGCGCGGGAGATCCTCCGGAACCTCATCGTCGGCCGGACGTGTTCAAGCCCCGCCCAGAGGCTCGTGTCTACGAGTTCTCCGGGCGGGGGTCGTTCGGACGGCTCCTGGCGGGAACTACCAGTCCAGTTTCGGTGGTGACCCCGGCGGGTTTCGCAACCGTCGGTGCACACCGCCACGTGCTCGGAATCTTCCGTGTTGCTTAGGGTCAAGGCGTTGCGCGTCCTTGGCAGGTGCCCCCGCGGCAGCCCGGCCGGGATCCTCGTCACGCTCCTCGTCTCCAATGACGTCGCGCCGATCTGACCCGTGGGCCCCAGAGTCGTGAAACATGTTAATCTTGCGCCATGAAGACCATCACCGTGCGGGACCTGCGCCAGCGCTGGCCGAGAGCCGAGGCGATGCTGGAGCGCGAGAAGGAGATCACCGTCACACGCGATGGGAAGCCGGTCGCCAAGCTCGTGCGCGTCCGAGAGGTCGAGGCGGCCCGCAAGCGCTTCGATCCCCGACGGCATGCCCGGTGGCAGGCCAAGGTGAGTGGGCGGCGAACCGTCCGGTGGGTGGAGGAGTTCCTCATCGCCGACCGCCAGGCCCGCGAGGTCGGCGCTTCGCGTGGTCTACATCGACAGTAGCGCGCTGCTCAAGCTCCTCTGGCAAGAGCCGGAGAGCGACGCGGTGCGTGACCACGTGGCGAGCGAGGACCTCGTCATCGTCTCCTCGCTGGCGGAACTGGAGACCCACGTCCAGGTCACCGCGGCCTGGCTCGCGGGCCGATACGGGAAGGCCCGACGGGAACGCTTTCGTGCCAAGCTCGCAGAGTTCCGGGCCACCGATCCATTTCGATTTCGCCCGCTCCCAGGCAGCGTGTTCGAGACGGCCTTGCGGCAACATGTCGGCGCCGGCCGGACTCATTGCCGCACACTCGACCGGCTCCACCTGGCTGCCATGACCGAACTCGACGTCGCCCGCCTGATGACCCACGATGCCGTTCAAGCTCAGGCGGCGCGGGCTCTGGGGTTCGTGGTGGTGATTCCGGGGCGCGGAGCCAACCCGCAGGACTGAGGTTCGAGAGAGGAGATCCGGGGCTCCGCGAGTCCGCAAGAACGCGGGGCCCTGCACCCGCGGCGTGATCCCCCTCGCGTTGCCGAGCGAGGTCGTTTGCCGCTAGGATGCGTGGGCTGCCGCACGGCTTCGGCAGCGCACCTCCAGCATGGAGAGAACCGAGCCCCGTAATCGGATCCGACAACGGCGACCGCCCACCGCGGGCACGAGACTAGCCGTCGTGCCCAAGAAGCTGTCGCGTCTCCATCGGCCAGAGGGGATGTCGCTGGAGGCGTGGCAGACGACGTTGCGCCGCCAGTTCGGCCGCGAGCAGCGGTTCCTCCTGAAGAACAGCGGCGGTCATCCGATCTTCTCCGAGTTCGAGGTCACCAACCCCGAGAGCCGGAACGTCTATCGGGTCGCGATCCGCGGCAGCGAGCCCGGGAACAACTTCTGCTCTTGCCCGGACTTCGCCACGAACACGCTGGGGACGTGCAAGCACATCGAGTTCGCGCTCGCCCGTCTCGGGCGGAACTCTGAGAACCGCAAGGCGTTGGCGCGAGCCTTCGAGCCGCCGTTCAGCGAGGTCTATCTGCATTACGGCGCCCAGCGTCAGGTGCGATTCCGGCCACGCGCCGGCGCGTCGGCCGCGCTAACCCGTCTGGCGGCGCAGTACTTCGACGGCGGCGGGACGCTGCGGGCGGAGGCGTTCGCGCAGTTCGAGACGTTCCTGTCGGCGGCGGCGCGCCTCGATCCCGACCTGCGCTGCTACGATGACGCGCTTGGCTTCGTCGCTCAGGTGCGCGACGCCGAGCGCCGGGAGAAAGTGCTCGCCGAAGCCCTTCCGCGCGGCATCCGGAGCGCCGCCTTCAAGAATCTCCTCCGGGTGCCCCTCTACGACTACCAGCGCGAGGCTGCGCTCTTCGCCACCCGCGCGGGTCGCTGCCTCATCGGCGACGACATGGGGCTGGGGAAAACCATCGAGGCCATCGCGGTGGCCGAGATCATGGCCCACCACTTCGGCGTCGAGCGCGTGCTCGTCGTATGTCCGACCTCTCTCAAGCATCAGTGGGAGCGCGAGATCGCCCGCGTCGTCGACCGGCGGGTGCGCGTCATCGGCGGCTTCCGAGGGAGCCGTGAAGAGGGATTCCGGGCGGCGAGCTTCTACAAGGTCACGAACTACGACACGGTGCACCGGGACCTCGACCTGATCGCGGCCTGGTCGCCGGACCTCGTGATCCTCGACGAGGCGCAGCGCATCAAGAATTGGAACACGCGCACCGCCCGCAGCGTGAAGAAGATCGCCTCGCCCTACGCTCTCGTGCTCACCGGCACCCCTCTCGAGAACCGGCTGGAGGAGCTCGTCTCCATCGTGCAGTTTGTCGACCAGCACCGGCTCGGACCCACGTTCCGCTTCCTGCACGAGCACCAGATCCTCGATGAATTCGGCAAGGTCGTGGGCTATCGCAACCTCGACCGCATCGGCAAGACGCTGGCGCCGGTGCTCATCCGCCGGCGGAAGGAGGACGTCCTCCACCAGCTTCCCGAGCGCCTGGAAAAGCGGTTCTTCGTCCCGATGACACCCCAGCAGATGGAGCACCACGAGGAGAACCGCGAGATCGTGGGAAGGCTCGTGGCGAAGTGGCGACGCTTCCGGTTCCTTTCCGAGGCGGACCAGCGGCGGCTCCTGGTCGCGCTCCAGAACATGCGGATGGCGTGCGACAGCACGTATCTGCTCGACCAGCGGACCGACCACGGCGCGAAGGCCGACGAGCTGGCGACGCTGCTGGACGAGATCTTCGAGCGCCCGGATACCAAGGCGGTCGTCTTCAGCCAGTGGCTCAGGATGCACGAGGTCCTCGTGCGCCGACTCGAGCGACGGAAGTGGAGCCACGTACTCTTTCACGGCGGCGTCGAGAGCGCCAAGCGCAAGGACCTGATCGACCGGTTTCGTGAAGACCCGCGCTGCCGCGCGTTCCTCTCGACCGACGCCGGCGGCGTCGGTCTCAACCTCCAGCACGCGACGGTCGTGGTGAACATCGACCTGCCCTGGAATCCAGCCGTCCTGGAGCAGCGGATCGGCCGTGTTCATCGCCTCGGCCAGACACGGCCCGTGCAGGTGGTGAACTTCGTGGCCAAGGGCACGATCGAGGAGGGGATGCTGTCAGTCCTGGGATTCAAGCGCTCGCTCTTCGCCGGTGTCCTCGATGGCGGCGACCGCGAGGTGTTTCTCGGCGGCAGCCGGCTCAAGCGCTTTATGGAGAGTGTCGAGAACGTCACGGCCGGTATTCCGACGCCGATCGTGGAGGAGGCTGCCGAGCCAGCCGCGACCGAACCACCAGTCGTCGAGGACAGCGTCGATGACGACCGCGAAGTGGCGGTGGCCTCTGCCTCGCTCCGCCCGGCCGCTGACCCTCTGAGCAATCTGCTCCGGACTGGTCTCGAACTGCTCAGCCAGTTCGCGTCCGCGGCTGGAACGGGTCAGGCGGCGGCCGGAGCGACGCCGTCACGACTGTTCGAGCGCATCCGTGACGAGCGCTCGGGCCAGAGCTATCTCAAGATCCCGATGCCCGAGCCCGAGGTCGTGGACCGCATCGCGCAAGCATTGCAGGTGCTCCTGGAAAGCTTCAGGCGCTGAGCAGCATCGCTTCCGCGAGCGTCCCGACGGACTTCGCGGGTTCGAAACCGAGAACGATCCCCAAAAAATCACGAAGTTATCTGGTGACCCCGGCGGGATTCGAACCCGCGATCTCGACCTTGAAAGGGTCGCGTCCTGGGCCAGGCTAGACGACGGGGTCGCGACGGCCAGTATACCGCGCGCCGCGCCCGGATCCGCGGCGCGACGCGCGGCGGGCTTCGCGACTACTGGGCCTTCGAGACGTTCGTGTGCACCTGGACCGTCTGCGACAGCGTATAGCGCGGCGACTCGCCGATCCAGACCTGGATCGGGCCGGACGGCGACTCCACCACGATCATGCCGCGCGCCACGCCCATCACGCGGCCGGTCACCACGGCCGAGTCGCCGGGCTGGCTCGACATCGACGCCGAGGGATCAGTCGACGACGACGCGCCCGCGCGCGTGGCGGGCACCATGTCGACCGCCTGCACGGAGATCATCACCTGGACGCGGTCACCGGCGGCGAAGCGCTCGTTCGCGCCGGAGGCGGCCCAGACGTGCAGCGGGCCGCGCTCGGAGTTTATCGAGAGCCGGCCGGACGGATCGACGGCGGTCACCGTCCCCGTCACCGTCTGCTGATTCACAGGGCCGCGCGGCACCGGCGTCATGGCGACCGCCGGCGTGATCGTGCGTGGGATCTCGGCCGGCGGCGCGATCTGGCCACGAATCGTCGCGATCTGGTGCAGCTGCAGACCTCTGATCTGCTCCGGTGTCGTCTTCACCCGGAACGTCTCCGCGCCGCGGCGGAGCGTCACGGTGTTCTCGCGCTCATCCCAGGTCCAGACCTCTCCGGTGAACGTGTCGCCGGAAGCCTGGGCGGCCGGACCGGTCCGGGAGGCGCAGCCGACGAGAGGAAGGAGGACGAGCGAAGCGACGGCGAGCCGCATCATGGTTTTCATGCGGCGGGAAGTCTTACAAACTCGGTGCCAGCCACGGGTCGACAATCTTTCGCGCGCATGCGGCCGGCGCCCCGCCGCGGCCTGTGGACGACTTTTCCACGTTTGTAGACGCGGGGGGAGCATCGGGCTAAGGTATGCCCCGTGGACGACGTCAGGCGGGCGTATGCGGCGGCCGGCATCACCGTGGATCAGCCCACGGCGTACGGCACCTACTACCGCCTGCGCTGCACGGCGTGCGGCGCCAACGTCGGGAACATCGGCGACCGCCTGCTGCCCGGCATGGCGGAGGCGCTCGTCGCGGGGCAGGCCGATCTCTACGCGGCGGGCATGCTCGGCTGCGCCTGCGGCCATCAGCGCGCGACCGCTACCGCGCGCGGCGCGCGCGCCGCCGACGGCAACGGTGGCACCGTGACCACGCCGGCGCGCCTACCCGGTGACGGCTGGCCGTTCTGGCGGCGCGTCTACGCCGCGGGCGATCCCCTGCCGCGCTTCACGCGCGCGACCGCCCCCGCGCAGCGCTTCGACGAGGGCGACACGCTGCCGCCCGAGTATCGCGACCTGCTCCTCAAGATGCTGCGCCACGAGGGCGAGCGCGCCGGCAACAAGTCGTTCCTGGGCTTCATGGCCACGTGCGCCGACGTCGCCGAGACGCTCTATCCGACCGCCGCCGCGCGGCTGATCAAGGCCGAGTACCTCGCCGAGGAGCTCAAGCACGCGATCATGTTCCACCGTCTCGCCGTCGGCCTCGATCCGGACTTCGCGCTCAAGGACGTGCCGTACGCGCACTACACCTTCCACCTGCCCCGCGAGTCGTGGGCGGACGACGCCCTGTTCCACTTCCTCGTGGACCTCAACGGCGCCTTCCACGCGCGCGACTGGCGCGACTCGAGCTATGCGCCGCTGGCCGAGATGTCGAGCACCGTCGAGCGCGACGAGCTCGGCCACTCCGAGATGGGCTATCGCTTCCTGGGCGAGATCGTGAGCGACGCGCGCGGGCGCGCGCTGGCGCAGCGGCTGCTCGCGAAGTGGTACCCGGCGGCGCTCGACATGTTCGGCCGCTCGGACTCGAAGAACGCGCCGAAGTTCATCGGCTGGGGGCTCAAGTCCGTGGGCAACGCGGAGATCCGCGCCGCGTACAAGACCTACGTCGACGCCAAGCTCGTCGCCCTCGGCCTCGAGCCTCCGGACGAGCGCGCGAACCGCCGCTTTCTGTAGAAATGGGGCGCCCCGGCAAAGCCGTCACGCCCCTCGATCCTACGAGTTACTGGAGCGGCGAGAACGAGGTCGGCCGCCAGATCTTGTTGACGACGCGCTCGACGAGCGGCCCGTTCGCTTCGCTCGCCTTGCGCGCGGCCAGCCACTCGGGATCGGCCATGAACGTCTTCCACACGCGCTCGCGGTGTGCGAGGTCGTCGTACGAGCAGATGTAGACCATCTCGTTCGACTCGCCGACCACCGTCTCCCAGAAGCCGACCACCGTGATGCCGTGCTTCTTGAAGAGCTTCATCGTGATGTCGGCGAAGCGGCGCTGCAGGTCCGGCATCCGGCCGGGCATGACGTAGTACGCGCGGTATTCGTAGATCATCGCGCCTCCCTGGCGGCGGCACTCCCGCGCGGCGGGGCGCGGGGCGACGTGATGGTGGCAGAGCCCGCCGTCCGGCGCAACCGCTCAGGCGGCGTGGGGGACCGCGCAGAGGGCGTCGTTGAGCTCCATCGCGAGGCAGGCCGTGCAGAGGCGGCCCTCGTGGCGCGCGAGCACGCCCCGCATGGCGGGCGCGACGCGCTGCGGACGCTCCGTGGGTCGCAGCCGCGAGGCGCGAAGGCCGTCGAGACATCGCTCGTGCAGTCGCTCGCGGGCGAGGCCCCACGCGAGGGGCTCGCCCGGCCGCAGCTCCTTGCGGCACACCATGCACGCCTCGGCTCGCGCGCCCGTGCCGGGCATCCCCTTGCAATTCTTGCTAGGACTTCGCTTTCTTCGAAGGTTTCGACTTGCCAGAACTGTTGAGGGCGACAGCTTGGCGAACGAGCGCCTTGAAGGCGGACTCGTCAATTTCTTCTCCTTGACGGACCGGATCCTTCAGAGACGCGCCCTTGGAGAAGGTAAGCTTCACGACATTCTTGTAGGATTCGCCAGTGCAGATGATGCCGTCGTGCGACCAAATCGGAGTGCCCATCCACTTCCACTCCTCGACGACGTCCGGGTCCGCTTCCTTGATGAGCTTGCGCATTCTGCTGAGGGTGTCCCCGCGCCAGTCCCCGAGTTCGGCGATTCGTTTCGAGATGAGCTCCGATGCCGACGGGCCTTGGCTCGCGCCCGACTTTTTCATGTTCTCATCCTGGCAGGCTGTTGAGGTTCTCGCGGGCTTTGGCACACTGGCGCGGCACACTCGGGGTCCTTACTAAAAACAAGTAATTGAAAAAATGGTGAGCCGTCCGGGACTCGAACCCGGGACCCCCTGATTAAAAGTCAGGAGCTCTACCAACTGAGCTAACGGCTCCCGGCCTGAGATTCTACGCGGTCGTCGCGGAGAGAGCGAGAAGGCCCGCGGGCGCCGCCGGTGAGCCGCGCGCTACACGATGCTCGAGCGGACGCTCGGGTACCAGTGCAACAGCGGCGAGTCCTCGCAGAGGATCGTCTCGTCGCGCTGGGCGCCGGTGGAGATCAGGCAGAACGGAACGCCGATCAGCTCC
>Ga0209375_1003136_pt1 | contig 11567 bp, 6 predicted proteins | sample GraSoiAngelo_131_FD_185888 | JGI IMG/M metagenome (GOLD analysis project Ga0209375, IMG submission 185888) | Grasslands soil microbial communities from the Angelo Coastal Reserve, California, USA - 14_0929_02_30cm (SPAdes) (version 2) | ecosystem: Environmental > Terrestrial > Soil > Grasslands ...
GCGGCGCTGCTCCCCGTTTTTTGCCTGCCCGCCGCAGTCTGCGCGGCGTGGACGGTCTATGCAGGCAAGGACGTCAACTGGGATCTGCTCAACTACCACTACTATCTTCCTTTCGAGCTGCTCGCTGGCCGGCTCGGGCAGGATTTCTTCGCCGCGAGCGCGCAGAGCTATCTCAACCCGATCGGCTACGTGCCGTTCTACCTGATGGTTTCTTCCGGCTGGCACAGTGTCGCGGTATCGATTGTGCTCGCCGTCGCTCACAGCTTGAGCATCGGGCTGCTTTACCTCCTTGCCTGGAGGCTATTTGCCCGCCTGCGCGGACGCGATCGAGCCATTCTGTCGATCCTCGCGACCGCGCTGGGAGCCAGCACGGCGGTGTACTGGGAGACAGTGGGCAGCTCCTTTCTCGATCCGCTGCTCGTGCCGCCGATGCTCGCCGGCCTGCTCCTCCTCTTGGACGAAAGTCCGAGGGCGGCGCGTCGCGCGCTGGCTGCCGGGGCCCTATTCGGCGCCGCTGCGGCGCTGAAGTATTCCAACGCGATCTATGTACTCGCGGCACTCCCCTTGGCGCTCGCGATGCCGGGGCTGTCAGGAGTTGCGCGGTTGCGCGCCTGCCTGGCGTACCTGGCAGGCGGGGCGGCGGCGCTCGCCGCTATGGCAGGTCCGTGGCTCGCATTGCTGATGCGGGAGTTTGGCAATCCGGTGTTTCCGCTCATGAACGGATGGTTTCAATCGCCGTACGCACCGGCGGTCAACATGGTCAGCGAGCGCTTCACGCCGGCAGAGTTCACCGCCGTGCTCAGTTTCCCCTTCCGCATGATCGCGCTCGACCGCGGGCTGTACTCCGAAAATTTCGCGCCCGATATCCGGTTCGCAGCGCTGCTCGCCGCCGCGGTCGCCCTGCCCGTGGTTGCGGCGAGGCGAAACGCGCCGCGGGAGAGGGCGCTGCGAGGCGAGGACTGGCGCGTGCTCGCCTTTTTTGGCGCCAGCCTGGTGCTGTGGCTGGCCAGTTCGGCGAACGCCCGCTATGGGCTGATCGTGCTGCTCATCGCCGGCGTAGCCCTCGCGCGCATCGCCGAGCGCCTGCTGCCTGCCGGCACCGCGCGCGTTGCGCTCGCCGCGCTGCTGGTCGTGCAGCTTGGTGCGTCTGTGATGGCTTCGCCGCCGCGGTGGTTCATTGCCGAGCCTTGGTCGCTGCACTGGCTGCCTTACGACGTGCCGGAGCGCGCCCTGCGCGAGCCGGCGCTGTACGTCACCGTCGAAGTGCTTCCCATGGCAGTGATCGCGCCCTTTGTGCATCCGGCTTCTTCTTTCGTGAACTTTCGCGGCCAGCACAGCATCCCGAGCGATTCGCCGAAACTCGCGGCATTGCTGGAGCGGCATCGCGACCGCGTGCGGACGCTCGGGCGAGGTCTGGAGCTTGTCGATGGCAAGCCGCGCGAAGAGCAACTGAAAGCATACGACGCGACTTTGCTGCGCATTGGTTATCGCGTGGACGCCGAGGACTGCTTCACGATTCCGTGGCGGCGCGACGACGCTGACCCGTTGTCGCGAGCTGCAAACTGGCTGGCGGCCAGCCAGCTGCCGCATGAACCTCTTTCGGTCGTGAGTTGCGCGCTTCGGACGGCTATGCGCAAACCCGCCGATGACGAGACGGAACGCCATGTCTCGGTGCTGTTCGATCGAATAGAAAAGACCTGTCCGAGGTTGTTTCGTCGACAGACAGCCGTTACCGAGCCGTTGGGCAGCGGATGGTCGCGTCATTACCCGGGCCTCGACGCTCGGTTAGAGGCCTACGCCGACAGGGTGATCCTGAATCGCTACCGCGCCGCGATGCATTTCGATCTTGGGCGGCTTTCCGACTGGGAGCATGAAGACGCGGCGGTTCCCGCCGCGTGCCGCTCATAGCCTTTATAAGGCAGTTAGCTGACTCGAGGCCGCGCCGCGATGGCAAAGGTACCCACCGCAACGACATAGCTCGCGACACCGGTCCAGAAGCTCGCGGAGATTCCCAAAGCCATGGCGATTACCACTGCAAGTACCGAGGCCAGCACCGACATGGCACCGTTTACCCCCCACAGCCATGGGCCCAGCTCGCGACGCGAAGCCATAGCTAGCCGCATTCCCATGGGGAACGCCATCCCCATGAATACGCCCATCACGGCGAGCAATGCGCCAGAAACAGCAACGCGGACGGGCGTTTCGCCATCGCTAAAGAACGTGATCAGGGGGACTGTTACGAGACCTGCGACCACGAGAACGGCCGCCAGCACCACAAGCACTCGCACGCCGGCAGCTCGTAATCGATCGTCGCGAATCTGCGTTGAGAGATAGCTGCCTAGCCCGCCGGCCAGCAGCAAGACAAACAGGATGACGCTCAGACTGTAGACCGGGTGACCCAGGAACACGATCAGACGCTGAAGCATCGAGACCTCTATCAGCATGAAGCCGATGCCGATGGCGGCAAAGAAAGCGAGCAAGACCGTGTCGCTGGGAGCCAGCTTGACGCGTGCGAAGACAAGCGGCAGCGCAATACAGGCGACTGTCAATACAACGACCGTGAGCAATAAAGCTGCAAGGACTACGGCAGCGCCACTGCCCGGTGAGCTTTCCCCCCCGCGCATGAGGAGCCAGGCCGATGGACGAGCCATATAGAAGAAAAACGGCTGATCGTCAGTCGGTGCCTCGTAATTGATGGGCCCTGAGGAAAGCACGTCCTCCATGCCGCGCCCGGTTGCGAGGGCGAGCAACAGATTGCTCTTCGCCGCCCCCGGTTGTAGCTCTACTTCGAAATTCAACTGATCTGCAAGGCGGTGTATTTGCCCAAGCTCCGCTTCGCCGAAAGGGGTCTTGCGGACAAGCAGCACTCCCATCCGGTGGGCGGATTTCGCCGTTCCGTGTCGGTTGGTGACTAAAACCATATGGCGCTCCGGTTGCGCCGCTCCAGTCCTGAGAAGGGCGGCTCGCCCGAGGGCCACGAGCCGTCCCAATTCCGAACTCACGCCACGCGACACGGCAAGCAGGCCGTCGTCATTGAGCCGGTCAAGGAAGACCTTCCATCCCTCAACCGTATAGAGCGAGTTCTCGGTGAGCGCGTAGGCGCCTGCAGCCGTCGCCGCAAAGGTGTCTACGAAGGTGACCTCGACGATATCGAATCGCTCCTTCTCGCGCGCCAGGTAGCTGCGAGCCTCGTCATTGACGAAGGTAACGCCCGGGTCGCGCTCGAGATGACCTGTGAAATCACCGAAACGGTCGTTCACGACACGCATGATGTCGCCATTGATCTCCACTGCGAGCACGCGCTTTTGGCCGAAAAGCTTGGCGGTCAAGACGTCTCGTCCGCCGCCGGCGCCGACGATGGCTACGCGGCCGCCGGGGCGCAAGTGGTGCACGAAGTTGGGAAGGTCCCAGCGCAGGAACTCCACCTTTTTCAGATCGCCGTCGAAGCCGACGAGCTGGGTACCTGCAATGGCGTCAATCTGCAACCAACGGCTTTCGATATCGAGCGACCCCTTGAATTCGGTGCTGAGGTTCCAAGCCAGCGCGCCGGATTTGCTGGGTTTCAGCACCGCGATCCTGGAGAAGGAATTCCAGCGTTCGTAATCGATAGCCTCCTGTTCCGCACCCTTGATGTGCTCAATCCTGAAAGCGGCGAGTTGGTGTCTCGCAAGGTAGATACCTGTCCAGATCGTGGTGCCACCCAATATCGCGCTGATGAGCACAGCTACGGCCTTGCGCTTGCCGGGGAGAAGAATCGCTGCGGCCAACGCCGCGAGCGTCGCGCAGGCTAGAACCGCTCCCACCCCGTCAAGCCAATGGAGCGCGGCGATCACGCAAAGGCAGCCGATCGCGGCACCCGCCAGGTCGACGGCGTAGAGGCTCCCGATTTGCGACGGGAACCGCGTGAGTGCCAGACAAATGAAAATTCCGCTGAAGACAAAGGGTACCGCTACGCCGATGAACGTCAAAACCATCGGCAACATGGCGACGTTCGGGCTGGGCAGATAGAGCGAGATGTGCAGGAAGATCACGACCGTCATATAAATCGCCAGTAGAAGCGCGCACTGGCCCATCGAGTGCAGCAGCGTTGCTTCCGGCCAGCGGTCCGGACGCAGGAAAACAAGCAGTGCGCCTAACGTTAACCCGAACATAGCTATCGAAATCGCCATGAACGCGAAGTGGTACCACATCGTGAGCGAGAAAATCCGCGTCAGCAGCACCTCGAACATGACGGTCGCTAACGCCACGAGGAATAGCGCAGGCAGCAGCCCACGGTCGCGCAGAACACTGGAATTCACTAGAGCGGAAAAACCTCTTTTTATGTTGGAGCGTTTGCATACTAGCAGACGCTGTTCTGCGCGTTTCTCAAGGCGAGTCGAGCCGCCAAACCTCTCCCCGGCGATCGCTGCTCACGAAGCGCGCCTCGGGAAAGCGCGACTTGATCAGCCAATGATCGGAGGTGGGCCCCAAGCTCATCATGTACCAGAGCTTGTTGCGAAGAAATGGATCATTCTGCACGAGGTCGCCGGTGTACGCCGGAGAATCGAATGCCACGAAAACGATCTGGCGGATGCCGGGCAGGGCTGGCGGCCGGTTCGCCAGATGCATGTCGAGGTAGCTGTAGATCTGCACGGCGCGCAGCGCCGTCGCGAATACGAGGCTGAGAATGGCGAGTGAGGCGAGATAGCCGCGCATGCGCTGCCACGCGGCGCCCAGTGGCGCTCGAACGAGCGCCACAGCGGCGAGCACCGGCAGGGCGCCCCATGCCGGGTGCAGGTAGCGGGCTCCCCAGCCGTGGCCCTGGGTGAAACCGACAAACAAATAGCCCAGGATCGTGGAAAGCATCGATAGCCCGAGGAGCAGCATGCGCGGATCCCGCCTCCCGAGCCAGCACCCCCCTGCAGCGAGCAGCAGCAGGCCGGGCACAGCCCAGTTCCATAGCCTCACTAGCTCCGCAAGCCGCATCGCAAAGATGTCATTTCCCGGCGCGGCGAGAGCGGTCCTCATCTTGATATGCCAGCCCCAAAAGAAGTTTGCGATGCGGTGAATGGGATTACTGTCGAATGCGAATAGCCCGATGAGCGCGTTGCCCTGGATGTCGCTCAGCAGCAGCGCCCAGCCGAAGCCGACGGCAAGCGCGAGCGGAGCGTACCCGGCTGCGAGCGCGAGCAGCGCGCGATACGGCGCGGGCTGCAGGGCAAGCCAGGCGATCCAAGGCAGCGCGAACAGGGCATGCGGCAGCGGATTGTGGAGGACGAGCGCAAAGGAGCCGACGACGCCGGCAAGCACCAAGCGGCCGGTGGTTCTCTCGAGCAGCAGCCACACGAATACCAGGTTGAGCAGCAGATGCGCCGTCATGGAGAAATACGTGATCGCCATAGCGGTGAAGCCGGGCGAACCGAGCGCAAGCAGCATCGCCCAGCCGCCTGCCTGCGGCGCGCCGGTCACGCGCACGGCGATCCGGCCTATGAGGACCAGCGCGAGAGAGGCGAGGAGCGGATTGCATGCCCAGGGCGCGTGCACGAAGCTGAACGGCGTCAGGAGCAGCGCGAACCCCGGCCAGTACGCCGAAGCAACCTGCCCGGTCTGAAATGACCCGTACAGGAACTGGTTCATATAGAACGGCGGTATCAGTCGCCCGATGAGTTCCGGCGGAAAGCGCCCGGTGAGCCGTCCGGCCGCGAACACCTGGCTCTGGAACAGCGCTGCATATTCGTCCTGGGCCAGTGGATGGTTGTGCTCGACGTAGAGCGTGCCGAGGCAAAGCACGACGAACGTGACGCCGGCGGTGCGCCAGGGATGCCGGGAGACCATGTCTACGAACGCGAGCGCCGGGCCCTGCGTCCGCGGCAGGCACGCTGCCAGGACTAGGGCCATGAGCAGCACCGCCCCGGCTAGATCCTGGGTGCGAAGAAAGTATTCGAGCAGCCAGTAGCGGTAGGGCGGGAAAGGGTAGCCGCTATAGTCGAGTATGACGACGAGGGAAAATCCGCCGATCAGCAGGCACAGCACGACTAGAGTGCGCGTCGGATCGCCGAACCAGCGCGACAGCGCATGGAGCAGGCGCAGCGTCATCGGGCGGTGCAACGCCGCAGGATCTCGGCGTAGCGACTGGCGCAGCGCTCCCAGGACCAGTTCGCTGCCGCGTACGCCGCGACCGCAGGACGCAGATCCAGCAACGCGCCTGCGGTACCTGTCAGTTGCCGAATGCGCCGTTCCCAGCGCAGCACGACGTCCGGACCGCCTATGTCCTCGCCAAGCAGCACATCGGCCGCATCGGGACAGCCGGCCGCGGTCTCGCTTGCGACCAGCGCCGGCGTACCGCACGCCATTGCCTCCTGCACCACCAGCGGGAATCCTTCGCCACTGCTCGGCAGGACAAGCAGGTCGGCTGCCTGGTAGAGCGGGGCGAGCTGGGCGCCGGTGCGACCGCGCAGCACGCGTACGTTCGGCAGCGCCCAGCGCTCTGGATCGAGCGCACCCCAGCCCGCGAAGAGCCACTGCGCGTCAGGTAGCCTCGCGGCGAGCTGGTGCAGCTCGGGCAAGCCCTTCTTCTCCACGAAACGGCCGACGAAAAGCAGCAGCGGGGCTTCGCCGCGCACGCCGAGCTCGGCGCGCAGCGCCTGCCGCCGGTGGTCATTGACAGGATGAAACACCGCACGCTCGACCCCATTGGGCACCAGCGCCGGCGGCGACTTGAAGGTGACGAAGGTTTCGAAATAGCGGTGCACCGAATCGCTGACGAATACCACCCGCGTGGCGCCACCGAGCACCACGCGGGCGAGGACCCGGTAGGCGGCAAACAGCAGCGCGCGCAACGCGGGATTCCGATACGGCACCATGCCCACATGCTGCGTCACGAGCACCGGACGTCTGGCAAGGCGCGCCGCAGCGTAAGCGACTAGGTTCGGCAGGTACAGGCAGTCGTGCAGGTGGAGGGCATCCGCGGCGCGCGCCGCCTTCCCCACCCGTCGCAAGGCGCCTGGCGACCAGAGCGGATAAGGAATTCCCGTGCGCCGCTCGATCGCGTTGCAGGTCCTCGCCGGCACGCAAGTCACGCCCGGGATGTGCGGTGGCACATCGCAGTCGCTGGCGTGCCAGGAGATGTCGACACCGTGGCTGGCGGCGAGGCGCTTAGCGATCTCGGCGGCCACGATCTCGATGCCGCCGCGATGGGCGGGGTAGTAATGGGTCACCAGGGCGAGACGCATGCGTTCAGCGCCGCAGCGCGAAGCTCCAGCGGTCGTTGACGAGGAAATTCGCCGCCAGGAGGAGCAGGGTGACGATGGCGCTTGCGGCCAGGTACCAGATGCCCAGCAGCGAAACCAACAAGTACATCAATCCAACGTTGGCGGCAAAGCTTGAGCCCATGGTGGCGAAATAACGCGGCCACTCCACGCGAGCCGCGGCGCGCGGGGTGCGGAAAGTCACCAGCTTCTGCAGCAGGAATCCGACGGGAGTCAGCGCAAAGAACGAGATCATGGTCGAAACTAGGTAATGCATCCCGAGCATGGACGTGAGCAGCCACAACAACGCGAGGTTGAGTAGTGCGCAGCCAGCACCGACGCTCGCGTACGTGAGGAACTTCACGGGCGCTTGCGCGCATCGACCAGCAGGCAGCCGTAGCGCGGCGACGCGTTCGCCTGGACACCGGCGGAAATGGCGGCGGCGAGGGCGGCGGCGGCCCAGGCCGGCAGCCGGATGCCGCGTCGGCGCATGTGCAGCGCGCGCTGGATCTGGATCGGCTGCATCCGCTCGCCCGCGATGGCGTACAGCAACCCTGCGGTAAAGCGCGACAGCGTCTCCCAGCGCTGCGCTTCCGGCGCCGTGAGGTAGGGGATGGCGTGGGAAAGTTCGATGCCGTGTCGGCCCAGGCAGGTGCGCCATTGCGCCTGGTCCCAATAGCGCCGGTGCGCGCAGCGGCGATCGATCCGCTCGAGGTAACGCTGCCGCTCGCTCCAGGGAAACACCGGTCCGGCCAGGCAGTCGTGGAAACCGCGCGCCGGGACCGTAAACAGGAACGCGCCGCCCGGCCGCAGGACGCGCGCCACCTCCGCGATGACCGGCTCGAGGTCGTCGATGTGCTCCAGGACCGAGTTGGAGAACACGAAGTCGAAGGATGCAGCGTGCTCGGGCACGCGGTCGCCGGGCGCTGTGTGCACGCGCTGATAGACCCCTGACGCCATGGCGTCGCGCGTTTCGAGCGGGTCGACATCAACGCCGACCAGCGACGCCGAGCCCGGTGACGCGTCGAGGAGAATGCGCATCAGCTTGCCGTCACCGCAGCCCAGGTCGAGGCCCGCTCCCCGCGGTAGCCCATGGCGCAGCACGACCTCAAGCTCGATCGCGCGCCACCAGCTGGTCGCGGGCTGAAACGGCGATTCGCCCAGCAAGCTAAGCAGCAGGCGGCGGCGGGTCGTCAACCGTCTTCCCCAAGCGCTCGGCGCGCTCGATGACGTCGTGCTGCATGCGGAGCACCGCGAGCGCGTCGTCCGGGCCGATGCCCTCGGGCTCGGTACCCGAGCGCGCGGCAGCGGCAAAGCGCCGGAACACTTCGTCGTTGCCGTACAGCAGCGTGCCGGCCATGTGCCGCGGGCCGCTCAGCAGGTGCTGGATCCAATGCGACCAGGTGGCAGCGAACGAGGTGCGCAGCACCGGCCAGGTGGTGTGCGCGCGGTCATTGGGCACGCGAACGTAGATGTCGCGAAACACATCGACGTCGCCGAGGCAATCCTCGCCGGCAACGATCACGTGCCATTCGCTCAATGGCGCTTCGAACCCCATGTTGAGCTTAACGGGGATGCGCGCGGGGCCTGCGGCGTAATGCGCGGAGATCCAGGCCGGCGTGCGCTTGCCGCGGGTGCTCGGGTGGACTTCCGCACGCAGAAAATCGAGCGGCGCCGGCGCCAGGGCGCGCAGCAGGTAGAACATGTGCGGGCTCTCGTCATAGTACAGGCCCAGCGGCAGCTCTTCGTACCATGTCGGCAGACGACGTGCCGGATTGCCGAGTTGGAGCGCCGACACAAAGCGGATTTCTCCGTAGCGGCCGGCGCGCAGGTCTGCGAGCAGCGCGCGTACCGAGCGGGAAAACTGGAAGTTGTGCACGATCGCCAGCGTACGGCGCCGCGCGCGCGCGAGGGCGACGAGCGACTCGCCTTCGGCAGGGCGCATCGTGAATGGCTTCTCGGTGATGACGTGACGCCCGAGCTCCAGCGCCTCGCGGATCAGCGCGCCGTGCGAGGCGGGGCTGGTGCCGATGCTGAAGGCATCGACTTCGTCCAGCCACGGGATCGCCGCGAGCGAGTCGCCCGCGAAATGACGCGCGACGCCAAGTTGGCGGGCGATCACCTCGGCTTGGCCCGGCCGGCGATCCACTAGGCCCGCCAATTCGATGCCGCGCGTTTTGCGCAGCGCCGGCAGGTGGCGGTGACGCGTCACCCAGCCCAGCCCCACTGCAGCTACCCGCACGGAAGGCGAGGAATCTTTCAACGGCCGGTTCTTGGCTGGAATGCGAGCGAGAGCAGATAGTAGCCCGCAGCCACCAGCAGCAGATAGTTGAAGCCGAGGACGAGGGACAACTGCTCGCTCAGCCCCCCAAGAATGATACCCGCCACGTTCCAACCGAAATCAACGTCTGGCTGGCGACTCTGCCTGAAGGCGCAGGCGAAGATCACGCCCGCGAAGAAGACTGGGATGAAGACGACGAGGCAAGACGCAAGCAGCCGCGCGGCGGTGGAAAGCGACAGGAAGACGTCCATCGGCACGAGCGCGTTCGACAGCAATGCGGTGACCAGGAGAACGTAATAGAGCGCGAGGCTCTGCGGCTTGATCTTGAGCACGTACAGGTTGGCGCACAGGATCATGACGAGGATGGCGAAGAACACCACCGAATTTACGACCCAGGTGCTGCCGAAAAGCAGCGCCATGTGGACGACGCCCTTGGTCTCGAGCAGCATGAACCCGGCGCCGAGGAAGAACATCCGCCAGTTGGGCCGCACGCGCCGCACCGGCGCGAAAGCGAGCAGGATGGCGAGCGAAAGCACTGCCACGGCGACCATGCCCTGGCCGATGGGCGCCCATGGAATCTCGGCGCTGCGCAAATACAGTTGCGGCCAGTCGTCGCTCGGCATTCGATCGTCGCTGGCGAGATCGACCTGCGCCGGCGCGATCCTTTGCCAATTGCTCGCCGGAGCGGCGACGCGGAAGGCATTGATCGCCTCGTTCTCGGGTGGCTCCGGATTGATCCAGAAACTCTCGCTCTTATCGAACCTGGCCCGGATTGCCTCCAGGCGCCTGGAATCGGTGCCGACCAGCAGGAACGTAATGTGGTCGAACTGGGCGTCCTCCGGCCGGATGCGGTGGCGGTGCGGTAGCGAGATGACCAGCGGCTTCGCGCCGAAGACCTCCTCGGCCATCTTCGCGAGCCTGCCTACCACCCACCCCTGACGGAAGAAGTTGTACATGGCGAAGACGCCATCGGGCTTCAGGGTCCGCTTCACGTCCTCGAAGGCTTCGCGGGTGAAGAGGAAGTTCTCCAGCCGCAGGCTGGAATAGCCGGAGTGCAGCACCAGCGAGTCGACCAGCGCGTACACCGCGAGGTCGTACTTGCCGGGCGTGGTGCGCGCGAAGCTGCGGCCGTCGTCGAGGCGGATCGCGACGCGGGCGTCGGCATAGGGCTTGTCGGGGTGCAGGCGGCGGCCGATCTCGTAGATCCGCGGGTCGATCTCGACCGCGTCGACGTGCTTGACGCCCGCGCGCAGCGCCGCCGAGACGTCGTTGCCGCTGCCCGCGCCGATGATCATCACGTCCTCGAACGGCCTGCCGCCGGCGTCGCGGTTGAGCAGATACGGCAGGAGATATGCGGTTCCCTCCTTCCCGATTTCGACTATCTGCTGGTGGCCGATGTCGTTCGTGTCGATCATCCGGGTAGAAGGCGTGTAGACAACCTTGTAGTAAGGCGACCAGGACACCTCACCGTTCTTGTCGAGGCCGTGTGCTCCTATGGCGACGAGGACCAGCGTTGTCGCGGCGGCCGCTAGTTGATTCGGGCTGCGCCACCCGGCGAAGTACAGCATCAGCAGCAAGATGGGAAGGAACCAGACGGTCGGCGGCAACTGGAAGTAGCTCATCGCTGCGAAGGCAGCTATGCCGGTCAGGCTGCCCAGGACGTCGAGCGTGTACGCCACGACGCGGTTTGGAATGGCATCAAACGCCCGTCCCATCACTTGCCCCAGGCCCACGAAAGCCAGCGCGATGAGCGTGAAGAACGTACCGCCCACCACCCAGATCGGGATGACCCAGCGCGTCGGGTCAGCCGGCCGGTATTCCGTGCCGAAATAGATCAGTTGCGGCGACAGCCGCTGGTTGCCGAGGCCGATCGTGACCTTGTCCGCCCATTGCCAATAGAGCGCGTAGGTGGCGATTGCCGCAGCGAACGCGATCATCGCCAGGGGCAACGACGCCACCATGAAATTCTGCGGCCTGCGGGCAGCGAGCAGTCCTACGCTCATGCCGAGGAAGCACGCGAGCAGCACGATGTTGGTGAAGAAGGTAAGAAACACCACCGT
>Ga0209375_1003139_pt1 | contig 11554 bp, 8 predicted proteins | sample GraSoiAngelo_131_FD_185888 | JGI IMG/M metagenome (GOLD analysis project Ga0209375, IMG submission 185888) | Grasslands soil microbial communities from the Angelo Coastal Reserve, California, USA - 14_0929_02_30cm (SPAdes) (version 2) | ecosystem: Environmental > Terrestrial > Soil > Grasslands ...
CGGGCCAATGATCCGAACGTGCTCGTTGGCTTTGAAACCAACGACGACGCTGGGGTGTATCAACTCGGGCCGGAAATGGCACTGGTGCAAACGGTCGATTTCTTCACGCCGATCGTGGATGATCCGCACACGTTTGGGCAGATCGCCGCAGCCAATTCGCTGAGCGACATTTACGCCATGGGCGGCAAGCCCATCTCCGCGCTGTCGATCGTCGGCTTTCCCGACAAGGGCGAACCGAAAATTCTCGAGCAAATTTTGCGCGGCGGCCATTCCAAAATGGCGGAGGCAAAGTGCAGCGTCATCGGCGGGCACTCGATTCGAAACGACGACATTCAATTTGGCTATGCGGTCACGGGTTTGATTCATCCGCAACGGGTTTGGCGCAATGTAGGCGTGCAAACGGGCGACGTTCTGCTGTTGACCAAAGCCCTCGGGACGGGCGTGCTCTCGACGGCGCTCAAGAAAGATGCCGCGGCGGCCGGGGATCTCCGAGCAGCTATCGCGTCGATGTCGGAGCTGAACCGAGTTGCCTCGGAGGCGCTTCAGGAATTCGAGGAGAAGGCTCAATCCGCCCACCCGATTCATGCCGTCACGGACATCACCGGATTCGGTTTGCTGGGGCACGCGCGAGAAATGGCGCTAGGAGATCCGGCGCGACACATCGCGGCGGTTTCGCTGCAAATCGATCACACGGCGATCCCTTATTTGCCCGGCGCGGAACAAGCGGCGCGCGAAGGCTTTCTCCCCGGCGGCTTGAAAAATAACCGGGAGTTCCTTGGCGATTGCGCAGGCTTCGCGGAAGGTGTTCGGCAGGAATTCCGCGACCTGCTCTTCGATCCGCAGACTTCGGGCGGCCTGCTCGTTGCCCTCGCACCGGAATTCGGCAGCCAGGCACTGGAAGTCCTTGGCCACCACGGCGTGAGTGCCCGTCGCATCGGCGTGGCCATTCCAAAAAGCAAGCCGCTGATTTCCGTACAATGAGTGGGGATTCTCAAAAAGCAGATCCCTCTGCCTAAGGCCGCGGAAGACGGCGATCTGAGGGTGCGGGATAACCGTTCGGTGCGGTGGGGCTCGGATGACATCATCTTTGGCGTGACCGAAGAATCGGAACAAAGTCCCGGGAGGAGAAAGGCGCGGGTCTAAAGAGAGCCGCCACTGCAAATGGACACCATAACGCACGGAATCGCGGGAGCGCTCATCGGGAAGGCGATTTTTGGCGGCGAGGATCTGTTTGGTCCGTCGACTGGCGCCGCGAGCGTAAGAGAAAAGAACGGGTCTCGAGACCTGCCACGATCCAAGGTGAACCGGGGCCGCATTGTGACTTGGTCGCTCATGCTCGGAGCGATCTTCCCGGACTCCGATGTGCTTCGCGACCTGCTCTCGCACGACCGGCTGCTCGTTGTCACCTGGCACAGGAGCATCACTCATTCGCTCGTGATGCTTCCGCTTTGGGCGCTGCTGCTTGCGGGAATCACGCGCGCTTTCACAAGCTGGCGCAAATGGGAGGCGCCTTCGTTTGCTGCGCTCAGTCGAATCTATGCAGTCGGCATTCTGAGCCACATCCTGCTGGACCTGGTAACTTCATTTGGCACCATGATTTGGTCGCCGCTTAAATGGTCGCGTCCCGCCTGGGACCTGCTGTTTATCGTCGACTTCACCTTCACAGCCATCCTCCTGGTTCCGCAGTTGCTCGCTTGGGTTTATTCCGAGCCTGCGAAAATGTGGTCTCGCGCCCTGGGCACCTGGCTCGTATTCATGCCGGTCCCGGTGATGGTGGCCCGCCTCGCCGAAGCGGTGGAGGCGCCGATTTCGGGACAAACGGTTTTGGGCGCAATGATGGTCATCACGGCGGTTTTTCTTCTACCCTCCATTCGTGGTTGGGGCCTGAAAATGCGACATGGCCGGTGGAACAGCGCGGGGTTTGCCGCGGCCTTGGCTTACGTTGCCCTCACCATTTTTGCGCATCGCGTGGCTCTCGCGCGCATCCACAAGTTCGCGGAGCTCGATCATTTGCAGGTCGCATCGATTGGCGCACTTCCGCTTCCACCCTCGCTTTGGCATTGGGACGGGTTGGTGCGGTCTGAGCGCGGGGTCTACGAGCTGCGCATGGATCTCGCCGACACGTCGGCGAGCGACACCGACTTACTTGCGCACGAGCATCGTTATTATCCCGACACGCCGCCGAATTCCTACATTGAAGAAGCCAAACGCTTGCCGGAAGTCCAGAAAGTATTGTGGTTCGCGCGTTTTCCGGTGACGCGTTTTCACAAAGAGGGCGGCGAGGCCATCGTGGACATCATGGATGTCCGATTCTCACGTACCACTACCGGGCGCCCGCCCGCCTTCACGTATCGTGTTCGCTTCGGAGAGGACGGCAGCCTGCTTTCCCAAGGTTGGGCGACACGTTAAGGTCGAAATTCCTCTACCCGGCGAAACAGGCTTTTCGGATTGCCTATCCCTTGCGCTTCGAGTTCGTCGAACAGGCATGACCTCTCGACTGACCTGCCTTGCGTTGTGGTCCGCTCGTATGGGGTTGGTCCTTGTTTGCGCGGCTGCTTCGGCCGAGGAAGCAAACCGCGTCCAAATTCACACCGACTTCACGGAGGGCGATGCTTCGCTGGCCATTTTGAATGAGCGCCACGCTGGCTAGCCGCCCACCGACGCGCCCGACGCGGATTGGGAATTGCTATTTTCGACCGAGCCCTACCATCGCCTCAACGCACCAGCGAACTGAGCTCCAGACCCTTCGAAGCTCCCGCGTCTCATCAAAAACCGTCGTTGAGCCGCTAGAAACAGCCATCGCATGCTAACGAGCAGGTGGTTTGCTGTCCGCTGGCTGAATGACCACTTGCCGGTCTTCTCCGATGCCGACGCTTTGCGTGCGCACCCCGGGAATGTCTTTCACCGCCAGGTGCACGATGCGGCGCTCGCGGGAAGACATGGGATTTAGGCGGAAGGGCTGCTTGGTTTGCTGCACGCGCTCGGCAGCGACACGCGCGCTCATCTTCAATTCCTCGAAACGCAGCGCGCGGTATCCGCCGCTATCGATGTGAATTTTCTCGTGGTATGCAGGTTCCAGTCGCAGCGCCTTGAAGGCCAGGTGTTCGAATGCCTTCAAAACGTCGGCGCCTCGCTCCAACAACATTTCCTTGTCGCGCCCGTCGAGGTCGGCGACCACCTCCGCCTCGCCTTCTGCCGGCGAGCCGTCCCCGGAAACCGCGCGCACGTTGACCTTCAATTCGAGGCCGGAGGCGCCCACGATGTTTTCGAGAAACTGCCGCAGCGCCTCGGCGGTGGCCTGCCGGTCGAGCTTTCCGTCTCGAATGAGTTCGGAGGACATAAGTCGTTTTATCTACAATGGCGCGCCCGGCAGTAGCAAGCGCAAATCGCAAAGATCGCCACAGAGAAAACCGCAGGCTTCCGGACTCACCGTGCCCTACAACCCTGCGATCGGGAGACTGCCCGCTAAGATTTCTTGCCATTCTTGTCGCGCGCGGGTTTGCCCGGAACGGGCAGCGGATGCTTCCGGTTCAAATACCACTGCTGCGCGATCCCCACCACGCTGCTCGTGAGAATATACACCGCCAGGCCGCTGGGATAGGGGATAACCATAAACATGGCGGCCATGCCGATGGGCATGATTTTCATCATGGCCTGCTGCTGCGGGTCGGTGGCGGTCATGGGGGTCATCTTCGACACTAAGTACATCGACAAACCCATCAGCAACGGCAAAATGTAATAGGGATCCTTTGCCGACAAATCCGTAATCCAGCCGAACCAGGGCGCGTGGCGCAGTTCGATGGTCCCCTGCAGAGCGCGATACAACCCAAACCAAATGGGAAACTGCAGAAGCTGCGGGATGCAGCCGCCCACGGGATTGATGCCCTCCTTGCTGTAGATCGCCATCACTTCCTTGTTCATTTCCGCCTTGCGCGGATCGCGCATGGAATACTTCTTGTACTTTTCCTGAATGGCTTTGACTTGCGGCGCCACGCGCTGCATTTTCAGCGTCGTTTTGTAGCCGGAGAGGCGCAGCGGGAAAAGCAGCATGTTCAAAATCAGAGTGAGGGCGACAATCGCCCATCCCCAATTCGGAATGTAGCTGTGCAGCCACTTCAAGCCGTGGAACAGCGGCTCGGCAATGAACTCGAGCCATCCGAAATTCACCAAACCCTGCAGGGGCGGGTTCATTTTTTTCAAGTCGTCGTAATCTTTCGGCCCGACATAGACGCGCAGCCCGAGCGTGCTGGAGGAAGAAGCCGCCGCAACTTCAGGCAGCGCTTCGGGAGTAGCTTGCTCACAGACCTTAACCGTCTGCGGAGCCTTCCAGTAGCGCGTCTCGAGCGTTCCCGGCGCGGAGCCGCTCGGCGGAAGAAACACAGCCGCAAAGTAAGTGTCCTCGATGCCAACAAAGTCTTTCCCACGCTGCCACAGACCAGGGCCCCACTTGTCGAGGTCTTCGAGCTTCTTGTACGAGTAGTTCGTGATTTTTCCGCCTTCGCTGTAGTACGTAGTCACCCTATCGATCGGAGCAGGATTAGCTACCGTGCAATCTCCAAATCCGCCGAGCCACGCAAGTCCCGCATTGGTGGGGTTGCCGTTCCGCTTGGCGGAGGTTTCCACGCGCACGAGGTAGCTGTGATCGAAGTGAAAATGTTTCGTAACTTCCAGTTGGCCGTCACTCCAGGTGAACTCCACGTCGGTGGGTGCATCGAGCGTGCTTGCGGGTGTTGAAACACGATAGAGCCCGCCGTTCGCGGCGTTTTGCAGTTGCTCATCGTCAAGAATCACGGCAAACGGCCAGCCACCGGTTTGCTGGGAAGCTTCCGGGTGCACCAGGTCGAGCACGCACGGCGGATTGGAACCGTCCCTGCACTTCTGCGGCGGTTTCGTATCGTCCGTATACTTCTTGAGCTTCCAGCTCTTGACCACGGCACCCTTGTTCGAAATCTCGACGCGATAAAGATTGTTCTCGATGGTTATCGTGCGTTCCTCAGAATCACTGATTCGCGGAACGTTCACAGGCGTCGCGGCAACTGCGGCTCGTGCCGGTGCGCTCTCGGAGCCTTTTCCCTCGGAGGGAGCAGCTGTGGAGGGACCGGAAGTGGCGGGACCTGTTGAAATCGGCCGGTTCGGGCGCGGGGGTTGCACCTGCGGCTTCGGCCCATAATATTTTGCCCAAACCAGAATCACCAAAATCGACAGCAGCGACGCCACAAGAATTCGCAATTCCGGCGTGAACTTGTCCTTTTGTCCGGGAACGACACTCAAGAATGCACCTCATGCGGAATCTCTCGAGAGTGGGTCGCGATGGTTGCGGCGTGCCGAGTCTCGTCCCAAGCCTCTGGGACCGGGTCGTAGCCGACCTTGCGCGAAAGAGGATGGCACCGCAGCAGTCGCTTCAAGCCCAGCCAAATCCCACGCGCCACGCCAAAGCGCTCGATCGCTTCGTAGGCATACTGCGAGCAGGTGGGATGAAAGCGGCAGTTCCCCGCAAACAGAATGGACAGATAGGTCTTGTAGAACCTAAGAGCCAAAAGGGAGATGTGCACCGGCAGCGACAGTGGGACAGAGTTCAGTCCGTCCTCTTCTCTTTGGAGCTTCGCCATCTTTTGTTCGCTCACTTCCTCGCCTGCCCGGCGCTTTCGAGCAGCCGCAGCAAATCCGCCGTAAGCTCCGCAAACCGCGCTTTGGCCACCCCGCCCTTCGGGTGAATTACGATGTCCCATCCCACGGGTATCTCCCTCCGGTGGCAGCGCACGATTTCGCGCACGCGCCGCCGGATGCGGTTGCGCACCACCGCGCCGCCGAGCGCTTTCTTAATGCTGACGCCAAAGCGGCTCTGCGGCAATTCGTTGGCGCGAAAGAAAACTGTGAAGTGGGAGCTCGAGCGGCGCCTTCCGGCGCGGTAGACAGCGTCAAATTCGCCGCGCCTCACAAGCCGCGCCTCGCGCGGAAACGTCATCGCCTCTTTGCCCGCAGGGCCGGACATCGGCGGGCTTCCGGCGCTACTCAGGGGTGAGCCGATGGCGCCCCTTCTTGCGCCGCGCCGCGAGCACTCTGCGGCCGCCTTTCGACTTCATGCGTGCGCGGAAACCGTGCGTCTTCGCGCGACGGCGGCGTCGCGGTTGATAGGTGCGCTTTGGCAAAGCAATCCCCCTTTGTAGTACGCAGCCGCGCGGTGGTCCATTTCACCAGCGGTGCGAACAGCCCATAGCCACTTTTGCGGCTGATTTCGAATTTCTTAGTGTATGCGACCCTTGCTCACAGGGTCAAGAAAGGTGGGGTAGCTTAGGTACTTCGCTTTTTCCGATTTTTCTAAGCCACGCAACATCTCTAGGTGCGCCAATCAAGAATTTCGGATTCTCTGCAGCTCGAGCCGAGTTCGTTCAGCTTCCAGCGCGCTTCTTCCTGCTGCGGCGTCGTCTACGCATTGTGCGCGCCGCTATTCCAGTCCGATGGAATGCGTAAGACGTAGGATCTGCATGAGGGGACCTCCTCCCTCCGGGAGCTGCGAACTCCCGAGATTGTTTCTGCCGGAGGGCCTCACGGCCCTCCGGCTCCAATCCGCAGATCCTACAACCAACACAGCGCATCCGTTGCACCGGCGGGATAGACATCTCTATCCCTGCGGCGATTCACCGAACCGTCACAGTCGTGTCCGGGGATCTCTCGCAATCGCTTCCACTCAGGCAGGACTTAATCTTGAGAAAAAAGAATGCCGACGAGAGAAAGAAAATGCGGGCCGCTACAACGAGGCATCCGACGAAGATCTCCAAGGGCTTGGTAGTTCCCCCCCCCGCAAAATATCAAGCAATTAGACTTCCTGCGCTCAGATGCCTGGCAGACGTCAGTCAGTGCTTTTACCGGATGCCCATTCACGCTGAAGAAGTGTCAATTAGCCAATTCAAGGTCTATAATCACGCCACTTATGCCGCGGCATCCAAGCACTGTTTCGGCGTTCCGGAGGTTCAGTGAAAAAAGCATTGCGTGCATTTCTTTTCATACTACTCACGCTTCCAGCAGTTGCGCAACAGAGGGAAATGAAGCCGGACCTTCCTGTCGAGAAGTGGACCGGCAAGACCGTCATGTTAATCGGCGCGCATGCTGATGATGATCAGTTGTCGCACGGCACTCTGGCGATGCTGCAGGCGCATTCGAATCAAGTCTATGTTGTCACACTCACCACCGGGAACGTGGGTACCCAAGATCCAAATCTCTCCAGGATGCAGCTGGCGCAAATTCGGAGGAAGGAAGAATTGGCGGCTCTGGCGGAGTTGGGCATTCCTGGCGACCATTACATCAACCTAGGCTATGACGACGGCCTCTTGGAGTTTGAGGATCGCAAGGCGGTTGTGGAAAACCTCGTTCGATGGATTCGCAAGCTCCGTCCTGATGTCCTTTTCGCATGGGACCCGGGCAAGAATTACCAGCGCTGGCACAAGTCGGACCATCGCGCCGCCGCCTATTTGGCAGCGGACGCAGCGCGGGCGGCCATGTGGCGATTACTATTCGAGGGTCAGATCACCCAGGAAGGCCTTAAGGAGTACATGATTCCCGAATATCTTTTCTTCAATGACTATGACTATGGGGACGAAAACATCACCGTGGATATCAGCGACTTTGTTGAGAAAAAGGTGAGCGCCGGAGCCAAGTACATCAGCCAATTTGGGCCCGGCTGGAAGAACTACAAGCCAGACCTCTCCGAGACCGAGCTGAAAGAAATGAAAGAGATGACGCGCAAGCACGTTCGAATGAAAGATGGAAAGGCTTTCGAGGGCTTTCGCTACTACCGTGGACTGCCAGATGGCCTGGGTAAATAGCGCCAGCACTTCCATGCTTCTCAACTCCTCCTCGCTCATCTCTGGGCGCTTTGACCGTCGAATTCATCGACTCTCTGACATCAGTTCCGTTGCCGCTTTTGAGGTCGACCATCCCGCGACTGTTGCCGGCAAGCTCGCGGCCTTGGTGCGAAATTGTCGGCAAACGTGCGTTTTCTGGAGATCGATTTCGATCGGGGGCCTGGTCGAGACGCTCGAGTCGGAGAGATTCGATTCTGGGTCACTCGAATTTGGAAGCGACGCTGTATGTAAGGGTCGCGAGCCGTTCAACTTGGACTCTGCACCTGTACGAAATCTGGACCTCTCACCAGTACCGCAGCCACACGTCGATCCGTACGCTGGCCTAGGGGGCTATGCGCATCCCAGAATGTTTGTTCAAACAATGGCTTCGCTAAGGCGCGCCCGATTGCAGACAGGGAGAGTTACTTCGTGTCTGGGCCAACTTTGCTTATGGGTAGTTACGATTGTACCGTTGATTGGAATCTGGGGATGCACGGGCTCAGTTAGCGGACCAGGCCAATCTGTACCGCCTCCGAGCACCACCTACAGCATTTCCGGGACGATCAGCCCGAATGCGGGCGGCAGTGGCGCGACGGTGACGCTCAGCGGAGCGGCCAGCGCGACGTCCACGACGAACACCAGCGGTAGTTACACTTTCACGGGCTTGGTGAATGGAACTTACGCGGTCACCCCAAGCAACACCGGATACACATTCAGCCCGGGCAGTCAGAGCGTCACGATCAGCGGGAGCAACGTCATCGGCGTGAACTTTACGGCGACGGGGCTTCCGGGCACCACCTACAGCATTTCCGGGACGATCAGCCCGAACGCGGGCGGCAGTGGCGCGACGGTGACGCTCAGCGGAGCGGCCAGCGCGACGACCACTACGAACACCAGCGGTAGTTACACCTTCACGGGCTTGGTGAATGGAACTTACGCGGTCACCCCAAGCAACACCGGATACACATTCAGCCCGGGCAGTCAGAGCGTCACGATCAGCGGGAGCAACGTCATCGGCTTGAACTTTACGGCGACGGCGCCGGTCGCCCATTCTGTGACGCTGAATTGGTCGGGCAGTTCATCGAGCGTTGTCGGCTATAACATCTATAGGAGTCCGGTGTCAGGTGGGCCTTATACGAAGATGAATTCCAGTGTTATAACCCTGCTCACTTACACGGACACGACCGTGCAAGCGGGGCAAGTTTATTACTATGTCGTTACGTCTATGAACTCTAATAACGTGGAGAGTAGCTACTCGAATGAGCTTTCGGCGACGATTCCGACACCCTAGAGTGCTGAAGGAGGGCCTCCCACGGCAGGATCACGCGGCGAGGTTGGGACCGGATTCGTGTGGGAAACCCTTGGGGGGATCCGTGAGCGTTTGCGGGCCGTGGTTCGACAAACTTGGCGCATTGCTGGCGACGGCGAAAGATTACAGCGGTACGCCCCATGCTGGAATACCTTTCGACCGTCCGACGGGGACGCGTGCTGCTGCTTGTAGCCATAAATTCGCGTTCAAGATAGTACTCAGTCTCGTATTCGTGCTGTTTTCTCTGGCAATAGAGTCTGTGGCACAAACGCCGTCAGGGCCAGTGAATATCAGCGGACAGAACGGCACGGTCATAGATGGTGTCCACATCACCAATCCAAATGGCGACTGCCTGACAATCACGAACTCGACGAACATCACGGTGCGCCGTTCGGAGATAGGGCCTTGCGGAGGACACGGGATCAACATTTCGGGCGGCGGCACGATCAACATCTATGATAGTTATATCCATCCGGAAAAGCCGCTCTCAACGAGCTGCTGCGACACGCACGATGGAATTCTGGTCGTGGGAACATCTGGCGTTTCGATCCAGGGCAACGTGATCGCCTATGGCGAATCCAACATAGAAGCAAACAACGTGAGCAACGTCAGTGTAATCGGGAACCTTCTGCTGAACCCGATCAACTCCGATCCCTCACAGCCTGCCCCTAACCAGAGCCGCGGTCAGAATTTTCAAGTCTATTACGGCAGTTCGAATGTAACGGTACAGAACAACTACGCTTTGTCCAGCCTGGACACGACGAAGTATCTCTTCCCAGAGAACCAAGAAGACTCGATAAACTTCGGCGTCACTACCGGCATCGTCGCTAGAGGAAACTACGTCACGGGTGGACATAGCAACTCCGGATGCGGGATCATTGCTGACGATTCAGCGAATAGTGCCCAGTTTAGGTCAAACGTCCTTGTGGATACTGGGCAGTGCGGCATCAGTATCGCGGACGGCACAAATCAGGTCATCGACGGCAACAAGATTCTCAATACCACGCCTGTAGCTGGCGGAGGCAACACCGCAATAAGCGTATGGAAGCAGTACAGCTCAGCGTGTGGACCGGTGCAGGTATCGAATAACATCGCTAGTGCTCTGGACACCAGTGGCAATCCGAATAGTTACTGGGACGGTGGCGGTTGTGCTCCCGTGACGCTTACAAACAACGTCTTTGATGCGGCTGCGGCGGCCCTGCTCCAGCCAGTCTCCACGAATTTGCCGCCGCCTCCGATTCCACCGCAGCCATTTGCCTGTGCCGTTGTTTCGCCCTATACGAATAACACGAGCCTGCCTTCTTGTGGCGGATCGTCGAGCGGCCCGCCATCGCCGCCAACTCTGCTAACGGCAACAGTGCATTGAGCGGAGAAACTCAAAAAAGGAAGGCCGGGTTAAGCGATCAGCGCAAGGCAGCTCGCGTGTATTCGGTCGGAGGTCAGAGCGAGAACTGACTGGGTCCGTCTACTCGAAGCCTCCTTATCCGGTCTGAAAACAGTTCTCACATCATGACGCAAGGACGCAAACGACGTTCGATGGGGGAAGAAAAGTGGGCTTTGGAATTTGCTCTGCGGCTCTGCTCACTGAGTTACGAACTATCCCGACCCCGGCTCTGCCAAGCCGCTCCACAAGCCATATACCAACTTTATATCTATCGATCGAGGTAACTGTCCTTGGGTACAAGCCTTGCATCCTGGCTCATTTAGGACCTAGTGATCAGTGGTTTCACTCCCCTTCGTTGGTCCTAAATATCACCTTTGGTCAAGTTTACTAGCGGCGCATCGGGGGAGGCAGGCATGCACAGGCGAAGCAGGACGTCCAAAATTACCTTGGGACTCGTCTTCGGGCTCGCTTCGCTACTCCTCATCGGGGCGAAAGCTTCCTTCGCTCAGGTTCCCCAGGTTCAGCATGTGATTATCGTGGTGGAAGAGAACACCGACTACGCTGATGTATGCGGCCCGAACAACACTAGTAGCATGCCGCTTTTGTGCGGCCTCCAGATCCAGGGCAGCTTTTCGGCTAACTATTACGCGCCCACGCACCCGTCCATCGGCAACTACAACGACTTGGGCTGGGGCGTGGTCACGACCAACAACGACGGCTGCAATCCTAGTTCCTGCGGATTCCCATATACCGGCGATAACATTGTTCGGGAGGTGCAGGCAGTTAGCAAGACGTGGAAGGGTTATTCGGAAAGTCTGCCGAGCACCTGCTATTTTGGGGGAGACAGCGGCCAATACGCCGTCAGGCACAGCCCGATTCCCTACATTTCTGATGTGCAGAGCAACTGTCTGAACCGCTATGTTGCTTTTGAGGATCCTAACTTGGGGTTCGCTCACGATCTTGCAGCAAACATGCTGCCAAATTATGCGTTCATCGCCCCCAACCTTTGCGATGACGGGC
>Ga0209375_1003148_pt1 | contig 11537 bp, 12 predicted proteins | sample GraSoiAngelo_131_FD_185888 | JGI IMG/M metagenome (GOLD analysis project Ga0209375, IMG submission 185888) | Grasslands soil microbial communities from the Angelo Coastal Reserve, California, USA - 14_0929_02_30cm (SPAdes) (version 2) | ecosystem: Environmental > Terrestrial > Soil > Grasslands ...
CCAAGTGCGAAGTGGCACGAGGCTCTTCACGGTCCTGTGTCGCTGTCTCCAGTGCGGTCGCAAGCCCTTCCACGTGGTACCGGTCGGCGCCCGGCTGGAAGTGGCCGTAGAGGTCGACCGTCACCTGGATGGACGAGTGCCCGAGTTGTTTGGAGACGTAGGCAATGGGCACTGTTCGGTAACCGGGATTTTGAGTCGATGCGACCGCTTGACCGGACGGTTCTTGGTGCCTAGACTCCGGCCAAGGCTTCATGGCTCGGACCGCCCGAGCGTTTCGGGAGGGTGGTGCGTTGCTGGATCGGGATCTTTTGTAGCGGTTCAGTGCCTCTGTTGGCCGTCGTGACGGCCGGCAGGGGCATTTGAGTTTCCGGGAGGAGGCACGCCATGAGTATCCTCGCCATTTCCGACACCGCGGGCAGCCTCGGCAGGGAGATCGGACGTACAGTCGCGGCAGCCCTCGGGCATGAGTTCGCAGACCGCGAGATCATCTCGAAGGCCGCGGAGCGCTTCGGCGAAGGCGTCCTGGAGCTGACCCACGCGACGGAGGAGAAGCCAACCATCTGGGAGCGCTTCACAGAGACCCAGCGTCGGTACATGGCTTACGTCGAGGCGATCGTGCTCGAGATGGCCGCGCGTGAGAACGTCGTCCTGGTGGGTCGAGCGTCGACCACCATCCTCGGGAAAATCCCCCAGGCGCTGCGCGTGCGAATCAGCGCTCCCGAGGGCATCCGTGCGCAGCGAGTCCACCAGCAGCAGGGGCTCACCGCGGACGCGGCCCTCGACTACGTGCGGCGATCCGATCGAGAGCGCGCCGCGCGTGTGAGGTTCCTCTACCACGTGGACTGGGACCATCCCTTTTCCTACGACCTCGTCATCAACACCGAACGACTGAGCGCCGACGAAGGCGCCCGACTGATCTGCCAAGCGCTCCAGGAGGAGCGTGTTGAGATCACCCCCACTGCACGGCAGACGATCAGGGATCTGAGTCTGGCCGCGCAGGCGAAAGCCGCGCTCCTCGCGAATCCAATGACCAGGCTTCGGCAGATCTTCGTCACCTCCACGGACGGGCACCTCGCTCTGAGCGGAAGCGTCCGCACCGAAGAGGAGCGCCGAGTGGCGCAGGGAGTGGTGGCTAGCCTTCCGGGCGTCACGGGGGTGCTGAACGACATCGTCGTGCTCCCTGGGAGCCTGAGCAGGTTCAGCGCTGGATAGAACCCACGACGCAGAAGGCCGTGGTCGTCAGAGAGGGCAGGAGGAACGCTAGCGAGCTGATGCGCAGGGCTGTACTTGCCCGCTGGAACCGAGCGGAGAAGACCGCGACGAAGAAGAGGGGCTGATGGCTTCGCGCTCACGGCCGAGGAGTCGCGCACGGAACTGTGTGTCTCTCGCCCCCGTTGAGGCGGTCAGGCGCCGATTCCTGAACGTCGTCGGGGTCTCCGTGGAAAAGGGACCGCAATGGCGCTGGCGGATCGTGAACGGCTTCGGGGAGATTCTTCGGGAGTCGGCGGCGTCCTTCCCGACTCTTCTCTCAGCCCTCGCCGACGGCCGGCGGACCTTGCTCAAGCTGCGGGATTAAGCAGGTGTCGCCCATCCTTCACGAGCTTCGCGCCAACGGCAACGGCTCGCACTGAGCCACGAAGGCTCGCCATGAGCGTCACGATGTGCTCGAAGGTGCAACGAGCGCCCTGTCACTGAAGGTCAGCGCCGGTGCTCTTCGATGCCGGAAGGGCAAGGCGCCCGACGGGGGAACGCAGGCCGCCTTAACGAAAGCCCGAGCAAGACATCGTGATCAACGACCACGGACTGCCGGGATCCGGATCGTCTACAGGCAGTGGCCGGAGGGATACGATCCGCTCAGGAAGGGCGAGCGTCCGATCGCGCTGCCGTTGTTGTCGTGCTGGCGACCGCTGTCCGGGACGTGAAGACCGCCGTCGACGCGATCAAGCGCGGCGCGTACGACTACATCACGAAACCATTTGACGTTGACGCGATCGTTCTGCTTGTCCACCGCGCCCGGCAAGGCTTCAGATCGCGCCGTTGCCGGTCGCGCCGTTGCCGGCGACTGAGTACCGCTGAAGGGTTCAACCGAGAGCGCGGCTCAGCCGCTCCTTCAGCCAGCATCGGAGATGAAGGATGCGGTCGGCCGTCGTGCCGACAGGTTCTGTCGGCTTGATGGGCGCCCTGCACGATGAACACATCGTGGACTGATCGCTCATGCCGTCATCATGGGCTATAACCGCCGCCAGGGAAACAGGAAAAGATTTTCTGATGCCGTCGTCGCATAGACGGGCTCGACGCTCGCATGTAGACTTCGTGAAACATGACTCGCGCCAACACGCGCAACACGGCTCCGCTCGTTCTCGTCGTCGATGACCACGCCGCCACTCGCGAGCTGTGCTCGACGTACCTCAGGACCCAAGGTCTGCGCGTCCTCGTCGCCACTAATGGCGCCATCGGGGTTCGCATGGCGGTCGCCTCGCGGCCAGACGTGATCGTAATGGACTTGTCGATGCCGATGCTCGACGGCTGGGCGGCGATCCGGGCGATGAAACGGCACAGGGGCACAGCGCGCATTCCGATCATCGCCTGTACCGGGCACGTCGAGGGCGGCAGTGGAGAAGCGGCCATCGACGCGGGCTGCGACGCCTACCTCTTGAAGCCGTGCCTGCCCGAGCACCTGCTGAAGGAGATCCGCACGCAGCTCGCGCGAGCCAGCCAGCGCCGCGCGTAGTCAGCGCTCGCCGCCGCTTCCATTCCCGAACCACCGGCGCGAAGTTCTGCGCGCGGCAGCGCCATCAGCGCGACGTGAACGACGAGGCCGGCTGAATCGCTTAACGATGACGCGTGGGCCGGCTTCCGCCAGGGCGCTGACGCGCGTGTCGTCCTGCTTGCAGAGTCTGCCGAAGCGTTCATGCGGGACGCGACGGTCCGTGCTCATCCCCGTGAGACCAGATCTCTCGCGGCATTCCGGAGTTCGGCCATCCAGCCTCGTTCCGAGGGCCATGTCGCGAGGTGAACTCCAGCGGTCCGGCGGGGGCATCGACTCGGCCGAAGTCGCTCTGGAGTACATCGGCTTCATCAGCATGCTGACGAAGCGAGTTGACGAGGCGAAACGGAGGCCCTGAGAACCTGAACAAACCGAGGCCGTGACCGTTGGCGTGACCGCGTGAAGAGAGTTTCTACGCCATAATGCGCCCGACCGACCTGCACCAATCTCGGGGGGAGCACCATGAAGACGACGCTGGCATCGATCGGCACGCGCGCCCTCGGCATCGCAATTCTCTTGGCCTGGCGCTCATCCCCGTGCTTTTGCTGCAAGGCGGTGTCTGGCTGAGCGCATTGCTGTTTCCCTGGCTCGCCGCCATCAACGCAGTGGCTCTGGTTGTTACCCTGTTCGCCTTGCTCCCTAATGCGGTCTTCTCGTCCACGCCGAAGTTCGCCGGCAGTGAATGATGATCGTCTCTTACGTGTTTGGCGCGACCCTTTGGGTGTGGAGCCTGTTGCTCACGTACACGCTGTGGGGAGGATTTTGGCTGTTCATCGGCCTTTTTATGGCGGGCGTCGGTGTTGTACCCCTCGCGATGATCGCCACGTTCTTCAAAGGGATGTGGGCGGAACTTGGCGAACTCGTTGTGTTGATTGCGCTGACGTTCGGTGTGCGGGTATGGGGCTACAACCTTGTCGAAAGAGCGCTGCGAAACGCCCCGACTCGTTGACGAGTAGAGCGTCACGCCTGTAGGGCGATCGCAATAATGACCCCCATCCGAATCTAAATCTGACCCCTCCTCTCGGGGACCGAGAGAGGAGGAAACATGGCGACAGAGACGCCGAGCGTGGCACCACCGAGAGCGGAGGTGCCGATGGTCGACGCCGAGGTGGTTCGCCAGATCCGCGAGCTGCACCGGGGAGGATGGGGCGCCAAACGTATCGCGCGCGAGCTCGAGGTCGCGCGCAACACCGTGCGGCGGTATCTGCGGCTCCGGACGGTCGAAGCGGGGATCCAGATCCGGCCGCGGGCGCGCCAGCTCGATGCCCCGGCGCGGGCCGAGGCCCTGCGGCTGTTCGACGGGCCGGCGGAGCATAACGCTGTCGTGGTCACGCAGCTGCTACGCGAGCGCGGTGTCGCCGCGACCGAGCGCGTGGTGCAAAAGGTCGTGGCGCCGCGGCGCCGGGAGCTCCGCGCGCTGCAGTTGGCGACCGTGCGGTACGAGACGGCGCCGGGGCACCAGATGCAAGTGGACTTCGGGCAGAAGCGAGTGCGCATCGGCGAGCGCACCGTCGTCGTCCATCTCCTCGTCGCCGTGTTGAGCTACTCGCGGCGGATCTTCGTGAAGGCCTTCCTGGCCGAGCGCGGCGACGATTGGCGCGAAGGGATCGCCGAGGCGTTCCGCCACTTCGGGGGCGTGCCACGCACCGTGCTGGGGGATAACGCCCGCGCGCTCGTTGTGCGCCACGATCGCGGCGCGCAGACCGTCGTCTTTCACCCGGCCTATCTGGCCTTCTGTCGCGACTGGGATGTCGTGCCCCGCGCGTGCGGGCCGTATCGCGCGCGGACCAAAGGCAAGACGGAGTCCGGGGTGAAGTACGTCAAGCGCAATGCGCTCGCAGGCCGGAGCTTTCCCTCGTTCGCCGCCCTCGGCGCGCACCTGGTGCAGTGGATGCGCGAGGCCGATCAGCGCGTGCACGGCACGACCTTCGAGGTGCCGAGGGTCCGCTTCGAGCGCGAGGAGGGCGCGCGCCTTCGTCCGCTGCCGGCGCGGACGCTGGTCGTCCGCGAGCGCCGTCTGCGCCGGCGGGTCGCGCTGGATGCCATGGTCGATGTCGACACCGTCCGCTACAGCGTCCCGCACCAGCTCGTCCGTGCGCACGTCGAGGTCCACGTCGGCGATCACGCCGTCTCGATCTATCACGGTCCGCACCTCATCGCGACCCACGCGCGACGGTGGGAGCCGCATACCCACGTGATTGAGGCCACGCATTTCCACGGCTTGTGGCGTCAGCCTCCGCGGGAGCTCGAGGAGCCGACGACGCCGGCCGGCTCCCCGCTCGCGGCGCTCGGGCGCAGCCTGCACGACTACGCGGTCGCCGTCGCGGAGGTCGGCGGATGAGTACCGAGCTCGTCCACGCCCGTGTCGTCGATCATCTCAAGCGGCTGCGCCTCGGCACGCTCGCCGATCGCCTCGATGCGACGCTGGGCGAAGCGGCGCGGGTGCAGCCAACGTACATCGATTTCCTCGACCAGCTGCTGCGCGATGAGATGGCCGCCAAGCAACGCCGCCGGATCGAGATGGGGATCCAGATCGCGCACTTCCCGTCGGTGAAAACCCTGGAGGACTTCGACTTCAAGTTTCAGCCCTCCATCGACGCCAAGCTCGTGCGCGAGCTGGCCACCGGCCGCTTCATCGCCAGCGCCGAGAATGCGCTCTTCTTCGGGCCGCCCGGCGTCGGCAAGACGCACCTGGCGATCGCCCTCGGCCGCGCCGTCGTCGAGGCTGGCCACACCGTGCTCTTCACCACGGCGACGGCGCTCCTCGCCGACCTCGTCGACGGCCAAAGCAAGGGCATCCTCGCGAGTCGGATGTTCTTCTACGGCAAACCGAAGCTGCTCGTCGTCGACGAGCTCGGCTACATGCCGCTCGAACGCCAGAGTGCTCATCTCTTCTTTCAGCTCGTGAGCCATCGCTACGAGAAAGCGTCGATGCTGATCACGACGAATCAGAGCGTGACGCAATGGGGTCAGGTCTTCGGCGACGACGTCATCGCCGCCGCCATCCTCGATCGACTCCTGCATCACAGCCACACCTTCATGGTCCAGGGCGAGAGCTATCGGCTCCGGCAGAAGCGCAAGGCCGGGCTCCGGCTGCATAGCGCGCCGCCCCTGGAATCCTAATGGCCATCGCACCGATCCGAAGACGAGGGGGGTCAGTTTTGCGTTCGGAAGGGGGTCAACAATTGCGTTCGCTTGACAGGTGTGGATTGATCACCGTCGCTGATTAGGGGAATGGGCTGGACGGTGACCACGCCTTCGGTGATTGGAGCTCCCCGCGACCCGTGAAGGCGCGCCAGGGAGCCCCCGCCGCGTGCGCGGCAAATCTTCTACCGAGGCGAGCCGGAGTAGCGCCGGCTCCTACGCGGAGCGGCCAGCCCGAGCGGATACTACGCCGCCTGCCTCCACCGCGCCAGACCCTCTGGGCGACGCCGTGGGCGGCTCATCCGGACGCTCGACCAATTTGAGATTGTCCGCGACTTCGAGACTCGGGTTAGGGAGGGTGTCGGAGTGGTTCCACTTGACCCATACGTGTGGAGCCTCCCCTCGGCGTTGCGCCGCAACACGGACGATCGCCCCGCGAGTCTTGAGCAAGCGATGACTCCGGATCACGAGGTCGCCGACGCGGAGCTGAGCCATACACGCCTCCGTTTGAGGGGAGTGAGCCCCCTGAGGAATGAGGAGAGCGCTCGACCGCTCTTCCTCGTGTGAAGGTGGAGATCGCGGCCCGCGCATCGCTCGCGCTTCTGCTGACCCGTCGAATAGAGCCAATCACGTTTCAGCAGGAGAGAGACAGGCCCCGGTCGGATAACCGACCGGGGCCGCCTCTCAGTCAGCGCATCGCGTCGACGGACATCACCGAGTTCCTTCTCCCAGAGGGCAGGAGCATCGGCCTCCGTCTCGCTCGCTTGACCTTATACATACCACGATATAAATTATATAACAAGTAAATATATAAGTGGGCTGCGGACCAGTTAGCTGACCTGATACCGATCTTGGGTTGAAAGGAGTACGACATGCGCAGGCCGTACAAAGTTAGGATTGCTCTCCTCATGCTCCTCGTCTCGGTCGCCGCCACGCGAGCGGCCGACGCCGAAGTCACTACCGCCGCCTTCGCCTCCTGCAATGAACAAGCGCCCGAAGCGGTCAAGGCAGGAACTGCCACGCCGATCATGGGCGACCACGTCCGGGCAGAGAACGCGCGCGCCGGCGCCATGACGACGCACTCCGTAACAGACTTCACGGGCAAAGTCATCAAGTCGTCCGATCCACAAATCCACGGTATGGACGCGGAAGGAGCAAAGGACGCCAGGTATCAAGCCGCATATCGCAGTTGCATGCGACGGAAGGGCTTTTAAGCGATGACCGTCGAGGGGTTCGCCGGCTTCCGTGAAGTCATTCGCCGCGCAGTGCGCCAGCTCAACGGAGCGCCCAACGATGTGCTCGAGGCGGTTGAGAACCACGTGCGGGTTCATCAGGAACTCGTGCTCGGTGCGTGGGACGAGCTCAGGCAACGGGGTGCAGCCGTTACTCGCGTCACGAAGGCTGAGTACGACCGATCCTGTCAGTTGGTCAACGACATCTTGCAGGCGAAGGGCAACGACATCGCGGTGATCTGGCGAGATCCCCACCCGGTCGCAAAGGCGCTCATCGAGTTGATCGCGCAGGAAGTGAAGGCGTACCAGGAGGCTGTGGACAGGAACAGTGCTGGAGCAGGCGCGACCCTCGTGTGAGCTGCCCGGTCGTCCGCTCCAGGCGCAGCTCGAGCAGATCGAGCGAATCGACGGGAGCGTACGGCAGGCCAAGGGCGAGCTGATAGAGGCTAATCTGCGCCTGGTGGTCTCCGTTCGCGAAGCAAGTACTACGTAAGCTTGGGAGACGTTCAACGATCGTTGGCGTTCCGCCTAGCGCGGTTCCTAACTTCGCGAAGTCATTGATCGTTGTGGCTCGAAGAGGGTTTTCGGACGCTGCACGACGTTCAATCGTTTCGCGGGGTTAGGAACCCTGCACGGTCTCAGAACGCTCGTTTTTCGCTCGCGCACCGCTTGGCTGCGACGTTTCCAGGGGCCGGGAACGGGATGTCCGCGATGAGAGTGCTTCGGTTTGCCTCGGCGGGGCGGGCCGGCAGTGTATCGAGGCCGTCCTCCCTTTGGCGACCGCGCAAACACCGACAAGAAGACAGAGTGAGAGGTCGCCCGGCCGTGGGTATCTCGCGCGGCTCGACGTCCGCGCCCGCGCGTTGCTCCGCGCCGGTTCGCTCGCGCTAGTCGCGGATTGCCGCCAGCACTGCACTCTTCACAAGATTCCGGTAGGCCCCGCGATTCATGCCCGGCGCCTGGCTCATGAAGACCACGGTGAGGTTCTCCTTCGGATCCACCCAGAAGGAGGTGCCGAACGCGCCGCCCCAGCCGTAATCGCCGGCCGAGCCTGCGAGGTTGGCCACGCCCGTGTCGCGGCGCACGGCCACGGTGAAGCCGAAGCCGTAGCCCGGACCGGGCAGGTCGCCGGGCCGGACGACCGCAGTACCAAGGTGATCGGCCGTCATGTACTCGATCGTTTTGCGGCCGAGGAGGCGCGCGCCGTCGAGTGTGCCGCGGTTGAGCAGCATCTGGGCGAAGCGAACGTAATCGCCCGCCGTCGAAACGGCGCAGCCCCCGCCGCACTCGAACTTCCGCGGCACCATCGGATCGGGCAGCTTGATCTCCTTGCCGGTGTCCGGATCGGCGGCGAGCGGCTGGGCGACGCGGCCGCGCTTGGCCTCGGAGACGACGAAGCCCGTGTCCGCTATCTTGAGCGGCCGGAAGACGCGCTCGGCGAGGAACTGGCCGAGCGTCTGGCCCGAGATGACCTCGACGATCCGGCCAAGCACGTCGGTTGACAGGCTGTACTCCCACGTCGTCCCGGGCTGGTAGAGCAGGCGCGCGCGGCCGAGCTTCTCGATGAACTCGTCGCCCGTCAGCTCGAGCGACGAGGCGTTGGACGACTCCGGGTACATCTTGTGGACCTCGGTGGTGCCGCGGTTGCCATAGGTGAGCCCGGACGTGTGCCGCAGGAGGTCCTGGATGGTCATCTCGCGCTCGGTGAGCACCCCGTCGCCAGGACCGACCCGCATCTTGCCGAGGGCGGGGAAGTACTTCGAAACGGGGTCGGAGACGAAGAGCCGGCCTTCCTCGTAGAGCATCATCGTCGCCACCGCGACCATCGGCTTAGTCATGGACGCGATGCGGAAGATGGCATCGGGCGTCATCAGCGCGCCGGCCGCCTTGTCACGGAAGCCGACCGATTCCAGGTAGGCGATGCGGCCCTTGCGGGCGACCACGACGATGGCGCCAGCCAGCCGCCCGCTCTCGACGTCCGCCTTCAGCGTCCGACCGATGCGCTGCAAGCCCACGGAGGACAGGCCGACCTCCTCGGGCTTCGCCGTCGGGAGGCTAGCGGCGTGGGCGGGTAGCGTGGAGAGGACGAGCAGCGCGAGGACCAGGCTGATCAGGAGTCGCTTCATGGGTTCATCTCCTCTGGAGCGGGTGACACCTTCGCGCCGTTGTCTTGGCGTCAGACGCTTCGCCCGCGCCTTACCGCCGATCTGCCCGATGGGGGAGGTGTCAAGTGCGGCGGCTGCGAGCGGACAGACGAGGACGACTAGGACCACTAGCCCGGATTATTCATGACTCTGCAGCGGTTTGGTCCTGAGCCGTCCAAGAGCGCCGTGGCGGCGGTTAATCGCGTCGTCAGAGTGACGGCGCCTTCGCCAATGATCGATTCCAGCACGGGCGCCATGGTGGCGCCCGTCAGGAGGGCCTCCCCAACGGGTGCCGGGGACACGGAGGCCGCGGGGGTGCGCGGGTGAGGGCGACCGTCCGCGGTCAGGTGGCGGCGAGCGCGCACGCGACGCGCCGCCACGTCGTGAGCCAGGGGAACGCCTGCGGCAGATGCAGCACGATGCGCCGGACCGACCGCTCGACCCAGGCCGCCACTTTGATCAGCCGCTCGCGCAACGTCGAGACTTGGGCGTCGGCGCAGGCGGTTCGCCGCGCGCGGAGTTGCAACTCTTGAAACAGCACGTAGGCGGCCGCGGTGAGGAGCAGCCGGAATTGATTGGCAGCGAAGCGCGAACAACTCGTGCGGTCGCTCGCCAGGCCGTGCTGCAGTTCTTTGAGCCGGTTCTCCATGTCGCCGCGCCCACAGTAGAGCGCGTACACCAGGGCGGGACACTGCCCGAGATTGGTCACGACGAACCGCGGGTTCTTCTTCGGGGGCCGGTCCGGGTACGGGATGACTTCCGCCTTCATGATGACGCGCCGCTTGTGCGGCCACGGGCGCGCCGCGTAGCGCGTCTCGCCGTAGAGCGGGACGCGCGCGCCCGTGGCCTTCGTCAGCATTCGCGCGCGCCCGAGCAGCCGACGGATCCGTTTGTTCAAGCGGGCATTGCTGGGCAGGGCCACGAGGTACTCGAGGCCCTCGGTCTCGAGAAAATTCAACAGCCGCGGGTCGGCGAAGCCGGCGTCGAGCCGCACGCGGAGCCGGACGCCTGGGAACGCCGCCCGCAGCTTGGGCAGCACCCGCGTCAACAGCGGGATGACGCCCTGGCGCGTCGGCGCGGTGCCGGACCGGAGGACGGCGGCCACGAGATATTGGGCCGGCTCGTCGTTGAAGGTCAGCGTGGCGAGCAACGGCAGATAGCAGTGCGTGTCGTAGTACCCGTTGAAGAGCGCGAGCTGTTGCTCCCCGTGCGTGGGATCGTCGGTGTGATCCAGATCGATGGTGATGCGGCGGGCGCGGCGCCCGAGCCGGCGGCGCTGGCGTGCGATCACGACGTCGGCGAGCGTGGCCGCCAGCCGGAACAGCTCGCTGCGCCGGATGGCGTTCTCGAAGCGCGATAACGTCGGCTGCGAGCCCAGGCCGGCCCCGCTGAGCGGATCGCGCCCGAGCAGGAGTTTGTGGATCGGATCGTCGACGAGCCGGGCCGCATCGTTGCAATCGGCGTAACCGCACGCCAGCCCGAACACGCGCTGGCGGAGCAACTCGATCAGCTCGTGCTGCACTTTTCCCGGCTGGCGCCGATCCCCCAGGCACGCGGCGAGTCGCGTCGTCAGCGCCAGCGCGTGATCCGCGGCTTTCAGGAGCATCGCGCCGCCATCCGAACTCGCGTGCGGAGTGTCGAACGCGGCGATGACCGGTCGCGAATTCCCATGGCAGAGGAAGGTCAGCTGGGCTATACAGTCTGTGGCCATCGAGTCTCCTCGTTTGAGTGCCGCGAAGCGTCCAGACACCGCTTCTATAGCACCTGCGAGCGACTCGATGGCTCTTCTCTTTCACCGTTCGTGAATAATCCGGGCTAGGAGGAGGACGAGCGTCGCGCGAGGAACCATGCAACCCTCCGCTCGGCCGGCCGGTCAGGGAGCGCGATGGTAGCGCATCGGGCTGCGGTTGACGAGCGCGACGCCGAGCCACTACGCTGTCGCCCCGCCGCTTTGGATCGGGGTCAAAAGCGACGGAAGGGAGGCTCCAATGCTGCGTGGCCTTCGACGCGCTGGGCTCCTGGCATCGCTCGGCGTGCTCGTCTTCATCAGTTCAGCAGCCGCCGAGTGTGCGTGGGTGTTGTGGAAGGATGCATTTCTCGGCGTTGCGCCGGTCCGGCCGCTGAGGACATGGACTGCTGATGGGGCTTGGCCGGGAGAAGCCGAGTGTAGGGGCAAGATGCGTGAAAGGATACAACTGGCACAACCACCATCCGAACAACTGCGGGAGTACGAACTCAACTTCAAGACGA
>Ga0209375_1003152_pt1 | contig 11533 bp, 10 predicted proteins | sample GraSoiAngelo_131_FD_185888 | JGI IMG/M metagenome (GOLD analysis project Ga0209375, IMG submission 185888) | Grasslands soil microbial communities from the Angelo Coastal Reserve, California, USA - 14_0929_02_30cm (SPAdes) (version 2) | ecosystem: Environmental > Terrestrial > Soil > Grasslands ...
CACGGCGACGCTCGGCTTGAGCGCGAGCACGCCCGCGACCGTGATCGCGTCGTTGCGGTACACGGCGGGCGCTTCGCCCAGCGCCCCGAAGTACTGGACGAGGTTGTAGGTGAAGGAATCGTAGTTATCGAGGACGAACAGCATGAGGGAAACCTAGCGGGCGGCGGGAGAGGCGGACAGGCGGACGCCTCCCCATAATTAAGACTGTGGACTCCGTCGCAGGGGCGATCCGCTCCGTCTTGGAGGCGGTGGAAAGTGGCGCGCGGTGGGTGGTGGGCATGGCGCCGGGCGGCTCCACCTACGTGCTCACGAAATGGGTGTTCTTGCGCGCCCTGGGCATCATCTACCTCGTCGCGTTCGCGTCGCTGTGGGTGCAGATCCGCGGCCTCGTCGGCCCTCACGGCATCCTCCCCGCGGAGCAGTTTCTGCAGGCCGTGCGGCAGCATTATGGAGCGGAGCGGTTTCGGCTGGTGCCGACGCTGTTCTGGCTCCGGGCGGACACCCTCGCGTTGCACCTCGCCTGCGGCGCCGGCGTCGCGTGCGCGTTCCTGCTGATGGTGGATGTCTGGCCGACGGGGAATCTGATCATGCTCTGGGCCTTGTACCTGAGCCTCGCATCCGTGGGACAGATTTTTCTCGCCTACCAATGGGATGTGCTGCTGCTCGAGACGGGGCTGCTGGCGATCCTGGTCGCCCCGCGCGCCACCCTGCCCGCCTTCACGCTGCTGCTGCTGTGGTGGCTGCTGTTTCGCCTCACGTTCGAGTCGGGGATCGTGAAACTCAACAGCGGGGACGCGACGTGGCGGAACCTCACCGCGTTGGACTACCACTTCTGGACCCAGCCGCTGCCGACGTGGACGGCCTGGTACACGAATCTGGTCCCCCTGTGGGGCAAGAAGGGGATGGTGCTGGCGACGTACCTATTCGAGATCGGGTTCCCGCTGTTGATCTTCGGGCCCCGCCCGCTGCGGCTCGTCGCCATGGCCGGAATCGTCTTCTTCCAGCTCACGATTCTGGGGACCGGCAACTACAATTTCTTCAATCTGCTGGCGATCGCATTGGCGCTGTTGCTGGTGGACGACACGACGTGGGCGCCCCTGTTGCCGGAGCGGCTCGCCCACGCGCTTTCCGGAGCCGCACGCAGTCCGTCGCTGCCCCTCACCGGCGTGGTGACCGCCGTGGGGCTCGTCACCTTCGGATTCGCGACCCTCAAGCTCTGGACGACGGTGTTCCCGCGCTCCAATCCGCCGCGGTGGGTGATCGCGCCGATGGTCTGGCTGGAGCCGCTGCGCAGCGTCAACGCCTATGGCCTGTTCCGGGTGATGACGACCGAGCGGCCGGAGATCATCATCGAAGGCAGTGACGATGCGCAAACGTGGAAGCCGTACGAATTCCGCTGGAAGCCCGGAGATCCCGGGCGCCGGCCCGCCTTCGTGGAGCCGCATCAGCCGCGCCTCGACTGGCAGATGTGGTTCGCCGCACTGTCGAGCTACGAGTACGTGCCGTGGTTCCGGGCGTTCGAAGCGCGGCTGCTCGAGGGCTCCCCCGAGGTGCTGGGGCTGCTCGCGTCCAACCCCTTCCCCGACCATCCGCCGCGCTACGTGCGCGCCTGGCTCTACGAGTATCGCTTCACGACGGCCGCCGAGCGGCGGGCGACCGGGGCGTGGTGGCGGCGGGACCTGGTGGGCGCGTACAGTCCGACGGTGAGCCTGGCCCGGTAGTCAGGGCTTCGCGGTCTCCCTTCACGGCGCGGTCCTCACTCTGAGCTCGAGCCACTCCACTTCGCGGCCCTGCACCGCGTCGCGCACCTGGCGCTCGCGGGGGCTCAAGTCGGCGTCCCCGGTCTTCACCTCGACAAACACGACGCGGCGCAGCGCGCCCTCGTCGAGTCCGTCGAACACCACGAAGTCCACGGGACTGCCGAGGAAGTGGGCATCCTTGGGGTTGAACCCGAAGCCGGGGAGGAACGGCAGGAGCTGTTCGGAGACTCGCCCGGTGATCACCGCCTGGCTGCGGACGATCGCATCCGCGCGGACGGCGCGGGTGTAGCGGCCCTTCCATGCGAGGAAAGCGACCAGGGCCACGAGCAGCCCGATCAGCACGCCGAGGAGCACGCTCACGCGTCCAAGATAGCCCTACACTCTGCCGGCGCGCACCGACAACGGCCAGCACACGCGCCGGGCGGCGCTCCCCCACGGGGAGGCGAGCGCGCGGACCAAGTCCGGGACAGGATCGCGACCGCGGGCGGCAATGTAGCGCTGGGTCGCCGACCAGGTGCGGACGTAGCCGGCGAACGCCTCGAGCGTCAGGTCCTGCTCGATGACGAACGGCGGCAGGACGATCTCAGTGAAGGGGAATGCGACGGTGCGGTACCCTGTCTCGACGAGCTGGCGCTGGGGCGGCCAATAGGGGCCGACGGTGTCGGTGTAAAAGCGACGCAGCGGCTCATCGATGGCCGGGCTGATCTCGGCGAGGCCATAGCACCACGCCGCGACGATGCCGCCCGGCGCCAGCACCCGCCGCACTTCCGCAAAGAAGCGAGCGATGTCGAACCAATGCAGCGCCTGCGCGGCCGACACGAGATCGACGCCGCCCGCCGCGAGCGGGCAGACCTCCGCCAGGGCACAGAGGTAGCGGACGCGGGCGTGCGAGCGGGCGGCGGCGAGCTGGGCGGCGCTGCCGTCGGTGCCGACGACCCGCGCGAAGTGTGCGGCGAGGCCCACCGCGGCCTGCCCACTCCCGGTGGCGCAGTCCCACACGACGTCGCGACGACGGGCTGCCTCGGCGAGCGCGCTGAACAGCGCCGCTGGATACTGGGGTCGGAAGGTGGCGTAATCTTCCGCGACGCCGGAGAAGTGATCGCGGAAGCGGGGATCGGCCGGAGCGGGCATCAGCGGCGCTTCCCCTCGAGGATCATCCAAGCGGCGAGCGCCGCCATCTTCTGCTCCGCTCTCCAGGGCCCCGGGGCCGCCCCGCCCAGCTCGGTCACGGCGCGCTTCAGAGCCTCCTCGGACCGCCCCAACGCGATCGCCGCCAGCGGCATCATATCGCGCTCGACCATCGTCACGCTGCGCAACGCGTGGCGTTTGGCTGCCCGCTCGACGACCGTGCGGAACAACCGACCTTCGGACGCATGCGCCCGGATGTGCGGATTGGCGATGCGCTTGGGGTCGATGTCGCTGCCGACCACGATGCCGACGCCGCGAATGCGACGGCCGTTCGCCCGGCAGGACCGGACCAGCTGGCCCACGGAGCGCCGGGCGCAGCGCTCGACGAGCTTGATGAGTCGTCGCAGCCGGGCCGCGTTCGTTTGCGCCACGCCCATTCCGGCGTGATAGGGCTGCCGCGTCGCGGGCACGGCGGCATCAGAGAGGGCGAGGGTGTAGGAGTCGAGGACCTGGGGCGACCGGGGCGGGCCGCCGAGGACGACGGCGGCGGCCCAGCCCGACTTCAGCCGCACACCGACGGCAACATTCACGGCGTTTCAGGCGGCCCGTTGCGGATTCCAGGTGTGGGTTTCGCCGCGCACATGCCGGGACCAGGCGTACAGGGCGTCATAGATGACGAAGCCGTGGCGCAGCTGCTCGTGGTCGTCGCGGAAGTTGTGGGAGAGCCCCAGCGAAATGGCGAGCAGGCCGGCCGCCTGCGGCGCGAGATCGAGGCGGGCCGTGTCGGCGCCGCGGATGATGACGGCGAGCTCCTGGAGCGAGGGATCGTCGAGCTGGTACTTGGCCAGGAGCGCATCGAAGCTGCACAGCGGACCGTCGTGGCTCAGCTCCACGCCTTCGACGTCGAACGGGATGGCGCCGGTCTCGGCGGCGAGGCGCTTGACCTCGCTCGGCGGGGCGAACACGAACTCCGCGTCGCGGTCGATGAAGCGGGCGATGAGCCAGGGACAGGCGACGCGGTCGATCTTCGGCCGTTCGCGGGTGATCCATTTCATAGTGCCTCCAAGTCGAGCGCCTACCAGTAAACTGCCGCCGCGTTGACCGCCGCGCTATGGCCCGCTACGTTCGAGGCCCCCATGTGTCCGGAGCGATTCGCGATGTTCTCTTCCTGGTCGGCCGGCCGTTTCCCAGTGCTCGCGCTTCTCGTCCTCGCCACCGCTCGCGGCGCGGCTCAGGGGCCGGCGACTCCGGCGCTTCCCGCCCCCGGCACGCTGGTGCCGCTGCGCGTCGTGGATCCGGCATGGATCGACACGACCACCAGCGCGTGCGTCGATTTCTTCCAATACGCCAACGGCGCCTGGCTCGCCCACGATACCATTCCGGCGGCCTACGCCTCGTCGGGCGTCGGGCGCGACATGGCCGACCGCAACGAGTTGGTGGTGCGTTCCGTGCTCGACGACGCGGTGGCGCGGCGCTCGTCGCTGCCAGCGGCGAGCACCCTGCGCAAGCTGGGCACGTTCTACGGGACGTGCATGGATTCCACCGCCATCGAGGCGGCCGGCGCAACGCCCATCGCCCCGCTGCTGGCGGGGATCGACTCGGTCACGTCGGCGGCGGGCGTCGTCGCCCGGATCGCTGCCCTGCAGACCCACGGGATCGACGTCGCCTTCCGCTACTCCCCGGACGCGGATCCGCACGACGCCGCCCACTATGTCACGTGGCTGTCCCAGGGCGGCCTCGGCTTGCCGGACCGCGATTACTACACGAACACCGGCCCCGCGGCGGACTCGCTGCGGCAGGCGTACGTCGAGCACGTGGCCCGGCTGCTTACCCTCGCGGGAGAGCGTGAGACGGCCGCGAGGGCGGAGGCCGGCCAGGTTCTGGCGCTGGAGACCGAGCTCGCGAAAGCCTCGCTCACCCGGGTGCAGCGTCGGGACCCGGCGGCCACCGACCACCCGATGCCCATCGCGCAGCTCCGGACCCTGGCTCCGACGGTGGACTGGGCGCGGTACTTCCGCGCCATCGGGCTGACGGCCCCGGTCACTCGGGTCAACGCGGCCGAGCCGGACTTCCTCGCTCGGGTCAGTGGGCTGCTGCTGACGACGTCACCAGTCGTCTGGCGTGCCTACCTGCGCGCCCGCGTGCTCGCCGCGACGGCGCCGTGGCTCAGCACGCCGTTCGTGCAGGAGGACTTTGCCTTCCGGTCCCGCTTCACGGGCGCCCGGCAGCTGTTGCCGCGGTGGAAGCGCTGCCTGCGCCAGACGGACGGCGACCTCGGCGAAGCGCTGGGAGAAGCCTACGTTGCGAAGACGTTCCCGCCAGAGGCGCGCGTGCGGGCGCGGGCGGTGATCGACGACGTCCGCGCGGCGTTCCGCGAGCGGCTGCAGCACCTCAGCTGGATGTCGGACTCGACGCGGGCGCAGGCGCTCGACAAGCTCGCGCGCATGGGCGAGAAGATCGGCTACCCCGACCACTGGCGGAATTACGCGCGGCTCGAGACCGCCGAGGGTCCCTTCGTCCTCAACGAGCTGCGCGCCAACGTGTTCGAGTGGCGGCGAACGGTGAACCGGCCGGGTACGCCGGTCGATACGACGGAATGGGGGATCACGGTCCCGACGGTGAACGCGTACTACGATCCTTCCAAGAACGAGATGGTGTTCCCCGCCGGGGCCCTCGTTCCGCAGACCTTCGACCCGGCGGCCGATGACGCCGCGAACTACGGCTCACTGGGTGGCAGCTGGGCGGGGCACGAGCTCACGCACGGGTTCGATGACGAGGGGCGGCACTACGACGCGACCGGGAACCTGCGCGACTGGTGGACCGCCGGCGATTCCGTGCACTTCACCGAGCAGGCCCAGCTCGTCGTGGAGCAGTTCAACGGCTTCGTCCAGGTAGACACGTTCTACGTGAACGGCAAGCTCACGCTGGGAGAGAACATCGCGGATTACGGCGGGGTGCTGGTGGGGCTCGACGCCCTGGAGCGCGCGCTGCAGCGCGACGGCCGTCCGGGCTTGATCGACGGGTACACGCCGGAGCAGCGGTACTTCCTCGCCTATGCCCAGAGCTGGCGGGGGCACACCCGGGACGCGTCGCTGCGTACGCGCCTCACCGTCGATCCGCACGCGCCGGAGCGCTGGCGCACCAACGGCCCCCTGTCCAACAGTGCGGCATTCGCCCGCGCGTTCCGCTGCAAGTCGGGCGACCCGATGGTGCGGCCGCCCGAGCGAGTCCCGCAGATCTGGTAGGGCCGGCGCTACGGCCTGATGACCTTGATCGTGGTGCCGTTGCTGTCGCCGTCCGGGTCGTGATTCAGTGTGCGATCGTACGTCCGGCCCGCCATCGTCACGCTCACGACGGTGAGGTTCACGGCGGTGACGCTCCGCTTGAGGCTCGGGAACAGCATGACGCAGGTCCCGTTCCCTCCCAGCTCCCCGGTGGTGCAGGTGTCCGAATTCAGCCCGATGATGCTCCAGTGGCCCACCACGGTCGCTCCGTTGAGCGGGTTGTGATCGGCGTCGTGCACGGTGATCTCGACCCGCGCCGACCAGGTGCCGCCGTTTCGTGACGCGGTGCCGTCCAGGTCGCCGATGTGGATGACGATGGACGCCGAGTTCACCGTCACCGTGGCGGAAGCCTGGTCGTTGGCGGCGTTGTCGTCCCGGCGGTTGTGGCTTGCCGTCAGCGTGTGGGCGCCGAGCGAGCTGGCCCCTGTGCTCCAGCTGTAGGTGAGGGTGGTGCTGGCGCCCGCCACGAGCCCGGAGACCGTCTGCGTGCCGATCGTGCCCCCGTCGGTCGCGTCCTGGAGCGTCACGTCAAAGGCGTCGGGCACGTCCTGATTGCCCACATTCTTCACAACGACGTTGACGTTCACCGTCGCGCCCTGGGTGACCGCGCCCGGCGCGGCGACGCTCGTGATGGCGATGTCCGTCACCGGGGTGGGCGGCGGCGGCGGGGGCGGCGGCGCCGCGCCGTCCACGCGCACACCGAAGTAGTTGAGCACCAGGTCGATGCGGTTGGCGATCGTCTGCGACGAGCTCCCGGCGAACAGCAGCGCGACGGGGTTGGCGGTGGCGTCGTCGGTCACGATCAAGGACCCCGAATCGCCGCCGCCCGAGAACCCGCCGGGCTCGATGATCAGCTGATCGACATAGTGGGCCGACTTGACGCAGATGAAGATGAAGACCTCATAGCACACGTCCACGGTGGCGCTGATCCCCGTGATCTGCCCGTGGGTCAACTTCGTGGTGCGCCCGTACTTCTTCACATTGAGGCCGAGCAGCGCCGCTTCGTTGTCGAACACCCCGTCGCCGTCCGCGTCACCGTAGATCGCGCTGTTCGGCATCCCGTAGCCGTCGTCGGCCGGGGTGGCGTTGTCGAGGCTGTCGCGGTTGGAAAGGGCGATCGCTGCGTCGAAGGTGTTGTTGCCGCCCGAGAAGTCGATCGGCTTGAACGCGAACAGCGTGCCGATGCGGTCCGCCGGGTTGGTGCCGCCGTCGAAGGGCCCCGGCTGCAGCGCCGCGTCCCCGATGGTGGCGTCGTTGCTGTTGGCCAGCACGTGGTTGTTGCTCAGCACGTAGACGTTGCCCGACGGGTCCACGACGCGCGCCCCGATCGAGCCCGCGGTAATCGCGGGATGGCCGACTGAGAACCCCATCGGCGCGGGGCGCTGCCGCTTGGTCGGGTCGCTGAAGGCCATCAGCATCCCCGTGACCTGTGTGGCGACGGGCACGCCGTCGAGCATGTTGGGCAGGCCATGGACATTCGCGTCCACGACCAGGACCTTCACCGCCGCCTCCCCACTGGGGAGGAGCCCCACGGCCGTGCCGACGACGCCGGGCAGGCGCATCAAGTCGCCCGTATAGCGCCGCTGCGCCGCGAGCGCCGCCCGGAGGTCCTGGAGGTTGAGCTGCGGACGGGCCGACGGGCCGGTAATCGAGTGGTCGGAGCAGCCGGTCCAGAGGGTGGCGCCGAGTCCGAGAACGGCGAGGATCGCGGCGCGCTGCGAAGTGCGGAGGCTGGGCATGAGTCGCTCCCGTAGTGGGAGAGGGGGCGCGCCTCTCGTACGAGCGACCAAGATGGAGCGCCCGCGGCGACCCGGCAAGGGCGGCCTAGCTGCTTGCCAGCGCCTCGAAGTGCAGCTCCAGGGCCTCACCGGCCGGCAGCGCGTCCCAACGTGCGAACAGTTCGCGGATTCGTACCCTCACACTCCGCAGTTCGGCTTCCGTGACCACGCAGCTGTCCCGAACCCCATGCTGGGCGAAGTACGTCGCCGCAGTCGCGTTGAACTCCGTAGCGCGCCACTCCTCCCCCGCCGCCCGCTCGCGGTCGAGGAAGCCGACCAGGAGCTCAGACGCGAGCGCCTCGGGGGGCAGCGGTCCGCGTGGCCACGGCTGCCCGAAGTCGGTCAGGTCCCAGCCTGCGGCCACGAGCCCGTAGAATCCGCGCCGGTGGCCCAGGACCGTTTCGACGGCATAGTGCGTCAGGTCGTGGAGCGGGAAGAACCGCCCCTGGATTCCCTCCTGGCGCTGCCAGGTCACCGACCCGTCGTCCCGCACGCAGCTCAGCGCCGCCGAGCCGTCGGTCCTTTTCTTGATGCGGATGAGCATCGGCGGCGCGCTAGTCGACGAACGCCCACAACAGCGCCCGACTTCTCTTATCGAGCGCTGTGGGGTCGGCGAGGTGGTAGAGATCCCCCGCCACGTCGCGGACCAGCAGGCCGCCGTGCGGCAACAATCGCGGCCAGTCGTCGAGGCGCGTTTGGAACGTGCGCGCTCCCTGGCGGGTTTCCACCCGCCAGTGCCGGATCTCGACTTCCTCGTCGATGGCGATCACCCGCGTCACCTCGAACACGAAGCCCGCCGCGACGAGCGCCTCCTCGAGCACCCGCCGCGAGGCGGGATCGAGCTCGGCGGGGTCGCGTACCAATGCGAACTCCTCCTCGTCGTCGTCGCGGAGCGACAGGAACCGCCCCGGCTCCGACCACGGGAAGCAGCGCTGGACCCAGACAGCGCGCGCCGCGCCGCCCCCGCCCCGGACCGCCCACACGCGGCCGTCCGGGCGGCGCTCGAGGGTGAGCTCGCCCGGGTCTTTCGAGGTCGCCTCGCCGCCGCGTGGTTCGACCAGCTTGGTCTCCATACGACCTCCCTCCTAAGCGATCTGAAGCTGCATCTCGTACAACCGCCGGTACTTCCCGTCGGGCTTCGCCAGCAGCTCGCGGTGCGTGCCGCTTTCGACGAGCCGTCCGTCGTCGATCACGAACAGCCGCGACGCCTTGCGCAGCGTCGAGAGCCGGTGCGCGATGGCGAACACCGTGCGGCCGGCGATCAAGCGCTCCAGCGCTTCCTGGATGTCGCGCTCGGTCTCCGTATCGACGCTGCTGGTGGCCTCGTCGAGGATCAGGATGCGCGGGTCGTGCAGGATCGCCCGCGCGATCGAGACGCGCTGCCGCTCGCCCCCCGAGAGCGTGTGCCCCCGCTCGCCCACCACGGTGTCGTAGCCGTGCTGGAGCTTGCAGATGAAGTCGTGGGCGTTCGCGGCCCGCGACGCGGCGATCGCCTCGTCGAGGGACGCCTCCGGCAGCCCGTAGCGGATGTTCTCCAGCACCGTGCCGTGGAACAGGTACGGGTCCTGGAGCACCATCCCCATCTGGCGGCGGTAGTGGCCGGTCTCGAGCCGCCGCACGTCCACGCCGTCGATGCGGATCGCCCCGCCGGTGACGTCGTAGAAGCGGGCGATCAGGTTCGCGATCGTCGATTTACCACCGCCCGACGGCCCCACCAGGCCGATCAGCTCGCCCGGGGCGACGTCGAAGCTCACGCCGCGCAGCACCTGCCGGACGCCGTCGTAGGCGAACGTCACGTGCTCGAACGTGACCCGGCCGCGCACCGGCTCGAGCCGCACGGGCCGCGCCGCGTCGCGGATCTCGGGCTCGGTATCCAGCACCTCGAACACGCGGTGCGCCGAGGTCGTGGCGCGGCTCATCGTGCGGGCCATCTGGCCGATCACCTCGATCGGCGCCACGAACATCGTCGTGTAGAGCAGGAACGACACGAACGTTCCCGCCGACAGCGGCGCTCCGCCGCCCAACAGCCGCGGCATGGCGAACGCCCACACGCCGAGCGTGGTCGCGTGCACGCCGAGCATCAGCAGCGGCCAGAACGTGGTCCACAGGCGGTGGATGCGGTTGAACTCGCCGGTCACGTCCTGGTTGCGCTCGCCGAAGCGCAGGATCTCGCGCTCCTCCTGGTTGAACGCCTTGACGACCCGGATCCCCGGAATCGTGTCCGAGAGCACGTCGGTCACGCGCGACCACTTGCGCCACGCCCGCAGGAACAGCTGCTGGATCGCCTCCCCGTGCCGGTAGATCAGCCAGCAGAACACGGGCACCGGGATGGTCATCACCAGACCGAGCCGCCAGTCGAGCGAGAGCAGCACCGCGCCGAGGCCGGCGAGCATCACCAGCGACAGCGACACGTCTACCACGCCGAACGCCAGGAACTCCCAGAGGCGGTCGGTATCGGCCGACACGCGCGTAATCAGGCTGCCCGTGCGCTTGCGCGAGAAGAACGCGAGGCTCAGCCGCTGGATGTGCTCGTACAGCTCGGCGCGCAGGTCGCGGGCGACCCACTCGCCGAGCACCGACATCAGCCGCAGCCGCACCAGGGCCGCCGCCTGGCGCACGAGGTACACGGCCGCCATGGCGGTCACGGCGAGCCAGGCGACCGTCGCGGCCCGGCCCAGCGGCAGCCGCCCTTCCTGCGCCGGCCGCACGACGCGGTCGATCAGGTAGCCCGCGAGGTACGGCGGCACCAGGCTGACGAGCGTGATGACCGCCGCGGCCCCCATGCCGAGCAGCAGCTGGCGCCGATACGGCGCGAGGTAACTGAGCAGCCGGCGGATCACCGCGACCTGCCGGCCCGCGACGAGGGCCTGCGCGTCGCGGATCGGCCGCGCCACGCCGGCCGCGTACTCCTGATCGGGGTCGGCAGCCGTCACGGTGCGCCCGGCGAGAGCCTCCTCGAGGACGAACTTCAGGTTCTCGACGGCGCGCCGCTGGCGGTGGCTGTAACGCAGCACCGCGAGCGGGGGGTCGCCCGCGCGCCCGAGCAGCGTGAGCGTGCTGGCGGAGAGGCCCGGCGCCTCGCGCACCGCCTCGATGCGGTCCCGCTCGACGCTGCGGATCTCCCACCCTGTTGGGGCGCGCTGCGCCACCGCGACGTGGCCGGCCCCGAGAGCGATCCAGACCTCCGTGAGCCGGTGGGCGTGGTCCAGGTCCGCCAGGGCGTAGAGCTGGACCGGAGCGCCGTTCCAGCGGGCCTCGATGTCGCGGCGCAGCTCCGCCGGCAGCCGGGACGGCTGGCCGGTGTAGCGCGCGATGACTTCGTGATCAGGGTTGTGGTGCTGTGTATCCATGCGCGTGATCCCGTTCAAACGTGAGTCAACAAAACAGCCCTCCAGGTCTCGCGAAGCACCCGGAAGGCTGGATCACGGCATGATGCCGATCCGCAGGACTTCTAGGGTGCTCGCCCTCCGCCACCGACGTCGCCGGACGTAATACGCCCGGGAATGCGCCGCAGGAGCGCGACCCGGCACACGAGTCCGGGCGCCGCGCGCTGGCGCAGCATCGTCGGGGTGGTGTAGCGAAT
>Ga0209375_1003168_pt1 | contig 11506 bp, 11 predicted proteins | sample GraSoiAngelo_131_FD_185888 | JGI IMG/M metagenome (GOLD analysis project Ga0209375, IMG submission 185888) | Grasslands soil microbial communities from the Angelo Coastal Reserve, California, USA - 14_0929_02_30cm (SPAdes) (version 2) | ecosystem: Environmental > Terrestrial > Soil > Grasslands ...
GATCGCCGAGCGCGAAGGCTGCCGCGCGCTGGTGTACGGCGCGAACGTCGACGATCTCGGCGACCACCGGCCGGGCATGCAGTCCGCGAAGCAGCGCGGCGTGCGCGCGCCGATGATCGACGCCGGGCTCACCAAGCAGGAGATCCGCGAGCTCTCGCGCGCGCTCGGACTGCCGACGTGGGACAAGCCCGCGTTCGCCTGCCTGTCCTCGCGCTTCCAGTACGGCGACCCCATCACGGCGGAGAAGCTGCGGCGCATCGACGCCGCCGAGGCCTTCATGCGCTCGCTCGGCTTTCGGCAGTTCCGCGTGCGTCACCACGAGCGGCTCGCGCGGCTGGAGATCGCGCACGACGAGATGGCGCGGCTCTGGGAGGATGGGCGCCACGACAACATCGTCGCGCGCCTGCGCGAGCTGGGCTACGTCTACGTCACCGTCGATCTCGCCGGCTTTCAGTCCGGCTCGGCGAATCTGCTACTGAAGCTGGGACGCGCCAGTGGATCGTGAGGCGCTGAAGATCCTTCTCGACGCCGTGGCCGCGGGTCGGCTGAGCGCCGACGACGCGGCGGCTCGCTTGCGCGATCTGCCCTATGCCGACCTCGGGTTCGCGAAGGTCGACTTGCACCGCGCGCTGCGCGCCGGCGGGGCCGAAGCGGTCTTCTGTCCTGGCAAAACGCCGGCGCAGGTGGTGGCGATTCTCAAGACGCTGGTGGTGGACCACGTCAACGTCCTGGCCACGCGCGCGGACGACGCGATCGTCGCGGCCGTCGCGGCCGCCGGACTGCCGCACGCGTGGCATCCGCTGGCGCGGCTGATCGTCGCGCGGCCCGAGCCGCGCGACGGCATCGGTCTGGTCGTCGTCGCCGCGGCCGGCACCGGGGATCTGCCCGTTGCCGAGGAGGCGGCGGTGGTGGGGGAGGCGCTGGGCAATCGCGTGGAGCGCGTCATCGATTGCGGCGTCGCCGGTCTTCACCGCCTGCTCGCGCATCGCGAGCTGCTGGGCGAGGCCAACGCGATCATCGCCGTCGCCGGCATGGAGGGCGCCCTGCCGAGCGTGATCGCGGGGCTCGTCGATCGCCCTGTGATCGCCGTGCCGACGAGCATCGGCTACGGCATGTCCCTCAATGGGCTCGCCGCGCTGCTCGCGATGCTCAACTCGTGCGCCCCTGGCGTCTCCGTCGTCAACGTGGACAACGGCTACGGCGCGGCGCATCAGGCGAGCCAGATCAATCATCTGGTCGCGAAAATCCGCTGACGCGATGCCGATGAGCGTCGCATGACTTCGTTGGCCTCGGCCGCCTCGTCCTGCTCGCTCCTCGGCGCCGCGTCATTCGCCGCGATGCGCGGCGTGAAGGACGGCTGATGGCGCGCATTGCGTATTTCGACTGTCCGAGCGGGGCGGCGGGAGACATGATCGTGGCGGCGCTGGTCGATGCCGGCGCGCCGTTCGAAGCGCTGCGTGACGGATTGCACGGGCTCGACCTCGGCGGCTGGGAGCTCGTGCGTCACGAGGTCCGCCGCGGCGCGTTCCGCGCCACCAAGGTCGACGTCGAGATCGACGCCGCCGCGCATCAGCACCACCGCACGCTCGGCGACATCCTCGCGATCCTCGAGCGCAGCCGGCTGCCGGCACCGGTGGCCGAGCGTGCGTGCCGCATCTTCGAGCGGCTCGCGGCCGCGGAAGCGCGCGTGCACGGCACGACGCCCGAGCGCGTGCACTTCCACGACGTCGGCGCCGTCGATGCGATCGTCGACGTCACGGGCGGCGCGCTCGGTCTGCATCTGCTGGGCGTCGGCAGCGTGTACGTCTCGCCGCTGCCGCTCGGCGGCGGCTTCGTCGAGGGCGCACACGGCCGGATGCCGATTCCAGGCCCCGGGACCGCGGAGCTGTTGCGCGGCTTTCCCGTCGTCGACACGGGCGTGCGGTTCGAGCTCGTGACGCCAACCGGCGCGGCGATCCTGACGACGCTGGCGCGGCCCGCGGTGCGGCCGCCCGCGATGACGCTGGCCGCCGTCGGTTACGGCGCCGGCACGCGGGACCTGCCCGACACGCCGAACGTGTTGCGTTGTTTCGTCGGCGAGCCCGCGGACGCGGGCGGCGCGACCGAGACGATCGTGCAGGTGGAGACGACGATCGACGACATGTCGCCGCAGCTCTACGAGCCGCTCGTCGATCGTCTCTTCGAGACGGGCGCGCTCGACGTGTTCCTCACGCCGGTGGTGATGAAGCGGAGTCGGCCCGGCACGGTGCTCACCGCGCTGTGCGCACCCGACCGGGTGGGCGAGCTGAGCCGCGTGCTGTTCGAAGAATCCTCCACCATCGGCGTGCGCTGGTCCGAGTGGCGCCGCGCGGTCCTGCCGCGCGAGATGGTGACGCTGACGACGACCTACGGCCCCATCCCGTTCAAGGTCTCCCGGCTCGAGGGCCGCGTCGTGACGGTCACGCCGGAATTCGCCGACGTCGCGCGCATCGCGCGCGAGAAGTCGCTGCCCGTGCGCGAGGTGCTGGACCAGGCGCGCGCGGAAGGCCGCCGGCTCCTGGCCGGGCGTTGACAGGGCCGGGGCGGCGTCTTACCCTCTCACGCGCCGAGGTCATACCCAGGAGGTCCTGCGTGAAGCACTCAGTCAAAATGACGATCAACGGACAGACCCAGAGCCACGAGGTCGAGCCGCGCCTCCTGCTCGTGCACTACATCCGCGAGACGGTCGGCCTCACCGGCACGCACGTCGGCTGCGACACGAGCCAGTGCGGCGCTTGCACGATTCTGATGAACGGGCAGGCGGTGAAATCGTGCACCGTCTTCGCCGTGCAGGCGGACGGCGCCAAGATCACGACCATCGAGGGGCTCGCGAAGAACGGCGACCTGCATCCCATCCAGCAGGGCTTCTGGGAAAAGCACGGGCTGCAGTGCGGTTTCTGCACGCCTGGCATGATCCTGGCCGCGTATCAGATGCTCGAGCGCTATCCGAAACCGTCCGAAGAGCAGATCCGTCACCAGCTCGATGGCAACCTCTGCCGGTGCACCGGCTACCACAACATCGTGAAGGCGATTCAGTGGGCCTCGGAGCACATGGCCGGAGCGAAGTGAGGTAGCGCCATGGCCACTGCAACCGACACGCGCCTGCTCGGCAAATCCATCAAGCGTCGCGAGGATCCGAGGTTCATCACCGGGCGCGGCAGCTATACCGACGACCTGAAGCTGCCTGGGATGACGTACGCGGCGTTCGTGCGCAGCCCGCACGCACACGCGAAGATCGGCAAGATCGATCTCACGCAGGCCAAGGCGCACCCGGGCGTGGTCGCGATCTTCACCGGCAGGGACCTCACCGGCGTGAACTCGCTGCCCTGCGGCTGGCTGCTGCCCGAGCTCAAGGTGCCGCCGCACCCGCCGCTCGCCGTCGACACCGCGCGCTACGTCGGCGATCCCGTCGCCGTTGTCATCGCCGAGACTCAGGACGCGGCGCTCGATGCCGCCGAGAAGGTCAAGGTGGACTGGAACGTCCGCCCGGCGGTCACCGCGACCGCGAAGGCGGCCGAGAAGGGCGCGTCGCAGATCCACGAGGTCGCGCCCGCCAACGTCGCCTTCAAGTGGCAGATCGGCGACGCGGCCGCGGTCGATGCGGCGTTCAAGACCGCCGCCGTCACCGTCAAGAAGCACATCGTGAACCAGCGCCTCGTCGCCAACGCGATGGAGCCGCGCGCGTGCGTGGCGCGCTTCGATGCCGCGACCGGTGACCTCACGCTGTGGGTGACCTCGCAGAATCCGCACGTCCATCGGCTGCTCATGACCGCCTTCGTCCTCGGGATTCCCGAGCACAAGGTGCGCGTGATCGCGCCGGACGTCGGCGGCGGCTTCGGCAGCAAGATCTTCCTCTACAACGAGGAGACGGTCTGCTCGTGGGCCACGCGACAGATCAAGCGCCCGATTCGCTGGACCTCGACGCGGCGCGAGGCGTTCCAGACGGACGCCCACGGCCGCGACCACGTCACCGACGCCGAGCTGGCGCTCTCGCGCGACGGCAAGATCCTCGGCCTGCGCGTGAAGACCATCGCGAATCTCGGCGCCTATCTTTCCACGTTCGCGCCGGCGGTGCCCACGTACCTCTATGGCACGCTGCTGAACGGTGTCTACGAGATGGGCGCCATCCACTGCGACGTGACCGGCGTGTTCACCAACACCACGCCGGTCGACGCCTATCGCGGCGCGGGCCGGCCCGAGGCCGCCTATCTCGTGGAGCGCATGATCGAGGTGGCCGCCGTCGCACTGAAGATGGACGTCGCCGAGATCCGCAAGAAGAACTTCATCCCGAAGTTCGAGCACGGCTACCAGACGAAGGTGGCGCTCACGTACGACAGCGGCAACTACGCCGCCGCTTTCGACAAGCTGCTCAGCATGCTGGACTATCGCAAGATCCGCGAGGAGCAGGCGGCGGCGCGCAAGCAGGGCAAGCTGATCGGCGTCGGCTTCTCGACCTACATCGAGGCCTGCTCGATCGCGCCCTCCAAGGTCGTCGGCTCGCTCGGCGCCCAGGCCGGCCTCTATGAATCGGGCATCGTGCGCGTGCATCCGACGGGAAAGATAACGGTCTTCACCGGCTCGCACTCCCACGGCCAGGGTCACGAGACCACGTTCAGCCAGCTGGTGGCCGACGAGCTCGGCGTGCCGATGGAGGACGTCGAGATCGTGCACGGTGACACGGGCGCCATCGCGTTCGGCATGGGCACCTACGGCAGCCGCTCGGCCTCTGTCGGCGGCACCGCGATCCACATGTCGATCCACAAGATCAAAGAGAAGGGCAAGAAGATCGCCGCGCACCTGCTCGAGGCGTCGCCCGGCGACATGGAGTACGTCAACGGTCAGTTCCAGGTGAAGGGCTTCCCCGGCAAGGCGGTGCCCTTCGGCCAGGTCGCGCTGACCGCGTACGTGCCGCACAACTATCCGGAGGGGCTCGAGCCCGGCCTCGAAGAGACGTCCTTCTACGATCCCTCGAACTTCTGCTTTCCGTTCGGCGCCCACGCCTGTGTGGTCGAAGTCGACCGCGACACCGGACACGTCAAGCTGCTGCGCTACGTGGCCGTGGACGACGTCGGCAACGTGATCAATCCGATGATCGTCGACGGCATGGTGCACGGCGGGATCGCGCAGGGCGTCGGACAGGCGCTCTGGGAAGGTGCGGTCTACGAGGACGACGGCCAGCTGGTGACGGGCACGATGATGGACTACGCGCTGCCCAAGGCCGACATGCTGCCGATGTACGAGACCGAGCGCACGGTGACCCCGACGCCGGTCAATCCGCTCGGGATCAAGGGCGCCGGCGAGACGGGCACCATCGCGGCGACGCCCGCGGTCGTCAATGCCGTCGTCGACGCGCTCCGTCCGCTCGGGGTCGATCACATCGAAACGATGCCGCTCAGTCCCGAGCGCGTGTGGAAGACCATCAAGGCCGCGAAGGCCGGTCGCTGAAGGAGAGAGGACCATGTATCCAGCCGCGTTCGAGTACCACGCTCCGGCCAGCGTCGCGGATGCTCTGAAGCTGCTCGGCAAGCTCGACGACGCCAAGATCCTCGCCGGCGGTCACAGCCTGATTCCGATGATGAAGCTCCGCCTGGCCCAGCCCAAGCACCTCATCGACCTGCGCAAGGTGGCCGGATTGACGGGAATCAAAGAAGACAAGGGCATGATCGCCATCGGCGCGATGACGACGCACTGGGAAGTCGAATCGTCGAAGGTGCTCAAGTCGAAGTGCCCCGTCGTGTCCGAGACGGCGGCGATGATCGGCGATCCCGCCGTGCGCAACAAGGGCACGATCGGCGGCTCGCTCGCGCACGGCGATCCAGCCGCCGACATGCCGGCGACGGTCATCGCGCTGGGCGCCGAGTTCGTGTGCCAGGGCAAGAAGAAGCGCACGGTGAAGGTCGACGACTGGTTCAAGGGAATCATGGAGACGGCGCTAGGCGAGGACGAACTGCTCGTCGAGATCCGCGTGCCCGCGCTGGCCAAGGGCACCGGCGCCGCCTATCTGAAGTTCCCGCACCCCGCATCGCGCTTCGCGGTCGTCGGCGTGGCCGCGGTCGTCACGCTCGACAAGGAAGGCAAGTGCACCAAGGCGGGCGTCGGTGTCACCGGCGCCGGAACGCACGCGGTACGCGCCAAGGGCGTGGAGGCGGCGCTCAGCGGCAAGAAGCTCGACGCGGCCGCGATCGAGGCCGCGGCCGCGAAGGCCGCCGACGGTGTCGACGTGCAGGCCGACCTGCAGGGCTCGGAGGAGTACAAGGCGCACCTCTGTCGCGTGTTCGCCAAGCGCGCGATCGAGGCCGCGGTCAAGCGCGCGCACGCGTAAGTCATCGACGGCGGGCGCGGGCCCGGTCCCGCGCCCGCGCTCACCGTGATCGCCGCGATCGTTCTCGCCGCCGGGCTGGCCCGGCGCATGGGCCGCCAGAAGCTCCTCCTCGATCTCAAGGGCAAACCGGTCATTCGCTGGAGCATCGAAGGCGTCCTCCAGCACGTCGACGACTGCATCGTCGTAACCGGTCGAGACGACGCCGCGTTGCGCACGGCGCTGCGTGACCTGAGCGTGCGCTTCGCCGTCAATCCACGGCCGCAGGACGGGCAGGGCTCCTCCATCGCGGTCGGCGCGGCGGCGCTGGAGCCATCGACGGCGGCCGCGCTCGTCGTGCTCGCCGACCAGCCGCTCACGCCGCCGAGCGTGATTCACGCGCTGCTCGCCGCGCAGCAGGCCAGTGGAAAGGCCATCGCGGCGCCGTCGTACCGCGGCACGCGCGGCACGCCGGTGCTCTTCGCCGCCTCTGTGTTCGCGGAGCTCCGAGCGCTCGCCGGTGATTCCGGCGCACGTGCCGTCGTCCAGGCCCGACCGGACCGCGTCGAAATCGTCGACGTCGACGTCGCGATGCCGGCGGACGTCGACACGCCGGAGGACTTCGCGCGCCTGCATGGCGTCGGGGAAGGCTTGTGAGGCGAGGCTAGAATAGACGCCATGCGCGACGAGATCCGGAAGATCCAGCAGCTGATGGAGGCCGCCGACTATGTGACCGACGCCCCGGTGGCGACGTCGGTGCATCTGGCGACGACGTTGCGGAAGCCGCTTCTGATCGAGGGCCACGCCGGGGTCGGCAAGACCGAGATCGCGAAGGTCATGGCGCGCATGCTCGGCACGAACCTGATCCGCCTGCAATGCTACGAAGGCCTCGACGCCGCGGTGATGCTCTACGAGTGGAACTACCAGAAGCAGATTCTCCACATCAAGCTGCACGAGACGTCGGGACGCACCGCTTCGGAGGAAGAGCGCGAGATCTTCTCCGAGCCGTTTCTGCTGCGGCGACCGCTGCTCCAGGCGATCACGCAGATCGACCAGCCGCCCGTCCTGCTCGTCGACGAAGTCGACAGGTCGGATGAAGAGGCGGAAAGTTTCATGCTCGAGGTCTTCTCCGACTGGCAGGTGACGATCCCGGAGATCGGCACGATCAAGGCGACGCACCCGCCACACGTCGTGCTCACCTCCAATCGCACGCGCGAGCTGTCCGACGCCCTCCGCCGCCGCTGCCTCTATCTCTGGATCGACTACCCGGACTTCGACAAGGAAGTCCGGATCGTGCAGCTGAAGGTGCCGCAGATCAACCAGGCGCTCGCGCGCGAGGTGACGCGGTTCATGGAGTCGCTGCGCCGCATGCGCCTGGCCAAGGTGCCCGGGGTCGCCGAGACGCTCGACTGGGCCCACGCGCTGGCCGCGCTGCACGCCGATCACCTCGACGAGGCGCTGGTGAGCGAGACGATCGGTACGGTGCTGAAGGATGCCGACGACATCAAGCGCTTCCGCGCGGAGGTTGCCAAGTCCGGTCTCGGCCCACTGCTCGCCACCCCCTGACCGTGAGCCGCAGTCTCGGCGCCGCGATGGTCCGCTTCGCTGCGGCGCTACGCCGGCACGGCGTGCCCGTCACGCCGGAGCACGTCACCGACGGCGTGCGCGCGCTCGAGCACCTCGATCTGGCCGACCGCGACGAGGTCCGCACCGGATTGCGCGCCGTCTTCGCGGGCCGGCCCGAGGACTTCACGATTTTCGACCAGGTCTTCGACGCGTTCTGGCGCGTCGCCACCGAGGCCGATCGCGTAGCCGAGGCGCTCGCGCCGCCGGCCCTGCCCGAGCACGCGCCGCCGGGCCTCGAGCGCGCCGGCCGCGAGACGCTGGCGCTGGAAGCGTGGCAAGACGACGGTGACGGTGACGCGGGCGACGAGCCCGTCGGCGTGCCCGCGGCCTCGGAGCTCGAGGCGCTGGCCGCGCGTGATTTCTCGACGTTCGCGCCGGACCAGCTGGAGGAGGTCTTGCGGGTGACCTTGAAGATCGCCCGGCGCCTCGCGCGGCGCATCAGCCGGCGCCGGCGGCCGTCCGCGCGACGCGGGCGCATCGATCTGCGGCGCACGCTGCGCGCCAACCTCACGCGCGGCGAGCTGATCGATCTGCGCTACCGGCGGCGCAAGCGCAAGAAGGTGCGGCTCGTGCTGCTGTGCGACGTGTCGGGCTCGATGGATCTCTACAGCCGCTTTCTGCTGCAGTTCTTGTTTGCGCTGCAGTCGGCGTTCTCGCGGGTCGAGACGTTCACGTTCTCGGTGCGGCTCACGCGTGTCACCGACTATCTGCGCGCGCGCTCGTACCGCGAGGTGCTGCGTCGCCTGACCGCGGTGAGGGACTGGTCGGGCGGCACGAAGATCGGCGAGTCGCTCGCCGAGTTCAATCGCGGCTGGCCCGCACTGGTCGATCGCCGCACGATTGTGATCATCCTCTCCGACGGCTGGGACACCGGCGACCCGGACGTGCTGGCCGCCGAGCTGCTGCGCATCAAGCGCCGGGCGGGCCGCGTCATCTGGCTCAATCCACTGCTCGGCAATCCGTCGTACGAGCCGCTCACGCGGGGGATGGCCGCCGCGCTGCCGCTCGTGGACCGGTTCGCGGCCGCTCATAACCTGGCCGCCCTGCGCGACCTCGCCGGATCGCTGTCGCTCTGAGCCGCGCGGAGGTCGCCGAGCGTCGCGGTCCGCTGCAGAGAGTCCGCGACGGGCTGCGGGACTTCTGCAACGCGCTGCATGATTCGCCTCCGGTCAGTGGTGCATCGCCGCGATTTTGCGAGGGTCCGCCTGGCTTCGTGCTTGCACTTCCCACAAACCGGCATGAGAAAGATCATCGCGCCGGTAATGCTGCTGCTCCTCGCGGTGGTGCACGGACCGACGCAGGCGCAGGCGCTCGTCTCGTCCCTCTTCCCGAGCGTTTTCCCGCTGGCGACGAGCGAGCCGGCGATGCTGTTCCTCACTGGCTTAGCGCTTCTCAGTCTCTCTTCGGTCGGCCGCGGTCGCACGCGCTAGCGTCGCCGCCGGGCGACGTTCGATTTCGTTTTCCCGCCACCGAGCGTATGATTGAGTGCCGTGGCGGAACTCTTCGATCACATTGACGAATTGCGGCGCGCCGGCGGGCGTGTCGCCGTCGCCACCCTCGTCAACACCCGCGGCACCACTCCGCGCAAAGAAGGCGCCAAGATGCTGGTGGGCGAGGGCGGCCGCGTGCTGGGCTCCGTCACCATCGGCGGCTGCGTCGACGCCCAGGTGATCGAGGAATCCGAAGACGTTCTGAGCACGATGCGCCCGCGCCTGCTCGAGATGAACCTGGGCGACGAGGACGCGTGGGAGATCGGCCTCACGTGCGGCGGGACCATCGAGGTGTTCGTCGAGCCACTCGCGCTCGACGGCTCGCCCGACGTCGGCGCGCGCATGTACGAGCACGTGCGCGAGCACGCGCGCCGCGGTGGACACGGCGCGATCGTGACTCGCCTCGACGGCCCCGTCGGCAAGCTGCTGGTCCTCGACGACGGCACCAGCGAGGGCACGCTGGGCGACGCGTTCCTCGACGAGCGCTTCGCCGCCGAAGCGCGCGACGCCATCACGCGCGGAGCCTCAGGGGCGCTGTTCCTCGAATCGGTGCGCGGCTTCGTGGAAGTCATCGCGCCGCCGTCCCTGCTGCTCGTGGTCGGCGCCGGTCACGTCGCCATGCCGCTCACCTCGCTGGCGCGGGTCCTCGGCTACCGCACCGTGGTCGTGGACGGCCGACCGCGGTTCGCGACCAGGGAACGCTTTCCCGACGTCGACGAGCTCAAGGTCGGCATCCCGTCCGAGCTCATTCGCGACTACCCGCTGGTGCCATCCACCGCGCTCGTGCTCGTCGCGCATGACTACAAGTACGACCTGCCGGTGCTCACGCACGCGCTGAGCACGGACGTCGGTTACATCGGCATGCTGGGCTCCTCGCGACGCGGCACGACGATCCTGCATCACCTCGCTGAGGACGGCGTCACGCCCGAGGCGCTCGCGCGTGTGCACGTGCCGATCGGCCTCGATCTCGGTGCGCGCTCCGCACCCGAGATCGCGCTCGCGATCCTGGCCGAGATCCAGATGGTGCGCGGCGGCGGCAGCGGGCGCTTCCTGAGCGACGTGCTCGTCGGCAAGGTCCTCTGCCACGACGTGCGCGACGCCGCCGGCAAGGTCGCGCTCGCCAAGGGCGCCCGGCTCGACGCCGAGGCGGCGCACGCGCTGCTGGCGTTGCCCTGGGACGAGGTCCATCTGCTCGCGCTCGAGCCCGGTGATCTGCACGAGGAAGACGCCGGACGACGGCTCGCCGCCGCGGTCGTCGGCGACGGCGTCGAGGTCAAGGGGTACACCGGCGGCCAGTGGACACTGACCGCGATGCGCCGCGGATTGGTCCGCGTGGACACGGCGCGGCTGGCCGGCGTGAACGTGCATCAAGGCATCGCCGTCTTCACGCTGTTCGACCGCCAGCCGGTCGATCGCGGCGAGTCCGTCGCGAAGGCGAAGGTGACGCCGCTGGCGATCGGCGGCGACACGGTGAGCGGGGTCGAGCAGGCGGCGCGCGGCGGTGCGGTCAGCGTGGCCGCCTTCCGCCCCGCCGCGCTGGGCACGGTCGCCCGCGAAAGCCTCGAGCCCAAGCAGCGCGCGCGGTTCGAGGGCGCGCTGAAGACGAAGATCGACTGGCTCGGCGGACGGCTGCTACCGGTGCGCTTCGCCGGCACCTCGCCGCGGGCCGTCGCCGACGAGCTGAGCGCGCTGCGTGCCGAGGGCGCCGACGTGCTGATCGTCGCCGGCGCGAGCGCGCTCGATCCGCTCGATCCGGTGTTCGGCGGGCTCACCCTGCTCGGCGCGCGCATGGAGCGTCACGGTGCGCCGGCGCATCCGGGCAGCCTGCTGTTCCTCGCGCGGTGGCAGGATCTGCCCGTGCTCGGGATGCCGACGTGCGGTATGTTCTCGCAGGCGACGACGTTCGACCTCGTCCTGCCGCGTCTCCTGGCGGGGGAAGTGATCGGCAACCAGGAGATCGCCGCCCTCGGCCACGGCGGCCTGCTCTCGCGTGAGATGGCGTATCGCTTCCCGCCGTACCGGGCGGGCGCCGCGCGCGGAGAGCTCGAGTGAGCAGCGCCACACGACCGGCCCT
>Ga0209375_1003169_pt1 | contig 11505 bp, 12 predicted proteins | sample GraSoiAngelo_131_FD_185888 | JGI IMG/M metagenome (GOLD analysis project Ga0209375, IMG submission 185888) | Grasslands soil microbial communities from the Angelo Coastal Reserve, California, USA - 14_0929_02_30cm (SPAdes) (version 2) | ecosystem: Environmental > Terrestrial > Soil > Grasslands ...
GCCTTGCCGCCTTTTTTCAGAAACACAACCTTGGCAATTTTTTCGTGCTCCTCTTTCTGCGTCGCCTTTTCCTGGCGCTCGTTAACGTAATCTGCGCTGTTGTCGCCTTTATCTCGCTGTGCTGTCTTCTGCTTTTTCTTTTCGATCTCCTCCGGACTCAAGTTGGTGTCGCCGGTCCGAATCGTTACGGCCTGCATCGGCACGGCCACGACATCCTTCACCATGTTCGTTTCGATATCGGCCGTGCAACTTAACCCCGGTTTCAATGTCACATCGTGATCGTCGATACGAATTTTCACCTCAAAGTTGGTTACTTCTTCCTGCGTCCCCGCGCCGGTCGTCTTTCCTGTGTTCGCGATCTGATAAACAGTGCCGTGAAATTTCCGGTCGCCGTACGCGTCGATCTTCACGTTGGCCTTGTCGCCAATTTTTACGTTTACGACGTCGTTCTCGTTCACATCCACGCGTGCTTCCATGTGGCCGAGATCGGCCACGCGCATCACTTCCGTTCCCGCGAATTGCCCTGTCGCTACGATACGTTCGCCCAATTTGCTGTTCAAAATTGTCACAGTCCCATTGATCGGCGAATAAACCGTTGTCTTGGAAAGTTGATCCCGCGCCTGACTCGAACCCGCTTGCGCGCGCTCGATTTCGTGCAGCGAGCTTTCGTAGGTATTCTTGGCCACGTCGTAAGCAGCCTGCGCGGCGTTGTATTCTTGAATAGAAATGGTTTTCTTCGCGAACATATCGTCGGCGCGTTTAAGATCCTGCTCCGTCTTCATCATCGTCGCCTTTTGTTGAAGATTCGTCGCCTTGGCCGAGCTGATCGCTGCCTCCTGTTGCTCGAGCAGGGCCTTGTAGGAATCCGGCTTTATCCGCACGAGCAGGTCACCTTTGTTGATCGCCTTTCCATCTTCGACTGGCAAATCAATGATCTCGCCCGCCACTTCTGGTGAGATCTTCACCTCCGTTTCGGGTTGGGCCTTCCCCGTGGCGGAAACGGTCTGCAGAATTGTCTTGCGGACGGCTTTCTCGGTAGTTACCGGGATCGGTTTCTCGCGTTTGCTCGCGATGACCCAGATAATGATCAGGAGCAGTACGACACCAATGGAGCCGAAAATGATGTAGCGCCTGCGCCGTGATCGTCGCTTCTTAGCCGTTTCGGGCGCAACCGTGGGCGTAACTAAAGTTTGATGCATGACAAAGGGGTTCACGCCATTAAGGGCGTCACAAATAATGGCTCTTTAGACTCTTGCAAAGCAAATCCCGTTCACAGCGACACTGATTGGATGCGAATGCGGTACTTTTGGATTCACCTAATTTTGGGCCTTTTCACCCGGAAGCGTTCCCAGATTTGTTCAATCGCCCAAGCCGCATGCTCGGCGATCAACGGTTCGGAATCGGACGCCGCGCGTTCGAGAGCGGGCAAGTCCGTCAAATCGCCGATGTTACCTAACGCGATGCAGACATTGCGCAAAAAACCGCATCGCTTGATTCGTTTTACTGGCGAATTTCTGAACAGTGCGCGGAATTCCGAATCGCTCAGTTTCAGATACTCCCGCAGCAGCATGCCTGTCGTTGATCGACGCGCCGAGAACGCAGTTTCTCGAGATCGCTGAGCGAAGCGATTCCATGGGCAGGCATCGAGGCAATCATCGCAACCGAAAATCCGGCTTCCTATAAGTGGACGGAGATCCGACGGGATAGACCCTTTCAGTTCGATCGTTAAATACGAAATGCAGCGACGCGCATCGAGTCGATGCGGAGCAGTGATCGCGCCGGTCGGACAGGCTTTAATGCAACGCTCACAAGTTCCGCAACGGTTACGCTGCGGCGGATCGGGTGGCAACTCGAGGGTCGTTAAGATTTCAGCGAGAAAAAACCACGTCCCGAGACGCGGATCGATCAACATCGTGCTTTTGCCGTGCCAGCCGATCCCCGCTTCAGCTGCATGATCGCGCTCCAAAATGGGTCCTGTGTCCACGTAACATTTTTGTCTGCCGCCGAATCCGCGAAGGAAATTGTCGATCTTGTCCAGCTTCGCCGCCACCACATCATGGTAATCGTTGCCCCAGGCGTAGCGCGCGATTCGTCCGGTTGCTCCCTCTACAGCCGCGGCCCTGCCTGCCACGCCGAAGCCTTGCGAAGGCGCGTGTGCCACATCTCCTTGAAAGTAATTCAGCGCTACGACGATGACCGATCGCGCGCCTGGCAAAACCTTTTGTGGATCACAGCGTTTTTCTTCGCCGCGCTGCATGTAACTCATTTCTCCGGCCGAACCCTGTCGCAACCAATCCTGAAACTCAGTGGCATGGGGCGGGGAAGCACAGGCTCCAACGCGGCAAGAATCGAATCCAAGCTCTTGTGCAAACAGGACGAGCTCGTTTTTCAATTCCTCGCCTGATATTTCCACTGACTGGTTCTCGACCTCAGATTTCATGCTTATTCTCCGACAGGCAGATTCCTGATGTTTCTCAAAATCATTTCGGCGATTTCTTCGGGATTCCTTTGGGATATGTCCACTCGTAGATCGGCCGCCTTGCGATAAAGCGGTTCGCGCGCCGCCAGTAATTCCGATAGGCTCGCTCCGGGATTCGCTGTCCGCAACAGCGGGCGATCACTCAATCGATGAATGCGCGTGCGGAGCGTGGCTTCGTCGCTATCGAGCCAGACGACCGTTCCCATTTGCTTTAAGAGATCGACATTCTCTGCACGCAGCACGATGCCGCCGCCGGTCACGATAATTGCCGGTTCGTTTCCAGGCAATGAACGCAATGCTTCCGTTTCCACGTCGCGAAAGCGTTTCTCACTCTGGGTCGAAAAAATTTCCTCGATCGGCATGTTGAATTTCGACGAAATAATTTCGTCCGTATCGAATCGACGAAGTCCCGTTTTGTCTTCCAAAACTTTCCCGACGACAGATTTTCCCGTCCCCATAAAACCGATAAGCACAATGGATTTGTCGGCTCGATTCACGAAGCCAATATTCGACGAGGAAGAGCGATTTCCAATCGTTGAAATGTAAAAACGGCTTTACAAGCGAACTCGTTGCGAGGAATTGACGTTATGCCTGCGCAGAAATCTTCTCCACTCGTAGCTGTCATCATGGGCAGTACGTCGGATTGGGACACCATGCGTCACTCCGTCGAACTGCTCGATGAGCTTGATGTTCCTAACGAACATAAAGTGCTTTCAGCGCACCGGAGTCCTGATGCTACCGCTGATTTAGCTCGAAAGGCAGCTGGGCGCGGTGTGCATGTAATCATCGCGGGCGCAGGCGGCGCGGCGCACCTCGCGGGATTCATCGCTGCATATACGTGGTTACCGGTGCTTGGCGTGCCGATCCAGTCCAAAGCACTGCAAGGACTCGATTCGCTTCTTTCCATTGCGCAAATGCCAGGGGGTGTTCCCGTCGGCGCGCTTGCAATCGGCACATCCGGTGCGAAAAACGCCGCCCTACTTGCGGCCAGTATTCTCGCGCTTTCCGACACCAAGATTCGCAAAAAGCTCGAAGCGTTTCGAGAGAAGCAGACCAAAGCGGTGCTCGCCCAGCGAGTGCCTAAGTGAAAACGGAAGTTGTAGCGGCAGTTGAACTTTATTCGCCGGGGGGCGAGCGTCGCTCGAATCTACAATCGCAGGACGCGGACACGATTAAACGCGCAGTCGACCTACTGCAAAAAGGCGAAACGATCGCGCTGCCAACCGAAACAGTTTACGGTCTCGCGGCTGACGCGCTTAATCCGATTGCCGTCGCGAAAATTTTTGAAGCGAAGGAGCGTCCATGCTTCGACCCGCTGATCATTCATTTACCGGATCGCGATTGGCTCGGAAGAATCGTCGATATTCGCGCGCAAGATCGACAATTGATTTCAAAGCTAACGGACCGTTTCTGGCCGGGACCTTTAACAATCGTTTTACCGAGAAAATCAAACGTTCCGGAAATTGTTACCGCAGGTTTGGACACAGTTGCCGTTCGAATTAGCGCACATCCAGTTTTCACCGAAGTCATTCGCGAATTTGGAAAACCACTAGCCGCGCCGAGTGCGAATCGCTTTGGACGCGTTAGTCCAACGACCGGGCAGCATGTTCTGGATGAACTCAATGGTCTCATTCCGCTCATTGTCGATGCCGGATCAACGACCCACGGGATCGAATCGACGATTGTTGCCGTGCGCGACAGTAAGATCGACATCTTGCGGCGAGGCCCGATAACGGCGGAACAATTATCGGAATTCGCAAAGATCGATATCATCGCTCCATCGGCAAAAATTTCTGCGGCCGGACAATTGCCCTCACATTACGCGCCGAAAACGTCGTTGGGATTGATCGACCATGCGAATTCATTTTCGCCAACCAAAGATCAGCGTGTCGGATTGCTTGCGTGGAATCCGATCGAATCGGAAAAAGATTTCGCGGCAGTTCGCTGCTTAAGCGAACGACAAAACCTGTGCGAAGCTGCGTCAAATCTGTTTCGTTGTCTGCGCGAACTGGATCAATCAGATCTCGACCTTATCGTTGCGGAACGAGTTCCTGAGGTTGGACTCGGAGCAGCGATAATGGATCGGTTGCGACGTGCGGCGCACCGTCGGATTGATGCGCAAGACACGCCCGGATAAAACCTTTGAAAAGCGGATGTGGTTTGTTCGGCTTGCTTTGAAACTCCGGATGATACTGGCAGGCAAGGAAGTAAGGGTGATCCCGCAACTCAATCAACTCCGCTAGCGTGCCGTCGGGTGACGTTCCCGAGATCGTGAATCCTTTCTCAGTCATACGGTCACGATATTTCATATTGAACTCGTACCGGTGCCGGTGCCGTTCCATCACTTCATCGCGGCCGTAGATTTTTTCTGCAAGAGTTCCCTTTGCAATTTTCGTCGGCCACGTGCCGAGTCGCATGCTTGCACCCTTGTGGTGCACGCCGCGTTGTTCTTCCAGCAAAGAGATGACCGGCTCCGTGGCGTCCTTGTCGAATTCGGTGCTGTTCGCATTTCTGATTTCGCAAACATTTCTCGCAAATTCGATCGTCGCCACTTGCATACCGAGGCAAAGACCGAGGTAGGGGAGCTTATGTTGTCGCGCGTAACGCGCTGCTTTGATTTTTCCTTCGACACCACGCTGGCCAAAGCCGCCTGGAATTAAGATGCCTGCGACATCTTTCAGCTGACTATCAACGCCGTCTTGCAGCGATTCAGCGTCAACGAGTTTGAGATCGATTCCGCAATCCTGGCTCGCCGCCGCGTGCGTAAGCGATTCGTAAATACTTTTGTATGCATCTTGAAGATCGATGTATTTGCCGACGACGGCAATTTTTACTCGCTTTTTCGGACTCACGACGCGCCCGACAAACTTTCGCCAGTCTGCGAGATCCGGCTCAGGAGTGTCGAGATGCAAAAGGCCGCACACGAGGCCGTCCAGTCCCTCGTCGTGCAACATTAAGGGATATTCGTAAACTGTGTGCTCGACGTCGCGGGCCTCGATCACCGCTTGCTCCGAAACGCTGCAAAACATCGACAATTTCTGCCGCACATCCCGGTCGAGCGACTTTTCCGTGCGGCAAATCAATACCTGGGGCTGCAAACCAATCTCGCGTAATTTTGCGACGCTTTGCTGCGTTGGCTTCGTTTTTAGTTCGTGCGCGGCTCTGATGTACGGGATGAGCGTGACATGCATGTTCACGACATTTTGCGCCCCAGCTTCGAGAATGAATTGCCGAATTGCTTCGAGAAATGGCAGACCTTCGATGTCGCCAGTGGTGCCGCCGATCTCTGTGATGACGACATCGTATTTGCTCTCGTCGGAGAGCTCGCGAATGCGATCTTTGATTACATCCGTGACGTGCGGAATCACTTGAACGGTTTTGCCCAGATAATCTCCGCGGCGTTCTTTTAGAATCACCGACTCATAAACTTGACCGCTCGTTAGGTTATTGTGCCGCGAAAGGACGCAGTTCGTGAACCGCTCGTAATGGCCGAGATCGAGGTCGGTTTCTGCGCCGTCGTTCAACACATAGACTTCCCCGTGTTGAAACGGATTCATCGTCCCAGGATCGACATTGAGATACGGATCGAACTTTTGGAAGACAACCCGCAAACCACGCAGCTCAAGCAACGTGCCGAGCGAAGCTGCGGCCAGACCTTTGCCCAACGAACTCACGACGCCACCGGTAACGAAAATGTATCTCACGAGACGCTCCTCTGTTTTGCGCGAGCAAGTTTTTGCTCCAGCGCCTTTGCGTCTTCAGGCGTGTCTATGCCACGTGATCCTTTAGCGGTGACGAGCACATGAACCTTTACACCATTTTCCAGCGCGCGCAATTGCTCGAGCGATTCCGCGCGCTCCAGCGGACCCGGTTTCCATCTTACGAACTGCAACAGCGTGTCTCGTCGAAAACCGTAGATGCCTTGATGGCGCAAGAACAGGGAAGGAAGCTTTCCAAGGCGCCCTCTTTCTTCGGCAGTTGAGAAGTCACCCCTTGATGATGGAATCGCCGCGCGTGAAAAGTAAAGAGCGTTACTGTCACGATCGACAACGACCTTTACTTGATGTGGCGAGGATGCCTCCGCCGGATTGTCGAACGGATGTGCCGCGGTAACGATCCGGATCTTGCGATCCGACCGGAGTTTTTCGACAAGCTTGTTGACTAAGCGAGGATCGACCAGCGGCTCATCGCCTTGGATATTGATTATATAGGCGAACTCCGTCGTCTTTTTTGCGACTTCGGCGACCCTATCGGTCCCGCTGGGGTGTCTTGGCGAGGTCAACGCGACTTCAGCACCCCAATCAAATGCCGCCTTAGCAATGCGCATGTCGTCGGTCGCGATAATTACCGAAGCAAGGTTTTTAGCTCGCAGACATCGCTCCCACACTCGGCGCAGAAGCGGCTTCCCCGCAACTTGATACAGTAGTTTTCCTGGGAATCGTGTGGAATTCCAGCGGGCAGGAATAATGGCAAAGGCCTCACTCGTTGGCATGATCGAGAATGATTTTTGCAGCTTCGACGAGATCGACTGCGACCCAATCTGCGATGCTGTCGGCCGTGTCGCGTTGAAATCCAGTTTGAACGCGTATAGTGCGCACGCCGGCATTGCGACCGCATTCAGCGTCGATCTCTTTATCGCCGATAAAGAATGAACGGGAAAGATCGATTTGGTGTTCTCCGGTGGCCTGCAGGATCATTCCGGGCGCCGGCTTGCGACAGCTGGAATACTGACCGGGAATGTCGGGGCAAAAATAAGTGGCATCTATCAAACCATCACCCAACTGCTGCAGGACTTCCGCTTCAACCGCACGATATTGCTTGATCGTAAAGAAACCGCGACCGATACCGCTTTGGTTCGTAATGATAATAAGTTTGAAGCCATTCGATTTCAAACGCCGCAACGCTTCTGGGACGCCGGGGAAGATTTTCACCTCTTGCGGGTCGGAACAATACGCAACATCCTGCGTGATCGTACCATCCCGATCGACAAAGACGGCTGGAGTTCGTGTCTTCGTTGAGGTAGTCATTTAAACGAGCGCGATGTGGCGGCGCGCGCGCGCGCCAATCCTGGAAACGGACGTTCGCAGCCTCTAGAACCGTCGGAATGCAGCCGATTCTTGGAATGTCCGTCGCCTCGATCAGGATGAAAGGTCATTTTTGAAACTGGCAATCAATTCATCTCGGGTAACTGTCGCCGTCCCAAGTTTACTGATCACGACGGCGCTTCCGTGGTTGGCGATTTCGGCCGCTTCAGTCGGCGTTGCCTCGCAAGCGAGCCCGAGCGTGAAGAGAGCAATGGCGGTATCGCCCGCGCCTGAGACATCGAAAACCTGCCGTGCCTTGGTCGGGACGTAATGCGGCGCGTCTTGCCCTTGGAAAAGCATCATGCCGTGTTCGCCGAGCGTGACGAGAACATGCTTTGTTTCCCATTTTTTGAGCAATTTTTCGCCGGCGCGCCTAAGATCAGCATCGTCTGCCGGAGCGTCATCCGGTTCGCGCCAGGGAATGCCAGCCGCAAGGAAAGCTTCGGCGCGGTTCGGCTTCACCACAGTGAGGCCACGCCAATCGACAGAATGCCGGGGATTGGGATCAGCCGCGACGATCTTTCCAGCCACACGCGCGTCACGCGCAATTTCCGAAACCAGCTCATTGGTCAAGAAGCCTTTGCCATAATCTTCGAAGATGATCGCGTCCGTCTCCGGGATATTCTTTCGAACTGCGGCTACGACTTTTGCAATTTGTGCCGACGATGGGTTGACAAATTGCTCGCGATCGACACGGACGACTTGTTGATGGCGCGCGATGATGCGGGTCTTGACAATAGTGCGAAACGCCTCACCCTCGACCGCGTTAGAAACGTCGATCTTTTGTTCGCCTAATATTTCCCGGAGTTGTTGGCCACTGCGGTCTTTGCCGAGGAGACCGATCACGGCAACGTGATCGACGAACTCGCGCAGATTGCGCGCAACGTTGGCGGCACCTCCTGGATAAAATGATTCGCCAGTCATCTCCACGACGGGCACCGGCGCCTCGGGCGAGATGCGGCCAACCTTTCCCCAAACGAATTCGTCCAACATCAAATCGCCGATTACCATGATTCGCTTGGAAGGTGCGCGGTCGAGGATGCGCTCTAGCCGGGTCAGATTCATAAGAAATGCAAACAGCGGTGCCGCCGCCGCGATGAATTGGTTTGATTGAAATGAGTCAAAATGTTTTAGACGGTGATTTGTGTACGGCGGGGGTTCTGCTTAAGGTTTGCTCCATTAATCCTGAATACGAAGCCGAAATCAACAGCCGAAGCTCCCAATGATTCCATTCAATAAATATTTAAAGCTAACTGCAGTCGCCCTGATTGGCCTGACGCTGTGTGCGCAGGGCGCCCGGACCCCACAGCACATCGATATCAAGCAACTCTCGAAAACTGTGGAAGACGTAGTCGTCCCGTTGCCGAACGAGATTTTCGGCGCGCTGAACAAACTAGGCGCGGTCAACTGGAAAGAGCACGTTCGCAGCGATAAGGGAACAAATTTTACCGAACGGCCGCGTATCGCCCTGTTGTCGCGGTGCAAGCGGAGGATGCGGCGTCGGTAAAGGAGATTGGCCAGCGTGTCCTGGCGCTCGCCAAGGGGATCGGCGTTGGAAATTCAATCACGCCACATGCTAAAGCCATCATCGAGGCGGCGGACAAGCGCAATTGGGAAGCTGTGCGGCAGGAACTGGATCGCACTCAAAATAGCGTACAACAGGCCATGAACGAGGTGCACGACGAAAAATTGTCGCAGCTCGTCAGTTTGGGTGGGTGGTTGCGCGGCACGGAAGTGTTGACGTCGGTGGTGACGAAGCATTTTTCCGCCGATGGCGCCGAGCTGCTACACCAGCCCGATCTCCTTTCATATTTCCAGACAAGGCTGGAGGCCATGCCAGAGTTTAAGCTCCCAATCATCCGTGAAATTGAAGATGCTCTTGTACAAGTGAAGCCTCTAATCGACGTAGGCAATGCGCGCATCCCTCAGGAATCAGTCAGGAAAATCAATGAAATCACGACGCGGCTAGGCTACGGCATCGTCACAAGAGATTAAGAAATTTCGATGAATGCGTTCGTGAAAACTCTTTTGTGCACGAGTTCTCTGTTGGCGGCTCTGGTCGTGCTGCAGCCTGCGATTTTGGCGTCGGTCGACGACGCGCAGTCTTTTGCTCTTCAGGCAGCCGAACCATATGTGAAGGAAGGATTTCAGGTGCGCGAGGATTACTGGGGAGGCGATCTCGGTTCTGGGGAAAAAAAAGCGGTGCGGCAACAATTGTTCAAAGGGAACGAATACTGGTTCTGGTTAGGGACAGAAGTCGACCGGGCAAAGGTTTCCGTTCACATTTATGATTCGGACGGAAAGCTGGCAGAAGAGACGGATGGGTGGGAGAAAGGTCACTTCGCGGCTGCGCACGTTATTCCAAAAACTACCGGCAGTTACTTTATCATAGTCAGCGTCGAGGAATCGCCAGAGGAACGCACGCACTGGGCGCTGGTATATGGTTTCCGATAAGTGAATAATAATTCTCGCTCTCCATCGTTGTCGCTCGCTGTCTTAGCAATGCTGCAAGGGGAGCTCTTTATTTTCGCTTGGTTGAGTAAATGACGGAAACGCGCACCCTGCAGTTTGAGAACCCTCGCGTCTTGCAATCGCTCTACGCTAACGACCTTAAACTCTTGAAAACCCTCGAAGATTCTCTTGGCGTGAAAGTGACCACCCGCGAAGGTTGGGTAAGACTGGAGGGAGAACCAAGCCGGGTCGACATAGCGCAGCATGTATTTGAGCAACTTGAGGAAGCACGCCAAAAAGGTGTGGATATTCAAAAACACGAATTTAATTATGCGTTGAAGTCGGCGACCGAAGCGCGTGACGAGAATCTCGGTAACCTCGCTTCGACGAAGATCGTGACCTCGCCGCGCAAGCCGCCGATCATCGCGAAATCTACGGGGCAGCGAAATTACGTGGAAGCAATCCAAATGCACGACATCGTTTTTGGAATCGGGCCGGCTGGCACCGGCAAAACCTACCTCGCGGTTGCAATGGCTGTCGCGGCGCTAAAGAAGGAGCAAGTCACGCGGATCATTTTGACAAGACCGGCCGTGGAAGCTGGGGAAGCGCTCGGATTTTTGCCGGGCGAGCTGGAACAGAAAATCATGCCATACTTGCGGCCGCTTTATGATGCCCTGCGCGATATGCTCGAGCCGGAAGAGATTGAGCGTTTGTTAGCCCGGCAGACCATCGAGATCGCGCCGCTTGCTTACATGCGCGGTCGCACCCTGAATCATGCCTTTGTTATTCTCGATGAGGCACAGAACACAACGACGGAACAAATGTTTATGCTGCTGACTCGAATCGGTCCGAACTCAAAATGCGTGATCACGGGAGATGTGACCCAAATCGATTTGCCGGCGAACAAACGCTCTGGTGTGGTCGAAGCATTGCAGGCATTAAAAACTATTCCCGGAATCGCGACTGTTTATTTCAGCGAGCGCGACGTTGTGCGGCATGAACTGGTCCGCGCCATTATTAGCGCCTACCAGCAGCACCGCTCGCCTGCGCCGGCCTCACGCAAGTAAAAGATCGACATGTTCGATTTTCTTAAACGCGGACGACTCATCAGGCGCGGCCTCGCCTCCCGAAAGATCCGGCGTCGCCGGGCGCGAAGCGAATTGGCGCGCAATCTGGAATACGCGCCTTATATGAAGGCGCTCATCTTCGTGGTGTTTGCCGGCGGCCTGGCTTTTCTCGTTTTCAGCGGCCAACAACCGGAGCCGACCAAAAATTTTGTTATCGCACTGCTGGTTTTGGCGACTGCCATTACACAACTCTGGATCAATCAACCAAAGACCTTTTCGCAAAGCTCGCGGATCCTTCTCGTTTTTGGAGTTATCCTGGCGCAACTCGCGGTGACAAAACTGTTGCTGGTAATTTGCAACAGCGGCAATTACCAGTTTTTGAAACCTGAAATGGGCGGATTGATTACGCCCTATGCCTTCGCCC
>Ga0209375_1003173_pt1 | contig 11502 bp, 11 predicted proteins | sample GraSoiAngelo_131_FD_185888 | JGI IMG/M metagenome (GOLD analysis project Ga0209375, IMG submission 185888) | Grasslands soil microbial communities from the Angelo Coastal Reserve, California, USA - 14_0929_02_30cm (SPAdes) (version 2) | ecosystem: Environmental > Terrestrial > Soil > Grasslands ...
GAAGAGGACGGCAGCGTGGCGACCTGGATCCACGAAGTCTTCGTGAATAGCTCGCAGCTCTATTACCCGAAGGGTGCACTCACGGGGATGCTGCTCGACGTGGCGATCCGTGATGCGACGGACAACCGCCGGAGCCTCGACGACGTCACACGGGTGCTGTACACGCGGTTCTACCAGCGAAACAAGGGGTTCACGACCGCCGACCTGCTCGGCCTGCTGCGCGAGGTCGGCATGCCCGATGTGGACGGCTTTTATCAACGCAACATCAACGGCCGAGAACCGCTTCCGTACGACAGTGTATTCGCGAAGGCCGGCATCGCGGTCACGCGCAAGACCCAATCCACGCCCTTCCTCGGCCTGAACGCCCAACCCAGTGACTCGGGCAAGCTGGTGGTGCAGGGCGTGGTGCCCGGGAGCGCCGCCGAGGCGGCGGGCCTCGAGCCCGGCGATGTGCTCCTCAAAGTCGGGGAGATCGAGACCCGGCCCGACGAAGATTGGGGTGTGAAGTTCCGCGACCGCTACCGGGGCAGGGCGGGGGCGCCGCTCGCGATCAGCGTGACGCGGGGCGGTCGGGCGCTGAATCTCAGCACGCAGGTGCGCGAGCGCTCGCTGGTGTCGTTCACACTCACGCCCGCGCCGTCGCCGAGCCCCAAACAGGCAAAGATCTGGCGCGGCCTCGCGACCGGTTCCACTGGCAACTGAGCGGAGCTATCTTGCCAGCGACCGTGGATACCGCGACGCCGGCAACGGTGCGGGTGCGGTTTTTCGCCCGCTACGCGGAGCTCGTGGGACGCTCCGAGGCCGCCGTGTCGCTGCCGCTCCCGGCGACGGTCGGAGATGTGGTGCGGCGCGTGCGCGAGGATTTCCCGGGGGCGCGGGCGCTGCCGGAGCGTCCCCTCGCGGCCGTGAACCTGAAGCAGGCCAAGCTCGAGGCGCGTGTGCAGGACGGGGACGAGGTGGCGCTGTTGCCACCGATTGCGGGCGGGTGACCGAATGCGGAGTGCGGAATCGAATGCCATGAGCTACCTGACGCGCTCACCCATCTCCGTGGATGTCCTGCTCGCCGAGGTCTCGTCCTCCGCGTGCGGCGGTACATGCCTGTTCCTGGGTACGGTGCGCAACGGGCCCCATGAGCAGGGGGTGACGGCGATCGAGTACTCGGCGTACGAAGAGATGGTAGAAGCCGAGTTCGGCCGGCTCCTGACAGACGCGCGCGGTCGCTGGCCCGAGGCGCGCATCGCCGTACGACACCGCGTGGGGACGATCCCCGTCGGTCAGGCGAGCATCGCGATCGTCGCGGCGGCACCGCATCGGGCACAGGCGTTCGAGGCCTGCCGCTACGTGATCGAAGGCGTAAAACAGCGGATTCCCGTATGGAAGAAGGAGCTTCGGGTCGACGGCAGTGAAGTCTGGGTCGATCCGTCCGGTCGTCCGACGCCTCACCCCGCCCATGGCTGACCTGCCCCGCGACACGTTCGGCCGGCCGCTCGCAAGCCTGCGGCTGTCCGTGACGGACCGCTGCAACCTGCGCTGCCGCTACTGCATGCCGGAAGACGAGTACGTCTGGCTGCCGCGGACCGCGATCCTGACGTTCGAAGAGATCGGGCGGCTCGTCGCCCTGTTCGCAGGGCTCGGCGTGCACAAAGTGCGACTGACGGGCGGCGAGCCGCTGCTCCGCCACGACCTCTCGACGCTCATCGGGATGATCGCCCGGAACGGGCGCGTCGACGACCTCGCCATGACCACGAACGGCTTGCTGCTCGCGAAGCATGCGGCCGCGCTGCGGGCCGCGGGCCTCGAGCGGGTGACCGTGAGCCTGGACACGCTGCACCCCGAGCGGATGCTCTCGTTCGCGAAGAGCACACGCCACGCCGACGTGCTCGAGGGCATCACCGCCGCGCGGCAGGCCGGTTTCGCGAAGCTCAAGCTCAACGCCGTCGTGATCCGGGGATTCAACGACGACGAGCTGGCCGATCTGATCGAGTTCGCCCGGGGTCAGGACGCCGAGGTGCGGTTCATCGAGTACATGGACGTGGGCGGCGCGACCCGCTGGTCCCAAGACCAGGTCGTGTCCCAACGGGAGATGCTGGACGTGCTTGCCAGGCGCTACGGTGCCATCGAGCCGATGGCGGCCGACGGCCGCGCTCCCGCCGAGCGCTTCCGGCTCGCGGACGGGACCACGTTCGGCATCATCGCCTCGGTCACGGCGCCGTTCTGCCGTACCTGCGACCGCAGCCGGATCACCGCCGACGGGACCTGGTTCCTGTGTCTCTACGCCGCGCGGGGCATCGATCTGCGCGAGGCGCTGCGCCGCGGTGCCACCGATCAAGAGCTCACGACGCTCATCCGGGAGACGTGGCAGGGCCGCACCGATCGTGGCGCGGAGGAGCGACTCGGGATGGCGGACCGGGGCGCGCTGTATCGGATCGATTCGCTGCGCGCCGATCCCCACCGAGAGATGCACACCCGGGGCGGGTGACCTCACCCCTTTCCCTCATGATGAACAAGATCACCGTCGTCGGGGCCGGCAATGTGGGCGCCACCGCCGCGCAACGCCTCGCCGAGAAGGAGCTCGCGCGCACCGTCGTCTTGGTCGACGTGATCGAGGGCGTCCCCCAAGGCAAAGCGCTCGACCAGTGGCAGTCCGCGCCGATCGAGGGGTTCGACACGCGGGTCCTGGGCGCGAACGATTACGCGCCCGCCGCGGGCAGCGAGCTCGTGGTCGTTACAGCCGGCATCGCGCGCAAGCCCGGCATGAGCCGCGACGATCTGGTCCGTACCAACGCAGAGATCGTCAAGCAGGTCTCACAGCAGATCAAGCAGCACTGCCCTGCGGCAATCGTCCTCGTGGTGTCGAACCCGCTCGACGTGATGTGCTGGGTCACGAAGCAGGTGACGGGATTCCCGCGCGAGCGCGTCATCGGGATGGCGGGCGTGCTCGATACCGCCCGGTTCCGCGCCTTCCTGGCCGAGGCGCTCGACGTCTCGGTCGAGGACATCCAGGCAATGGTGCTCGGCGGCCACGGCGACACGATGGTGCCGCTCATCTCTTACACGACCGTAGCCGGGATCCCGGTGGCCCACTTTCTCAGTAAACCGACGCTCGACAAGATCGTAGAGCGCAGCCGCAACGGCGGCGCCGAGATCGTCGCATTCTTGAAGACCGGCTCCGCCTATTACGCGCCCTCGGCCGCCGTGGTCCAGATGGTCGAGGCCATCGTGCACGACAAGAAACGCATCCTCCCCTGCGCCGCCTGGCTCCAGGGGGAGTACGGCCTGTCGGGGATGTACTGCGGGGTGCCCTGCAAGCTGGGTCGGAGCGGGCTCGAGAAGATCTTAGAAGTGAAGCTTTCGGCGGACGAGCAGGCGGCGCTCAAGAAATCCGCCGAGGCAGTGAAGGAGACCATGGCGGCGGTGAAGCTGTAATCAGTCATCCGTGATCCGTCATCCGTTGCCTTCACCGTCTCCACGGACGACGGATGACGGATGACTGACGACGGCCTTTAAGTAATCCCGATTCAGCTGCGCGATGAAGTCGATGCTGATCTCCTTGGGGCACGCGGCCATGCATTCCCCGTGGTTGGTGCACGCCCCGAACCCCTCCGCGTCCATCTGCGTCACCATGCCGACCACCCGGGTGGCGCGCTCCGGTTGGCCCTGCGGCAGGAGCGCCAGATGCGACACCTTCGCGGCCACGAACAGCATGGCCGAGGCGTTGGGGCACGCCGCCACGCAGGCGCCGCACCCGATGCAGGCGGCGGCGTCCATCGCGAGCTCGGCATCGCGCTTGGGCACGAGGAGCGTGTTCGCCTCGGGCGCGCTCCCCGTGCGCGCGGTGATGAATCCGCCTGCCTGGATGATCCGATCGAAGGCCCCGCGGTCCACTACGAGGTCCTTGATGACCGGAAACGCCCGGGCCCGCCACGGCTCGATCCACAGCTCGGCGCCGTCCGCAAACGAGCGCATATGCAGCTGACACGTCGTGGTGGCGCGCTGCGGCCCGTGCGGGCGGCCGTTGATGACCATGCCGCACGCCCCGCAAATCCCCTCGCGACAGTCGTGGTCGAATGCGATCGGATCGTCCTTGCGTGTCAGTAGCTGCTGGTTCAAGACGTCCAGCAGCTCGAGAAACGACATGTCGGGACTGACGTCCGTCATGTCGTAGCGGACAAAGACCCCCGCGAGCTCCGGCCCCGGCTGTCGCCAGACGTGCAGCGTGAGGCGCATTACTTGTAGCTCCGCTGCGTGAGATGAACCGCCTCGAACGCGAGCGGCTCCTTATGGAGCACCGGCTCCTTGCCCGGCCCCGCGAACTCCCAGGCCGCCACGTAGCCGAAGCGCTCATCGTCGCGCTTGGCCTCGCCCTCCGGCGTCTGGTACTCCTCGCGGAAATGGCAGCCGCACGACTCCTCGCGGTGCAGGGCGTCGTGGCACATCAGCTCGGCGAACTCGAAAAAGTCCGCCACCCGACCAGCGTGCTCGAGCGACTGGTTCAGCTCTTCGCCCTGTCCGCCCACGTAGACGTCTTTCCAGAACTCGTCGCGCAGCGCGTCGATCCGCCCGATCGCCTCCTTGAGCCCTGCTCCGTTCCGAGACATCCCGCACTTGTCCCACATCACGCGGCCGAGCTCGCGATGGAAGGCATCGACCGTCTTGCGGCCGCTCGCGGCGAGCAGGCGACGGACCCGCTCGCCCACTTCGGCCTGGACCTGGCGGAACGCCGGATGCTCGGGATCGACCTTCGCGAGCTTCGCCTGCGCGAGGTAATTGCCGATGGTGTAGGGCAGGATGAAGTAGCCGTCGGCGAGCCCCTGCATGAGCGCGCTCGCTCCCAACCGGTTCGCGCCGTGGTCGGAAAAATTCGCCTCGCCGATGGCGTAGAGACCGTCGAGCGTGGTCATCAGATCGTAGTCCACCCACAGACCGCCCATGGTGTAGTGCGGGGCCGGGTAGATCCGCATCGGCGCCTGGAACGGGTCCTCGCCCGTGATGCGCTGATACATCTCGAACAGGTTGTCGTAGCGCTCGGCGATTACCCGACGGCCGAGCCGCGCGATGGCGTCGCGGAAGTCCAGATACACTCCGTGGCCGCCCGGGCCGACACCGCGCCCTTCGTCGCAGACTTCCTTGGCGCGCCGCGACGCGATGTCCCGCGGCGCCAGGTTCCCGTAGCTCGGGTACAGCCGTTCCAGATAATAGTCCCGCTCCTCCTCCGGAATCTGGTGCGGCGGCCGCGAATCGCCCTTCTTTTTGGGCACCCAGATGCGGCCGTCGTTGCGGAGTGACTCGCTCATCAACGTGAGCTTGGACTGGTGCGGTCCCGTCTGCGGGATGCAGGTCGGGTGGATTTGCGTGAAGCAGGGGTTCGCAAACGTGGCGCCGCGCTTGTACGCGCGCCAGATGGCCGTGACGTTGCACCCCTTCGCGTTGGTCGACAGGTAGTAGACGTTCGAGTAGCCGCCGGTCGCGAGGACAACCGCGTCGCCCGCATGCGCGCTCACCGCACCCGTGACGAGATCGCGCACGATGATGCCGCGTGCCCGGCCGTCGATCACCACCAGGTCGAGCATCTCGTGGCGCGCGTGCATGCTCACCATGCCGATCCCGATCTGCCGCGACAGCGCCTGGTAGGCGCCGAGCAACAGCTGTTGCCCGGTCTGGCCACGGGCGTAGAAGGTGCGGGAGACCTGGACTCCCCCGAACGAGCGGTTCGCGAGCAGACCGCCGTACTCGCGCGCGAACGGGACGCCCTGGGCAGTGCATTGGTCGATGATGCGGGCGCTGATCTCCGCCAGGCGGTACACGTTGGCCTCGCGCGCGCGGAAGTCGCCGCCTTTGATCGTGTCGTAGAACAGCCGGAACACCGAGTCGCCGTCGTTCTGGTAGTTCTTGGCGGCGTTGATCCCGCCCTGCGCCGCGATCGAGTGCGCGCGCCGCGGGGAATCCTGGAAGCAGAAGCAGGACACGCGGTACCCGAGCTCGGCGAGCGATGCCGCGGCGGAAGCGCCCGCCAGCCCCGAGCCGACCACGAGAACGTGATGCTTCAGCTTGTTCGCCGGGTTGACGAGCTTGACCTCCGAGCGGTGCCGTTCCCACTTCGCTGCAAGCGGCCCGTCGGGGATGTGGGAGCGTAACTCCATGGTCAGCGCAGGATCCCGGCCAGCACCGCCACCGGAATGGAGATGTACGCACCCGCAATCAGCAGCGCGATGCCCGCCGCCGCGCCGCGACGCCAGCGGCCCGTCGGCGGTCGGTTGAGCCCGAGCGTCTGCAACGCGCTCCACGTCCCGTGGTACAGGTGCAGACCCAGCACGAGCATGGCCGCGATGTAGGCGGCCGCCACGGGCCACACCCGCAGACTCGCCACGACATTGTGGTAGACGTCGCCTGGAACGAAGCTCGGGTTCACGCGGCCGAACGTCAGGTCGAGCAGGTGATAGATCACATAGAGGAAGATGAGGACTCCGCCCCACCGCATCGTGCGGGCCGCGTACGTCGTCTCGACCGCCTCGAGTCGCCGATAGCTCACCGGGCGCGCCCGCCAGCCGGCGCGCGTCGTCTGGATGGCGGCCCAGATGTGGGCGAGCACCGCGACAATGAGCACGACGCGGACGATCCACAGGAACCAGCCGCGGCCGACGAACGGGGCGCCGACCGTGCGCAGTCCCTCGGCGTAGGCGTTGAACTCGGCAGGCCCCTCAAAAATCTTCAGGTTGCCGGCGAGGTGACCGACCACGAACAGGAACAGGACCACGCCCGTGACGGCCATGACGGCTTTCTGGGCGACGAGCGATCCGGTGACGCCGGGGCGGGGGCGGGGGGCGGCCGTGACTGAAGGCTGGCTGGTCATGGAACGGTGGGATGATACCTGCTCCCCCGCGGCTCAGGCAAGGCGATGGCCGTCCCGTGCTATCTTTCTCGCAGGAGGCCACATGCTATTGACGCTTTGCAAATCGAAGCTCCACCGGGCAACGGTTACCCAGGCGGAGCTGCACTACCAAGGCAGCATCACGATCGACAGCGAGCTGCTCGCGGCGGCGGGCATCCTGCCGTTCGAGCGGGTCCAGGTGGTCGACATCGCGAACGGAGCCCGATTCGAGACGTACGCGATCGCAGGCGGCGCGGGATCGCACACCGTGTGCCTGAACGGCGCGGCCGCGCGGCTCGTGCAGGTGGGCGATCCCGTCATCGTCATCAGCTACGCCCAGATGACGCCCGAGGAGGCGGCCCGCCACCATCCGACGATCGTCCTGCTCAACGCCGACAACTCGATCCGCGAGACGCTCGCGGGCGACCCGACCACGCCCATCGAAGTGCTGTCGGAGTCGCTTTGACCGAGCCCGCCACCTCCACCGAGCCCCGCGCGGTGCTCCGCGACCAGGCGCCCGTCCCCACGCGTCCGGCCACCGGTCGACCCACCGTTGTCATCGTGGGCGCGGGATTCGGCGGCCTGCGCGCCGTGCGCGCGCTGCGCAAGACCCCGGTCGACGTCGTGCTCGTCGATCGCCACAACTACCACTTGTTCCAGCCGCTGCTCTACCAGGTCGCGACTGCCGGCCTCGAACCCGAGGAGATCGCGCGGCCCGTGCGCGCCATCCTGCGCCGCCAGTCGAACGCAGAATTTCGGATGACCGACGTGACGGGCCTCGACCCGGGCGGGAAGCGCATCCTGACCAGCGACGGGCCGATCCCCTACGACTACCTCATTCTCGCCGTGGGCGGTGAAACGAACTACTTCGGCCTCGAGAGCGTGCCGCGGCACGGCTTCGGTCTCAAGGATATCCCGGAAGCGATCCGCATCCGAAATCATGTGTTGCACGCCTTCGAGCGCGCCATGCTCGAACCCGATCCCGAGCGTCGCCGGGCCGAGCTCACATTCGTCGTGGTGGGTGGCGGGCCGACGGGCGTCGAGATGGCGGGCGCGCTGTCGGAGCTGATCCGGCTCGTCCTCGTAAAGGACTACCCGCGCCTCAACGTCAAGGACGTGCGCGTACTGCTGCTCGAGGCCACCGATCGGCTGCTCGCCGCCATGCCCGCCCGGCTGCGGGAGGCCGCGTTCAAGACGCTGTGGCGCAAGAAGCATGTGGAGGTCCGATTCGGGGCAACGGTTGCGGACTACGACGGCGCACGGGTGCTCCTGAAGAGCGGCGAGGTGATCCCGGCATCAACGCTCGTCTGGGCGGCGGGCGTGAAAGCCGTGTCCCTCACCGGCCGGCTCGGACTGCCGACGGCGCAGCAGGGCCGGGTGCCCGTGGCGCCAACCCTCGACGTGCCGGGTCATCCGGACATCTACGTGATCGGCGACGCCGCCTACCTCGAAGTCGCCGGAGGCCCGCTTCCCATGATGGCGCCGGTCGCGATCCAGATGGCCGAGACGGCGGCCGAGAACATCCGGCGCCGCATCGCCGGCGAGCCCCCGTTGGAGTTCCGCTACCGCGACCCTGGCTCGCTCGCCACGATCGGCCGGAACGCCGCCGTCGCCTACATCCGCGGGATCGGGTTCACCGGCTTTCCGGCGTGGGTGGTATGGCTGGTCGTCCACATCATCCAGCTCATCGGATTCCGCAACAAGGTGTTCGTGCTGTTGAACTGGGCGTGGGACTACTTCTTCTACGAGCGCGCCGCGCGGCTCATTACAGAACTAGGGACTAGGGACTAGGGACTCGGGGCTCGGAGGCGGTTCCGCGTCCCCAGCCCCGAGTCCCGAGCCCCGGTCACACGCACCCGCCGTACCACCCCGTCCCAGCCGCACTCGAGACACCAGCGCCGTTGCAACGCGGGCAGCAACCGGTCGAAGAAGCGGTTCCGCAGCGGCACCATCTCGATGCCGCAGTGCGGACAGAGGGGTCCCTTCGGCAGCAGCAGGTACACGACCGCCATGACGATTGCGACCCGCATCGCCACGGTCACGAGCAGCACCACCACGACCAGCATACTGCCTCAATGATAGGGGCCGGCCGCCCGGCCGGCCACCTTAGGTCCCCCCGGTAGCCCCGCGCACGAACGAAATGATCCGCCGCTCGAGCTCCGCGAGCTCGACCGGTTTGACCAGGACCCGCTCCCGCGGCACGGGGGTGTTTCCCGGCTCCGCCAGCTGAGACACATCGCCCGACAGGAACAACACGCGCGCTGCGAGCTCCGGCCGCTCCTCCTCGAGCTGCGCGTACAGCTCGACTCCGCCCATGCGCGGCATCCGCAGGTCGGCGAGGATCACATTTGCCGATTGCGCCCGCAACCGGGCCAGCCCTTCCACACCGTCCGCCGCTTCATCGACCACCGCACCCCGGCGCGTCAGATAGCGCGCCATGGGTCGTCGCACGGCTTCTTCGTCCTCCACGATCAGCACGCGGAGCCCCGCCAGCGATCCGACCACCGGCTGAGCGCGGAGAGTTTCGGGGGTCGGAGTTGGGTCAGGGGCGGCCGCGGGGGTGGGGGCGGGGGCGGGGGCGGGGGCGGAGGCGGAGGCGGAGGCGGAGTCCGGAGCTGACACGGGCGCGACGGGGAGCGACAGGACGAAACGCGCGCCGAAACCGGGCGGCGAGGTCAGGGTGAGATCGCCGCCGGCTTCGCGCGCGATCTGGCGCGAGATATAGAGCCCGAGCCCTGTGCCGCGGCGGCCTTTGGTGGTCGCGAAGGGCCGGAACAGGCGCGGCGCGATCTCGGAGGCGACGCCTCTCCCGTTGTCCCCGACCGCCACCGAGACATGGGTGTCCTGCACCCATGTGTCCACGGAAAGGTTGCGGGGAGGGGTCACGGCACGGAGCGCGTCGATCGCGTTGGACAGGAGGTTCACGACCACCTGCTCGAGCTTGATGGCATCTCCCTGCACGGGCGGCAGGTTGGCATCGAGCCGCCCTCCCACGGTGATCTCGTCCACGCCGAAGCGATACGACACCAGGTCGAGCGCCCCGCGCACTACGTCGTTGAGGTTGACGTTCGTCACCTCGCGCTCGGTCGCGCGCACGAACCGCAGCAGGCCCCGCAGCAGCTTGGTGGCGCGGCGCGCCTGCCGCAGGATCTGGGTCATCTCGCTGCGCTGCTCGCCCTCGAATGCGGCATCGGCGAGACGGTTCTCGGCGTGCGTGGCGATCGCCATGAGGGGATTGTTCACCTCGTGCGCCACACCGGCGAGCAGCTCGCCGGCCGCGGCGAAGCGCCCCTGCTCCTCGGCGCGGTCGCGCAGCACGCGGGTCATGGCGTTGAAGTGCTCGGCCAGGCGGCCGAGCTCGTCGGACCCGCGGACCGGAACCCCCACGGTGAGGTCGCCGTCGGCGACCTGAGTGAGGCCGGCCTCGAGCTCGCGCAGTGGACGCCACACCCGCCGGCGGACCACGAGAATCAGTAGGGGCACCAACAACGCGCCCAGGCCGAGCCATAGGATCGTGTCGCGTCGCACCTCGCCGGCGACGGCCTGGAGCGCGCGCTGGCGCGCCGTAAGGTATGCCCGAGCGACCCGGCTGCCGTCGGCACCGCGCTCATGGGCGGCCCGCAACAGTTGCTCGACGGTGACGAGTCGCGCGGCGGCGTCGGCCTGGCGGCCGTTCTCAAGGTGCGCTGCGCTCTCCTCCAGGACGTTGCCGACGCGCGACAGCGCGCCGTCGATGCTCGCCAGGGCCGTACCGAGCTCTGGGGGGATGGCCATGCCCGCGGACACCTGCAAGGGCGTGCGTCCGAGCGCCGCGAGGTGGTGCACCAGAGTCAGCGAATCGACGCTGGGCCGCGGACGGCGCGTGACGTCGCGCACGATGGCGACCGCCCGGTTAAGCGCGCTGTCGCGTCGCGCGAACACCGCGCTCACGGTGGTGATGGCTTCGGTGGCGGCGCCGAGCGCCAGGGCGGGGCGGCTGACGCGGAAGAAGAGGTAGAGGGGCAGGGCAGCCGCATACGCACCCGCCGCGAGGGCGACGGCAATCAGCGTTACCCGCAGGCTGAGCTGACCGGACATAGGGTTCATCCCGTCATCGGGCGCGTGCAGACCAACGTCGCGATCACGGCAAGCTAAGATACGCGGCGACTCCGCGCTGACTAGCGGGGCCGCGCCCGAGCGCTCACATTTGCAGCCGCGCCCCAATGACCGGAAGCGCGGGAGGTCCGCATGGCTAGCGATACCGGCGACCGGATGAAGATCGTGATCGGCTACGCGGTGTGGGCGACGCTGTGTGCCGCCGTAGCCGGGGTCGCCCTCTCCCTGATCCACACGTGGTTCTTCAGCTACCACGCCACCCGGCCAGGACTGTGGCGAACGCTGCTCGAAGATGCCGCCGTGACGGTCGGCATCGCCGCCGGGCAGGGCGCAGTCGCCCTGGTAACGGGCAGCCTGCTCACCCAGCTGGGACGCGGGCTGCACGCCACTGTTCTGCTCGGCCTGCTGGTCGGACTGTTCGACTTCGTGATGAACTTCCTGCAGATGGCGGTGCCTCGGACCGAGCTCGGCTGGGGTCCCGATCTCGTCATCCTGACCGCGGCCACGATCGCCATTACGGTCCTCGGATCCCGCTCGGC
>Ga0209375_1003175_pt1 | contig 11500 bp, 11 predicted proteins | sample GraSoiAngelo_131_FD_185888 | JGI IMG/M metagenome (GOLD analysis project Ga0209375, IMG submission 185888) | Grasslands soil microbial communities from the Angelo Coastal Reserve, California, USA - 14_0929_02_30cm (SPAdes) (version 2) | ecosystem: Environmental > Terrestrial > Soil > Grasslands ...
CGAGTCGTGAAAGCCTGACCCAGACTTTGTGTGACCCTAACTTGCCCGCTCTGACCCCGTTAACCGAACGATACAAGACCCTAACCCTAGGCCTGCAAGTTGACACAACTCTGCCTAATCGAATAGTCTCGCCTCTCAGTCCTCTCCGCGGGGCGTTTAAGGCTTTCGGAAAGGGAAGCATTCCTGTCTATAAACCGACCAGGCGAAATGAAACGAAAATCAATTTTGGCAGATTCCCTTTTCTATTTCCTGGCTGCGGCTCTGCTATCGATACTACCCTCCGTAAGTTCTCCCGTTTCGGCTCAGTTAATAAAATTGAATGTAGGCTATAGCGCTATTAGCGGGGAACAGTTGCCGGCTTGGATTGCGAAAGACACGCGGATTTTTGAAAAAAATGGTTTGGATGTCCAGTTGATTTACTTTACCGGCGGGACGACGGCCGTTCTGGCTCTTGTCTCCGGCGAGGTTCCTATCAGTCAGGTAGCGGGTCCCGCCGTCGTGAACAGTGCCTTGGCTGGTTCCGATGTCGTCATGGTCGCCGCAGGTGCGACGTCCTTGGACTATTGGCTTATGAGCCTGCCGGAGATCAAAAAGCCCGACCAGCTGAAAGGAGGCTCTGTAGCGATCAGTCGCTTTGGGACCGCCTCAGACTTTGTGGCGCGCTACGCGCTCAACAGAATCGGTTTGGTTCCCGGAAAGGACGTCGCAATTGTACAAGTGGGAGGCGTACCCGATCGACTAGGAGCAGTGCTCGCGGGAAAAGTACAAGGCGCCATCCTCAACCCTCCAGCAAGCTTCATCGGACAAAAGAAAGGGTTGAACATCCTCGCTGATGTCTCCAAGCTGGGTCTTGCGTTTCAATATACCGGAATAGCCACCAGCCGAAGATTTACTAGAGAGCACCCCGACATTGTCAGGAGATACGTCAGATCGCAGGTGGAGGCGGTGAACCGTATCCATACGGACAGAGAAACTTCTTTGAAAGTTCTGACGAAATACTTCGGCGGCAATGTAGAACGGGACATACTGGAGAAGAGTTGGGAGTTACTGGCCAATGAGAATATGCTTCCGAAAAAGCAGTACCCATCTTATGAAGGCCTCAAATTTATTTTAGCTCCCTTGACAGAAAAGGATGCCAAGGCAAGAGCGGCAAAGCCCGAAGACTTTGCCGACTTGAGCTTCATCAAGGAACTTGACCAAAGCGGCTATATCGACAGCCTCTATAAGAAAAAATAAAAAGAAAAACCCGTGAAGCCAAATGTTGCGCCCATCGATCCTGAATTTCTTGGGTCAGGAAATCGGGGTCAGAGTAGTTTTTCATTCCGATACTTGTTCAATAAAATACTTCTCTGACTCCAATTAAGTTTACGAAACCGGCTGGTTCATGCCGCCGGAACGCCCGGCTCTGAGACATCGAGGTAAACGATTATGTGTAGAAGCATCAAAACGCTTTTCAACTTCCAACCGCCGGTGACGGAGGAAGAGATTCGTGCGGCCTCATTACAATTCGTGAGAAAGGTCAGCGGCTTCAACAAGCCATCGAAAGCCAACGGAGCGGCATACCTTGCTGCCGTTGACGAAATAGCAGCGATCTCCGGTAACCTTCTCAGCTCGCTCGAGACGAACGCGCCGCCGAGGAACCGCACAGAAGAAGCTGCCAAGGCGCGAGCACGCGCTGCTCAGAGGTTCCCTAGGTAATTGGTCACAGTCCTTTCTGGCCCCAGATTGTCTTTTTGGACTGCTTGAACGGTTTGAACCGTTTTTCCATTTGCCCAATCGGCGTTGGACCGCGGTTGCAAGTACCATCGAATCGGCGAGAAGATATAAAGGGTTGGGATCGACTTTTGGCTCAATTTGGGAGCAAACTATCCCGAGAGAGAATCGTCAGCGAGAGGGCAGGCATGAAAGGGCTAAGTTGCGCTAAGTTGTTGTTCGTGATCACGGTGATGATGGTTCTAGCGGTAAGTCTCACTTACGGGGCTGACCCAACCTCCACGGGCCGACAAACCGCGATAGCGACTTTTGCTGGGGGTTGTTTTTGGTGTATGGAGCCACCGTACGATGAAATTGACGGAGTTCTCTCGACTATCTCAGGCTATACCGGCGGAACCAAGAAGAACCCGACCTATGAACAGGTGACGACCGGTACAACCGGCCACGCGGAAGCGGTACAGATTGCCTATGACCCCAGTAAGGTCAGTTACGAAAAACTTCTCGAAGTCTTCTGGCGCAACATTGATCCGCTCACACCCAATGCGCAGTTCTGCGACCACGGAAGCCAATACCGGTCCGCGATCTTTTACCATGACGAAACGCAGAAAAAGCTCGCGGAGAAATCGAAGCAGGCTGTTCAACGGCGTTTCAAACAATCCGTCGTAACTGAAATCGCTCCCGCCACGGAGTTTTATCCGGCGGAGGACTATCACCAGGACTACTACAAAAAGAATTCGATCCGTTACAAAGTCTACCGTTATGGCTGCGGGCGCGATCAGAGACTCGAACAGCTTTGGGGATCGGTAAAGAGGTGAGCCGCTCAATGCTCGAAAGGTGGTGCGTGTTTCCGAGCGACGCAGCGCAAGATACATACACCGTCAAGCCTCCTCCCCTCGAATGGGTGAGTCGATAAGATGCGACCCCAACTTGTCCTCTTGTCAGCGGAACTTTTCATTGACATCGACGGCGGCGCATGGCGCCGGCGTCGAAAATAAACTTTTCATGGCAACTTAGACCAACGTGCGGAAGGTAACCAGAAATTAACTGTGTCTGAGTAGTCCAACTGTTTTAACGTACTTGAAGACGGTCGGTTAGCGTAAGCTTAACCCCCTCGGCAAAAATAGCAGAAGTAAAGGCGTGGCCCTATTGCCTGTAGCTGGCACCGCAGGACGCATTGGTGATATCTTTGGAACTGCGCGTAGGATTTAAACTTAAAACAAAATAACAGGGGAATCGTGGACAAAGCCAAGTACCATCGAACCATTCAGCAAGAGTTTGATGCTCTCAAGGATAGAATCCGCTATTTGATGGATGATCCGCACTGGTTGACGGATGGCGAGTGGAAAGAGTCCATCCTAAGAAAGATTCTGAGACGTCAACTGCCGGAAGATATTGGGGTGGGACACGGATTCATCATAACTGATCAGCGATGCTCGAAACAGATAGATATCCTCGTCTACAACACGGCGTACCCGATGGTGTTCAGGGACGGCGATTTGGTGTTTCTTCATTCTGACGCTGTGTACGGGATGGTAAGCGTAAAGAGCCAGGCGGATAACTCTCTTGTATCGAAAGCAATTGAGGAGCTAGTTTACAACCTAGAGGTTCTTTACTCTGGATTCAGACATCCCCGAAGAATGAATATGGGCTGGGACGGAGTCGCAGCTTTCTTTTCGTACGAATCAAGCGCCGATCCGAAGAAGGTGCTATCGATGTTAAAAGAGAAAGCGGCAGGTAACGCACAGCGTATTGTCAAACTCCTTTCACTTGGGCCATCAATAGCTATCAATTTCGAGCAACCTTTTTGGAACGTATACAAACTAGACGATCTTGCTCCGGCGTTTATCGTCAATAAGATTGTGAATAGTGCCTCACCGGATGATGCCGCGCGTGCCCAGGATAGATTTTTTCCATTCGATCCAGCCGTACCAGTTATAGACCGCTTGGACTACCGCATTGAAAACAGTTCAGAATAGGCGGTGCTCTGTGTATCGGGACTTATATGTAGGTGTGATTAGGGACGCTGTTGACTAGCTGGACAAACTCTTCCTTGGCACGTCCGATAATTAAGCCGACGATGCCGCCCGGTCTGAGTTTGAGAGAGCGCCCCAACGGGGAACAAATCAAGCGCTTCCGACCGCTGCATCGCCCGAGTTATCCAAGTAAAGCCGCGATTTTTCACTAAATACAAGTGTGATTGACGACTCACCGGTTCGGCGATATAGCTCCCGTCAGAAAAAGGGTGTTTAAATTTCCTATACAGAGCAGTCAGGGAGGCAACCGATGCAACGACTATTGAGTGGCTCACTGATCGTTTGCGCATTGGTGCTGGCGCTGCCAGCGACGGCGCAAGTCGAGCACCCGCCGGTGCCGGTCGAGAAGGCGGCCTATCACTGGCCCGTATTCAGCAATGAGCACGTGATGGTGCTGCGGGTATATTTCCCGCCCGGTCGCGGCTCGAACTACCACATCCACTCGCTCGATCAGATCAGCGTGCAGGTCGAGGCAGGCGCGAACGCGGGTCAGGTGCTGGGCGAGGCGCCGACCCCGGCCCGGCCGGGGACAAAAGGTCAGGTGAGTTTCACCGCCTATTCGAAAAAGACGTTCATCCACAAGTCGACCAACACGGCCGCGACGCCCTTCCACAACATCGTCGTCGCACTCCTGAAGCCAAAGCCAGCGGGTCTTGCGCCGGCGGCGCGTCCTGACGGCTATGCGCAGGTGTTCGACAACGAGCGGGCCCGCGGCTGGAAGCTCGCGCTCGAACCGGGCCAATCGGTCGGCCCATTCACCCAAAGTGTGCCAGGGCTGCGTGTCATCATCGACGGCGGCGAGATCGCCGAGATCGTTCCCGGTCAGCCCGACCGCGGCCTGGCGCTCAGGCTCGGCGACTTCTATTGGCAGGAGCCGGGCACGACGCGCGGCATACGCAACATCGGCACGACCCGCATCGAGATCGCCGAGTTCGAGTTGAAATAGTCGGGGCTTCCAGTCCCCGCTAGTATTCTGACTCTTTCATTTGGTACTCGGCGTAGTAAAGGGGTCAAGTCCGCTTTTTGCTTTTTGTTGCGCTATGAGCGACGTACAAGGAGCTTGTCGTTACCGGACTCGACAATGCGTAAGGTTACCGGCCCACGGGATCCCTTTTTGACCGTGCGGATGAGCAGCTGACCCTCTTCTTCGGTCCACGATGCGCCTGCCGCTTCTGGTCGGTCTTCCGCACCGGGCATAAAGAGCTGAGCTGTGCCATCCGCGCGCAGTTCAAAGGCCTCGCGCGGACGGCGCGACAACGGAAAATCCCAGGATTGAGGTCGGTAAACTTGAGACTGGACGCTATCCTCCTCGAAGGAGTGGATCCAGCGGTGCTTAAACAACTCCGGGCTTGGTTTCTTATTGGCCATGCTTTTTAACGGGTTATTTGTGAACCGAGTTTTTCAGCGTCCTGCACCTACCAGAGCGTCCGTCTCGGGCCATCGAGAGCGGTGCGCATGCGTGCCACCTGCTGCGGAGTAAACATGAACATGGCGGCATCGTCCACGTAGTCCATGTAATTCACAAACATGTCCCCACTCGGGCCATTGCTGCAGGAGACCTTCGGGAAGGCTGGTTTGCCAAAATTTGGCCCGGCGCAGTTCGGAGTACCTGCGACGAGGTCGCTCCCGCTGCAATCTTCAGTGTCGCCCCAAATGTGGCGCAGGTTGAGGTAGTGCCCGACCTCATGGGTGGCTGTCCGTCCTTTGTTAAAGGGCGATTGCGCCGTGCCCATCGTTCCGAATGCGCGATAATTGATCACTACGCCGTCGGTTGATTTTGGCCCGCCGGGAAACTGAGCGTAACCCAGGAGCCCGCCTCCTAGCGCGCAAACCCAAAGATTGAGATAGCGGCTCGAATTCAGCGGCGGTACACCGCCCGTCGAAGGGCGCTTGACACCGTCATCGGCTCCGAAGGACGATTGTGTCGTTTGAGTACGCGTGACTTTGTAAAGCACAAATTCAACTTGAGAGTCGGCGACAAGTCCGCTCCACACCGCAGGTGTTTTCTTCTTATCAGAGTTTTTCGCCCGGAAATCGAGATTTAGCGCTTTGATCTGGCTGTTGATTTGAGCATCGGAGATGTTTTGCGACGGGTCCTTGTAAACGACGTTTACGACCACCTTAATTTTGGCAAGCTTGAGCTCCGCTGCGATGAAGCCAAGCGCGCGCCGCCGCGTGGTTTCGTTTTCAAGTCGCTGTTGCCTTGTGCGAAACGCAGGGTACCGTTCGAGCAGGAGCATGTGCGCTCCCATTGTGCCGCAAGCCCGGCGGATGAGCTTAGGTTCTTTTTTTGTTGCCATGTGCACCTCCTTGTTTTAAGGGATTACGACTCTAACGGCACTCTAAAGTGACGAATAGCCGATCACTAAACATCTCCAATCGCGGATTCCAAATTCTTTATCACGCTGTGAAGCGTCGTTGGAAACCTATTCGGTCAGAATCACCTCTGTCAAGTAAAATTGACTCAACGATTAAGCCGTGGTCCGCCGCGTAGGAAGCGTAAACTATTCAGTTATCGAACACTGCTTCCAAAAGCAGGACTGCCATTGTTAAATTAAACCTCTGGGAAGAACATCCGGATGCCGAGAATTCTCTGCGGGCATGGTATACACCCCCACCAGAGATCAAAACCGCGTACGCGACAGCTAGCATCCTTCGTTTATTGGCGCCCACGCGGCATACGACAGAATTGAGGCAGCCGCTTATGCTACGCTGCGGGACTTACGCGCTTGTCGCAGTGACTGGTTAGGCTCTAACCCCCTGGGCGCGTAACCTAGACTGGCAGTTGGACTGACTTGCGCTCTCGCCCACAGAGTCTTTATTAGGTTTCCAACGGCTAAGACGAATGCCATAACCAAGCCTACCTGCTCCGGCGTCCAACGAAGCCCAAATCCAACACCGAGTGCGATTGCGGCTTCAACAATCGTTACAGCGCTGTTTATCACCGCGACCGGTTCTAATGTCTTCATTTTAATCTCCTTGTTTCGAACTCAGCTCAGGTCTGTTTTGCATGTGAGTCGGTGTGAATCAATAACAATTGAAACCAATAGCAATTGAAATACCAATAGGCAGTTCCGATCGCACGGGCGCAAGTCGATGAACAAGATGGATTAACCAGTAACGATGATCGTCGTCCAAGTGTTTAAAAAAGCTGGGTGTGGCAGGCGCTTAGGTCTGATAGGGGGCCCACCGTTCGAGCGGAAAACCGATAGGAATCCCCTTGCGACTTCCTACAGTAATAGAAGAGATGAGCAACTTTGTTTACGGTTCCAGATCTGATCGTTGACAGTATTCGAGGTGATCAATCTATTTCCGTTTACATCGCGGAGTCGCGGGAGGTGGGGGGGACCTATCTGCCACGGGAGGGAAGTGAAGCTTATGCGGGGTGATTTTGCCATCCAAGTGATCTGCCGACCCCGGATTATGCTATCCTCTGGCAGAGAAACACTGAAATGGGCAGAGACATAGCGCGGTCCGACCCATAGCCGTTGCTTCACGTTGTTTTCGATCTCTTGAGCTATGGGCCGGTAACTCAATGATTCTTCACGCTCACGAACCGCAGCGCTGTGGCTTTTAGTTTAGGCAGTTCTCTAGAGACGGTAGCGGCGATAAGTTTCAGCAGATTAGGCTGCGGAATCGATTTGTAGCGCGCTCGTCTCACTGTTTCTCGTTCCACTTCTGCCCGCTGGGCTTCATTCCAGGTGATATGAACTGTTTTCTTCGCCTGCTCTTGTTTCGTTTGCCTTTCCATTCGAACCTCCGACAACCTGAGTATTGATGGTCGACGGGCAATGATCAAGGGCCAATTAAGTATTACTGAAAAAATCTACCCCACGCTCTCGACACTTGGCCGCGCGTTTTTTGAATAGCCGCTGTGTTTTCAATGCATGGGGTCTCAGATGCAAATCTACAGGATAGATTTCACTAGCTAACCGATGCCGCGGTACTTTCATAACAAATCTTTTTCTAAGATAATCCGGACAATTATCGAGATCAGGATCGGGAGGACTGATGGCTTCGTATATTCGCAGGCTTACGATAGAGCGGTTTAGAGGAATTAGTTCGCTTACCTGGTATCCATCGAGCCGCGTAAACATCATCCTTGGAGGCGGAGATGTGGGGAAGACGACAATCCTTGATGCAATCGCTCTACTGCTGAATCCAACGACCGTTTACGTTGTGACAGATGCCGACTATTGGCGGCGTGATGTGAGCTCGGAGTTTGTGATTGAAGCTGTTATGTCACTGCCGGACGTCACGGCTATCAGTCAGCAGTCCAAGATGAGCTGGCCGTGGGAATGGGACGGCGAGAAGCCCGTGCTCCCGCTCGGTAATGATGATCAAGCGAAGCCTGGCGATCCGGTTTACTGCGTTCGTGTAAGAGGCACGTCCGACATCGAACTTGCTTATGAAATTGTTCAGCCGGATGATAGCATCGAAGCCTTTTCCGTGGGACTTCGTCGCGCAATTGGTCTCGTCCGCCTTGCGGGCGATGACCGAAATGATCGCGACCTACGACTTGTGCAGGGCTCGGGCCTTGATCGTCTTCTCACCGATAAGGGGCTACGCAGCCGCCTCGGTCAGCAGATGGCGACCGCAGACGTCAAGGACCAACTTAAACAAGAGGCGCAAACAGCGCTCTGTAATCTGGAAAGCAGTTTTGAAAAGCGCGCCCTTCCCACGGGCCTAGGACTCGGCATTACGGGTGGACCCGGGATTTCGCTGAACGCGCTGGTCGGGCTCACGGCGGAGAAGGAAGGAGTGATACTGCCCCTCGCCAGTTGGGGCGCGGGAACAAGACGTCTCGCAGCACTCGCCATTGCTGACGCGCTACAAGAGGAGCGTCCGATCACTGTTGTAGATGAGATTGAAAAGGGGTTGGAGCCTTATCGGCAGAGAACGCTTATCAAAAACTTAAGAGAAAGCAGCGCCCAGGTCTTTATTACTACCCACAGTGCTGCTGCTCTTAATGCCGCATCGGATGCTGCTCTCTGGTATCTCGATGCAAAAGGGAAAATCGGACAGTTGCTGAATCAAAAAATCGCCCGACAGCAAAAACTAGACCCTGACACCTTTCTGGCGCGTCTTGCTGTCGTTTGTGAGGGCGCCACAGAAGTTGGTTTTGCCTCTGTCGTGCTTGGCAAAGTGATCGGAAATTTCATTGAACAAGGCGTGTGGATAACTGATGGTGGTGGACACGAAAGTACACTTGATCTTCTTGAGGCATTGTCAGCCGGTGGTCTCTCCTTTGCCGGTATAGTGGATAACGAGGAAAAATGGCCGGAGCGTTGGGCAAAAATAAAAGCACGTCTCGGCGCTTTGCTCGTGCAGTGGCCTGACGGATGCCTCGAACAACACGTAATTCCGATGTTTGAGCCGACGACGTTACCGAGCTTGCTCGAAGATCCCGAAGGAATTCGTACCGGAATGCGTCTGAGGTCTCTTGCGGATCGGCTTGAAATTGAACAGGCCGATATCGAATGCATCAAGGCGGCTGCTGGTGATCGATTCACTCAACTCATTGTGGACGCTGCAATTGGACGTGTCCCAGAGAAGTTTGCTACCGCCGATGACAACAAGAAAAAGCAGTTTAAAGGCTACGCAAGCGTTTGGTTCAAATCGTTGGAGGGCGGTCGTGAACTGGCTGACAAGATCTTCAGGCTTGGCGCCTGGCCAAAATTACAGCCCGGAGTCCTTCCTTTTCTAAACGCCGTGCGTCAGGCCATAGGTTTGCCAGTCACCGCGGATCTCAACTGATGAGCGACCCTGAAGTTGCACAGGCATTGCGCTCAAACGCGCCGCTGGTTCTAATTGAGGCGCCGGCTGGCTTTGGCAAAACATTTCAGGGCGCGGCGTATGCAAAAGATCTTCTTCCCGGCCTTTTTCCAGGACGTTTGCTCGTGCTCACGCATACCAATGCTGCATGTGATGTCTTCGCGGATCGCACTAACGGGTTTGGCGGCCGTGTAGAGATCCGTACGATCGATAGCTTGATTAAACAGATAGCGACGCCCTACCACAAAGCACTGGGCTTGCCTTCGGATATCCCAACTTGGGCACATCAGCAAGGCCCCACTGGCTTCAATCAGGTAGCAATGAAAGTCGCGAGTCTTCTTGCACATTCGCCTGCGATCTCCGCATCTCTTGCTTTGCGATACCCATATCTTGTTTGCGATGAGCACCAAGATTCAAGCGAGGCTCAGCACCAGATTATTCTGTCCCTCTACTGTGCTGGTGCCTTAACGCGTGTGTTCGGCGACCCAATGCAGGCCATCTATCGCCGTCGTGAAGACCGCGACGATTGGAACCGTCGTTGGATTGAGCTTCAGAACGCCGCACGTAAACGTGTTGTTCTTGATACCCCGCATCGCTGGAAAGATTGCGCACCTGAACTCGGGGATTGGATCAGTGAGGCCAGACGCTGTCTAAAAGCCGGACGAGAAATAAATCTGAGAGCTAAACTCCCGCGCGGTTTGACGTTGGTACTTGCAGATAACAATGCCCAGCGCCACGGTCAATATATCTTAGGTAAAGACGAGCGCCGGCCAATCGACAGCTTTGTTAGAGCTGCATCAGAGCTGCTGATACTGACCTCGACCAATGAGACTGTCCGCGGCTTAAGAGCCTTCTTCAACCGCAGCATCCCTATATGGGAAGGACATACACGTGACGCTCTCTTCGAGCTCACCTTTTCCTGCCGCCAACATAAAGGAAATGCGGTCGTCATTGGAAACGCCTTCATTAAATTCGTTCAAACTGTTTCACGTGGATTCACTGAAACGAGATACGGCGGAGCCCTTCGTCGTGAGATTGCTCAGGGATGTTCTGCACCCAGAACAGGAAAGCTCGCACAAATCCAGAATCTAGCCCGGCTTATTGTCGACTTTCCTGATCATCAAGGCGTCGCACGGGCACTCGCCCGGCTGGAGGAGTTTATGTCCACCGACAATGCAGTCGGCGATATCAAGCTCGATCTGAGGCGCGAGTTTAAAGAGGCGGTGCGACTGGCTGAATATGAAGACGCAGACGTAGGGATGGCGGAACTTAACCGTCGTCGAAGCGTTTTCCGTCCATCGCTACCAGCTAAGGTTATCAGTACCGTGCATAAGGCGAAGGGTCTCGAAAGGGAGAGCGTCCTTGTCGTGCCATGTGATCAGCAACACTTTGCGACCTCGGATGAAAAACGCAGCCTGTTATATGTTGCTTTGAGCCGCGCGACAAAATTACTTGCCCTTGTGTTGCCGCGCCGTTCGCCAAGTCTGTTATTTCGGCTGTAGCGCCGCGGTCCGGACGAGTGACAAGCAGGCCAATCTTTCATAAACGGAATCATTGGTTTTCTTCGGATCTTTGGGGTTTCCTCCTGGGTGACCAACCAAATCGAGTGTGGTAGATTAAATTTCTTTTCCGTCCGAAAAACTTCGAATCCAATAGATAACCGCGGGATCCACGATGTCTGATCAACCGCCGTTGCACATACGATCACCGATTCTACTGTGACGGCTGTTCAGTCGGGTCGGCAGCAGTTCGCCTTCGCGAGGCGCGTCGGTTTCTGGAGCAGTTCGGACCCGGCGCAGAGGTGCTTCTCCTCGGCGCATGGCGAAGTTCGGTCGATGATCTCGCTCGCACGAGTGCGCTGGAAAGAGGCGTGACGTTTGGCCTGCATCGACTCTCTTTCACGCAGCTCGCTGCCCGGCTGGGCGTCATGGAACTGGCTTCTCGCGCGCGCTCCCACGAGACGCCGGGGCATGAGGCGG